>Ga0315276_10000595_pt1 | contig 31159 bp, 44 predicted proteins | sample YL17G05_0_MG_FD_204542 | JGI IMG/M metagenome (GOLD analysis project Ga0315276, IMG submission 204542) | Sediment microbial communities from Yellowstone Lake, YNP, Wyoming, USA - YL17G05_0 | ecosystem: Environmental > Aquatic > Freshwater > Lake > Sediment | place: USA: Wyoming | collected... | reverse complement strand
TCATCTGCAAATTGATTTCTAAGTTGGAGACCATCTTCAGCTCGATTATCATCATTTGGAATAAGACAATGAAACTCAACTGCATCAATTTCAAAAATAAACTCTTTAAAATTATAAGACTTTTTTTCTTCTATTTTGCAGTAGAGCCAATCAAGATATGTTTGTCTAATTTTATGATTCGTCTTCGTTGTCGTCATCTTCATTGGCACTAACCTTTCTTACACTTTTGCGTCGTTTAGCTTTTGTTTCTTTGGGCGATTCCGCCGGCATCCCCATAACAACTACCGAATAACTGTTGCGGATACGAGTTATCTCATAATCCACACCGTTGTTTTCGTTTCGTAAGTATACAATATCTGGATCCTCAGATTCCTCACCAAAATGAAGATGAATATTTGGCCCAAATATGCTAACAGGATCGTCAATCACATCCTCTTGGGCGTTGGCAAAAGTAGTATCATCTTCATAATATGCAATTACTTCTTTGTTATGGCTTCGATTACTTTCGAAATCGTCAAGAGTAATAATCATAATTTTTTCCGGTTTTGCATTACTCTTCTTACTTTCTTCATCAATCGAAGAAATATAAGGTTTTACAAGTTCCGAAAGTTCTCCTTTTTCCTTGGCATACTTAGTATAATCTTTTTTTACCAAGATTTCTTTTTGACTTACTACTTTACCATTTTCTACTTCGGTAATAGTGAGTTTTCCTTCTGCTTCTTTATCTTCTTCAGTCCATTGAAATTCTTCGGCTCTTTTTTCAAGTTGATCAATGATTAGACCACCAAGAAAATATCCGATAATGCCACCAGCAACACCACCAGCGGCTATCAGACCAACACGTTTAATCATATTCGTATCCATATTTCCATTCTCCTTTTTCTAGTTTTCCTTTGTAATGTCCGTTATCATGTGTAAATAAATCTGGATCTTTTTCCATTTTTGCGCGAATCGGCGAGTTGCGGACAAGCGCTTTTAGTCAAATCAAATCGTAAATATTCCCATCCACATTGAAGTTAAGGAACCAAGGCTGTACCATAGCTTCGTGAGCATCCTGTCTTTCCTCGTTTACAGGATCATTAAGACCAAAAGTTATGTATTGGTCATTATTAGGATTATGAGGATTATAGTCTTTGACCCATCCTACAATAGCACCAACAGAAGTTCGTTCAAGACCTAGGTCATCCAAAATTTCATTTAGGAATATATGCCCACGAGTATTTAGAATATCGTTGGCAAATCTTTCAAAACTTCTAAGAAGACTATGATTCGTATCATAACTTCTCTTATATTGAGTGGCAGTTTGCTCACTCCACACAAAAGAATATGGTGCGATATCTTTATTCCCAAGAACTTTCTTAATAACTTCTTTCTCTTTTCCTTTTGCGTTCGTTTCAATAACTGTGATTTCCTTTTCACCAAAACGCATTTTTTGATCTGCTTCTTCTCCATATTCATTACGAACACGTTCTCGATACTGTTTAAAACCGGCATCGATTAACTTGTAAGCAGCGGCTATGGCAGCATTACGTTTGGATAAAATATTATGAGATCCTACAATCAAGGCAATTGAAACACCAGTAACTGCAATTGCTGGCATATATAATTTTGCCAACTCGACCCCTGTTTTGACATAAGTGATTGCTAAATCCCGTTGATAATCCTTCTCAGAATATAATTCTTTATCAAGAACTTCTTCTGATATTTTAATTGCTTTTTTTGCTTCCTCAATATTTTCAAGAGTATTTTTAGTTTCTTTAATTACCTTTTCAACTTTCAATGTAGCTTTACAGGCAAGAATTGTGCCTGCAATTATACCCACCACACCCACTCCTAATAGGATTTCAGGACTCTTTTTACTTAAGATTAAGCCCGTACGTCCTAAGGAGGTGGAAGTCAAGCTTTTTATATTACTCAGACTGATCATATTCTTCTCCTTTAATTATTACATCCTTATTTATATCTTTAATTGAGATTACCCAACCACTAGGTCCAGCAAGTTCTTCAGCAATTTTTAATGCTTCATCAGCATAAGTTGCCGCTATCAACACTTTAAAAGTTTTACCACGGAGAGCATTAAAAGCTTTCACCTTGTATAAATAACATTTTTCTATCATTTTTTCCTCTTAATAATTCTTTTTATTATTAAATATGTAACCAGCAGTCCCGCTACTATCTTCACGGCATTTGCCCTATAAAACTGATCGCCACTACACGGTCTATAGCGTTTTAATCCAAGATCCCTTTCGGAAGATCATTTGAGTAGAAATGTATTCTACTCGGGCGTATAAATGTACATCCTGCCAGTATTGTAAGTTCTTCGACTACTCCCCCTTACTTTGATAATCTACCCACTTCTTTGCACGTACTAGAAGCCAATTATGGTTCTGATCACGTAAAGACTTTATACGTAACTTAGGTAGAGTACTATCTAATTTATCAGAAGGTATCGGATAAAAAATTGAAGCAACATAACATTTTGAATGCTTACGAAGAGCAATTAGATATTCTTTATACTCAAACTGCTCGTAGATAATCATTTTTCAATTACCGCACTTACTATACTCGGACTCAATTCACATTTAATTTTTATTTTATCGTTTACTTCTAAATATATGCTTTCATCGAGTATTAATCTTAATTCAAAAAAATTACTTTCATGGGTAGGCTTTGAAGTGTTTAATACTATTTCATCACCAGCACATAGATAGAAAGAATGAGTCATTACAACTTCAAGTTCTAGCGAACTAACATGCCTTTTTTCTTTACGTCCTTGGGCTTTTCTGAATTTGATATTTTTTTCCATATTCCCCCCTATCTAGGTAATGCTTTTGGAACAGGAAGGTCTATAATATAACCATCTCGAACTCTTCGTGTTTGAATATCACGTAGGTTTGTCCAGCCGTAATTTCGATCAGTATATTCGTCAGGAAGGCCTACAAGCTCAAGAAACTCTGATACAGTTACTGCATTATATTGATCGTATATATCAAACATGCTTTGAATAACTTCTTCAGCCTCTTCTCTAGTTGGGAGAAGAATATCATCTGAATCAAATCTCGATCTGACAGATGTTCTATCTCGTCGTTCTCGATCACCAAGACGATCCCGATCTCTATCTCTGTCCCGATCTCGATCGTAATAACTTGTATAACTTACGTAAGGACCTCTACCGCCTCGATCTCTATCCCGTTTTCGACTTTTTGGTTCCCCAAATAAGACCATATCAGATCCATTATTAATAATATCTGATAGAGTATTTTTAGCTGCAGGAATTAAGATATCAAAAAGAATATAACTCCCTACAACTTTTAGAGTACCATTAAGCATCGTATCAAGAAAAGTTTTCTTTCTTACGATTCTCTTACCCGATGCGACTTGCTTAGTAATCTTTTTAGATTCCTCTTGAGGTTCACCTTTTTCTGAACTAAGAGAATTACTAGGAAATTGTTCTATTTCCATTTTTTCTTCTACCATTTAAAACTCCTTTCAAGAGTTATGCAATTCTCTATTTTGAGAAAAATAAGAGAATGATCCACGAAAATACACACATCCAAAATAACATCCAAAGAGCTATTATTTGAGTACAACCACATCCACCAAAAATTTTACCTATCACGATTTCGCTTCCTTTCTTTTGGGCAAAAACGGCATATACTTTCGTCTTCATTACAGAAAATATCACAAGTTAAGGGAAGCATATCGGGAGAAGTATCATAATAATTTTCTTGTAGAAAATATCTTTCATACTCATCTATATTTTCTTCCTCAGATCTAAGATACTTACCATTATATGCTTCTCCACGTAATTCAGCCACTTTTGTTAATCGAATTTCGCCTCTTTGGCATTCAATTGTCCAGACTTTATCCTCTGCAGGAACTTCTGCTTCCCATCCAATTGGATAATTAGGAGTTATCCGAATTGGGGCTTGGGCACGCATTTGCATAACAAAATCGAGAAATTGATTAGCTATAGATATTGGTTTTCTATATTCTAGTTGGTCAAGGGCTATCTGTTGTTGCATGCTCATAAATTTATTCCTTTTTAAAAAGAACAATCATCCAAGTTTTTAAAGTTAAATCGACTAATTCTCTATTATTTGTCATTCCCTGAAGTATTTTACGATAATCGTCTTCAGTTTTATCTGGTGAATAATAATTATTAAGTCGACTTAACAAAAAACTAACTTTATCTTGCTTTGTTGCTTTTTTAACCCGTTTTCGAGACATGGTCAGTTCCTATTGCGTTAACTGCAAGATATGGCATTTCTTTCTTGATGTAGTCTACAGTCTTCTTTTCTAAATGATCGTAGGTCCATTTCCAGTATGCATCTGTGCAGTAACTTCCAATATGCTTACGTACATATGCGAGAAACTCTTCGAATGTCATATAATCTCCTTAATGAGTTCTCAAATATCGAATAAGGACCCAGATAAGCCATAGACCACCAGTTAAAATAGTCATGACAAAATCAAATAAAATTCCTAAGCAGTTTCCTTTTTTCTTCATTTTTTCTCCTTTCAAGAGTTTTTAGATAAAAAATCAAGCACCATGTTATTGATGCTTAATTTTTCTTAATTCTATTCAGTTTTAAATGCTTCGGTCCAAACATTCGGATCGTACAAACTTACAACACTATCGATTATGTCATCGGTATATTCGGCTGCAGTAGTAGCAACTAATCCACCAATTACTATTGTTCCAATTTTATACATCACTTTACCAGCTTTGGTAAGTGATTCATCCATTGGGACAATGTTCTTGACAGCAGCTACAACTAATCCAGCAACAGCTACACCTGAAACAGTTCCGATTGCAAGTTTTGCGAGCAAAATTTTAGTTTCCTTTTTCATTTTTTCTCCTTTTTAGAATTATGGTATTCTATCATAACCCATGTAATTTTTACGAACTATCCAAATATGAGAATAACTTTCATTTTGTGAGTAATAAGAAAGGATCCAATAACAATAACTCCTGTAACTAAAATAACCTTTCCAATAGGAGCAGGAGTATTTATAGTATTTATTGTTACTTTCTTAAATTCATTAAAAGTTTTCTCAGCCCAGGTAAACATTTTGTTTTCTCCTTTTCAAGTTTATCATATTCCTCTTTCCAATTATCTCTGTCTGCAGTCATTGAAGTAAGTTTGTTAGTCAGTTCTTCTATCTCTTTGGTTTTCATATAAATATCACTAACATATTTATCAATGAGATCCTGCTGAACTCGCAGATTATTTTGAATAATTTTAAACTTTTTTTCTTCTTTTTCACGTTCAGCGTCCATAGAAAGAGAAAATTCCTGCATATTTATTTGACCATTTAAAAATTGCGTATATAATAAAACGAAAGTTTCATTACTTTCATTCATTTTACTTTTCCTTATCTTTTTGACTCTCTAACCAATGTATAACTTCCATCCATTTTTCGTATTCTTCACGTTGTTGACCACCCATTTGACTATCTCTAATACTAGGTTTAACTTTATTAACAGCCTGAATAGCAAGTTTAATTATTGCGTTTTTTGTCATTTGCACTCCTTTCTATAAAAATGGGAAGACTCGGTTTTCCGCCAGCAACCTACCCGATAGTTTTACTTACTCCGCATGGTGCCTTACCATTTTCTGTCAGTCAGGTCGCTCAATTTATACTTGGTATCCACAAGGTCTCGACAGTGACTGTCTGCCTTTCTTCAGACTACGATCAAGCATAAACTGCCCTCACTGTGGCATACAAAAAAAGAATAAGTACCATGTTTCCATGATACCTATCCCGGTACTAATGATCAACTTCATGCAGCTTGCGCTGCCGTCTCAACAACGTCCTCGACAACTTCCAGACCATTTCCAATCAATCCCATCTTGTATAAGACGATGCCAGCTACTAATGCACCGGCAACGGCTGTTACAGCAATGGCACCAATTTTGATGGCTTTGACTGTCTGAGGAGTCATTTGACTAGCAAGTTTGTTCAACATTTTAGTTTCTCCTTTTTTAGAATTTTTTAGTACTTCTACTATAACGCATGTAATTTCTGCGAGTGGTTTAGATAAAAAATTGGATAATTTTTAGGAATAAGATGTGTACCCATATCCAAAACACAATAGTCCATATTCCAATATTTACCCAAACAATAAAAACATCCCAATCACGTTCATCTTCTTCATTTGTTTTTAAAAGTCTTTCCCATGTATAAGGCATCCTTGTCCTTTCTAAAATTGCTTTGGATGGATTGAATATTCCATAACAATACACGGAACGCCAGTATCTGTGATTTTCGAGTTAAATTTAATTTCTAACATACCGTAATCAAAAGTCCATCCAATCTCGCTACCGGCATCAACTCTTTCTAAACCGAGTTCTTCGTATAAAGAATTTAGAGAAAGAAACATGTCTCCTCCCAGAAGATCATGATTCAGGTCATTTTGGGCTTTGCGAACTTTTTCCATATCGCTTTTAAAATATCGACCAGACCAAGAATCATAGAATAACGTTTCTCCTTTGCCAGTAATAATAACTTCATTTTTTGATACTGGATTTTGAATCAATTTATCTTGGACAATAGCATCATGAATCTTTTCTTCTTTATTTTTACCAATGACTTCAATAACTTTCTCTTGATAACTCTTTAAGGAAGCTTCTGTTATGGAATATAGACTGGCTAGTGCGGCATTACGACGCAGATTAATAGAATGTGCTCCAATAAAGCATGCAGCTGTGGCAACGCCGACTAATGTTGCTGGAAGATAACATTTCCAGGTGATCTTAATAGTATCAATTTTTGTAATCGGTTCCCTTTTTGATTCGTTTCGATATCTTTCTTCTCCTTCCTTTTCGAGTAAGTATAAAGCTTTGGGTGTTGCCCTAACCGCCATTATGGCTGTTGTAGCAATTCCAGTAATCCCTAACCCTGTTAATATGGTTGGGGACTCCCTTTCTAATCCACGTAAGATAGTTCTAAATACTGTTTCTATAGTCATATTTTCTCCTTTCAAGATGAAGATAGCAGCCATATCGCCGTCTAGGTTATCCTCAGGGACCGCGGTCTGATTTGTCTCGAATACGACACAGCTGCTATCTTTAACAAAAGTCATATGTTGGTTTATCAAGTAAAATTGATAAAGAATGAGCCAAATTATATGACATTTGACCCGTTCTAAGTGCTCTTTCAATACTTCTTGATGTGTAATCAAAATTTGGCAAATTATCTAATTTTCGAATAGTTAAATTTTTCTCCTTTAATATTTTCATAAAAATTTCTTTATCAATGGGATATTTCTGAATAGGTTTATTAGCCATGATCTCTCCTTTTTAATTTTTAGGTTCAATCCCTGTTCCATGACAACGAGGGCATTCAATTGGTTTGACTATACCCAATTGAACGGAAATATTAGACGGTGATGGTAATTCTGCCCAATATTTCCAAGAAATATGTTCATCACTATCATCTACTCGTTTCCATCCTAAACAATGTTTACAAGCATCATCGCCAATATAAATTGTAACAATTTCAATCGCCATTTTAATTTCAGTCTCCTTTCAAAAAGTAGAAAAAAAAACAGAATATATGATTATAACTAAGTCATAGTATTCTATTATAACACATGTTTTTTATACGAGATTTTAGCAAATGTACCCTCGGAGTATTTTTTGGAAAAAAAAGAAGAAGCCTATGCGGCTTCAACTTTTTTGGTTTTTTACTAATGTTTCCCAATCTTTAGTATTGAACATGCTACTGTATAATTTATTAAAACAGTAACCCATTACAATTCCTATTACAATTATTGAAAGTATAGTAATCATTTTATTTTCTCCTTTATATAACCCATGTAATTTTTGCGAGGTGAAAAAGAAGAAGCCTATGCGGCTTCAGTCTTTTGTTCTGAAATTAGTTTATCTAATTCCTTTTTGGTTCCACGATATTTTTTTGTACTTCCATCAGAATATGTTACGGTTAATTCATAAATTTTTGGTTGAAATGCGTTAATTATCGTTGCTCCAATAGTTAATAATCCATTAATAACTATGGGGGCTATGATAATGACAGCAACAACTACGATTAATGTTACTAAAACATCACTCCGATTGTTTTCCATTTTCGTTTCTCCTTTATATAACCCATGTAATTTATACGAGGTTTTATAAAATTTTCCCTCGGGGTATTTTTGGAGAAAAAAGAGGAGCCCATGTTTGGACTCCCCTCTTTATAGAAATTTCTTTACTAAAGGCGGCCCTTCATCAAAATACCTAATGCTTTTGATGTGACTACGCTTAGTTGCTCATAGTTCAATATCAAAATAATTCCAAGAATATTTGTGACACACACGACAATCGTATCAACCTCCACTAATCTAGAAGCTTTTTTACTTCTGGCTTCGCAAAGTTCTTTAAGATTATGCACGGCAGCACTATATTCTTCTGAATTAGGTTGATGCTTTTCTATGAACTTTAAAACATTATCAATCTCATCATCAATGGATTTATGTTTCATGGCAGTCTCCCTTTCAAGAAGTTTTCCTTCACTATAACGCATGTTTTTGATGCGAGAAACTACTCTAAGGAATTAGGATTGCCTTTTTATACTGAGCAGTATTAACTCCAAGGAAAATACCTAAGAAAGCATCAAGTAGGGCAATTGTACCAACTACTTGCTCACTATATGGTAATGCCCATAAAGAAGCTAAAGCAAAATATAGAGTTCCAAGAGCTGGAAGAACTATTTGGGCAATCCAATAGAAAATATCATAAGTTTTGTTAGACATAGTTAACAAACTTTTTGAACCTACAACTTCGGGCATAACTGGTTGAATATAAGCACCAACTTGATTCATTTTCTTATTATATTGAATTAGACTTATACCTAATATGGCACCAAGAAATGCATCTAGTGCTAAAATAGTCCCTACAACCTGCTCAGGATATGGAAAATTCCAAAGTTTTGCTAAACCAAAATATAGAGTAGCAACTGCTGGAAGTACAAACTGGGCAATATATTTTAAAATATCATAAATTTTGTTATTAAGCATTTTTATTCTCCTTTAATATTGATTTTGTAGGTTCCTGTGTAATTGGAAGTTTATCCACTTCGGTCATTAATCTGCTTATAGTTCCATTTCCTAGTAATTCTTTATATGGTTCGTATAAAAACATGCATAAATTTTCATACTCATCTTTCGAAATTCTACCCTTATCAATATATAGCATACTCAAAAACATAAGGCGATCGTGGGCTAGACCCAATACTAATCGTCTAACTAGGTCTCTTCCCTCTGTTTTCTTCATCACATATAACCAAAAACCAGAAGAAGCAACGAGGGCACTTATAAAAATGATCAAAGGTTCTAATATTTCGACATTAAGTGTATGCGGAGTCATATTAATTAAACCCATAGAGACTAAATAGACTTCCAACACGTGGATAATCTGTTCCCGCCATATAACTGGTTAACCGATTAATAGCAGCAGCACTTCTCCATTGACCACCAGAAAGACTTAAACCATGACTACTTCCATTAAAATAATTAAGTGCTACTGAAGATTTATAAAGTACAGTTCCTTTATAATTCCCAATAAACATGAAACCAGCACCACTTTCTAATAATCCTGCACTAGTAGTCGGTAATACACCACAATAAAGACCTTTATTGTGAGGATTTGTAATACCCCATTGCCATCTTTCACCCATATAGTCTCTAACCCATAAAGAAGTGTAATAAGTATTTCCTGAATCATTATTAACGCGTACAAATATATCATCCCATCCAGATGTTACACGAGTACTAAGTCCACTCCAAATTAATATTAAATGGGTAAAAGTCTGAGGTATCGATGTCCAATCAAAATGTGATGATCCATTAGCTGCAAATTCAAAAAGTTTTTGAAAACGTAAACTAGATAAAAGTTTTAATAAAGTAACTGCTTCATCAGCTATACCAGCTGTTACAACCTTCGTATGAACAGGATTAGAATGATCATGTTCCATAATCTCGGCTAATAGATTAGCTGCTTGATTATCATCCAATTGATCTTGCAGATATAAGAACCAAGTTTCAAAATCATCTTGCCATTGGGCAAAGAGAAAATCAATATCAGTACTTTCCAAAATGCCAGTTACAAATGGACAATCTGAAGTGCCTATCCTATTAGTAATATCTGCTTGATTAATCTCTGTAACTTCATGATCTACATAAACATCGGCAAGAGGATGCTGGTGTATTGTTGCTGTGTGGGTTAATGTCGGTGGAACAGGGGAAGAAGCAGGTGTACCCGCAATAACTTTAATACTATTTGCTCTTGTACCCGAATCAGAATTAGTTTCCAAAACTACAGTATCAATTCTAGCTAATACTGCATGGGGAGTAGTTATATTAAGAGTAAGTTGGGCATCATTATAAGTCCACGTGTGTTCAAACCAAGCTCTTCCTGTGTTTACCATTACGTGTAAACCTGATCCGTCCTCAACAAATAATGCATCTCCAATAGACATAAAAACGCCATCATTAATTATTGAATCGAGTAAACTTGAAAATTGTAAAGCATTATAAACTCTGTCTCCAGTAAGTGAATCGTAAAATCCATATGTTAAAGCCATATTTTTCTCTCCATTTAAGTAACTGTTTCATTAATTTCTAAATCTAATCTTTTTATTAAACTAGTAATATTTGCAGATTTTTCATCCTCATGAACACCAATATCTGGAAATTTACGAAGAATAACATATTCATGAATTCCTTTTGTATCAATTTCTTCGTCAGTAAAAATTTCACAATATCTATTAAGTGTAATACTTTCAAAAACTTGCACCAAAATATTCATTTTTTTATACAAACCAACGGCTTCAAAATATGCCGCGGCCCTTTCACAATCAAAAGAAATACCTAGATATTTATCAAGTGATAACCTGCTTTGTGGTTGTGTAATAATGATTGAATATTTTCTAAGAGTAACATATTCATTAACAATTAACGGACTGGGTGCAAGATTGAAAATCGGATATACTATTATTCCTGATTTATCTTGAGAACGAACAAGTTCTATAGTTCTAGATCTATTTTCTATTCCATACTCGTTAGAAACCTGTACAATATCTCCTAAAAAGAAATCTTCTCCATAAACAAAAGTACCAATTGGATCTATTTCACTTGAAAAAGATTGAATTATAGGTCTTTTAGAAAGTTCTTCACGTCCTCGTTGATACAAATGCTCAATATATGCTTCATCACTAATTGGATTTCCTTCTTGATCAACTTTTGATACATCTTGAGCATCTAAAAGCATTTCTCTTCTTGCTAAATCTATTCCGTCATTTATTAAAACTTCGACTGCTATTTGAGAATTGCCAACTCCTTTTTCTCCTCTCGTAAGACTTACTGTTTTATAAAGTTTATCTGTTGAAATATATGTTGAGTTCTTTAAATTTTCAAAATTGGGTGAGAAGATGACATAGGGATTTTCAGTTTGTTCATATGATCGATCCACTCCTGCATATAATTTAAAAAGAAATCTATTCGCATCTGTTAAAGTTATTTTAAATCCAACTTTATTAGAAAAGCAAAGATCTACTACAGCATTATATAAACTTTCGCCCCAAAATTGAGTATTAACTATTATTCCTAGAATATAAGGATCACTTGATGCTTCAAAATCTAAAATGCTTATATGTCTTTCAACATTATATGGATCAAAAGCATTTTCAGTAAGCAAGTTTAAAATACAATCTTGAAGAGACATATTTTCAAATAGAACTGGATTCCAAATAATTCTTCTATCTAGAATAATTTCAATCGATCTTCCTTTTATAACTAATTTATTTCCTTCAACAGGATCAGTAACAATATGGACGTCTTCAATAATCATGAGACGTTCAGATTCTTCTATTTCTATATAATATCCTTGAACGGAAAGAAAAATATTATTATAATTAGGATAAGTTAGTATTTCAAAATCTCCGCATTCATAATATCTTTCGGACCATATAAGAGATTCAAATTCGTCAATAATTCCTATCCTTTCGCGATCTGCATTTAGAATTACTAGATCCATATTTAAATCCCTTCATAGGCAACTTGATTTTCAATTCTAAACTGAAGATTAAGAAGCCCAACATCAGCAGTATAAGTAAAAATATTATCTCCACGTGTAAGTTGAATCCAATCAGGATATTTATCAAGACAATTAAGAATATTAGTTTCTACTCCATTTCTTACTAAAATAGCATATTTATTACCTTTAACTGTCGATATAATAACATCATCACCAGCTTTTAATCCATCTCCTGTTAATGCTGCAATACGATTAGTATCTATTTTTATACTTTCAACAGGTTCAGGTTCAAGTTTAAAAATTTCAACATTTTCAACATCACCTATAACATGCATATACATAACCATACCAACATCAGCATCACCAGGATAGTCAACAGTTTTTGTAAAATAACCACTAATAGTAGAAAATTCGAGTAATTTTAATGTAGTAGATTCATTACTAAATGGAAATTCAAATTCAGGTTCAATGGAAGCAAATATAGTAACATTTAATTCGTCTGTTAATAAATAAGAATTTGGACAAAGAATTGATATAATACAACCAGATTCTTTACTGAAAATGTCTGGTGTATTAGACTCGACATATCCATAAGTTTCGCAAATACGATTGTCTGTTTCAATAAGAATCTTTACACGTTTCTTCAAAGGAAAATATTTATAAGAATTTTGACGAGTAGATTCAATTGATGTCGCATTAGGAGGGATAGGTTCAAATCCAGTAATACCAGGAGGTTCAGGAACGATAGGATCAAGATATATAATACGTGGGGGCAAAAAAGAAAGTGATATTACTATATTTCTTGATTGCGCACGTCCTGAATTATAAAGAGCGCCATCCATTAGCGACATTTCTGTCATTTCAATATTTGCTTTTGGAGGTCCGAGTCCATCAATGGAACGAACGACGAACCCAGATTTCTCCGGGCTCGTCAATTCCATTGTGATAGACTCATCAAGATGATTGGTAATAGTTATAGATTTTATCATTCGCTTATGACCAATCCTTTCAATGAGAGTAATTGATTTCGTGTTTGTCTATATATTTCAAACGCCGATAAAGCTTTTGGTGAAGTATTTGTTTGGTAAAAAGTCACAGTAGTACCTTGATTAACTGGTTTATTTATTAATTCTTGACTTCCATTTTGATTAATCATTCTTGTTGCTGCTAGTGAAAGATTATTTAAACTTCCTGATAACTGAATACTTTTCTTTCCAAGAAGATTATTAATATTTCTTCCACCAATTTCAACAGCAGTAAGATCCATAACTGGACGAATGACCGGATTTATATCAAGATTATCATTAAGAGCATCATTAATACGACGTACTGCAGCACTCATACCAGATATTGCTTTTTTACCAAGATTTTCACTAGCATTTACAACATTATTAGCATTCTTTGACATGCCTTTTACGAAACCTTGGGCAAGATTTATACCCATTTCTTCTGTTACTTTAGAAGGTGAGGCAATACCAAGTAATGTTTTAAGAGCAGTAATAATCGCTGAACCTATAGTACCAATAACATCAACAATACTTTGAATACTGCCAAGAAGACCATCTGTGAGTCCTTTTATGATTGCAGCAGCTAGATTTCCTATAGCAGTTTGTAAATCAGGACCATTTTCTTCAACAGCTTTTGTTATACCGTCAATAAAAGATATAAGTAAATCAAAACCTGATTGAATAATATCCGGCAATTTTAATCCTACTGCATCAAGAAATTCAGTAATAATTTCGCCAACTACAGTTACTACTTCCGCAATATTATCACGTATACCTTTTAAAAATCCTATTAAAATATCAAAAGCAGATTGTGTAAATTGAGGTATACTGTCTGCAAGGGACAATAACAATTCTCCAATTATAAACAATATAGCATCAATTGCTTGAGGAACCTGATCTCTAATTAATTGCCATAGAGCATTTAATAATACAGTTAGAGCCGCAACAATATCAGGAACAGTCTCGATAATAACAGTACACATTGTCTGTATAAGTGTTATCATAGCCTCGCCAACTACAGGATATGCTTCAATTATTAACTTCGCAAATAGAATAATTCCATCTACGATAGCTGTAATTAGCATTGGAATAATACCTAAAAGTATTGCCACCATAGCAACAAAAGCCGTAGCACCTGCTACTCCTGACACAGCTAAAGCAGCTAAACCAGTTGAGAACATTAATAAACCAACGCCAATTAATGCCACTGCTGCACCAATTAATACAATCGAAACAGCTAAACCTAGTAAAGTAGGAACAACAGGAGTTAAAACAGCACCAGCAATACCAAGAATAATAAACATTGCAGCAAGTACTCCAAGAGCTATAGCTATTTCTGTAAGGCCCATAGATCCTAATGTTTTTAATACAGGAGCCATTACAGCTAAAGCTCCAGCAACTACTAATAATGCTACAGCACCACCAATAGATCCTTGCATAGCGTACATAGCAATACTTATTATAAGTAGTGCACCAGCTAAAGTTGCTAATCCTTTACCTATTTCTTCCCATGTCATATCTGACATAGTAGTTAATGAATTAGCAAGAATATAAATTGCTCCTGCAATTATAGCAAGTGCTACAGCAGTAACAATCATATTTTTAGGCATAAGATTAACCGCAATAACAATTGCTAATAAGGCGCCTGCCATTCCTGCCATACCTTTAGAAAGTTGATCCCAAGTAAGATTACCCATTCTAGTTATTGCTTCCGCAAATATAAGCATAGCGCCACCAAGAATAGCCATACCAATAGCAGTTGCAATTACATTCTTTCCATTTCCTGCTAATCTAATAAAAACTCCTAATGCTAATAAAATAGCACCAATTGTTATTAGACCTTGCTTTAGAACACCTATATCCATATTACCAAACTTTTCAACTGCTACTGACATTAATAATATAGCACCTACTAAAGCAAGAATTCCAACTCCACTACTAACACCCATTTTATTACTAGCTAATTGAGTAAAAGCAGCAAGTTCAGCAAGGACTAATCCAATAGCAATAAGACCATTTTGTAATCTAGCAGGATCAATAGATCCTAATTTCTCAACTACACTAGCAATTATCTTAAGACCAACTGCTAAAATAGCAATACTAATAGCCGCACCTACAAAACTTTTAGCATTAGCTCCCAATGTTCGCATAAATAGAACAAGACCCGCTGATATTAGTGTTAATCCAGCTAAACCACTTTTCAATTCAGCAGGATCAATATCAGATATTTTCTTAATAGCAGCAGTTAGAATTAAAAGTGACACACTTATTGCTATAAGAGTTAATGATAATCCGGCAGCTCCTAACCCACTTCCACCTTTATTAAGTCCAGCCATTGATAATGTTAAGTCGGCAAATAAAATTGTTACTGAACCAATAGCCGTTGCAAGTTTCTTTGAATCGATCAATGATAAAACTAATAAAGCTGCAGCTAAAATACCTATAGCAATAGCAATATTTAACAATGTTTTTGATTTAAGATTTTGTTGATAAGCTTCAAGACTTCCTCTAACAGCATCTAAAATACCAGAAACTCCTTGGAACATATTCTTCAAACTATCTAAAGTTCCTGTACCTGATTTCATAAATTTAGTAATTGTTACAAGAAAAGCGCCAAGAAAACCAGCATTCAGTGTATCAAAAAGATTACTAAAATCAAGAGTAGAAACAGCATCAAATATAGCAGTACCAAGTTGACCTAAAATTTTTCCTAACCATGTTCCTAATTTTAAAAGAATCGGAGCTGATTTTGCAAGAAGACCTATTAAACCATCCATTACAACCGATACAAATTTAAATAAAATTTCTAATGGTTTAAACCGATCCAAAAGTTTATCAAAAAAGCCATCACCCGCACCAATATTAATCTTCTTTAAATCAAAAGCAGATTGAAAACCTTCTTTGAATCCTCCTAATGCATTTTTAACGCCTTCTTTTAAAAGTAAGAATTCAATTTTAAGTCTCATAAATGCTGTAGTTACTTTAATTACAAAATCTTCAACAGCAACCTTAGCATCTACAAAATATTCTTTTATTCTTTCTATGGCTTTTCCAAAGGTATTATTTGATTTTATTAGAGATCTAACCATTAATAAATGTAAAGATAATTTCGTTACATAATTAAGCATACTAGTAAGTGCTGGTTTTATTCCACTTGTATCAAGTTTTCCAAAACTACCAAGTAGAGCAGTTATTGCCATTTTCCCAATGTCTAAAATAGCAAATAATCCACCAAAAATTGTACTTAATTTTTTAGTGGTATCCATACTAGGCTTAAGTGCATCAGTAAAATCTTTTAAAAGTTTAGTAATCTTATAAAGTCCTGATCCAGCTGGACCTTTACTAGGAAACATTTGATTCCAGACATCTTTAGCTATACCCATAAGACGAAGAACAGTATTAATTACATTTTTAAGAGCTTCAATAGCAGCTGTTCGACCACCTAAATCGGCCCATCCTTGAACCATATTATTGCGTGCATCTGAAGAACCTTGGATAAGAGCACCAAATGTATCATTAAGATAGGTAAAGAACACCTTGGCTTGTCCAAAGTCACCAAGAATAATTTGCCAAGTTTTTGCCCAACCTGACTGAAGTGCTTCTGCCATAGTCTCTCTTAATTGAGATAATGTCTTAACTTTAGTCGCAGCATCATTAGCAGTCTCGCCAAGTTTTATAATTCCAGCTATCTGTTCCTCGGTATATCCCATTGTTTTTAACTGTTCTGCATTAAGATCACCGGTAAATTTAGATAAAGTTTCAGTTAAAATATCACTTGTTAGCCAACCTTTTTGTAAGGTTTCTCTAAAACTACCTTCACTCTTAATCATATCGTCGATAGCGACTCCATGAAGACGAGCAGTTTCTTTAAGAGCATCTTGAAATACTTGACCACCCATACCAGCATTAACAACAGAATTCCAGTCCATAAGTTTCACTGTACCAGAAGATAATGCTTGCGATAACTGGTACATAGCCGTAGCAGCTTGCTGTGAATTTGAACCAGAAACAGCAGCTAAGTTAGCAATACCTTTAATAGCGCCTGCAGCAACATTTAATTCAATACCAGCAGCAGTAAAGGTCCCCATATTTTTAGCCATCTCTGGAAAACTATAAATAGTTTTATCGGCATAGACATTCATTTCTTCAAGTATGTCGTTAACTTGCTGTAATGTAGTACCTTTTGATGCAGTGTTTGCCATGATTGTTTGAATGGCATTCATCTGCGTTTCATATTCTGAAAAACCTTTCTTTGCTGGCGCAGTAATAGACGTCCACATCTTTTTTCCAAGATCCATAACAGCATTTGTAAGGTTTTGGAGAACAGTAATACCGATAACTCCTAGAGCAGAAAATTTACTAGATATATTTTGAACACCCTCAGCAATTGGACCTATATTAAATGCTCTTCCTGCTGCGGCAAGATTTTGTAAACTTCTAGCCTGTTCAGTAAGATCTAATCCTTTTTTTAATTTATCTAGAGAGTCAGTGCTTTGCTTTACACCAGTCTCAAATTGCTTATTATCAAATCCTAAATTAATAGCACGATTATCTATAGTATTACTCATAACTTGGACACCTCCTTCCATATTGCTTCAGAAATTTGACTTAATACAGGTTTCATAGCTCTATTAATATAATCAATACCTTGAACATAGCCTCCCCCTTTTGTTCCATGCCCATATTGAATAAGAATAGCGGGAATAGCACCATACTCTTCAAAATTATTTAACCAAAATATTTTATAACCATTTTTAGTTATTTCTATTTCGTAATCCCAACCAGAAGCAGTTTGTCCTGTATCTTTTGGTGTTGCCAAAGCAAGAGCAGCAATTCCTTGTATTGCGTATTTTTTAATAATATTTTGGAGTCCTAGTTTTTGAGCATTAGACAAAAATCTTTCTGTATTCTTAAAATTTCCTACTTGTTTAATAGTAATCATATTATCCTGCCGTATTTAATTCTTTTTTACGAGCTTCATTAAGAGCTCGATTACGTGCATAGATATTTCCTTTACCAGTCTTTTTCTTAGGTTGATTCTTAATATTACAAACATTAATAAGTGTAAGCAATCTATTAAGATGCCATTTTTGGCATTCAAATGGTATAGTAAGAGCAACCATCCAATAATAAATAATTTCTGCCGTGATTATTTCTCTATTAATAACATTTTTATTATCATCACTAAACGTTGTAGCAGTCATTGGTGCTTCGATATATGTACTTACTTCATTAATAATTTCGTTAGTAATACAATTATAGACATCGAAATCGACATTTTGTGTTACAGTCATACAACGTATATAGTCTATAGTTTCTTCAGACGTTTTTTCCGTTTTTGACATAAAAGGTTTGCACCATTTTGACTCCCATTTTGATAAGGAGACTAGAGAATGCTCCAACTGCAAAATTTGTTCTTTTGTTTTAACAAATTCATTAGTTTTCTCATTCCATAACTCTGTAGCAGGAATAGTAATCTGCAACATCTCTAGTCTCCTTATAATTTCTATGATTTAGGCGGAGGATTACTTGTAGCGGGAACAATTCCATTAATAAAAGTAGATGCAGCATCAGAATCTGTAGCTAATTCCATAAACAAATTGCTATACGCCTGTGTTTGCATAAAAGAATCTCGAAGTTCCTTGTTTTTTACAAAATACTTTCCATCCGCAGACTTCTCGCCATATGCTTTTCCAATTATCTCTTTGAACATCAAGATAATGGTTTCATTATCTTGAGCTTCAATAATCCTATTAATCTTTTCGGCGAGACCACCTTTAGTCGAGAGTTCCATCTCGGCAATTTCAGCCTGTGTAAGGTTGAAATAAAAGGTTTCCGTTCGTTCATTACCATCAAAATCTACATAATTGATTGTCTTTTTAAGCATTTTATTCTCCTTTCAATATTTTAATTGCACTCGATTGTTAGTAATCCGTATTCATTTGCACAAGCATTCTCAATTACACATCCTCTTGCTTCTCTCCACCCTTTAGCAAAATACGCAACATCCGCTTTTGACATAAGAAGTATAGATTTCCCAAGATACCAAAGAGGTTTTGCATCGTCAGGAGCATCTTTTATAAAAGAATCAATAACATTAATTTCTTCCCCAAATGAATTTCTTACTTCATCAATGGCTATTTCTTTTGCTTCTTGAATTTCTTTATCTGATTTTCCCTTCATTGGTTGACTAATAAATAGGTTTATCATATACTCCTCCTTAAAAAAATAAAAGGAGTCCTGAAGATAATTCCTCAAGACTCCTAAAATACGATTAAATATCTTTATACGTGTGTTAAAAGAGTCTTTACTACATCTGGAAGTGGAAGATTTGCAACGCCACTTGTAGCATCACCAAATAATTCATCTTCAAGAAGAGCAAGTTCCTCAGCAGTTGCAACTGTTGAGTCGACAATAATCAGAGACGTTGGTTGTAAACCAGTAACAAGTACTGGAGTAGTAGCAATTTCCCAACTAAAGGTAATAGCCTCTGGAGACTCATTAATGGAAGCATATGCTTTTTCAGATGGAGAGGCTAAACAACCATAAAGTAAATGGAGTTTATAACCAAGATCTTGTCCGCCAACATCATTACCTAACTTAGTACGATAGACTAGACCAAATTTCTTCCTACCTTGCTGGCCAACTATTGCACCAGTTGCCAATGCAGCAGATCCATCACATTGTCCAAATTCTGCTGGATATGTATAAGCCTCAATTGTTGCAGAAAATTCCTCGGCTGACATCAAAGTTAAATACTTAATATTATCAGCATAAAGTGGCGTTGGTTCTGCACCGGAAGGACTTTCTGTAACAGCAGTCAAACCATTCCAAGGAACACCTAATGGATATGCTCCATTAGCGTCCATAACATACAGAACGCCTTTATCTATACCAGTTTCAAAATAACGTTTACCAGTACCATCCCAAGTAAGTTTTGTCATTTTATTTTTTCCTTTTAAAAATAGATTACGAAAATATTGTGATTAAGATTATCAGTAACAAAATGTCTATCAAATATACATTTTTGTAGTAGAGCGATTTTGTCAGGAACATTACTATCAGGATCTTTATCTATAATGGTTAATGAATAACGTTTTTCAACTTTGTATGGATAATTGTCTGCAAATATGGTATCCATATCATCTAAATTATAGACAATACACGGATATTTCATTGTAATAGTAGGAGGGGGTTGGAAATATACATTTCTAGAACCCAATAACGTTTCGAGGAGAGATTGCAATTCAAGTCTAGTTCCCATTATACACCCCTCCCACTGTCAAAATGATACGGGGTCTCTGGATTTCAAACGAAGTTATCTTCCAAGAAGACCCCATTATTTTTAAATACCGCATATATTGAGTATTACTAATGGTAAATTCGTCAGCAAGAATACTAAAACGATTATCAATAGTTAAATTATCGTTAACTTTATCACCATTTTCCCAACGTTTAGTATTACGAAGAATATCTCCACTGCATGGACGCTCCGTAACTACTTCGCTATACACTCCTGGCGCAGTTTCGCTCTCTTCACTTTTAGAATATCCAATTAATCCGTGAAACTTTGCCATATTAGAGCTCCTTTAAATCATTATGCCTGCGCGCGCTCGATAACAAGAGCTGACTTAGGCAGGGTTAAAGCACCAGAGCAACGGGTTTCGATCAAGTACTTGTACTGGTTGTAATCAATATCGAAATCATCGAACATACTTACAGCACCACCCTTATCGGCACCAATAGTATAATCATAAAGATTAACAATCAAAGCAAGTAGATCATATTCCAAAGTATCAGTACGATGAAGTCCTTCCATAATAGGAACTTCGACAATTCGTGAAACACGAAGAGCTGCAGCAAGATCAGCTTCTGTATTGTAAATCCGACGCCCAGTGGTGTCTTTGATCAGAAGCATTGAGGTTATGAAACTAGGACTACCAAATAAGGTTGGGGTTCCTGAACCCTTATAGTTAACACGACCTAGAATAATCTTGTCCATAACTTCTTCTGGTAGATTATCAGTGGCAGGAAGTTGGATTTTATGAGAATAGAGAACGACATCTGTCCAAATTGGACGAACGCAGGTTTCATCAATATGATCGTCAGAAACTTGTGACCGACCATCACCAACTAATACTGCACGTGCAATTTCCTCATCCAACATTACACGCATTTCCATTTTTAACCAAGCAACAACATCAAGATCAGTAATATCAACAATATCATCGCGATCAAGTTTCTGTTTCTTGTAAATCGTGGTAGGTGTGGTAGTACGTTTCAAAAGACCAAATACTTCGTCTTTCTTTAATCCAGCAGTAACATAACCCATAGCTCTCGCACTTTCAACTGTAATATCAGCCTGAACACTCTTAATACGAGAGAACGGAGTGTGACGAGTCCCGCTAAGAACAGGACCAACCCAGGTCTGATCACGTTTAACAAAAGTAGGTTCAGTTGCTAAAGCACGTGCATCTGGGAATAGATAATCAATATTATCAATGCCATAAGTACCAGCATGCGATAAAATAGATTGTTTTAAGGAACCAAATTTAAATGCATCAGCAGTTATTTCTTTAAACTGATCATGACTTAAATGAACACGATTACTGCTATCCGAGCCGTCAAAAACATTGTTTTTCATTATTTCTTTATCTCCTTCGTTATTAGAATTTTCTTTTGATTTTTCATTTGAAACATCAGAATGTTCTGCAACTTCATCTGTTGTTTCTTCACCATCTAATACAGCACCCATAATTGCATAAACAGCGGTCTTTTGCTTTTCGCTAAGAGTATTAAATACATCCTCAACAGTTTCATCTTCTTCTGCTTTAGCAGGAGTATCAACATGCTTGATCTCTTCAACTGGTTTTTCTTCCTTTTTATTCTCTAATTCCAAACCAGTATATATAATAGCCTCTTCTTCATCCATAGTAATATTACCATCACTATGTTCAAAAGATAAATTATCGATCACAGCACCTGGATTTGCACCAGCCATAACCAAACTAACTTCGCGAATCATACCGTGAATAACATTTTTAGCCTTTTCAACTAATTGATTAGCAAAAATTGATAAATATCTTACATCACCGTGTTCAACAAGAAGTTTTCCATTCTTTCCTGAATCAGTATCATTAAATCTGCAATAAGCATATACACCATCTTCACGATTTTCAAGTACTGCGTGACCAAGAACATTTGCTGGTTCGTTATGCTGATGTTGCCAAACTAATGGTACTATTTGACCGTCATTATCCTTAAACGCATCTTTAATAATTGTACGTCCATCAGTGCATTTAAGACCGTTTTTAGTGGCGTAACCACCAAAATCGAATTTTGATTTTTCCATTATTTATAAACTCCTTCCATTTTGATTAGTTTCACTTTCTTCATCGATCGGATTCTCTTCGGTCGTTACCACTGGTTCTGGTTCTAATTGGGGTTGTGAACCGGGTTGATTAAGATTCTTATTACGTAATTCATCTGCACTTGTCTCAGAACTCGGCTTTCTACCTACAATTTGACGAAGTTCATTAGATGTTAGAATTTCATTCCTAGTAAACTTGTCAGCTATTTCAGCAATCTGACTAACTGGAACAAGTTTAAATGGATCTCTAAGCGCTTCAATAGACTGACCTTGAGTTCGACCGGTTTTAGTTATGAAAACACGTTTCATTGCATCTATAACGGCGGCAAGAATAGGCTCAATTGATCGATTATAGTAATTTAACATCTCTTTTTCATCTGCAGTACCATCAAAGACAGCTTTCGTTAAACCTAACTGGCTATAAAGCATACTCGTTAAGAACTCAATCTGTGCCATGAGGTTATTTTCGGCAGGTCTATTCAATTGGGTAATCTTTTCCGTTCCGTCAGTATAAGCAATACCATACTTTGAATCCTTTAATTGGGATTCAATATCTGCTCTTCTATTTTCAGCTTGTTGTCTTCGTGCATCCGTTTTAATTACATATGGTAATTGAATAATTAAATCCAATTTTCCCGATCCACTTTGCTGATCTATTACATCTAAAAGATTTAATTTTGTTACTAAACGCTGTAATGTAGAATTTGGTTCATTCATTACAGCATAAAGTGGATTTTCAACAATAGCAACTACAGATTTAGGAAGTGTAATATCCTGTTTAAATCCAGTTTCGTCATTATAAAGACTAACACGAACATGCTTTGGATGCCAACTAATAATTTTTGCTGTTCGCATTGTTATAATATCATATGATCCAGTAATTGCAGGATTTAAAGTAGTATCAATGGGAACTAACGCCACAACACCTTCATCACACATAGACATCACAGCGTCCTGTATAAATGCACGACCTGTTTGATCTATATTTGCTTCAAGTGTAAGACAATTATTAAGACCTGAATCAATAGTTGCTAAATATCTTCCATCTTTGTCAAGACGAACATGTTGAATAGGAATACTAGCTACATCTATACCAATTCTAGTATAAATGGACGAAACAAGTGAATTTTCTGTTCCCATTCTTAAACGAAATAAATCAGGTCTTATACTATAACTAGGTCCATAATTGATATATCCTTGATTAGAATCACCGTATCGAATGGCATTCCATGCATGTCGTAAACGATCACCAAATGAATTTGGCACTATGCACCACCTCCTTATTAATTTATATTTTTCTAATTATCATACATAGTCTGCCGATATCCTCCTTTAATAAGCCGAACCGAGAGCAATACGGCGCCAATTCTTGTCCGCAACAGTATTATCTGCAGAACAAATATATAAATAACTAGTACCTACCATTGCTTGTCCTGCAATACCTGTTGTTCCATCTACACCACCAGCCATCTTAACTGCAGCACCAGTAAAAGCTCCATTTGCCATTGTTTCGGCTAAGACAGTACTATTAGCTAAAACACCCGCAATATCTGCAGTCAATACAACATTATTAACATTAGCAGTTGCCGTAATAGGTTCCGTACCACTAGCATTAATCGCTGCAAGAAGATGACTTCCAGTATTAGCTGCAGAGCAGTTTGTTCCACCTGCTAATGCTGTTAAACTGAAAACATTTGAACCAGATGCAAAGTTTTCAGTAGTTCCAATTGAATTGCCAACAGTTCCACCAACTAAGGCAGTAATAGCACTTATATTTGCATTAAAAGCGCCTGCAGCAACTAATGGATGAGGAATATTATGACCATCACTACCATTAATAGCTGCCACAATAGCTGCTTGAGCTGAACCTAAACTAGTTCCAACACTAATTTCTGTATCTAAATTATCAGTACCATTGGGAACAAATACGTAAGTTTTTGTTCCAATAGTCATAGTATCGCCAGCAGTAGGTTGGACAGCAACAGTTAAATTATCAGTAGCATGAACTGCATGATCTGAAATATCAATTGCTATATTTGTAGGAAGTGTCTTTGTTAGAGTGCTATCCGCACAAAATTCATACATATCCTTACCAATTCTTACTGTTTCACCATCAACTGCTACACCAGATACTGCTAATTCCATCGTGGCATTAACCGCATTTACTGCCGAGCCAACAACACCTAATTCTTTAAAGTATTCGTGAAGTCTAATTTGTTCGGCTGTCAAACTAGCAATTTGATCTTTTGTTAAATCAGTCATTATAAAATCTCCTATATTTTAATTTTCTCTTACTGGAATAATTATTGATTTTTCTAACGTTCGTTCATCAAAAGTATGAATACGACAAGTTAAACGATAATCTTTATTTCCTGTTCCACCAGACACCCAAATTGTGCAAACAGTATCAATATCGTAATCAATTCCTGCAATGGTTACAGCATTCTCATTAGAACTAACTTTAATTAATTCTGGTGGAATAGTTTCTGGAAGGAACCAAGTAGCAGTATCAATAGTCGATCCTTGCAATTCTCCATGATCATTTTTACTACCGTCATTGAGACCTGTTTCTATATCACACCAAATAATAAAATATGGTTCAATGTTATTAGGATCTTTACTTGGTAAAATTGTTTGCATCTAATCTCCTCTCTTATCTCGCCAAGAGACATGAGCACGTTTGTCTCTAAACAATACTTCAACACGTTTATCACGGAATAAAACCGCTGCTGCATGACTACCATCTACAAACATATACAAAGATGGTGGTTCAGCTGTAATAGAATTAAATCGTTCAAAATTAATAGTACTTAATGCTATTAATAATGTTAGAGGAGTAATAGTATCAATTCTTCTAAGTAAGACTCCTTCAAATATAGATCGAATACCATCTACTAATAAATCATTAGTATATTCTAGAGTAACGTTCTCGTATATATATAAATAAGCATTTGGAATTAATCCATATGATTGAGAAAGTTCTATCATATTTTGGATTGTAGTTTGTGAATTGTTATTCAATCCACTAAAACGATTAAGTATTACACTTTCATTAACTTGACCTTGAGCTTCTTCAGATACTATTAAACCATTTAAACGAGTTAAAGTAACAGTATTATTAACTATATTCTGATTTTGTAACGTTATTCCATCAGAACGAGTTAAAGTAATACTATCATTAATTAAAGTCTGATGTTCAACTACTGTTAGCGCTAATATACGAGTTAGAGTAACAAAATCTTTCTCATTGGTTTGAGTTGATGGAGTAATAGTATTAGAACGAGTTAAAGTAACACTATTATTAACTATATTCTGATCTTGTGGTAATAGTATCCCATCAGAACGAGTTAAAGTAACACTTTCATTAATTAAAGTCTGATGTTCAACTACTATTAGCGCTAATATACGAGTTAGAGTAACACCTTCATTAGCCTGTCCTTGAGTTTCTTCAGTTATTGTTATGCCAACAGAACGAGTTAATGTTACTCCATCTTTTTCATTTGTCTGACTTGATGGCACAATAGCATCAATACGATTTAATGTTACTCCATCTTTTTCATTTGTCTGACTTGATGGCACAATAGCATCAATACGATTTAAACTTACATTTTCAAGAATGGTAGGTCGAGATGCTTCAGTAGTAAGACCTAAAAACTTTGCTAAACTTACATTCTCAAGAATGGTAGGTCGAGATGCTTCAGTAGTAAGACCTAAAAACTTTGCTAAACTAACATTTTCAAGAATGGTAGGTCGAGATGCATCAGTGGTAAGACCTAAAAACTTTGCTAAACTAACAGAATCTTTCTCGTTTGTTTGACTTAATGGGGCAATAGTATCAATGCGATTTAAAGCAACTAGATCTTTTTCATTTGTCTGACTTAAAGATGTAATAGTATCAATACGATTCAAACTAATAGTATCATTTAGATTTCCTATTGCATTTTGAGTTATACCTTTACTATAAGACAATGATATAGAATCATCTATTGCACGATATCCATCGGTTACAAGACCTAAAAACTTTGCTAAACTAACATTTTCAAGAATAGTTGGTCTAGATGCATCAGTGGTAAGACCTAAAAACTTTGCTAAACTAACAGAATCTTTCTCGTTTGTTTGACTTACTGAAGTAATTCCATGATTTTTTAATAATGTCACAGATTCAGGTATAGTAAGTACTTCAATCGATGTTAAATATTTTTTACAAGACAAAGTTACAGATTCATATATTGTAAGTGACTCTATAGCAGATACTGTCTTATTAGTTATTGCTAATGTTGCAGTCTCTTCAGTAGCAGCATTTACCCAACTAATAATAACTTGACCATTACCACCTAGTCCGCCCTCACGCGCGGTACCATTAGATCTACCAGCTCCACCGCCACCTGCACCAGATGCTGTTCGGAATGCATTACCGTTAGCATTACGAGCACCCCCATTACCACCAGATCCACCACCGTTAAAACCAGTTGATCCTGTCTGTATATTCGTATCTACGCCAACATTAGCGTTACCAGCTCCAGCGCCAGCTCCACCACCTACTGATGATCCAGGTGCATTGGCACCATTTCCACCTTTATAGGAAGTACCTACTGTACCGTTAGCTGCACCGCCAATACCAGATCTATTACCTGCATAATTACCATTAAGCCCACCAGCACCAGCATTGGCACCAACTATAATAGCGGTATTACCACCAGAATTATTATAAAAATTTGATGTTCCACCTGGTGAACCATTATTATTTCCTGCAGGACCACCTGCACCACCAGCACCAACATTATAACCATGTAAATTTCCTGGCACAAGTCCACTTATAACTAATCTAACATAAGCTCCACCGCCCCCACCACCGGCACCGCCTGCGACGGCATTGTTTGTAGAACCACCGCCCCCACCACCGGCACCCCAAATTTCGACTGTTACCGAGGTAACACCAGCAGGGACAGTCCAATTTCCTGCACCAGAAGTAGTATAAGTATTATTGGGCATTTAAACACCCCATTTCTCTAGTACTTCATGCATCTGCCTTACTTTTTCTTCACGAGAAATTGTGTATTGATGCCATAAATATGTTCCAGGAATTGAAAAATCTGTCATTATTTTTATAACTGTTGTAAACTGAAGACCATATTTAGCAATATTTCGAGATACAATATAATCATCGATCAAATGCTCTCGAGTAATAACCGTATTAAGTTCATCTTGGATAGGAAATATATTGTCAAGAGCCTCCTCATATGTAATATCATCTAATGGATGCCATAAATCTAAACACCAATCAGATCCAATGGTAAACCAATTACAACTTCCTATATGCCGTCCATCCCGTCTAAAATATTTATCATATCTCCAACGATTATTTGCCATATCGTTTCCATTATGGCAAACCGTATCTTTATGTATAAATTCGGTTGGATCAAACATATCAGGATGAACAAGAGCATCAGAATCAATATATATGTTCCAGTCAGAATTTTGACCAAGATTATAAATTTGCAATTTCTCGTATACCGGAGGTAGGGACGGAAATTTGCGGTCGGTTATGACATGAAAATCCGCCCCTATCTTGTAAGCATATTTTTTTAAAAGTGGATATGTAAGAGCGGTAATTTCAGGAGCATAGCCGTCTACATTTAATGTAAACAGCGTCTTCTTCATATTAGCTCGCAGCTGCTGTACAGGTGATCGTTACATTCAAAACATCATTATCTACTAGAGCACGGTTCTGACTAAATGCTCCACCACCGTATAGAATACCGGTTGTGCCACCTTTGTTATTAGTGGTAACAATAAATGCACCACCCAAAGTAACACTACCTGAGATAGTGAAAACTGCCTTACTAGCTGAGTTATCAACACTCTTACTAGCTACAGCACCAAGAGTTAATACCGGACGAGTAGCCTCATCGTAAGTACTACTCTCAGTCCAACCTGCGTGCGCGCCATTCATAGTATCTCCAGCTGCAAAGGTTGGAGATGATCCAACTACACCAACATACCAGGCAGCTGTATAAGCAGATCCCTTTAGATGTTTAGCCAAAGAATCTTCCAAACCAACATCAACTACTAAGTTATCAACTTCTTCGACCCATAAAAGTTTACCATCTCGAAAAGCTTCAATTTTATAACGATTTTTAAGTACTTTATCAACACTTTGAACAACTGGATTAGCAATAACACCTGCAATTACATTAATATCGTTTACACGATTTTCTTCCATTGTTTTATTCTCCTATTCAAAAGTTTCTTTATTTGCTTTATAAGCTATATAAGCATCCATTAATGCGGAAACGGGATCAATTTTTTGTTCATACCGTTTCTTTAAAAGTTTTCTATTACCATTGGTATCTTCTAATGTAATAGCATTTCCCATTGCAAAAGTCATAAGTTCTTGATCAAAAATAAGCATTCGTTCTTCAGAAAGGGTCTTCAATTCGCCAAGTGGAACAGATTCTGTCTTTGCTCCCTGAATAACTTTTTCTATACCATAAGAACCATTCTCTCTTTCCCATCTTTCGATGAACTCTTTTGCATTATAGGGATCAAATCCTACACAACGAACATCATAACTTGAGTCGATTATAAAATTATCTAAATCCTCATATACCTCCATCATATCTAGAACAGTGCATTCGAGAACTTGAAGACTTGTTTCTTCAATAAATTGCTCATATTTTATCCTCATAGCACCTGGTAATTTCTTTAAAGTTAATGAAGTAATATAACAACGAGTCTTAATTCCAAAAGATCCATTTGGTAATGGAAATAAGAATAGGAAGGCACAAAAATCGTCACCTTGCGAAAGATCGAATCCTAGTGCACATGGTAATGACCAAAAATCTCTATGCCTATGCGGTAGTGTCTCTTCATAAGTAAAGAAATATGTATAACCTTCCATTGGGATACCGAATCTTTTCGCTAAAATATCATTTCTTGTAGAAGGTACTTTTTCAGCCCTTTCAACATCTAGTTGATATGTTTCATATGTAACAGTTCTTCCAAGATTAGGATTAGCTTTTAACCACATTCTAGGATTATTTACTTCTTGAATATCATCAAGTTTATAATACCAAATAGAAACATGAGGATTAATATACTCGCCCTTAAGTATGTCCATTAATTCCATCTTTATTGTATCCCCACTACTATTACGAATAGTTCCTTCTGAACTCATTGCAACAATCAAATAGTTGTCAAGTTTAGAAGCACCCTGTTCAATAGCACCAACAACATCCTCACGAATATCACCAGATAACCATTCATCAATAGTAGCAATCATAGGACGTAATCCTTGAAGCTTATCAATTGACATAGGACGTATTTCTAATAAGGAACCAGTAAGAAAGTTTTCAATTCCTTTCTTTGTCGAGGCTAATTTTTGGCGATTCGCGCGTGAGCCTGTGGTATTTTGTAATGATCCTTCTGTCAGAAATTGAAAGAGTGGACCTCGTGCCCTAGTAATTGAAGTTCGTATTGGAGACACAACTTCTTCTGCTTGCTTCATTGTTGGAGCTGTAGTAATTTGATGTGTAGTTGATGTATCAACATTTAAGAAAAAATTGTGTATACACGAAGCATACATAGACTTAGCTGCGCCACGAGCAACAATTAAATATTGTTTATTAACAAGACGCTTTTTAATTCGTCTACGTATATAGGTTCCACCACGATTATTAGCTGTTGGTACATAAACACTTCTCTCAACGAAATAATACCATCCAAAAATTTGTTCTGCCCATAATTTAAACGTATCAAGTAAAGTCAAATCACTACCATCAGTTAGGGTGAGTTCAGATTCGCAAAAGCGAACAAAACCTTCTACAGCATCATCATCATAGAAAACCCCAGGATTTTCAATAAGATGATCTATCCTATTCATCTCAAGTGAGATCTCTTTACATACAGGAATTTCTCCTCGTACTACTTTTTCACGAAATTCTCCATAATAAATAGGAATTGCTGTATTTGATAAGGTCATAATATTATCCTAAATGTAATCTGTTGGCAGCATAAGCCATAACACCTAATGTTCCTATAATAAGTAAAGAATTTCTAACTATTCGTTTTGATTCTGCAAGTTCTTTTGCCATTTCTTTTTCAACTTCCTTCATTTTCTTATTACTCATTCGACGAGCAGATTTACGAGTATATTCTTCGATATGTTCTCTACGCATATAATTGGCATGATCTCTCGTTGATTTTTTTGTTCCGGTTGCAATATTACTAGTTCGACGACCCCAACGCATTCCAAGAACACCAACATGTTCTAATTCATTATTATTCATATTAATCTCCTATTTAAAAGCTCCTTCCACTACTGTTCTTGGATCAAAACCACCATATTTATTTGCTGCTCTATCAGTCATATAGTCAGAAATTTTTGTTTGACCAAATTTAGCAGCTGCTGTTCCATATCTCTTAATAGAAGGAGCAAATAAAAGAGCTATTCCTACAGCTCTACCTGCTCTAACTACACGTTCCCTTTTTATTTTGTTTTGTTTATATGCAGAAAGTTTTTCGGTTTTAACTTTTTTTAATGAAGTTCGTACATGTTCCTGTTTAGGTACAACCTTACCTCTTACAGTTGTTCTTTTGGTAACTAATTTACCTCTTACAGTAGTTGTTGCAGTTTTAGTACGAACACCCCATTTCATTCCGGGAACGCCAACATGTTTTAATTCATCAGGCATATTAACCTCCTTCTAAAAGATTAGTTGTCATTGGAATAGCTACATCTCTAA
>Ga0315276_10000592_pt1 | contig 31209 bp, 22 predicted proteins | sample YL17G05_0_MG_FD_204542 | JGI IMG/M metagenome (GOLD analysis project Ga0315276, IMG submission 204542) | Sediment microbial communities from Yellowstone Lake, YNP, Wyoming, USA - YL17G05_0 | ecosystem: Environmental > Aquatic > Freshwater > Lake > Sediment | place: USA: Wyoming | collected... | reverse complement strand
CTCAAATAACGTCAGGGCAAACCGTCCCAGGTCGATGACCTTCAGCCATCCGTTACCTATGGTGCACGGAGTCAGTATCTGGATGGCATCCGGCAGGCAGGAACGGGTTTCCGATATTGAGTCGAAGAATTCTCCTGGCGGCAGGTTACGGTATGCCAGGTCCACCATTAGTCCGCCAATGACCACTCCCGGGGCAATATGTTTATGGAATGCCCTGACCATATCAAGGTATTCGTCATAAGTGTGGCCGCAAATGGTCACGCCGGAATGGACGGTTTTATTTGCATGCATTTGTTCAATAGGCTCGCTTTTTTACATTCTCTGGGCTGATCTTGCCCCCATCAATGCCTCGGCCTCCAGCAAGTCACCTTCCGTATTGATGTTCAGGAAGCTGAGGTGGCCTGGATCAAACTGATCTATTTCCTTTTCCGTAATGTATCTTGTGTTTACCTGGTTAAAAAGTTTGATGATCTGCAGCTGGTCTTGCCGGATCAATGCCTCAATTGATGGAACACAGCTCTTTGAATATATTGCGTGCAGGGGTTGGATCATCCATCCAATTTTTGGTGCGACGGCAGCAAAGCCGGACGCTCCATCGATTAAATATTTGATCAAGCCGCTATTTAGGAAGGGCATATCACACCCTACAACTATGCTATAACTGGTTTCCGCATACATGAGGCCTGTATAGATACCGCCCAGTGGACCTTTTCCTGGATAAATGTCCTTCACCATCCTTGTGCTCGGCGCAGCGGATTTTACCGGGCCTATCTGGTCTTCAGCTGTCACTATAAGGATGGACGATGTGAATTGGGAAAGTGTACCAAGGACTCGATCGATCAAATGGCCTTTGCCAATTTTCAGCTGTGGCTTATTGGTACCGATGCGGGTGCTCTTGCCGCCGGCCAGGATAATCCCCGTAATACTGGTAATATTAGCCATGCTTTGCGTGCAATATATTTGTACACAATATATAGTATCCGTTTGAACCTGTCAAGTGTTTAATACCTCGGCTGTTTTCTGCTCAGCATGATTGCGAATCCCGCCACCAGGGCTATAAAGATCAACGCAATGCTAATATAAAGGATGATGTTGGAATCAGCCATCTCGTCCACCGTGAAGCTGCCCGCGGATACCCCGCCGACATAGACCACGTAACTACCGGGCTGGCTGCGGCTGATGGTGAAGGTGACGGGGGCATTAGAACCGCTGTTGACCGTGATGCCCCTGCTGGTCTCTTCCTGGCCGTTGACCAGGAGACTGATCCTGGCGGCGCCGTTGACCGTTCCTTTGTTTGCAACGCCAGCTGTGACAGTAACCGTTGTCCCGGGCGGGACCTTTGCAGCAGATAGCGAAGCACTTTGCACCGTTATGTTGGGAATACCCACCGGCGCCGGCTGCTGCGGGGGCGAAACACTCGCACCACCGGATTGAGGCTGCCGGCTAATGAAAGATGGCATGTTGAGGAAGAAACTACTCTCAGTCCCGTAAGCAGTTCCGGAGGTGCAAACACCTTTGGCACGGAGGTAAATGGTCTGACCGGCAAAACCGGGGCCCATATCGATAGCGGTAAAGAATGGCCCCGGTGCTGACATTCCCTGCACTGCGGTCTCTGCAGTATAAACACCGCTGTTTATCCCGTACTGGAAGGATACATTTACTATCCCGCATAAGCCCTTTGACGTCAGCGTGCCGTTCAATGTTGCTCCGGTTGCAGTGATGCCAGTAGCAGTACCTGTGCTGACAGCGGGCGTTGCCAGTGGGACATTGTAGTGAAGTATGGCGCCTTCATCGCCCACGGCATAGATGTCTGCCGCCGAACTGCCCCAGATATCAAATAACGTGTCCGCAGTGAGTGCAGAAGTACAACTGATTTTGGACCACTTGATGCCGTTATAGTGAAAGACATCGCCCCAGTCACCGACAACATAGACGTCGTTAGCTGAACTCCCCCACACGCCGTAAAGGATGTCGGTCAAGGTTAGGATTTTGCTCCACGCTCTGCCGTTGTAATGGAACAGGTCATAGCCTCCCGTTATATAAATGTTTTGCCCCGAGGCCCCCCAGATACGTTCGAGGTTTGCCTCAGTCCCGCTGTGCATAGGCGCCCAGCTGATGCCGTCGAAGCGCAGAATTGTTCCATGGCCCCCGCTGGCCAGGACGTTGTTGGCTGAGCTGCCCCACACCCCCACCAGGTCCTTGCCTGTGCCACTGGGCATGGCGGTCCAGACGCTTCCATCGTAGTGCAATATAGTCCCCCCATATCCGACGGCGAAAACATTGCCTGCCGATGTTCCCCATATACCGATCAGGGGCTGGTCTGTGAGATGACTCATTTTGCTCCATTGGGCACCGTTAAAATGGAGTATGGTTCCCCTGTCGCCGGCCACGAATACATCGTTGGCGGAACTGCCCCAGACATGAAAGAGATCGGCAGAGGTAAGCAGACTGATATCGACCTGGCTCCAGTTACTGCCATCGTAGTGGAAAAGGCCGGCCCCTGCCCCAACGGCATAAACGTTATTGGGGGCGCTCCCCCAGACGCCGAAAAGCCTGGTCATGGTAACGCCGATATGCATCTGATCCCATTGCGCGGCGCCGTTGTGGTGCAGTATCCAGCCATGCTGGCCGATAAAGAAGACGTCGGCGGCTGAGCTGCCCCAGATACCGTAGGATATCTGATTGGAATTGTGTAAATTCTCCCAGATGTTGCCGTTATAATGCAGTATCATGCCAGAATAACCCACCGTGTAAACATCATTGCCGGAGCTGCCCCAGATACTGTACAGGCTGTCATTCGGCGGGCTGATCATCTTTGTCCAGTTGCTGCCGTTGTACTGCAATATTGTCCCTGAATCTCCCACGGCAAAGACATCGTTTGCCGAGCTTCCCCAAACCGCAGAGAGACCGGCGGAGCTGATGTGGCTGATGTCTATCTCATTCCAGTGCGTACCATCGTAGTGTAGTACCGTCCCTGTATCTCCGACCGCAAAAACGTTGCTGCCGGAAGTCCCCCAAACGCCGTTCAGGTTTTTTATTGTGCCGCTTGACATTACCGTCCAGGCGGCACCATTGTAGTTCAGTATGATGCCTTTTTTGCCTACTACAAAGATATTATTGGCCGAGCTTCCCCAGATATGCTGGAGGTCTTCAGTAGTGACCGGGCTTATATTGCTCCAGATGCTGCCATTGTAATGGACGATGGCGCCATTAAATCCCACCGCATAAACGTCGTTATGGGCGCTACCCCAGACACCGTAGAGGCTTTGCCCGGTAAGCAGGTTTGTATTAAACCGTATCCAGCGGGAGCCGTCGTAATGAAGAATAGCGCCACCCCATCCAACCACAAAAACGTCGTTACTGCCTGTTCCCCATACATCCGTCAGCCCGTTGCTCAAGATTCCGCTCTCCAAATTCCAGTCGCAGCTCTCCTCAGCGGAGACAGCTTGCGGAGAGATAAGAGGGTAAATGGAAAGAGCTATCAATAATCCCGCTACTAAATACAGTGGTATATTCCTTATCATCGCGTGCATTCCCGTTTCCTCCGGCTTTATCAAAGTGTTGGACATCGATCCATCAGTGTCCTGTAAGCCTGTACGCTGGTTTCGTTTAGCCGGGTCATTATACTTCATCACAGATATAACTTGTATCCAGTGGTGGACTGAACCCCTGTAACAGAACGGCTAAGGTTAGGAACTCCGGTAGAGTTAAATTGGACGCCAACAAAACAGGCAGAGGGTTGGCGTTGAAGCCATGCAGGTCCTGATGAAAATATTCTATGCATCTCACACTCGTGTTAGTGGCAACGTTGCTGCCACAATTTGAAACGGTTGACAATCAGTCTATAATCATTCATACTATAATCATACTGTAGTATGATTGTGGGGTACCAATAATGCAAAAGACAACTAAAATAGCTATCAGCCTTCCTGAAGATGTTTTTAGCGCGGTAGAACGAGAAAGAAAAGAAAGCGGCGAGAGCAGAAGCGAGTTATTTCGACGGGCGGTTGAAATGCTGCTGCGTCGGAAAAGAGAACAGGCTATGAGCGAGCGATATGTTCACGCCTATGAGCAAATGCCTGAGATCAAAGAGGAAGTTGATGCGGCTCGCTACGCTGCCAGTGCGATATTAGCCGGGGAACTCTGGCAATGAAAAGAGGCGAGATATGGTGGGCAGAACTGGAACCACCCGCCGGAAAACGTCCCGTGGTGCTTCTCTCAAGGGACGAGGCCTATACTGTCCGCTCGCTTGTGATCATAGCTCCGGTTACCACACGGATACGCGGTATAGCTGCTGAAGTCCCCCTGTCAGTTGAAGATGGCATGTCCCAGGCATGCGTGGTAAATCTGGATGTTATTACAACCATCCCAAAGGATTGCCTTCGTAGCCGGTATGCCATATTAAACCGCAATAAATTGAAGGAAATTGAAGCGGCCCTGCACTTCGCCCTGGGATTGGACCAGTAGCAATACCCGCATCAACGCATATACTCTCAAACAGGAGTTAGGGAACTGTCCACACCGGCCCACCATCTTAGGTAAATTGACATCCGGATTCAACGGGTATATATTACCGTAATGCTCAAAGGTGGACGAGGATCAGATCACTACTTGTCGATATGGAAAATCCCTGTTACAGTAGCCTTTAGGTAGAAGGCTGGTAAGGATAATATATCATTAAACAGGAGGCAGTTATGAACTTTGCTAAGGCTACACTGGTTATATTGTTTATTGTCGCGCTACTCGTTGGCTGCACACCCGCAGCCAAACCCATACCCACGCCCACTACACCACCGGCATCTCAACCCGCTACACCCTCCGGAGGACTCGAATTCACTAACCCTGCGCAAAGGATCACGGTACCGGTAGGCGTCAGCTTTACTATCAATGTGAATGCCAACCCGACCACCGGCTATACATGGGAGGTCGGGTTCGATCAGAGCCTGCTCAAGTTAGTCAAACGCTACACCCCTTCCGGCACCGGTATGATTGGGGCAGGCGGCGTTGAGAGTTTCGAATTCGAGGGCATGAAGGTGGGAGAGACCGAGATTTATCTGAACTACAAACGCTCATTTGAACCGAATAATCCCGCACTTGAGACCAAGAACTTCAAGGTTACTGTAAAGTAACGGCATCGGGCTGATTGTTTCCTGGCTGGCCGCATAACCCGGCATTAATAACCAATTGCCCAAACCATTGGTTATAGCTGGCTTTAACCCGAACAAGGAAGTATTTTTATTTTTCGGGAGTTGAACGTGGGGATATTTAAAAAGGCTGTACCTGCCGCTACAATCCTGGCAGTACTTATGTCGCTGTTAACGCCTGCCACCCCGGCCCATGCCTGGCTGCCGCAAACATGGAACACCCAGGCCGCTTTCAACGCCGGCGTCCTCACCAACGTTGATACTGCTTCCAGCCCTAATAATGTGCTGCTGGGCTCCAACCTGAATACGGGCGATGGCAGCGACGGCGCCCTGACGGTGACGGACGAAACTCGTTTCCCCAACACGACTGGCACCGCCTTGAGTTCAACTTCCTATATAGGCAGCAGTTACATTGAAGTTAACTCAACCGCGGGGTTTGCTGCCGGCCAGGAGGTGCTCATCATACAGATGACGGGCACGGGCGCCGGGACATGGGAGACCATTTATATCGCGGGCGTCGAGCCGAGTTTACTGGTATTCTCCCATCCACTCAAAAACGCGTATTACGCGGATGTCAGCAGCAAGGTGCAGGTCATAAAGGTTCCGCACTATACAACAGTCACTATTAACCCCGGAGGTATACTTATGTGCATGCCCTGGCTGTGGGACGGCCAGACGGGCGGCGTCATATTCTTCCGTGCCACGGGCACAGTTACAGTCAACCCGGGCGGCCTGATCTTGGCCTCTGGGTTGGGTTTTAATGGCGGCAACGGCGGCTCCGGGGCATATGGAGGATCCGGTGGGGGAGGCGGTATGGGTGGTGGAGATAACTCCAACAGTTATCCAAATGGAGGTGATGGATGGGTATCTGGAACAGGGGGTACAGGTGGTTATGGCGGGGTCAACGTAGGTGGTGCAGGTTATAACGGTGGTGCTGGTGCTCAGTACGGAAATCCGGGTAGCAGGAGCAGCGGGAGCAGCGGGGCAGGCCCGGGTGGAGCCTCTGCCGATCGTGGTGGTACAAATGGAAGCAGCGCCAGCCTGAGCCTGATGCAGATAGGTGGCGGTGGCGGCGGTGGGAGCAGCGGCACCGGTGGTTATGGAGGAGGAGGTGGTGGCGGCGGTGGCTATAATACATGTAGAGAGAGCAAGAAACTTGGCGGGGGACCATATAATGGAAACAGCGGAAATTCAGGAGGTAATCCGGGATCAGGTGGAAATGGTAACAGTGGGGGCGGTCTGATTAGCATTCACGCAAAATCCATCGTGGTGCAATATTTAATACAAGCGGATGGCGGCAGTGGAGCGGCGGGAAGCGCAGGCAACAATGGCGGGTCCGGAGGCAGTGGAGGCAGAGGACAAAACTGGTGTTTTGTGAGCGAAGATAACCCGGGTTCAGCCGGTGGTGGTGGTGGCGGCGGCGGCGGTGCTCAGGGCGGCGGGGGTGGAAACGGCGGCTGTGGGGGCAGTGGTGGAACAATATGGCTTGCTGCTGAAAATATTGCTATATCGCAGACTAATGGTGTAATGGCATTGGGTGGTTTGGGATTAGCAGGCGGAGCGGGAGGTAATGGTGGCGGTGGCGGCGGCGGCGGATCAGGAGGTAGTGGTGACCATGATGCTGCTGGCCAGAATGGCGGCAATGGTCCGAATGGAGGAAACGGCGCAGCGGGAACAGCAGGTGGCGCAGGCGGCACGGGAGCCATCCGCCTGGATTATGCCATCCTGACAGGGAGCACCAACCCAGCACCCGGCTACACCTCGGGCGTGTATAACGCCTCGGGAGCGATTGCCTCGAATGTCTGGGACACGGGCGCGGCCGGCCAGACCTGGAACTACCTCAACTGGCAGGAAACCGTGCCGGCTACCACGGGAATAACATTTGCTGCCAGGGCCAGCGACATTATTTTTGCCAAGGATGATAATACTATCCCATGGATACCGGTCGGAAGCACCAGCCCCGTGACATCGGGGCTGCCCTCGGGGCGCTACATGCAGTGGCAGGCCACGCTCGCCACTTCCAATAATTTCTATACGCCGGTGCTGAGCAGCGTGACCGCGGCCACTTCTCTCCTGCCTCTCGTAGCTACCGACGCGGCCACATTTGTATCCAGCAACGGCGCTGTGGCTAACGGCACCCTCCTGGCCCTGGGTCAGCGCAGCAGCACTGTACATGTACAATTTGAGTGGGGGACAACCCCGACCCCTGACCTGAACTGGCAGCAGACAGCACCGCTGGCAGTTACCGCACCCGGCCCCTACTCTGAGGGCCTGAACCCCTTATCGCCCGGCACCACATATTACTACAGGGCCAGGGCCTATGACCTGAGTGTTGCTGACCCTGTATATGGTGACGTGGTAAGCTTCAGCACAACTCCCATATCACCATCGGTTAACACCAATGCCGCCGGCTCGGTTACGGCCGGCTCAGCCGTTTTAAACGGCTACCTGGGTGCCCTGGGCATATCATCCACGGTGCCCGTATCATTCCAATGGGGGACCTCCCAGGGAGGCCCCTACCCCAACTCGACAACACCGCAGGCCATGACAGCCACAGGGCCTTTCCAGGCCAGCCTGTCCAGACTGGGCACCGGCACAACATACTATTACAGGGCCAAGGCAGATGGCGGCGTCAACGGCATCAACTACGGCGCCGAGATGAACTTCGCTACACTGAGGATAGCGCCCCTCATGGCGACGGGCCATGCGAGCTCCCTGACATCGAGTTCAGCCACGCTCAACGGCAGCCTGGCCAACATGGGGGCAGCGTCAACGGTCAATGTATGCTTGCAGTGGGGCACCACCCAGGGCGGCCCCTATCCCAACTCGACCCCGGCGCAGGCCATGACCGTCACCGGGCCATTCAGCGCCGGGCTGACCGGCCTGGCCGCCAAGACCATATATTACTTCAGGGCAAAGGGGGACGGCGGGACGAGCGGCATCAGCTACGGGTCGGAGAACAGCTTCACCACCTCGGTAGTGCAGCCTACCGTAGTTACCAATGGGGCAACAGGCATCACCTCGACCTCCGCCCTTTTAAACGGCAACCTGACTGCCATGGGCACGGCGGCTACGGTGGATGTGACCTTCTACTACGGGCTACAGCCGGGTGAATTCAACCACACAGCCTGGCAGACGCTGAGCGCCCCCGGTTCGTTCCAGGCCAACCTGGCCGGGCTAACATCCGATACACTGTATTACTTCAGGACTGTCGCGCAGGGCGACGGCAATAGCGTTGACGGCGCGGAGCTGACCTTCCGCACCTCCAGGGTCCCTCCCACGGTCACTACCAACGGCGCTACGCTTGTGACAACTGTGTCGGCCACATTGAACGGCACGTTGACAGGAGTGGGCTCGGCTGCATCGGATAACGTTTCATTCCAGTGGGGCATTACATCGGGTATGTATAGCGCGGAGACGGCCCCGCAGGCCATGTCCGCCACGGGCGATTTCCTGGCCAACCTGACTGGCCTGACATCCGCAACGACCTATTACTATCGCGCCAAGGCAAACGGCGGTATAGCCGGCATCGGTTACGGCGACGAACATTCCTTCACAACCGGATCTCAGCCGCCTTCTGTGACCACAAATAACGCCAGCCAGCTGACCACCAACAGCGCCATGCTCAACGGCAACCTAAACAGCCTGGGCACGGCCACCACCGTGAATGTGTCTTTCCAGTGGGGCACGACCAGGGGAGGCCCCTATCCCAACTCCACCGCGCCGCAGGCGCGTAGCGCGACGGGCGCCTTCCAGTCCGGACTATCGGGACTTGCCTCCCAAACCACGTATTATTACCGGGCCAAGGCGAATAGCGCGATATTTGGCACAGGCTACGGGGCGGAGAAAAGCTTCAGCACGTCATCGTTCCCGCCTTACGTGACAACCGGCCAGGCCAGCTCTATTACAGCCAACGCGGCCACGCTCAACGGCAACCTGTATTTCATGGGCTCTGCCAATACAGTAAACGTGTATTTTGTTTACGGAACAGTGCACAATGGCCCCTACACGGGGACGACGCCCTTGCAGCCGTTGACCGCGGCCGGGGCTTTTACGGCCCCCCTGTCGGGGTTGAATCCCGCCACTACCTATTATTACCGGGCCATGGGTAACGGCGGCCAGTACGGCATCAGCCGCGGGGAGGAATACGCATTCACCACCTCGGCGCTGCCGCCTGCTGTCATAACCAACGACGCAAGCGGCGTAACTGCCGCCGCTGCCACATTGAACGGCAACCTGACCGCGCCGGGCACGGCCACCACGGTGAACGTATCCTTCCAGTACGGCACCACGGCGGGAGGCCCCTATCCCTATTCCACCGGGGCGCAGGCAAAGACTGCTGTGGGCGCCTTCCAGGCGAGCCTGAGCGGCTTGGATGCCAATACGACATATTATTGCATAGCAAAGGGCGACGGTGGAATCTACGGTATCAGTTATGGGGCCGAGAAGAGCTTCACCACTTTAAAAATACCGCCGTCCGTCACCACCGACAACGCCACCAATATAACGGCTTCAACGGCCAGTTTGAACGGCACGCTGTCCTACCTCGGGACAGCCCCGACCGTGAATGTGTCATTTAACTGGGGCACCACGGCGGGAGGGCCTTATACAAATACAACTACGCTGCAGACCATGACGGCCACAGGGTCTTTCCATGCTAATATAAGCGGCTTGTCCGCCCTGACCACCTACTATTACAAAGCCTCGGCGGATGGCGGTGGGCACGGCTCCGCCCTGGGGTCGGAGTGCAGCTTCACCACGGGCGCCGTCCCCCCGTCCGTTGCCACCGGCGCAGCCACGCTTGTCACCGCCAACTCGGCCACCCTTAACGGCTCGCTACAGGCCATGGGTACGTCCCCATCCGACAACGTATCTTTCCAATGGGGCACAAGCCCGGGCGTATATACGGCCCAGACCACGCTCCAACCGATGGGTGCGCCGGGTGATTTCATCGCCGGCCTCACCGGATTAAACAACCATACAACCTATTACTACCGTGCCGTGGCCAGCGGGGGCAGGCACGGGACCGGCTTCGGGCAGGAGCATGCCTTCACCACCAGCGCCCTGCCGCCTTCGGTGGCTACCAGCGCGGCCACGGACTGGACTACCAACACAGCTTTCCTGAACGGCAACCTGACGGCCCTGGGCACCGCTACCGCTGTCAACACATCGTTTATTTACGGTACAAACCCGGGCGGCCCCTATCCTAACGCCACGCCGCCGCAGGTGAAGAGCGGCACCGGTACATTCCGGGCTGGTATAACCGGCCTGTCACCTTTCACCACCTATTATTTCAAGGCGAAGGCTGACGGTGGGTCGTACGGCGCCAGCTACGGTTCAGAGTTGAGTTTCACAACCAACCGCCTTCCCCCGGTGATGGACACCGGTGGAGCGGTCGATGTCATGACCAATGCCGCTATCCTGCAGGGGAGCCTGGACCTGATGGGCACCGCCACAGCTGTGAATGCTTCGTTCGAGTACGGCACCATACATGGCGGGCCTTATATCCCTACGTCGCAGCAAACGATTACGAGACCGGATGATTACCAGATACAACTGACAGGACTTGCTCCCTCCACAACTTATTATTACCGGGCAAAGGGAGACGGAGGGACCAGCGGCACGGGATACGGCAATGAGATGGCTTTCACCACCGGCTATCACCCGCCGATAGCATCAACATCTGAAGCCGGTAGTATAACAGCCGCTTCCGCCGTACTGAATGGCAACCTGGTCTCAGTCGGCAGTTCTCCATCAGATAACGTCTCGTTCCAGTATGGCACCATACAGGGGGGCCCCTACACTAATACTACAACCCCCCAGGCAAAACCTGTCCCCGGCGCCTTCCAGTCTTTCGTTCAGGGGCTATCTGCCCATACCGCTTATTACTTCAGGGCGGTGGCGTATGGCGGCAGCTACGGCGCCGGCTACGGGAGAGAGATGAGTTTTATCACTTCCAACGTTCCACCATCGGTAGCCACTGGCTATGCCACAGCAATAACAACCAATGCGGCGAGGTTGAACGGCAGCCTGTCCTCCCTGGGTTCTGCTGCAAGCGCCGGCGTATCTTTCCAGTGGGGGAGCTCCCATGGGGCATATACCAATGAGACTGTAGTGCAGTCTATGTCAGGAACGGGTAGTTTCTTTGCCGATCTTGCCGGCCTGACACAGGGCAGTACGTATTTCTTCCGGGCCAAAGCTATCGGCGATGGCACAGGTTACGGGGTTGAGCAAAACTTTGCTACACTCACCCCCGCTCCGCCACCGCCAAGCCCCTTGATAGGCGCGGGTGTGCAGACATCACACGGATCTTCTTTGCCTGGCACAACAACAACGACGCAACCAGTGTCCCTTCCTATCATCATAGTTCAAAGCGCCTCGCTATCCTCATCTAAAGTATCACCCGGGACTCCCGTAACGGTAACCGCCAATGTCGCCAACGGAGGAACTGTCAACGGTTCAACCAGCCTAAAGCTATATGTCAATGGCGAGGAGGATTCCAGCCAGGGCATCACGGTGGAAAGCGGCGGCAACCGGCCGGTTTATTTTACGGTAACCAGGAGCCAGCCGGGAACCTATACTATTTACATTGGTGGCGTACAGGCCGGCAGCTTCGTGGTCGCTGAGTATATCGACCCTGATGTCGTCCTCTTTATCAGCTTAATGCTGATCTTTGCTTCGTTCTGCCTGGGGATAATATACATCTGGAGAAGAAGGCAGCAGGAGTATTGATGCGATAGCTAATTCGCATCAACTGGACTGAACTCCTGAAACCAGATGCTTTAGGCATGGAGAGCGGCAATAAGCCTTCCGCTCTCAAACAGGAGTTCGGGAATTGTCCATAATGCCCACCATCCAGGGAATACCTTCGCCATAAATTAGCTACGATTTACCTACCGAGCAACATGTACTCGCTGTTCGGTATGCCCTCTATCTTATCAGTTACGCCCCCGACGGTAACCTCAGCAGTGTATTCGGCCACCAGGCGCCAATAATACTGCGGCCAGGGAGCGCCGTACAACATTTCGCTGCGTGTCGAAAGCCCCTTGCCGTAGATGTTGCATTTGAATTGAACGTCATTCTCGCCGGCAGCAATTTCAATATCGCGGGGAATGGATTTATGATAGACCTCATCGTGTAATTCACCGGCACTCTTTATGCTGAATTTGCTGGGGGTCAGGATCGGTTTATCTCCCTTTGCCAGGTAAAAACGTGACTCGTCTGCCTCACCCTGACGGGCAGGGTAGTGGTAATAATAGATCATCGTGTATTCAGGATGGTGGAACCGGCCCCAGAACCATCTCTGCAGGCTGTCGTGCATGTCCACATTGCCCCAGTTGTGATCGTGATAGCCCAGTCCTTTTACCGCGATAGCCTCCCCCTGGATATAGATAGTTCCTTCAACCTCGGCACGCGGAAGCGGTACCAGCCAGCCTTGCTTCTCGGTACCATTATCGTAATAATAATCTTTCCCCAGCGGTTTCCAGCCGGGCAGCTTCCTCCTGAACACCAGGTCGGCGCCGGCGCGCTTGCTCATAGCACTGATATGATAGGTATCGCCTTCCTGGATGGCGAAATGATTGCCCAGCCGGACATCGCATTTCTCGGAACTGGCGGCGCATTTGACCGCATCTACAGCTTTCAGAACCGAAATATCCTCCCCCTCCGGTGTGAAGATGCAGATATACAGGGCTGGCACGCGAGGCTTAGCGTGACCCAGCGGGAAGTGGTAACCTACTGCACAGGTATAGCCATTGTCAAAATGACCGTCAAAGTACCACCACTCGTAATAATCCTGTGTATCATAGAAATGACGCCCGTCGTCCTTGTCGGTATAACCCGTTGTACCTGCCATGACATACCTCCTTAGCCACGTTTACTGAACCGGCTATTTAAATAACATATATTCATGGATAGTCTGCCCGCAGACCTGTTCATTCAGTCCGCCCGATTTGAACATTGCGTTATAGTCCGCCAGGAAGCGCCAGTAGTAGATTGGCCGGCTGCCGGCCAGGGCCATGTCGAGCTTTTCTACGACGCTCCTGGTATCAAGCTGACAATCCAGCTCAACTCCATCGCTGCCACCGATGATTTTTAAACTGCGGGCGTATTGGCGCTGCAGGTCAGCGTCAGTTTCAATGTTTGCCTGGCTGAGAGTGAACTGGTGTGTACCCAGCAGCGGTTGATCTTGCCTGGCCAGGTAAAGGTTAGCGGCTATCTCATCGCTGCTGTCCCGGGGAAAGCACCAGCCATAAATCAACGTGTACTTTTCATCGTAGAGGCGGCCCCAGTACCAGCCGTAGAAAGCCTCATCAATATTGGTGTTGCCCCAGTTATGATCATGGTAGCCGCGGTTTCCCTTCACTTTTACCGGAGTTTCCCCGATATAAAGCGTGCCCTCCACCTCAGCCCTGGGGACCGGCACCACCCAACCCTGGAAGTTATCTCCTTTATCATAAAGTACTCCCGTGCCCCGGCATTTCCAGCCGGGCAATATGTTCCTAAAAGTTAGGTCTGCACCGGCGCGCCGGGTGCGGAACGATACCCTGTACCCGCCGTCCTCCTGCCGGACAAAATTTTCGCCCATCTTTACATCGCAGCATTCATCCGAGGCGCTGATGTTGGCGGGATCAAAGGCCCTGAAGCCCATGTGCTTTTGCCCATCGGGAGTGTAGATGTGCAACTGTACCGCCGGTATGTGCGGCGTCATGAACAGCAGCCGGTAATGAAAGGTGATAACACAGGAATAGCCGTTATCGAACTGGGCATCCAGGTACCACCACTCATAGTACTTCTCTCCCGGGAAATAGTGCAGGGCATCATCCCTGGCGGTATATTCCGACCCTATGATTTTATTCATCATCTGACCTGCTTTTCAAATAGTTTATACCGATTTCAGGATTAGTTAAACAAGCAATAAATTATAAATGATTCACTATTCCCATTTCATATGTTATTATGTCCTGGAACCGCGGCAAGAATCAACCCATACCACTGCATGACGAGATAGGCAAGAGCACTGCAAAGCATATTATAGAGCAATTAACATGGTATCAGCGTATCGCGGGGAGGTTTATAAATGGCTGACTATAATGTCATAGTGATCGGCGCCGGCATCGGCGGACTGGCCGTGGGGGCCTTGATGGCAAAGCAGGGGCGCAAGGTGCTGCTGCTGGAACAGAGCGACCGGGTGGGCGGATGCTGCTCCACGTTTGAAAAGAACGGCTACCATTTCGACCTCGGCGCGTCCATCATCGAGGACGCACAGGTGATGGACTGGTGCTTCCAGCGCCTGGGCACCACCCTGGGCAAGGAGGTGGAGCTTATCGAGCCTCACCTGATCTTTTCAGTCCTGCTCAAAGACGGCTCAAAGATACGTTACCCCAAGTCTATCGAGGAGTCAGCGCAGGAGATAGCGAAAATAGCCCCCGGGGACGTCAAGGGGTGGTACGCCTTCTGCAAATACATGAAGGAGTTCAACGACGCCGCGGTCGAAGGCTTTTTCATCAAGCCGGCCAACACCCTGGGGGACATCGTCAGCATGTTTGCCCAGACACCCACCATGCTCAAGTATATGCCGCTCTTCAACGGCAGCTACCAGGCCGTGCTGAAGAAGTTCTTTAAAAGCGAAAAAGTCCGCGAATCCTTATCCTACCAGTGCTTCTACGCCGGCCTGCCGCCCGACCTGCTGCCCGGATTGTACGCGGTCATACCATACTCCGAGCATGAGGGGATTTATTACAGCAAGGGGGGTATGGTCGCCATACCGGCGGCCTTCCAAAGGGTGGGCGAGAAGCTGGGTATGACCGTGCAGCTGAATAAGCTGGTCAAACGCGTTATGGTTAAAGACCGGCGGGCCACGGGCGTGGTGCTGGCCGACGGGACTGAGATTACCTCGGACCTGGTCATCTCGGACATCAACGCCAAAACCCTCTACCTGGAATTGATCGGCGAGGAGAACCTGCCGGGCATCGTGCGCACGGGAGTGAAGAGCTACGAATACTCTATGTCAACTCCGACGGTTTACCTGGGTGTCGACTACGATCCTCCCCTGGAATCGCACCACACACTGGCCACCATCCCCATGGAGGAGATGAACAAGTACTGGTGGGATGAGTATGAGCAGGGGCAGTACCCGTCGGAACAATTCGGCATTATCAGCTGCACCACCCGCTCCGATCCCAACCTGGCGCCCGCAGGCCACAACATCATTATCCTGACCATGGGACCGGGACCGTACAAGCTTAGCGGAACCACCTGGGAAGCTGAGAAAAAAGGCCTGATGGAGCGCATTATCAAGTACTATTCGCAGAAATACCTGCCCGGGTTGGAGGAACATATCAGGGTGGCGGAATTCTCCACTCCGGCGGACTTCGAAAAGAGGCTGCTCTCCCCGGAGGGGGCGATCTACGCTTTGCGGCAGGATGTCCCGCATGCCATCTGCTTCCGTCCGGCCGCCAGGTCAAAATCCATCAAGGGCCTTTACCTGGTGGGGGCTTCGACCCACCCGGGCGGTGGTATACCGGTGGTGACGGCGTCAGCTATGAACGCCGCCGACCTTATAGCAAAATACGAGAAGTAATGCAGGTGGATAATATGGAGAAAAAACAGAAGAAAAAGCGTATCGGCTTCTTCAGGAATATCCTGCGGCAGCTAAAATACCTGATCCCGCGCTATTTTGTTTAGCCGGAAGCACTTAGAAACAACTAAATTATGCCCGGGCCGCATCTATGACCGTGGCCAATTGCTCGGGATGGTTCGAGCCGAGCAGGTATCTCTTGCCGCCGGCGGCAGACACTAATACACCGCGGTCGCCTTTCAGAAAATAAGCCTGCATTTCGCTGTTAAAGCGGATACCGTAGCCGCCGAAATCATGCAGGGGTGAGAAGTCGTGCAGTTCCACTGCGGTTACCTCCGCGGTTTTTAACTTCAGCAGGTTTATCCCCAGGATTCCCATTTTCACAGCTACGATATCCCTGGTAACTGTTATGCGGAAGCCGCCGTATGTGGTGATAAAGCCAAACCCGATCAATATCAATATGATGGACAGCCAGGGCAGGACCGGCCAGGTGAAGGCAGCGGCTGCAAACATACCTGCCGGGACTATAACGGCCAGCACCCCGGCATAAGCCGGGTTTTGCGATTCCCGGTAATCAAGGGGCTTGCCCGATTGAATAAGCAGGGCAATTTCCTCTTTGATCGGCTGCGTATCCTCAACCTTGCGCACTTTTTTATAGTGGCGGTACGGCCTGATAAGCTCCAGCAACGCCGCCAGGCCGGCAGCCAGTCCGCAGGCCAGCAGGATCTCAACCCACGGGAAGGAGAATACCTGCCCGGATGACCTGAGCATATTCATATAGGCTATTTGAATCGCGCACATATCGCCGATGGCGAGCTCATCGAAAAGCGATATCCAGTTGAAGGTTTTCTTTTTCTCCTGCCGTGCCCAGAGTTCGTCCAGCCAGGCCGAAAGGATCAGAAACCCGATTGAAAGGCCAAGTAACAGCAATGAGCTTGCCAGGGGTGATCCGTAGCCATCAGGCTTCCCATTAATATCGAAATGAGTGGGTGCGTAATCAGGCAGGGGTGAGGCCGTCACCGTAAAAACCGCGGCTATGACTATCAGCAGCAAGGCGGGCAGGTGGGTCCACAACGGGTGTACCAGTTTCCGATTCACTATTAATAAACCTTGATGTAATAATTTCTTGGTTTAACCTTTTTCTTAGCGGCGAACTGCAAGGAGACCCGATTATTTTGACCGGAGTTCATAATCATCGCCCAGCGGCTCTCCCATTTCTTCCTCACGTAAGATCTCCCTGGCCACTGCGAAAATCAGTTCCTGGTCGCCCCGCTTAATTACCTTGCCGCATACAAACATGGTCAGCCTTTTATGACCTTTACTCAAATATACAGTCCTGTTCCTGCCCTCACTTTTCTTTGAAGGCGTTTGTAACCTGATTCTGGTCTTTTCCTGAAACTCTTTAGCGCTGATATCGACAATGTTCTTCCCGGTAATCTCATCCAGGGTATAGCCCAGTGACTCGAGCATAGCTTTATTGGCGTAATTGATATTCCCCTGCATATCAAGTAAATATATCCAGTCAGCCACCATGTCGAGCATCTCTGCCCGCATCGATAGTTCATCATGCAGTGTCTCCTCTTCAGTCACATCCACTAATATGGTCAAGATAGCCGGCTTGCCACCGTATATTATCCTATTTGCGTAGGATTTAATCTGCTTGACTACCCGGGTTTTCGTCAGGAAAGGCCATATATCGTATGTAGGCAGGACATCTCCCGCCTGTATCATTTTCAAGCGCGCTGCAAGCTTCTGGCGGTAATCAGGGTGGGCCAGGACGATTCCCGAGGTATTGATCAGCTCTTCTATTTCATATCCAAACATCTTGCAGGCGGCTTCATTGGCCCATATAATGTTGCCATCCTGAACCACTGCCAGGCCCTGTTGAAGCCCAGCGGCAAAGCCCGTAATTATTGACCGCAGCTCCTGCCAGGACTTATCTATTGATTTTAATTGAGCAATCGTTTCCTCCAATTCCACAATCCGTTGGCCCAGTCGGGAAACCTTCTGCAAAATACGGCCATCAGCACCGTCCTGTTCCTTCATTTCACTCACGCCTGTTTACACACCTTTCACTATCCAGCCGAAAATTTTCTAAACCAGGCTTCAACCCTGGCCATGGCCAGCCCGGCCTTTTCTATCGAGCGGAAAACCGGCAGCCCGGCTTTCACAAATCCCTCCTGGACCTTGAGCTGCTCTTCCGTCCCGGCCGCGTCCGAGGCGGGCCCGAGCGCCAGGATAACCGGCTTACGCGTTTCCCTGCCGGCCTTTTGCAGGGCATCGGCGGCCGGCTTCAAAAAGAACTCGTTGGCGAACCTTCCCTCACCCCACCTGGTCACCGGGTGGAAGCCCATGTGGTACATCATTATGTCAATCGACGGCGATCGGCTGACCGCTTTCAGGGTTTGATAAATCACATCCGGGAATACCAGGTTGGTAGCATCCAGCGGGTTGGTGAAAATGCCCCCGTCATTAGGCAGTAATTTCTTCAGTTCCGCCTGGGCCTCTCCCGACAGCGCGGTAAGCTGCAGACCGACCTCCTCCATGTGATCTCCGGCCTCAACGCTCGGCCCGCCTCCCACACCCAGCACGGCTATGCCTCGCCCGGCAGGATACGGCGTGGCAAAACTCAGTGCGACCAGCACGTCGATAATCTCATGTATATCTCCCACCTGGATAGTATTGACCTGCCAGCAGAGGGTCTGAAAGACCTTTACCGACGATGTCAGGCTGGCCGTATGGCTCATGGCCGTGCGCAACCCGGCATCGCTCGTGCCGCCCTTATAGATTACCACCGGCTTGGTCCGCGCCGCTTTCTCCAATACGGAGCGGAAACGGCCGCCGTCCCTGACACCTTCGATATACGCGGCAATTATCTTAGTCTCGGGATCACCGGTAAAATATTCCAGCAGCTCACATTCGCCGATATCCAGCGCGTTGCCGTAGCTGATGACCTTGCTGAAGCGCAGCCCCCTCGCTCCCGCGTGAAGCGGCATATCCTGCGCGTGGCCCCCGCTCTGCGACATAAAAGCTATCCCCCCGGGCTCCATAGGCAGGCGGGTAGCCGTGGTAAAATGCGCTTTAGGGACATACAGGCCGGTACAATTGGGACCGATAATACGGAACCCGCCATCCCTGGCCTTCTGCAGCATCGATGTTTCCAGCTCGATACGTTTTTTCTCACCGCTCTCACTGAAGCCGGCCGTAAAGAAATGCACGGACTGCACCCCTTTACGGGCACAATCATCAAGGATATCCAGCGACCTTTCGGCAGGCACACACACGATCACATGGTCCACTTTGCCTGGTATCGCTGATACCGACGCATAGCAGGGCAACCCGTAGGCTTCAGTGTATTTCGGGTTGACCGGGTAGATGGCCGGGAACCCCGCATCTATTAAAGAAAAAACCGCGAAAGCGGCGAAGGTCATCCAGTTCTGCGGGGACGCCCCCACCACCGCTACGCTGCCGGGATTAAATACTTCGTCAAGTGTGACAGTTGGCCTTTTCATTTCGGCATTTATCATAACAACATACTAATGTATTATCAATCCTTTTTATCGTATACATTATATCATTAAAGTATTATTACGAAGGCTTCCTCAGGTTGACATGCCCTGATAGTATATTTAAACTGTGCTGCTGATACCGCGGGTTACATTTTAATAACATGCTGACTGCTGTAACCGGCGCGTCCGGACACGTAGGCATCAACCTAACCATGGCACTTATCGCCAGGGGCAGGCAGGTGCGCGTACTATCACATACCAGCAACCTGGGGCTTGAAGGTCTCCCGGTTGAATATTGCCGGGGAGATGTGGCCGATATCGACACGCTGGTTGCGGCCTTCAGCGGCGTCCGGGTGGTGTATCACCTGGCCGCCCATATTTCGCTTTCGATGAACGACTGGCCGCGCTGTGCTCAAGTCAATATCGAAGGCACCCGCAACGTCATTGAAGCCTGCAGGCGCAGCGGTGTGCAGCGCCTGGTGCATTTCAGTACCATCCACGCGCTCCGCAGCGAACCTCTTGACACTCCCGTCGACGAGTCACGCCCGTATGTTTCATCCCCTGACGCGCCACCTTATGACCGCTCCAAGGCCGCAGGCGAAAAACTGGTGCGATGCGCGGTTGATGAAGGGCTGGATGCGGTCATTATCAATCCCACGGGCGTCATCGGCCCTTTCGATTTCCGGCCCTCGCATTTCGGACAGGCGCTCATTCTAATTGCGACCGGCAAGATGCCTGTGCTTATCGACGGGGGATTCGACTGGGTGGACGCCCGCGACATAGCGGAATGCGCTATTAAGGCCGAAGAGACAGCGGCAGCCGGCTCGAGATACCTGCTGTCCGGCCACTGGCTGTCCATGCGCGATATAGCCAGCATAGCCGCCGGGATTATGGGCAACAGGGTTCCTTCCCTGGTTTGCCCCATGGCGCTGGCCAGGGCCTGCGCTCCCATTATAACTGCAGCTTCGGGATTAACCGGTACCAGGCCGATCTTCACCGGCGTTTCCCTGGATGCGCTGGTCAGCAACCGCGATATCAGCCACCAAAAGGCCACGTCGGAACTCGGCTATGCCCCGCGTCCGGTCAGTGAAACGCTAAACGATACCATACAGTGGTTCAAAGACAACGGCTATATTAAGAGTAAGCGGCCATGACTTCCAGCCTGCTTTTCAATGTAATGCTGATAATCTGGCTGATACTGTCGCCGGCCATTTTTATCAGCCTTTTCTTCATTGTCGCCCCTTACGGACGTCACGTCAGGAGCGGATGGGGACTATCGCTCGATAGCAAGCTGGGCTGGATCATCATGGAATCCAGTTCACCGCTGATATTCGCCCTCTGTTTCGTCCTGGGTACGGCCCCTGTATCGGTAACGTCCGTTGTTTTTCTCCTGCTCTGGGAAGCGCATTATCTCCACCGTGCTTTTATTTACCCTTTCAGCCTGAAAAGCTCTAACGAGAAAATGCCACTTTCCATAGCCTTCTCCGGCCTCTTCTTCAACGTGGTCAACGCGTCATTGAACGGCTATTATATCTTCACACTTTCCGGGGGATACCCAAACCAATGGATGGCAGACCCCCGCTTTATCGCCGGCACGGCGGTCTTCATCAGCGGGTTTGTGATCAACAGGCATGCCGATAACACACTGGCTCTCCTGCGCACACAGGGAGAAACCGGCTACAGCATACCGCAGGGCGGGCTCTACCGCTGGATATCCTGCCCTAACTATTTCGGGGAGATTCTTATCTGGTCAGGCTGGGCTATAGCTACCTGGTCACTGGCAGGACTGAGCTTCGCTCTCTGGAGCATGGCCAACCTGGCACCCCGCGCCGTATCTCACCATAAATGGTACCACGAGCATTTCCCCGGTTATCCCACCGGCCGCAAAGCCCTGATACCGGGCATCTGGTAAACTGCCGGCTTCCAGACCATCGCACAAATCAATTGATAATCTCGATGAAAACCCGGTTCGAGGTCATCACCCTTTCAGGTGGCAGCCGGTACCGTGTGCCCGCCCGGTCAAGCATCTTGTCATCTGACAGTCTATTCAGCCGCCGTTGAAGGTTGTAAGTATTGGCTATCCCGTAGCGCGCGGTCAGGTCAGTGATATCCAGCCCTTCCTCCAGGAGGCGCAGGCGCAGCATGGCTTCCTCGGCCGATTTCGCCTCCGCGTCAAGTTCCTCGGCCTCACACTGCGACGCCAGGGGATCTTCAATATATTTATCCAGATTGGCCGTGTTCTTAAAACGCCGGCCGTCCAGATGCGATGCCGCGCCCGGCCCGAGGCCAAGGTATTCGCCTCCCCGCCAGTAGTTGAGGTTATGCCGGCATTCCCGGCCGGGCCGGGCAAAATTGGATATCTCGTAATGCGCGAACCCCCTTTCTTTCAGGTAACAGGCAGCAAACTCGAATAGCCCGGCCTGGGCATCATCATCCGGCAGGTCCGGCGGCGGGTGCCTGGCAAATTCAGTGCCAGGTTCAACCGACAGGCAATAGGCCGAGATATGCATCACCGCTGAATGTACCAGGCTGCATAGCGTGTTTTCAAGGCTCTGCGTGGTCTGACCCGGCAGGCCAACAATAATATCCGCGGATATATCTTCAAAGCCGCATTCCCGCGCTAAATCGATTGCCGCCATGGCCTGGCCGGCATTGTGCAGCCTGCCGGACTTTGTGAGCTCATCATCATTTAACGACTGCACGCCGAGGGAAAGACGGCTAACCCCGCTGGCAACTGCAGCGCCGAGGAATTCGCTGCCGGCAGTATCCGGATTGGCCTCGATAGTTGCCTCCTTTAGATTGGAAAGGCCGAAGCAACCCGCTAAACCGGCCATCATCTGCTCAAGCCCTGCGGCGCCCAATAAACTCGGCGTGCCTCCCCCGATATAAAGTGTATCGAAGCTCAGGCCGCGGTGCTGCCCTGCCTCCCTCAACAGCGCCTCCAGGTAATCATCCAGCAAGTGCAGCCGGCCCGCTTCGGAATAGAAATCGCAGTAGCTGCACTTGCGGACACAGAAGGGAATATGAACGTACAACCCCGGCATAGCGCCCGCTTAATCCTCTATTTTCATGAGGGACAGGAAGGCTTCCTGCGGCACCTCAACAAAGCCCACCATCTTCATCTTTTTCTTGCCCTCTTTCTGCTTTTCCAGCAGCTTTCGTTTACGCGTTATATCGCCACCGTAACATTTGGCCAGCACGTCCTTACGCCTGGGGAAGATATCCTCACGCGCGATCACCTGCGCCCCGATAGCTGCCTGCAACGGTATTTTGAAAAGGTGCTTGGGGATGGTCTTGCTCAACTTGTGTATCAGCGCCCTGCCCCGTGCAGTCGCACCCTCCTTGGGCGCTATATAGGAGAGAGCATCTACTATCCCATTATTTACGATTATGTCAACCTTGACCAGGTCGCCCACCCGGTAGCCGTTCAGCTCATAATCCATGCTGGCATAGCCGCGGCTGACGCTCTTAAGCCGGTCGTAGAAATCGGTTATCATATCGGCCAGCGGCAGGTCGTAGATAAGTATGGACCGCCGGTCGTCGGGATGTTCAATGCCTACCAGTGTGCCGCGTTTGGCCTCAGCCAGTTCCATGCAGGGTCCGACATGAGTGGATGGAACAATTATCCTCGTCCTGATTATGGGTTCCTCAATATGGCCGACGTTCCCCTCCGATGGGAACTTGGAAGGGTTATCCAGCATCAATATATCGCCATTCTTGCAGAAAACCTTGTAGATAACCGACGGCATGGTGGCGATGATGTCCTGTTCATATTCACGTCTCAGCCTCTCCAGGGCTATTTCCATGTGCAGCATGCCCAGGAAGCCCATGCGGTAACCAAACCCCAGCGCCGCCGAACTCTCCTTCTCGAAGACAATTGAAGAATCGTTGAGCTTGAATTTCTCCAGCGCCGCTCCGAGTTTGCCGTATTCGCTGGTTACAATGGGATAAACGCCGCAATAGACCATGGACTGCGCCATCCTGAAACCGGGTATGGCTTCTTCCTCCGGGTGATCAACCGAAACTACAGTGTCTCCCACGTGTATCTCGCCGGCGTTCCTGATCAATGCCACGGCATACCCGACCTCGCCCGCCTGCAACACAGGGCACTGAGTCAGGCCGAGGCTGAAATACCCGACTTCCTCGACCTCATATATCTTTTCCGTGGATTTAAGCAGTATTTTATCCCCCGCCTTTAAGCTTCCCGTGAATATCCGCAAGTGTGGAATGACACCGCGGTAGGCATCGTAAAACGAATCAAAGATCAGGCACTTTAAAGGAGTGTCAGCGCTACCGGATGGAGGAGGAATCCTCTCCACAATCGTTTCCAGCAACTCGGTCACTCCACTGCCGTCCTTGGCCGAAACAAGCAAAATGTCCTCGATCCTCAGGCCAAGCATCGAGTACAACTGCAAACTGCAGTCATCCACCATAGCGTTGGACAGGTCGATCTTGTTGATTACAGGTATGATTTTCAAACCGGCGTCCAGCGCCAGGTTGGCATTGGCGATAGTCTGGGCTTCCACGCCCTGCGTGGCATCCACCAGCAACACGGCACCCTCACAGGCCATCAGGCTGCGCGATACTTCGTAATTAAAATCCACGTGCCCCGGCGTGTCTATCAGGTTCAGGATATATTCACCACCATCCCTGGCTTTGTAAGGTATCCTGACCGACTTGGCCTTGATGGTGATGCCTCTTTCCCGTTCAAGTTCCATGCTGTCCAGCATCTGGTCCATGCTCGTCTTGCGGACCATGCCGGTAAGCTCCAGTATCCTGTCAGCTAAAGTGGACTTCCCGTGGTCGATATGGGCAATGATGCAGAAGTTGCGTAAATTATTCATCTCAATAAAAAGCAGGATAACTGCCGTGCTAAATAGCAGTTATCCTGCAATTGTCGCCGCTTATTTTATTATACTACTCTTCGGTCACGGTCATTTTGCGCGCCAGTTTGAGCAGCATGCGCTGTTCGGCGGCCGCGATATTATGCCTGGTGCGGTCGATTACATCGGGATTCACCGAGACCGAGGTTATACCCCATTCCACCAGCTTTTCAGCAAAGTCAGGGTAGTTGGAAGGCGCCTGCCCGCAGATGGAACAGGTGATGCCCATCTTCTGGGAGGTCTTGACTATTGACTTAATAGACTCCATCACAGCCTTGTCCCTTTCATCATAGAGAGGGGCGCAAATTTCGCTGTCCCGGTCCACGCCCAGTACAAGCTGGGTGAGGTCGTTGGAGCCGATGGATACACCGTGGATGCCCTCCTTAGCATAATCCTCAAGCCAGTAAACCACTGACGGCACCTCGGCCATAACCCAAAGTTGCAGGCCGCGGTCATCACTCAGAGCGCTGGCATCGATGATTTTCTTACAGCGTTGGAATTCCCATAGCGTGCGTACGAAGGGGATCATCAGGTGTAAATTCTTATCCAGTTCCCTGACTTTCTGGATTACTTTCAATTCAAGCTCAAACAGGTCGGGATTCAAGATGTACCTGTAGCACCCGCGGAAACCTATCATGGGGTTCTGCTCGACGGTTTCATATTTGTCACCGCCACGCAGGTTGCGGAATTCATTGGTGCGGAAATCAATAGCGCGGTAAATAATCGGCCTGGGATAAAACGCGCGGGTGAATATGCGCAGTTTCCTTACCATGGCGTCGACAAATTGGTTGCTCTTGCCCTCTTCAATCAATTGACGCGGGTGTATGCCATCGCAGGCATCGATGACCATAAATTCCGCCCTGAGCAATCCGACGCCGTCAACGTCCTCCCTGGCTATCCTCTCAGCTTCATGCGGCATAGCCAGGTTAACATAGAGTTTGGTCGCGGTAACTATGGGCGCCGATTTGGCTACCACCTCTGTGCCTTTCTCCTCGGTCTTCTTGTCTTTCAGCCTTCCCTCATAGACAGTGCCATGAGTTCCATCCACTGTAACGAGCATCTTGTCCTGTAGTACCTTGGTAGCATTCCTCGTCCCCACAACACAGGGTAAACCCATCTCACGGGATACAATAGCTGCATGGCAGGTCACGCCGCCGCCATCGGTAACTATAGCAGACGCTTTCATCATAAGGGGCACCCAATCAGGGGTGGTCATCTCGGCCACCAGCACATCCCCGCTCTCGAATCCATGATCCTTATCCGGAGAGTCAAGCACACGTACCTCCCCACTGCCGCGGCCCGGGCTGGCCCCAAGTCCCCTGACTAATTCCTTGCTTTCCTCATCCTCGGGTTTTTCCGATTCTGCCTTTACAGAACTAATAGGGGTGGTTATCGGCCTCGACTGAAGCATAAAGACTTTATTGCCTTCAATTGCCCATTCAGTATCCTGCGGGCTGCCATAATGCTGCTCAATTTTCATTCCCAACCCGGCGATTTGCTGAATTTCCTTGTCTGTAAGCACCTGCTCGTTAGCTTCTTTCTCCGAGAGTTCAATATTCTTATTACGGCCTTTTTCATCCCGGATTATCTTAAATTTTTTATGTGATATCCTGGTGTCCTTGACTTTCATGCCCGCTTTATCTATCTCGTAATAATCCGGGGTTACCAATCCTCCAACCACCACCTCACCGAGTCCGAATGCGCCTTCAATCACCAGGCTGTTAAGATTGTTGTTTCTGGGGTTAGCTGTGAACATAACGCCGGCTTTGTCTGAATTTACCATTTTCTGCACAACCACAGCTATAACTGGCTCATCGTAGAATTCTTTCTTGGCCCGGTAAGATATTACCCTTGCCCCATACAGGGAAGCCCAGCATTCTTTGACTTTCCGGATAACGTCCTCCCTGCCATGAACATTCAAAAATGTTGCGTTCATACCTGCAAAGGAAGCCTGCTCAGAATCTTCCATAGTGGCCGATGACCTGACTGCTACAAACGGAGCTTTGACCGAGTCCCTCCTGGCCATTTCATCATACGCCTTTAAGATTTCATTCTTGATAGTAGCAGGCATCTCCGAGCCTATTATCGTCTCCTGTACCTCTTTAGCCTTAGCCTGAAGTGCCGATGTGTCATCCACGTTCAATCCTTCGATAGAGTGGGCAATTTTTTGCGTGAGCCCGCTTTCCGTTGTAAAAAGCAAGTAGGCCTGTCCCGTGATAACAAATCCCGGAGGTACCGGCAACCCTGCTTTTACCAGTTCTCCCAGGTTCGCCCCTTTGCCTCCGGCCTTATTCACATCTGCTTTGCCGATATCCTCGAACCATTTAACTATTTCCATGAATTGACCTCCTCCGGTATTCTAAGAACGTATAAATATCCTCTACTTCAGTCAGGCCGAAAACTCAAGGTAATGCCTTCCAATATAACCGGGTTTAAATGGACAGCACCGGTATAATTTTTAGAAAATGCTCGTCGATACTCTTTTTCTTTTCCCAGGTATCTTTGAATGGCGTGTATACCACCTCTCCTTTGACCTGTCCGACAGCGGTGCCCTCTTTGCCGTCCAGCAATCCTTCTACTGCAGCTATGCCCAGTACACTGGCCAGAATCCTATCGGCCGCGCTGGGGGAACCGCCCCTCTGCACGTGACCAAGGGTGCACAGCCGGCTTTCAACCTTAAGTCTCATTTCCACGTACTTGGCGATGTTGATGGTACCCTCAAGTGTATTACCTTCGGCAACCACGATGATGCTGCTCATTTTCCCACGCTTGAAGCTTTCCTGCAAATTACGGCACAGGTCCTCTATATCAGTGGCGATTTCCGGGATAATTATCTGCTCCGCACCGCCGGCCAATCCCACGGATAAGGCGATAAAGCCGGACTTCTTTCCCATTACCTCGACAAAGAAAATCCTTTCAAACGCGCTGGCCGTATCCCTGATACGGTCGATGGCATCCAGTGCGGTATTTACCGCAGTATTGAATCCGATTGTATAATCAGAACCCCAGACATCGTTATCGATCGTGCCGGGCACGCCTATAAAGGCAATATCGCTCTCCTCGGTCAGCGCCTGTGCGCCGCGGAAAGAGCCGTCCCCGCCAATAATGATACAGGCGTCAATATGCTCAGACTTTAATGCATCGATAGCCTTTTGCCTGCCTTCAACCGAAAACATTTCATTGCAGCGGGAAGTCTCCAGCATGGTGCCGCCTCTCTGAATGATATTGGCCACCGACCTGCGGTCGAACTTCTCGAATTCTCGGTTGATCAAGCCTGAATATCCGCGCCGTATGCCTGTAACCTCAAGCCCGCGGTAAACGGCGCACCTCACGATTGCCCTTATGGCAGCATTCATGCCGGGCGCATCACCGCCGCTCGTCAATACACCGATTTTGGTAAAATCTTTTTTCATTTACTGCCTATGAATTATCAGATTATCAGATTTAAAGTCTAAACACAATGCAGCCTGCTCACCTCACCCTGCTGCCGGAGATATTCAGGCTCCTGATTATTGCGAAAGATATTCAATTGCTTTTATGTAAAATTGTCTGGTGTATTGTTTGGACATTCGCGATGTGTTGAATAAGGAGGAATTCGAGCGCATGCTTTCCTTCATCATCTTTATCCAACCGTGAGGTATGCCATTGATATCCCTGCCATAATAAAGTGGTATAACCTTGTCTTCCAGCAGCTTGTAAATAGCATCGGCCGTGCGGTTATCATAGTCCGCGGCATCTCCCGTATCTTTCTCATCAACAGCCCAACCGTTGAACCCGTTATAGCCCTCAAACCACCAGCCGTCCAGCACACTGAGATTTATCACGCCATTGACCGAAGCTTTCTGTCCGCTGGTTCCGCTGGCCTCCATCAATACCCGTGGGGTATTCAACCAGACGTCCACCCCGCTTACCAGGTCGCGCGCCATATGCAGGTCATAATCCTCCACAAAGGCTATCCTTCCGCCATATGCCGGGTCCCTGGCATAGCTGTAAACCTGCTGTATCAGCCGCTTACCGTCTTCATCGTTAGGATGCGCTTTGCCGGCGAAAATAATCTGCACCGGCTGAAGGTTATTGCTCACTATTTTCTTTAACCGCTCCGCGTCTTTAAAAATCACAGATGCCCGCTTGTAGCCCGTGAAACGCCTGGAGAACCCGATGGTCAGAGCCTCCGTGTCCAGCAGTGCGCCCATAGCAAGCGGCTGAACAGCCGCCACCTCCTCCTGTGACCATCTCTGGCGTGCCCGGTCCAGGATGGCGCTGATAAGCTTTAATTTGAGCCACCTATGGTTCGCCCAAAGGAGCTCATCCGGTATATTGTGAATGTTGTCCCACAACTCAGGCTTGTCCTGGCGCTCCTTCCAATCCTCTCCCAGGAACCTCTGGAAGAGCACCTGGAACTGCGGCGCCGACCAGGTTAGCAGGTGCACGCCGTTGGTTATCGAGGTAATGGGCACTGCTTCCTCGGGCATATCCGGCCATAACTTGTGCCACATCTTCCTGCAGACCCTGCCATGCAGTTTGCTAACCCCATTCCTGTAGTCGGCCAGCTTCAACCCGAGTACGGTCATATTAAACGATGCACCATCATCCTCGGTTGTACCGAATCTCATAAATTCTTCACGCGTTATCCCCAGGTGGCCCCAGTAGTCATGAAAATACTTATCGATCAGATCCAGCGGGAAAGTATCATTGCCGGCCGGCAGAGGTGTATGTGTGGTGAAAACCGAAGTTGCCCGGATGGTTTTTACAGCATCTGGCAAAGGTGTTCCCGCCTCAACCAGCTCCCTGATCCGCTCAATCAGCATAAAAGAGCAGTGGCCTTCGTTGGCATGCCATACGGCAGGTTTTATCCCGAGGGCACTTAGCAACCGTACTCCGCCCAAACCTATGACCAGCTCCTGTAAAAAGCGCATTTCGCGGTCGCCTCCATATAGCCTGGCCGAAAGTCCGCGGTAAGCCGGGGGGTTCTCCTCGAGGTTGGTATCAAGTAAATACAAATTCACACGGCCAAGCTTCAGGAGCCAGGCGGCCACATTTATGGAGGCGCTGTCCAGCGGTACCTGCACGGTAAGCATTGTGCCGTCCGCTGAGCAAACGCGTGTAAGCGCGACATTATCATAGTTTAGCTGGTCATAAACCTCTTCCTGCCAGCCGTTCTGCGATATATGCTGGTGGAAGTATCCCTGCGGATATACCAATCCCACACCAACGATAGGGATACCCAGGTCGCTGGCTTCTTTGCAGTAATCACCCGCCAGGACACCTAACCCGCCCGCGTAAGTCGTCAGAGAGTTATGCACAGCAAATTCCAGTGAAAAATATGCGATAGTTTTATCCCCATGTTGAGGATAAGCTGTCGAAAACCATGACTTCGCTGTAGCCAGGCTATCCCTGTAACCTGCGATAGCTGTATCGTAGCTCTCTATGTAGTTAGTATCTTCGGCACAGGCCACCAGCTGGTTATAGGGTATCTCCTTCAACAGCCGGACCGGGTTATGTCCGGTTGTTTTCCAGAACGCCCTGTCCAACCTCTTGAAAAGGTTGCGCGCGTCGGGATGCCAGCTCCACCAGAGGTTATACGCCAGTTCACTCAATCCCTCAATACGGTTCGGGACGTTCAATCCATTATCCGGATTCATCTGTATACCCGGCTATCCTGCAAGACATCAATCTCACGCTTTAACTGCTAATCAGTAATTATACGTAAATATGCGAATTCATTACAAAAGCGCAGGCGCTGGATCATTTCCTTTGCACACAAACTATTAAAAATGTATACTTAAATCCGCAACCTTGGTACGGACGAAGGTACGCACGAGGAGCCGTTTATGAAAATCAATGTAATGCAGGACGTTTTACAGGCCAACGACCGGATTGCCGAAGAGAATAAGCAGCTGTTCAGAAAGAACCGCAACCTGGTCCTCAACCTGATGAGCTCCCCGGGCGCCGGCAAGACCTCGCTGCTGGAGAAGACCGCGGAGAAGCTGGCCGGCAAGCTGCGGCTGGGCGTGGTCGTCGGTGATATCGAGACCACCCGGGACGCTGACCGGATAAGTAAATTCAACGTGCCCGCCATCCAGTTGACCACCGGCACAGCCTGCCACCTGGACGCCAATATGGTGGCCTCAGCGCTGCCGCACCTGCAACTGGATAAGATAGATGTGCTGGTGGTTGAGAACGTCGGCAACCTGGTCTGCCCCGCCGAGTTCATCGTCGGGGAGGATTACAAGATAATGATTCTCAGCGTCACCGAGGGCGATGAGAAGCCGCTTAAATACCCGCTGATGTTCAAGGAATCAACGCTGATGCTGATCAACAAGATGGACCTGCTGCAATACACCAATTTCAACCTGGAAGAGGCTAAGGCCAATGCCCGTAAAATAAACCCATCGATCGATATCATCGAGATATCCTGCACCAAAGGCAGCGGTTTGGACGCCTGGATAAACTGGCTCACTTCACATCACAAGAAAAAACTGCAGGGACTGCCCCATGCATGAGATGGGCATAGCCCAGAACATCCTTGATATAGCGCTGAATGCCGCCAGGCAGGAAGGCGCTACAAAAGTCAGCCGGATTAACCTTCTGGCAGGGGAATTGCGCGGCATTGTGCCGATGCAGCTAAGCTTCTGCTTCAGCATTGTAGCCAAGGATTCCATCGCCAGCGGCGCTTACCTGAATGTAGAAGAGGTGCCCATCAGCGGGCATTGCAACGACTGCAGCGCAGACTTCAAAGTCGAAGAATACAATTACCTCTGCCCGAAATGCGGTAGCGCCAAGGTACAGGTTACCGGCGGCACCGAGTTGCGTATCAAAGATATCGAGATCGAGTAGTCCCTACAGCTCCGGGCAGTACCTCGCGTAAATATCGTCCGGTGGCCGATTTTTCTATCCCGGCGATCTGTTCGGGTGTGCCTGAGGCTATAATGTAGCCACCTTCTTCGCCCGCGCCGGGGCCGAGGTCAATGATATAGTCGGCGTTCTTGATCACATCCATGTGGTGCTCGATGATAATCACGGTGTTGCCGGTATCTACCAGCCGCTGGATCACCTGCAGCAGGCAGTCGATATCGGCGAACGACAGGCCGGTG
>Ga0315276_10000589_pt1 | contig 31261 bp, 24 predicted proteins | sample YL17G05_0_MG_FD_204542 | JGI IMG/M metagenome (GOLD analysis project Ga0315276, IMG submission 204542) | Sediment microbial communities from Yellowstone Lake, YNP, Wyoming, USA - YL17G05_0 | ecosystem: Environmental > Aquatic > Freshwater > Lake > Sediment | place: USA: Wyoming | collected... | reverse complement strand
GGGCGCCATGTACCGCCGCCAGGGCTGGTTCGCCGACCTCGATATCTCATACGACATGTCGGTGCCCAACGTGGCGCACCTCGAGCCCCAGGGCGGCGGATGCTGCACGGTGATGCCGTACTTCATGGGCCACGTGCTCGAACTGCCGCTGACGGCGGCCCAGGACTATACGGTGTTCCACATCCTCGGCGACTATTCGACGAGGCTGTGGCAGGAGCAGATCGACCGCATCCTCGGCGAACACGGGCTCGTCAGCTTCATCGCGCACCCCGACTACCTCATCGACCCGCGCGCGCGAGAGGTCTACACCGAGCTGTTGCGCCTCCTGGCCGGGCTCCGAACCGAGCGCAGGGTCTGGACCGCGCTGCCCTCCGAGATTGACCAGTGGTGGCGGAACCGCTGCGAGATGAGGCTGGTGCCTGACGGAGCATCGTGGCGGGTCGAGGGGCCCGGCAGTGAGCGTGCGAGAGTCGCCTACGCGCGACTCGAAGGCCCGCGCGTCGTCTACGAGATCGATCGGAACCATCGCCGGAATGGAGCTCAACGCTTGTAGGTCGAGGCTTTAGCCTCGACGTACCAGCGAGATAGACGGGCAGCATGAGCGCGGGTGTATACGTTCTCGATCCCCTGGCGGACCCGCGGTGGGACGACCTTCTCGAACGACATCCCCGCGCGTCGGTGTTCCACTCGCGGGGATGGCTCGAGGCGCTGAGGCGCACCTACGCGTACGAGCCGTTCGTCGTGACCACCACCGAGCGGGGGCCGCTGGCGAATGGCCTGGTGTTGTGCCGCGTCAGGACCTGGATGTCGCGGCGGCTGGTGTCACTGCCCTTCTCGGATCACTGCGACCCACTGGTCGACCAGCCGGACGACTTGTCCGCGATGCTCGAGTTCCTCCGGGGCGAGGTTGAAGGGGGAGGCTATCGTTCCTTCGAACTGCGGCCTCTTTCCGGTGTAGGGCGCCCCTTTGCCGGCCTGAGCGAAGTCGAAGGCAGGGGCGCCGAAGCTGTAGGACGGCCCTTTCCTGGCCTGAGCAACGTCGAAGGCAAGATCGCCGAAGGAGCCAGCTTCTGCCTCCACACGCTGGATCTCGCGCGGCCCGCGGAACAGATCTTCGACGGCTTTCACCACTCCTGCACGCAGCGGGCCATTCGGCGGGCTGAGCGCGAGGGCCTGAGCTACGAGGCCGGTACGTCTGACCGGTTGGTCTCCAGTTTCTACGAACTGCTGCGGCAGACGCGGCGCCGGCACGGGCTGCCGCCGCCACCGGTCTCGTGGTTTCGCAATCTGGCGGCCTGCGTGGGCGACGGGCTGGCCGTCCACCTCGCGAGCAAGGACGGCCTCCCGATTGCGGGCATCCTGACGCTGTCGTTCAAGAAGACGATGGTGTACAAGTACGGCGGGTCCGACGCCGCGCGCCACCCGCTGGGCGGCATGCCGTTCCTGTTCTGGTGCGCGATCCAGGAAGCGCAGGCGCAGGGGATCGAGGAACTGGACCTGGGGCGCTCGGAGCTCGATCAGCCGGGCCTTGTCGCCTTCAAGGACCACCTCGGCGCGACGCGGACGACGTTAACCTATTACACGTGCCCGGCGAGGCGCCCTGGCAAGGCGCACGCCGGCCCGCTCTCACGCGCCGCCCGCCGAATCGTTCCGTATCTGCCGGACGCGGCCCTGGACCTCACCGGCCGGCTGCTCTACAAACACCTCGGTTGAATCGCTGGCGTCTTCCTTCGTGGGGCAGGACTTTCCTGGCCTGAGCGCCGTCGAAGGCAGTCCTGCCATCCTTGGCTCATTCCTTTCCACCGGAGCACTCATATGGCAGACAACCCTGTTCCGTTCCTTGACCTGGTGACCCCGCATCGCGAGCTCGAGGAGGAGCTCGTGGACGCGTTTCGCCAGGCGCTGCGTTCCGCCGCGTTTGTCGGCGGCGCGCAGGTCGAGGCCTTCGAGCGCGAGTTCGCGGAGTATTGCGGCGCCAGGTACTGCGTAGGTGTGGCAAACGGAACGGACGCCGTGCGGTTCGCGTTGATGGCCTCCGGCGTGGGCCGTGGCGATGCGGTGGTCACCGTGTCCCACACGTTCATCGCGACCGTGGAGGCGATCAGCCAGGCCGGGGCCGGCACGGAGTTCGTGGACATCGACGAGCGCACCTACTGCATGGGCCCGGCTGCGCTCGACGACTACTTGAAGGGTTGCGCGAAGGACGCGGCAACAGGCCGGCCGTTGGGCAAGCGCACCAGCATGCCGATCAAGGCGGTCCTGCCGGTTCATTTGTATGGCCAGGCGGCCGACATGGACGCCATCCTGTCGATCGCGGCGCGTTACGGCCTGCTCGTGATCGAGGATGCCTGCCAGGCGCATGGGGCGGAATATCGCTCGGCGGATCGCGGGTGGCGACGTGCGGGGACGTTCGGCAAGGCCGCCGCGTTCAGCTTCTACCCCGGTAAGAACCTCGGCGCGTGCGGCGAGGGCGGGGCGGTGACGACCGACGACGAACAGGTGGCGAAGACGATCAAGATGCTGCGCGAGCACGGGCAGTCGCAGAAGTACTACCACGACCTCGAGGGCTACAACGGTCGGCTGCACTCGATCCAGGCTGCGTTCCTGCGTGTGAAGCTCCGCCACCTGGCCGAGTGGAACGCGGGGCGCCGCGCGGCAGCCGCCCGGTACGCCGAGTTGTTTTCGAAGGTGCCCGGCGTCACGGTGCCGTACGAGCCGGAAATCAGCCGTGCCGTCTACCACCTGTACGTGATTCGAACCAAGGACCGCGAAGGACTCGGCGAACACCTGAAGTCGCAAGGTGTGTTCACCGGGCTGCACTACCCGGTGCCCGTTCACCTGCAGAAGTGCTACCGCGAGTGGGGCTACGGGACGGGCAGCTTCCCGGTGACCGAGCGCGTGGCCGGCGAGATCCTCTCGCTGCCGATGTTCCCGGGCTTGACCGCGGAGCAGCAGCAGCGGACGGCCGATGCGATTGGGGCGTTCGCCTCGGCCCTGGCGGTCTGATGGTGGCAATCGCGCAGCTGCCGGCCGGGTGTGTAGGACCGTTGACTAGCCGATGATTGGGGTTGCCGTTACCGCGAACGAACTGGACACAGTTCGGGAGTTCTTCGAGTTGTTCAAGACCCCGTGGGAGCCTGCGGTCGCGGGCCGCACGTACCCTGCCGTCGTGAGTACCGTTGGGCAGCCGGCCGGCATCCAAACCGCTCTGCTCGTCGCCTACGGATCTACGGAGTCCGCGATTGACGGCGCCGCCCGGGTGAAGGTCAAGAGAACTCCGGGCGTCCAGAGGGCCGAATGGGCCGGGGCTTCCTTTCCGCTCTATCGCGGCACAGCAGGGTTTGACAACGGGGGTGCGTCAACTCTCCGTTCCGAACGCTGCACGCTCGACTACAGGGCGATCGTCCAAGGCCGCAATTGCTGGCGCGTGGGGTACGACCTCTTCGAGGAAGTGCGATACCTGCTCACGGAGGGCCAGCCCGCGTCGTACGCCTTGACTCCGACACTTGACCTTCATATCGCCCTGCTCCGGGACCTCTTGACCCAGTCCGGTGTTTCGTTTCTTGAGGTCACTCCGCATCCGCCCGGTTGTGAGTTCATCTGCTGCCTAACGCACGACATCGACTTTTTCGGTATCAGGCGGCACCTGTTCGACCGCGTGCTTGCCGGCTTTGTGGCGCGCGCGTCGCTAGGAACCTTAGCCGACCTTGTCCGGCGGAGGCGGCCACTTGCCGAGGCGCTGCGCAACTGGGCTGCGCTGCTGTGTTTGCCCCTGGTGTTCCTCCGGGTCTTGCCGGACTTCTGGCGGCCGATCGACGACTACGAACGTGCGGATGGAGGGCGACCATCGACGTTCTTCGTCGTCCCCTTCCGCGATCGTGCTGGCGTTGCCCGCGATGGCGGCGTCGATCGCACCCGGGCCGTCAGGTACCAGGCAAGCGAGATCGCCGGTCAATTGAAGGCAGCGGTAGATCGCGGTCGTGAGTTGGGCGTCCACGGCATCGACGCGTGGCGCGACGAGGGCGCGGGGCGAGCCGAGATGGCCCAGGTGGCGCCGCTTAGTGGCCGGACGACGGCTGGCGTCAGGATGCACTGGCTGTATTTCGCCACCGACTCGCCGGGCCGGCTCGAGGCTGCGGGATTCGATTACGACTCGACGTGCGGGTACAACGACGCCGTCGGATACCGCGCGGGCACCTCGCAGGTCTTCTGCCTGCCGGTGAGCGAGCGGCTGATGGAGCTGCCGATCGCAATCATGGACACGGCGCTCTTCTACCCCAGCCGGCTCGATCTCCCCAGGCGAGAGGCCCTCGACCGGTGCCGCCGCATCGTCGCGCACGCCAGGCGCGCCGGCGGCACTGTCGTCGTGAACTGGCACGATCGCAGCCTGGCGCCGGAGCGTCTCTGGGGGCGCGCGTACGACGAACTGCTTGACGAACTCGACGACTGCCGCCCGTGGTTCGCCACGGCGGCTGAGGCAGTGGAGTGGTTCCGTTGGCGGCGCTCGGTCACGTTCACGCGCGAGCCTGACGGGGCCGTCACCATCCAGTCCGGCCCGTCACGACCGGGCTTGCCCGGAGCGGTGGTCGCCGTTCAGCGGCCTGCGCGGGACGTCCACGAGAAGGTCACGCTCGACGGCGGCGCGGTCGTGAGGGTCCGTCTGTGAGCGTGGGTCCCTCGCCGGTCGTGTGCATGGTTGTGTATACGAATTACGCGGTGGACGCGCGCGTCCGCCGGGAGGCTGAGACGCTCGCATCGCACGGGTTCCGTGTGCTGTGCCTGACGAACCGCGATGGCGAGGAGGCCCGGCAGTTCGTTCTGGAGGGCGTGGAGGTCCGGGAGCTCTGCGTCCCGAAATACCGGGGCAAGAACGCCGCCGCGTATGCCGCCTCGTACACGCGGTTTCTCGTCGCCGCGTCGGCCGAGTGCCTGCGCCTGCAACACCGCGGCCGTCTTGACGTCGTCCACGCGCACAACATGCCGGACTTCCTGGTGTTCGCCGCTCTCCTGCCGCGTCTTCGGGGCGCCAAGGTCGTGCTGGACGTGCACGACTCGATCCCCGAGACGTTCGCGAGCAAGTTCTCGGATGGGGCCATCCGCTGGAGGGTCCTCTGCCTCGAGGAGAAGCTGAGCGCGCTTGTTGCGCACCGGGTCATCTGCGTCAACCACCCGCAGCGCGATGCGCTCGTGGCCCGCGGGCTCCCCGCGTCGAAGACGTTCGTCTCCATGAACGTCCCCGACCCGCGGATCTTCCCGTCCCAGAGCAGTGAAAGGCCTGTGCGGGAGGGAGGCCCGCCTAAGCTGGTGTACCACGGAACGATGGTTGCCAGGCTGGGCGTGGACCTCCTTATCCACGCGGTGCATCGCCTCCGAGGGCGAATTCCGGGTCTGCAATTGCACCTGTGGGGAGGCGGAGACGATCTCGACGTATTCCGCGCGCTTGCACATCGTCTGAGCGTCCTCGACAGCGTGCACTTCACACCGCAGGGGTACCCGCTCGAGGAGCTTCCCGTGCGCCTGGACGCGATGGATGTCGGCGTCATAGGCAACCGTCGCGGGGTCGCCGGCGAGTTGATGCTGCCGGTAAAGCTGCTGGAGTACGTCGCTCTCGGAATCCCGGTCGTGGTGCCGCGGCTGAGGACCATCGCGCACTACTTCGCGGATGACATGGTGTCCTACTACGAGCCGGATAACGTCGACTCCATGGCAGACGCCATCTACAGGCTGCATTGTCAGCCGCACTTGCGCCGCGAGCAGCCCGCCCGAGCGCGCGTCTTCCTGCGCGACCACGGCTGGGACCGGCAGGGCCCCGAACTCGTGGCCTTCTACGAGCGGCTACTCGAACAACGTGCTGACTGAGGGCGGACCATGAAGACGTGGAAGGTGTTCGAAAACGTGAGCCTCGGAGAGAATTGTGTGCTTGAGGACTTCTGCCTGATTGGGGTGGCCCCGCGTGGAGCGCGCGAGGGGGAACTGCCGACTCGGATCGGCGACGGCGCCGTCATCCGCTCGCACACGGTGATCTACGCCGGCAACGAGATCGGCATGAACTTCCAGACCGGAAACAAGGTGAATGTGCGGGAGTCGAACCACATCGGCGACAACGTGAGCATCGGGACGCTCTCGGTGATCGAGCATCACGTCCACATCGGAAACAACGTGCGCATTCACACCCAGGCGTTCATTCCTGAGTTCTCGGTGCTCGAGGAAGGTTGCTGGATCGGTCCCAACGTCGTGCTGACCAACGCGAAGTACCCGTTGTCGCCGGGGGTGAAGGAATCGCTGGCGGGCCCGATCATCCGCAAAGGCGCCAAGATCGGGGCGAACGCCACGCTGCTCCCCGGCGTGGAGGTCGGTGAGAATGCCATCGTGGGCGCGGGGGCCGTGGTTGTCCACGACGTGCCTACCGGGGCGGTCGTTGTCGGCAACCCAGCGCGGGTCATCAACGACGTGTCGAAACTGCCCTATCCGCCCGAGCATCGTTCATAAGGCCAAGGCGGCCGGCGCCCGGGGCGGCCAGGGAGATTTGTCATGCAGGGAGTCAATGCAATCATGGGTGTTCCGTTCGTGGACCTGAAGGCTCAGTACTCCTCCATCAAAGACGAGGTCGACCGGGCCATCGCCGCGGTGATCGCGCAGAGCGCCTTCGTTGGCGGGACGTTCGTGAAGGCGTTCGACGAGGCGTTTGCGCGCTACTGCGGCGTGGGCCATTGCATCGGCGTCGCCAATGGCACCGACGCGATCGTCATCGCGCTCAGGACGCTGGGAGTCGGACCAGGCGATGAGGTAATTACGGCGGCGAACACGTTTATCGCCACGTCCGAGGCCGTCACCATGGCCGGCGCGCGCGTGGTGTTCGTGGACATCGACCCGCGCACCGGCAACATCGACAATGCGCGCATCGCGGACAAGATCACGCCGAAGACGCGGGCCATCGTCCCGGTGCACCTGTACGGCCAGCCGGCAGACATGGATCCAATCCGTGCGATCGCGAAGCAGCACAGCCTGTGGGTGGTGGGCGACGCGGCGCAGGCGCACGGGTCGCTGTACAAGGGCCGGCCCATTGCGACGCTCGCCGACATCACGTGCTTCAGCTTCTACCCCGGGAAGAACCTGGGCGCCTACGGCGACGGCGGCGCCATCGTCACCGACAACGCCGAGTGGGCGGCGAAGGCGCGGATGCTGGCCAACCACGGCCGTAGCACGAAGTACGGCCACGAGGTGGAGGGCCTCAACAGCCGGCTCGACGGCATCCAGGCCGCGATCCTCAACGTGAAGCTCGGGCACCTGGAGGCCTGGACCGAGGCGCGGCGTGCCAACGCCTACCGCTACAACGCCTTGTTCAAGGACTCTGGCGTCGTGACGCCAGTGGAGTTGAACGAAGTGCGGGCCGTCTACCACCTTTACGTGGTTCGTGTCCCTGCCGCACGCCGCGGGCAGTTGCAGGCCTCGCTGAAGCAGGCCGGCACAGACACCGGCATCCACTACCCGATCGCGCTGCCCTATCTGAACGCCTACCGCCACCTCGGGCATACGGAGAAGGACTTCCCGGAGGCCCTGAAGGCGTCGGGAGAAATCCTGTCCCTGCCGATGTTCGCGGAACTGACAGAGGAGCAGGCGGAGCACGTCGTCTCCAGCATTCGGGCGTTCGGACTCTGAGTCGAGCTTGCTGAGCTACGCCATCATCACGCCTGCGAGGAACGAGGAGCAGCACATCCGGCTGACCCTCGAGTCGATGGTTCGGCAGTCGCGTCCGCCGGGTCGCTGGGTCGTTGTGAGCGACGGGTCGACGGACCGTACGGATGAGATCGTCGGCGAGTATGCCGGACGCACGGACTGGATCGAGTTCGTCCGGCTGCCTGCGGAGCGGGACCGCACCTTTGCAGCGAAGGTACACGCATTCAACGCGGGGCTCCAGAGGATTCAGGACCTGTCGTTCGACATCGTCGGGAACCTCGATGCGGACATCTCGTTCGAGGAGGACTACTTCGAATTCCTGCTCGAGAGGTTCGCCGAGAACCCACGCTTGGGCGTAGCGGGCACGCCGTTCGTGGAGGATGGCAGCCGGTACGACTACCGCTTCACGAACATCGAGCACGTGTCGGGCGCCTGTCAGTTATTCCGGCGGGAGTGCTTCGAGCAGATTGGCGGCTACGTGCCCATCGAGGGAGGTGGCATCGACTGGACTGCGGTCACGACCGCCCGCATGAAGGGCTGGCAGACCCGTACGTTTGTGGACAAGACGTGCACCCACCACCGGCCGATGGGAACGGGTTCTTCGAAGGGGCAGGTGCGGGCGCTGTTCCGCCACGGGCAGAAGGACTACGCGCTGGGGGGCCATCCGGTCTGGCAGCTGTTTCGCGGCGCTTACCAGATGACACGACGGCCATTCGTGATCGGGGGTAGCGCCCTGCTGGCCGGCTACTTCTGCGCGCTCGCCGCCGGGCGCGAGCGCCCCATCTCCAGCGAGCTCGTGCGGTTCAACCGGTCGGAACAGAAGGCCCGTCTCAGGGCCGCCCTTTTTCGCAGCGGAGAGCGCAATTGACCGAGATACGTCAGCATTCTCAAGGCGTTGTGGGTACCTTCAGTCCCAACCACCTCGACGAGGGGCAACTTCGCATTTACCGCAGCCTGAAGCGGGTCGAGAAGTGGGTGGAGGATCACGACTACAAGGCCTACGAACCTTTTGACGGGCTGTCGTCACCGCTGCGGCGCCTCACCTTCGGCAACTTACTGCTCGATCGGATGCTGATGCAGGCGGTGCGGCAGAGCCCCATCAACCTGCGTCCCCTCCTCCGAATCAAGCCCCTGCCGTCCACCAAGGGCCGTGGCTACATCGCGGCCGGCTACCTGGAGATGTTCCGGCTGACCAAAGACGAGGAGTACGTAGAGAAGGCGCGAGGCTGCCTGGACTGGCTCATTGCGAACAAGTCCCCGCGCTTCACTCAGTTCTCATGGGCCAACCACTTCGACTTCGCCAGCAGAGGCGGAAGCTACTCAAAGGACGAGTCGATCATCGTGTGGACAGCCGTGATTGGCCAGTCGTTCATCGACGGATTCGAGGCAACGGGTGAAGCGAAGTATCTCGACATTGCCGAGAGCGCGTGCGGGTGGATTCTCAGCCTGCCAAGGGAGCGGACCGCTTCAGGCACCTGCCTCAGCTATCACGCCGTCTCGCAGAGTTCCATCCACAACGCCAACATGCTCGGTGCCGCTCTGCTCGCACGGACATGGCGGCATGCGAAAGACCCTGAGTACCTCCACGCCGCAACGGAAGCGATGCACTACAGCTGTGCCAGGCAGCGGCCGGACGGCTCGTGGTGGTACGCGGAGGAGCCCAAGTACCACTGGATCGACAACTTCCACACGGGATACAACCTCGACAGCTTGAAGTGCTACACCGAGAGCACCGGCGACGACGCCTATCGGAACGCGATCTCCACCGGTTTGGAGTTCTACAAGCGCCGCTTCTTTCGTGAGGATGGCTGCCCGCGGTACTATCACGACCGTACGCAGCCGATTGACAGTCAGTGTGCAGCGCAAGCGATTGAGACGCTGGCGAACTTTGCCGATCGTGACCCCGAGTGCTTCGACTTGGCCCGTCGGGTAGCGAATTGGACGATTCAGCACATGCAGGCTGGCGACGGCCATTTCTATTACCGTCGCTATCCTCTTATCACAGCCAAGGCGCCAATGCTCCATTGGGCACAGACGACGACGTACGTTGGCCTGGCCAGGTTGCTCGGAGTCATGCTTCGATGAGCGGCGACAGCGAGTTGCACCGGGATTCAGTGGTTGACGACAAGGTACTGTTCCGCCCGGATGACACGGTGCTCGTGACGGGTGCGGCGGGCTTCATCGGGTGCCGTGTGGTCGCCTCTCTCGTGGAGCGAGGTGCTGAGCGGGTGCGGTGCTTCGTGAGGCCCACCAGCCGCATCGAGCGGCTGCAGGAAGTGCGAGCGCAGAGTCCTGGCGCTGTAGAGCTCGTGTCGGGGAATCTTCTCTCCCGTGAGGATTGCAGCGCTGCCGCTTCCGGGGTCTCCGTGGCCTACCACCTGGCGGCGGGAAGCGGTAGGTCCTTTGCCGCGGTGTACATGGACACCGTCGTCGCGACTCGCAATCTGCTCGATGCTCTTCTGGAGAACGGGTCGCTCAGGCGCTTCGTCAACGTTAGCTCGTTTGCCGTCTATGCGAACGAGAGTCTTCGCAGGGGGGCCGTACTGGACGAGCGGTGCCCGATCGAATCGCCGCCCCATCGGCGAGCAGAGGCCTACTGCTACGCAAAGATCAAGCAGGACCAACTCGTCGAGGAATATGGTCGACGACGACAACTGCCATACGTGACGCTTCGGCCGGGAACCGTCTACGGTCCAGGTAAGCTGGGGCTGACTGGTCGGATTGGAGTAGATACATTCGGTCCGTTCCTGCACGTTGGCGGGGGCATTCGGCTGCCGCTGACGTACGTCGACAACTGTGCCGACGCTGTCGTCCTCGCCGGAACGGCTACGGGCGTCGAAGGGGAGGTTTTCAACGTCGTCGACGATGAGCCACTGAGGAGCCGGGAGTTCCTGCGCGCCTACAAGCGAAGCGTCGGCTGGTTTCTCTCGATTCGCGTTCCCTACCCTCTCGCGTACCTCCTCTCCTACCTCTGGGAGAGGTACTCCGCACGGTCGAAGGGACAGTTGCCTCCGGTTTTCAACCGAAGCCGGTGTTCAGCGGAGTGGAAGGGCAACGCGTATGACAACCGCAAGATCAAGACGCTCGGCTGGAAACCGAGAGTGCCCCAGGATGAAGCCATGCGTCGCTTTCTTGAGTATCAGAGGCACGCGAAGGAGATTGGCTAGTGCTCAAGGTCGGCCTGATCGGTTGCGGGAAGATCGCAGATCAACATGCGGCGCAGATTCAGAGGGTGAACGGCGCGAAACTGGTGGCGGCGTGCGATAGCGAGCCGCTCATGAGCGAACAACTGGCTGAGCGGTTCGATGTCGAGGCGGCCTATTCGTCTGTTGAGCGCTTCCTGGAAGAGGCTCGGCCGGACGTCGTGCACATCACGACCCCCCCACAGAGCCACTTCCCGCTTGCGGTGCAGTGCCTGGAGTTCGGCTGTCACGTCCTTGTCGAAAAGCCCTTCACGCTCGACTACCCGGAGGCCGTCTCACTGCTGGATTGTGCGAAACAGAGAGACCGGAAGGTGACCGTCGGTCACAATGATCAGTTCAGGCCGGAGATGCTCGCGATGCGCAAGCTAATCGACGCCGGCATTCTCGGTGGTGCGGCGGTTCACATTGAGAGCACGTTCTCCTACGACCTCGGCGACGCGACCTACTTGAAGGCGCTCTTCGGCGACAAGAGGCACTGGGTCCGCGCGCTTCCGGGGAAGTTGCTGCAGAACGTGATCAGCCACGGAATCGCCAAGATCGTGGAGTTCATTCCCACAGACAATCCGCTCGTCATCGCGCATGCACACGCGAGTCCGGCCGTTCTCGCGACCGGAGAGCCGGATGTGTTCGACGAGTTGCGCGTGACCCTGTGGGATCGTCGGAACACGTCGGCGTACTTCACGTTCACGACGCAAGTCGCTCCCCCGGTCCAGGAGCTTAGGGTGTTCGGCCCAGGCGGCTCTCTGCACATTGACAATGAACACCGAATCGTCACGCGGCGCACAACAAAGGAGTCTGAGAAACGAAGCTACCTCAACTTTGTGTTGCCGCCGTGGAACATGGGATGGCAGTACCTGCGCAATGCAGGCGCAAACGTCAGACGGTTCGTTGCTTCCGACTTCCACATGGACTACGGTTTCCACCAACTGATTTCCCGTTTCTATCGGTCCATTGATGATGGCGAAGCCCTACCTATCCCCTACCGGGAGATTCTCCTGACGTCGCGCATCATGGACGAGATCTTTGACCAGATCAGTAACCAGGGGATGAGCCACGGGAGTCTGCCGGCCCAACCGCAGAACGTTGCAGGTGTGCTGAACAAATGCCTAGGCCCGCGAGAGCCGTAAGCCGTCGCTGCGTCCGAGAACTGCCCAGCGGATACGCGAGCGAGGTAGACACCACTGACGAAGGGGCATGGAACGAGATCCTGCACAGGTTCGCCGATGCGAATGTCTACCAGAGCTGGGCCTACGGCGAGGTGAGGGCCGGTCCCCGTAACGTCAGTCGGTTGGTACTGAGGCGCAATGGCGAGGTGGTCGCCGCCGCGCAGGCCAGACTCGTCCGGATTCCCTTGCTGCGGGTCGGTATTGCGTATGTACGGTGGGGGCCCATGTGGCAATCGCGCGGCGCACCGCAGGAGCTGGAGGTGGCGCGACACGCGATACGAGCGCTGCGCAACGAATACGCGTGCCGCCGAGGCCTGGTCTTGCGTCTGAACCCGGCCATCTTTGAAGAGGATGCCGGGGAAGTACCAAGCCTTCTCTCGGACGAAGGGTTCGTGAGTTCGACCCACTCAGACCTGGAGCGCACTATCCTTATCGACTTGCGCCGCTCCGCAGACGAGTTGCGAGCGGGGATGCGACCGCACTGGAGGAGACAGCTCAGGATTGCAGAGAGGCAGGGCTTGGACGTCATAGCTGGCACCGGGCATGACCTGTTCGACGAGTTTGTCGCGATCTACGAGGAGATGGTGCGCCGAAAGCAGTTCCCGGAACCGAACGACATCAACGAGTTCAGAGCGATTCAGCACAGGCTGCCGGACCGACAGAAGATGCGGGTGTTCCTATGTCGATCCGACAACGAGACCTGCGCTGGTCTGATCTGCAGCATCTTGGGCACTACCGGCGTTTATCTTTTCGGTGCGACCAGCAACGCAGGCCTGGAGACGAGGGGGGCCTATCTCCTTCACTGGCGATTGATGGAGTTGCTCAAGGCCGAAGGTGTGTCGATCTACGACCTTCATGGCATCAATGCGACGCGTAATCCCGGCGGTTATCGATTCAAGAACGACCTCTGCGGCGAGAATGGTAGACATCTCCGATTCATTGGTCGTTTCGACTGCAGCGGCAGCTTCCTGAGCGACAGTTCCGTGAAGACAGGTGACGCATTGCGCAGGATGTTCCGAACGGCCAGGAGCCTTGACCTCCGGATGCGGGCAAGACCCGAGCAGGGAGTCAGGACGGAATCGACAAACCCGCCATCGTGAGGTCGTACTAATTGCAGGCCTGTCTAAAGCCACAGAGTCCTCAGAGCGCGCAATCGTCTGGGCTTTTTGCGCCGCGGTGGAACTCCGCGTGCCACGTGAGTGTCTGAGGCGCCGAGTGCGGCCAGACATGACGGCTGAATGAAGATGGCGGACATTTCACCCTTTAGTGTGTCAGGACGTCTAGTGAAGACCGCGCGACTGCGGGACGAGTGGTTTATGGACGTCCGTGAACCGGAGAGTTTCAGCGCTCAGCTTAGAACCGGGCGCGCCCGGAAGGTGGACCTGTTCACCTTCTGGCGGCGGCCTGGAGTCGAAGCGCAGGCTTTTGACTATCACCGGGAGCCCGAGTTCGTCGCTGCTCTGCCGGTCAGGAGCTATGAGTCGTGGTGGAACGAGCAGATCGACGGAAAGACCAGGAATTTGGTTCGTAAGGGTGAGAAGAAGGGACTTGCAGTGCAGGTCGTTTCATTCGACGACCGCCTTATCGAGGGCATGACGAAGATCTTCAACGAGACTCCGATCAGACAGGGGCGTCGATTTTGGCACTACGGAAAGGCCTTCGACCGTATCAAGGCCGAGATGTCAGATCGACTCCCCACGTCGGTCTTCATCGGCGCGTATGCGAGCGGGGAACTGGTTGGCTTCGTGAAGCTCCTGCTTCTACGAGAGTACGCGATGATGGTGGAGATCATTTCCGAGGTCAGGCACCGGGACAAGGCCCCGAACAACAGCCTGATCGCCGCGGCCGTGAGGGAATGCGCGAGGCTTCAGATTCCGATGCTCACCTACAGCACCTGGGGGCCACCAAGTCTGGCGTCATTCAAGGAGCATAATGGGTTTGAGAAGCTGGAGCTGCCGCGCTACTACGTTCCCCTGACGATCTGGGGCCATGTGGTTTTGCGGCTGCGTTTACACCGTGGATTCGGGGCCTTGCTACCGGAGCCGCTTACTGAGCGCCTGAGAGCTGCAAGAAGCCGCTTCTACTCCTGGACCGTGGACACTCGACGCTCCTGACATGACTCAAGTGGGGACTCTGCGGTCAGGTGGGTTGCTCATCGTCAACGCCGACGACTTTGGACGGGATCAACTAACGACCGACCGCATCATGGATTGCGTGCACGCTGGGAGCGTGTCAGCCGCCAGCGCCATGGTGTACATGGCTGACTCCGAGCGGGCTTCGCGACTCGCACCGCAGATGGAGGTCGGGCTCCACCTCAACTTCACCACGCGATTTACGGCGTCGGACGTTCCAAGCAGACTGCTCGAGCATCAAGAGAGGCTGGCGAGGTACTTGCTGTGCCACCGGCTGGCGCCGGTTGTGTTTCACCCGGGTTTGGCCCGGTCTTTTGGTTTGGTCGTCCGAGCGCAGCTCGACGAGTTCCGCCGGCTCTACGGATTTGATCCTGTGAAGATCGACGGCCACCATCACATGCACTTGAGCACCAATGTGCTCCTGCAACGGTTGCTCCCGGCAGGCGCACTCGTGCGAAGGAACTTTCACTTCGCACGAGGCGAGAAAGGCGCCTTCAATCGCGCATATCGACGTGGGGTCGACAGGCTGCTGGCCAAACGGCACCGTCTGGTGGACTTCTTTCTTGCTCTTCCTCCGGCTGGGGACCGAGATCGACCCCGCCGGGTCCGCGAGCTCGCGAAGCGCTTCGTTGTGGAAGTGGAAGTACATCCAGTCGAACAGAACGAGTATGATAGCCTTCAGGTATTGAACGATACTGCGGACCCGACCGTGGCGCCGGTTACGTCGTCAGCCAAGGTACGCAGCTGGATACGAGGAACACCGTAGCCTGGAGAGGCAGAGGGCATGACTTTGGGTACCCGAGGCCGGCGCCAACGAACTCGTGCACGCTCGGTTGCCGCGTTCACGGTGGCGCGCCGGCTGGCAGCTAGGATGGCATCGTCTGCTTCGCCGCGGAGCCGTGGCCGTGCTCTTGGCGAGGAGTCCGGCGCAGGCGAAACGGATCGGTGAGCACGCTTACGGTTCTGCTGACGGCCCGGTGGCCTGACGCTGGTACGATTCCCGACTGAAACCGCGCGTGGCGGCAGCTGGGACAGACCCGGCGTGGCATGTTTCTTGATGGTGGTTTGCCCATGAACAGAAGAACCCGGTTCATCCACATCGCGTTCGCGGCCGGCATCCTGCTAGTTCCGTTCTCCGCGGTGCCAATCAGCGCGGCGACGGTCCCAGCCGCGAGCTGCTCTCAAGCTCATGTGCAGACGGCGATTGATAGGGCCGCTGCAGGAGACACGGTGCTGGTGCCTGCTGGAACCTGCACTTGGTCTACGATGGTCCGCATTACCGGGAAGAGGTTGAAGCTCCTCGGTGCGGGCATCGACATCACTAACATCAATGACAGCACCACGTCCGGTGCGCTGGGGATCACCGCATCCACGGCGGACTTTGTAGACGTGAGCGGGTTTACCTTCATCAAGGCCCGCGCCAACAGCGACGGCATGGTGCAAATTGCCGGCACGCAGGGAGACGTATCGTTCCGCTTCCATCACAATCGACTGTTTGACAACCGTGTTGCTGGTGGCCGAGGGATCTATGTCTCCAGCACTTACGGCCTGATCGATCACGTCACCATTGACGTGACCGACACCACCACGTCCGATCAGATGATCTCGGTCGATGGTAGTTCTATAGGGAGCGATGGGGGATACACGCCCTGGATGCAGCCTCTCTCGTTGGGAACCAACAAGGCCGTCTACGTCGAAGATTGCACGTTTACCGTCGCGAATCAGAACGAGGACGTCATCGACGCGTACTCAGGGGCTCGGCTGGTGATCCGTCACAATGTCTTCAATGACACCGCTGTGGGCTTTCACGGAACGGACAGCGGCGGGAATCGTGGTGTTGTATCCGTTGAACTCTACGACAACGCCTTCACGAACAATTCCGCGAATCAAAGACGCGCGGTCACGAATCGTGGAGGCACGGCACTCTATTTCAACAACTCGTATGGCGGAACGAGGGGATACGCGGGCCTGACGCTGCTGTCTTACCGAGCGACGATTGCTGATAACTACACTTGGAATCGCTGCGATGGAACACGCTATGACATCGGATCTGCGACCTTCTCGACCGACGCCAGCCGCACGACGACCACGTATGGCACAGCGGCGCGCTTTCTAGCATCGAATCCCGATGCGGTTTGCACAGGCTCGACGGCGGGCGTGTGCTCTCGTGGGTTTGATGGCAGCGGCGCGCGAGGCTATCCATGTCGGGATCAGCCGGGGCGGGGACCGAACGGGCAGACCCTCTCTCCGATCTATGCGTGGAACAACGGCGGCATCCGCATAGAGACGTACGACGGCGGTTGCAGCGCCTGCGGGGGACTCCCGATTTCGACATGGGTAGCCGAGAACCGCGACTACTACAACGTTGTGCCGAGTGGGTTTAACGGCACAGTTGGGGTGGGGCAGGGTGTGCTGGCGAACCGCCCTTCGACCTGCACGCCGCTGACCGCGTACTTTGCCGCTGACGTGGGCCCACAGGGGACGCTTTACCAATGCGCAACGCCGAACTTGTGGAAAGAGCATTACGTGCCATATACGTACCCGCATTACCTTCAAGACGGTGCGCCGGCCCCTCCGACGAACTTGACGATCAAATGATGCCGGTCTCCGAGAGGAGATTCGCGAATGGCCCATTCGTGTCAATGCCTTTCGGGAATTCGGTGGGGGTGCGTCACGGGACGTCCACTTGAAGCACTCCTTCCACCGATTCGTTGTGCAGCAGCCGAAGCCAGCATTTGACCGGCTGCCGTACTTTGCGGTGACAGCATTGCGACCCCGTCGCGGGCGTGAGCGCGCATATCCACGCTCCAGCATGGTGTGCGTCTGGTGGTCGGCCACCGCCCCGTCGCCCAGCGACAGGGTCAGCCAAGTAGGTTGGACGACCGCTGGGAGTCTCGGGACACTGACCCGGAGCGGCCCGCACGCCGGCGGCCTCGGCCATGGCCAGATCGAGGGCGAGCACCGCGGTGGCCAGCACGACGCAGGCAATGTTCTGGGCGCCGGTTTCCAGGGTGGGGCTCTCCAACACCGCCGTCGTGCGCGGTTGGCGATTCACGTCGCGAGAATACAGTTCGTGGTCCCCGCGCCGTGCATACAGCTGCGCCAGATCGAGCCCCGGCGCCGTGGTCGAGTGCAGATACCAGTCCACATGTAGGCGTTGACCGATGCGCATCACCACCGTCGCTCAGCGACAAGGCGAGCGGTCCGCGAGGACAGTTCATAGGAGCCGTCGGCGGAACCCACGGTTCGATCCACGCTGATGCCCGCCCCGCTCGCGACCGTCCTCTGTCTGGCGTTCATCTCGTGGCTCTTGCAACGAAGCTCGACGAGGTCACCTGGGCATTCCCTGGCGCTTTGGATACCCACGGTATGGATCGGAATCATGCTCTCGAAACCCGTCATGTACTGGTTTGACGCCGGCTCAGGGGGAGAGGGCGATCTGGGAGCTTACCTTGATGGGAGTCCGGGTGACAGGAACATACATATCTTCTTGATCTGTGTCGGTCTCGCGGTACTGCTGAGGAGACGCATCAATTGGTCTGCGGTGTTCCGGGAGTACCGAGTTGTCTGGCTGTTCTACGCGTACGCTGCGTTAAGCGTGTCATGGTCCTACTACCCTTTAGTCTCGCTGAAGCGGGTCATTCGGGAGTTGGGCAGCGTGCTGATGCTCCTGATTATCATCACGGACTCCCATGGGCTGGAGGCAGTGAGACGTGTGTTTGTTCGATGTGCCGTTGTGCTCCTGCCACTCTCTGTGCTGTTCATCAAGTACTATCCCGACATTGGGCGCTACTATCATCGCTGGACGTACCAGGTCCAGTACGCAGGAGTGACGACCAACAAGAACTCGCTCGGCGCTTTGGCGATGCTCGGTGGGCTGTTCCTCCTGTGGCACCTTGCTGAGTCTTGGAAAGGCCAGACGTTTTCGCAGCGGGTTGCGGCCGTGGGGCCTGAGGCAGGCGTCCTCCTGTTGTGTTTGTGGCTCCTCCGTATCGCCGACAGCGCCACGGCGCTTGGCTGCTTCATTCTCGGCAGCGTCCTGTTCGTTGTGGGCCGCCACTTGTTGGCTGGCCGCAGCGTCAAGTGGACGGCCGGGTTGCTCACGGCCGTTGGATTGGCCGGTTGGCTGGTTCTCTGGAGTTCCGATCTCAGGGGCTGGGTCGCCCAGAGTCTTGGGCGTGACACCACGCTCACGACGAGAACGGATATCTGGGCAGCAGTCCTTGGCCTGCGCACGGACCCGCTCTTTGGCGTTGGTTTTGCCAGCGTGTGGCTCACACCGAAGGGGTGGGCGTTGAGCCAGAGGCTCAGTATTCCCCACGCTCACAGCGGCTATCTGGAGACCTACCTGAACACTGGCATGGTCGGCGTGGCGTTGCTCATCGCGGTCCTGCTGTTGGCCGTGAAGCAGGCGGCGCGGCACCTATCCGCGAGGACGTCCGTGGGCGCTTTCTTCGCGGCAGTGGTCCTTACCGGCGTCGTGTACAATTTCACCGAAGCCGCCTTCAACAACGGGCATGCCGTCGGTTTGGTGCTGTGGCTGATTGCCCTGTGTAGTCCCGAATTGGCGTCGGTGCGTCAAAACGGTCAGTTAACTCCGCTGGAACGGAAACCGAAATGGCTGAACCGCGCTGGGCCTGGACCGAGGAAGCGTGGTGCGACGGTCCTGTCACCCCGACCAACTGCGCACAACGCTCACTCCGATACTCACCGCAGTGTCGATTATTCGGACTAGGAGCGTGTCCGAGTAATGCCCGGACACGCTCCTAGAACGGCTCGCGTTGAGCGCCGAACAAGAAGCAACAAGAGCGCCGACGTGGCGATCAACGAAAAGGCAGGCATTTCGTGCGCTTGTGCCGCCTGGACCGCTCAGGCATTCTGGTCAAATGAGCCTCGGCGTTCAACGCGTGCCGGGTTAGGAGGCCGTCATGGGATTACTCGGACGGCCTCCTAGACATCTTCCAAAGCCAAGATCGTGACGAATGAGGCAAGTTCCTGCCGTACGCGTTGGACTCTGTCTTCCGCGCGGCCACCCTGTGGCCGCGCGCTCATAGCGAAGGTCCGCGGCAATCCGCGGACGGATCCTCGGCGGTTTGAGGCGGAGCTTCGCTAGATGACACGACGCGACGTTATCGCCTCGCTGATGATGAAAGCTCAACGCGGAACAGAGGCCGCGAGGCCCCAGGCGGTGTGTGTTCTGACGGTATGCAAGGACCTGCATCACGGCGTCCGTCTGTTGGCCGACCAGATTTCCTTTCCGACCCTCAGCCGGTTCCTCGCGAGCGACGCAATGCGGAGCACGCCTCAGCACGATCTCCTGCCACGTTCGGACATCGTCGGATGACTAGAGCAGAACGCTTTCGGGATCTCACTGCTACCGGGTTCGTCAGCCGCGGCCTGAGCCACCAGACGGTGCGAGCCGGGTCCTTCACGGTCGCGGCTGAGGTGGCTGATTTCGTCCTTCGCATGAGTTCCATCGCAGTGCTATCTCGCTTGCTGGCCCCCGGGGACTTCGGCCTGCTTGCCATGGTGACAGCGATCACCACCATCGCTGAACAGTTCAAGGACTTGGGTCTGACCGCCGCCACGGTCCAGAGGCAGGAGATTACGCACGAGCAAATCAGTGCGCTGTTTTGGGTGAACCTTGGCGTAGGCGTCGGGTTGATGTGCATGGTTGCTGCGGCTTCGATTCCGATCGCGCATTTCTTCGGCGAACCACGCCTTATCGCAATCTGCCTAGTGATCGCGACTTCCTTCCTCTGGAGTGGTGGCAGTGTTCAGCATGCAGCGCTGCTGCGGCGCACCATGCGCTTCGGACACCTGGCTGCAATCGACACATTCTCCTCTCTTGTGAGTATCGTTGTCGCTGTCATGATGGCCATCGATGGCTACGGATACTGGTCACTCGTCGCGCGCGAGGTTGTCAGGAACGTGCTACGAGCGGTCGGAGCGTGGCTGTCCTTGCCGTGGATTCCAGGCGCGCCGTTGCCGAGGGCCGAAGTGCGCCCGATGCTGACGTTCGCCGGCAACGTCACGGGCTTCAGCGTACTGAAGTTCACAGGGGAGAGCGTGGGGCAGGTGCTGGTTGGGCGGCTATTGGGTGCCGAATCCTTGGGCATCTACCGCCAAGCTCTCCAACTCGCTCTCGTTCCGATTCAACATCTGAGCGGTCCCCTGCGGTCGGTAGGGGACGTCGCACTGAGTCGGCTGCAGGGTGATGTCACCCGGTACCGGCGTTTCTACCAGAGGTACTTGGCCCTAACGAGCATCGTGACCATGCCAGTGATGGTGCTCGTCTGCGTTCTCGCTGACGACGTTGTGCGGCTCGTCCTGGGAGCGCGGTGGATTGACGCCGCGCCTGTTCTTCGGGTGACCGCGTTGGCTGGTCTGCTTGGTCCATCGCTAACGACCGCTGTGGCCGTCACTCTGAGTTGCGGTCACGCAAGACGTCTTCTTCGATTTGCGGCATGTGAATTCTCATGCCTTGCACTGTTCTTTGTCTTGGGTGCTCCGTGGGGTATGGTCGGGGTGGCCGCGGCGCATCTGTGGGTGGTCGCTTGTGCCGGCATACCCGCGCTGTACTGGTTGCTGAAGGACACCCCTATTAGCTTGCGGTTCTTCTTTTCCATCATCGCGAGACCCGCGCTGGCGAGTGCGTGCATGGCCTGTGCGTTGCTCTTCTTCAGGGCGGTTGTCCCCGCGAGGAGCGTCTCCGTAGTCGTGTTCGGCGCCGCTTTGGCGACCGCGGTCTATGCCCTCGTTCTGCTCATTCTCCCCGGTGGCCGAGAGGAACTGGCCGGCCTGCTCTCCGACCTGCGCAAGGGCGTGCTGGTTGACAAGGTTACCACCCGACCCAACGGCGTTGCCGCAGACTAGCATAGGTGAACCGGTTCTGGCTGATTCGAGAAGTGTGACGACAGGTGTCGGCCGGAACGCCGACCGTGGTGAGCGGGGCGCCGTCTGAAGCCGTATCCTAATAGAATCGGGTGCTCTGACACGACGGTTGCAGCGCAGTGACGGCCGATTCATCTGGTCACCTCTCGGAACGACAAGGGAGGGGGGCGTCCTATTTCGCATTGATGGGACCCCTAAGGCACTTGAAGCGGGCGACCGACTTGGAGGCCCTCCTCCTCGATGCCGAGGTTCTGGGTTAGGCACGAAACGGAGGAGGATTGCTCCTCAACGGACGTGACCAACGCCCCGAAAGGGATCGGCCCAATCACTCGAGACATCGATGAACTATCCACACGGGGGCGAGCATGAGGATCTCACTGTTGACTGGAGGCATGGATTCGTACTACCAACTGGATCTGGTGGCTGGTTTGGTGTCAGCAGGCGTCTACGTAGAGTTCGTCTGCAACGACGAAATGGCGGCATCGGAGATAGCTCGTCACGAACTGGTCGCGGTCTACAACCTGCGCGGAGATCAGGATCCCGACGCACCGCTGGCCCAGAAGCTTGCCAGAATTCTCGCGTATTACATCAGACTCCTGTGGTACTCGGCCAGAACCCGATCGCGAGTGTTCCACATCCAGTGGGAGAACAAGTTTCTGCTATTTGACAGGACGTTGCTGTGCCTGTTCTACAAGCTGCTCGGCAAGACACTGGTATTCACCGCCCACAATGTAAACGCAGGCAAGAGAGACGGTACTGATAGTTGGAGGAATCGTTTTGGCCTCCGCGTGATGTACCGCCTGGTGGATCACATCATCGTGCATACAAGCACGGCGAGAGACGAACTTATACGGGAATTCGACGTGCCAGAACACAAGGTGTCAGCGATCGAATGTGGTGTCAACCGCATTGTCCCGAAGACACCGCTCTCTCGCGAAGAGGCCAAACGGCAGCTTGGTCTCACGAGCCAGGAAAAGGCGGTGCTCTTCTTCGGAAACATCCTGCCGTACAAGGGCCTCGAGTATCTCGTCGACGCGGTACGCCAGCTGCTGCGCCAGGATGAGACCTACCGGCTGATCATTGCCGGCAGGAGCCAATTGCACAAATCCTACTGGCGAGAGAAGATCGAGCCGCGACTCGCGGACGCTTTAGGCGAGAAGGTCATTCTCCGAACGTCCTTGATATCGGATGAAGGTGTCGAAGTGTACTTCAAGGCCGCCGATGTACTTGTGCTGCCATATCTGATGATCTTTCAGTCGGGTGTTCTTTTCGTGGCGTACGCTTTCGGGTTGCCCGTCATTGCGTCCGATGTTGGGGCGTTTCGAGATGACATCGTGAGCGGGAAGACGGGGTACATCTGTCTGCCGCGTGACGTGACTTCGCTGGCGGAAGCCATCGCGGCGTTCTTTTCCGGACCACTGTTCACACACCATGAGGAGTCGAGACGGTTCATCGCCGAGTACGCAGCTGACAGGTACTCTTGGGAGAAGATCGGACAGAAGACGAAGGAAGTGTACGCCGCTTTGACTCGCGCAGCTTCGAACTAGGCACGGTTCGCACCCCCTGGATTCCTGCCATCGCCAAGCGATAGTCCTATGAGTTCGCTGGTCCTGGAAAGCCGATGCCGAGCGGCACGCCTTCGGGAACATATCTGAGCCGCACCTCTCTCCTTGTGGCTGCGGCCTGATAGATCGCGATGATGAGTTCGAGGGATTTCCGCCCTTCCAGACCATCAAGCATGGCGCGCCGCTTGCCGCGGATGCAGCCGATGATGTCTTTGTAGAACTCCATGTGGCCGTGGCCGTACACCGTTGGCGGGTTCTGCGACCATTCGTCAGGATGCTCGTCGTCCTGGCTGGTAGTGTCGAAGTTCCACGTGTCCACGCGGTTGACGGCGAATCCGCCGATGACCACCGCACCACGCTCTCCCATAATCGAGAGGCTTCCCTCCAGATCCTTGGGACGCGCGGTCGTTGTAGCCTCCACCACGCCGAGGGCGCCGCTCGTGAACCGCAGAATCGCGAGACCGACATCCTCGACCTCAATGTCCACAAGACGCGTGGCGGTATAGGATTGCACGCTTTCCACCGGCCCCATCATCCACTGGAGCAAGTCCACGTGGTGGCTGGCTTGATTGGCGAACACGCCGCCGTCGTCTTTCCATGTGCCGCGCCAGGCGTCTTGATCGTAGTAGGCTTGCGGTCTGCACCACCGAACCCGAACCGTGCCCAAGGCCAACTTGCCGAAACGCCCGGCATCGAGCGCCTGCCGAAGCTTTATCACCGGCCGATTGTACCGGTTCTGCTTGACCACAAAGAGGCTGACGCCGGCATGGTCGCAAGTGCCGATCATACGATCCGCGTCATCGAGAGTCAGGGCCATGGGCTTTTCCACGACGACGTTCTTCGTATACGGCACCACATCGCACGCGATTCGCGAGTGCGAGCCGGACTCGGTGAGCACGGAGACGACATCGGGGTTCATGGTCTTGACCATGTCCAAGTAGTCGCAAAAACGTTGAGCCCCGTTCGCCACAACCGCTCCTTCGAGCCGGTCAGGCCGAATGTCGCAGATCCCTACAAGTTGCACATCGGGAAGATCGGACATCACCTCGATGTGCTTCGATGAGATTCGGCCGCATCCAATGATCACGCACCTCAACTTTTCCGACACGAGCGCCTCCTGGTCAACGCATCCGAAGTCACAGACTCTGCTTCGCCGGAGGTCCGCCCGGATGCAGGCGGAACGGCAGCACGTACAGCCTGTAATACTGCAGTTTGAGCCACTGCTGCACGACGTCTTCGATGCCGTGCCAGGTAAGGGTCCAATCGTTCACTCCGCTCGATCCTTGGACGGCCTCGCAATGGACCGTAACGCCCGCGCTGGCGAACGTGGCGGCGTACACAAGCGCTGACCGGCGGCTGCGAAAAAGCGGCGCGACGACCGTCACGGAGCGGATGTGCTCCCGCTCGAGGAACCGCTGCACGTCGCGGGCCACGTTCAGGGTGATGGGTTCGACCTCACGGATTGGGACAGTTTCGATCGGGCCGATTCGTGAAATCGATGCCATAACCTGCGCCGTGGCCAGCGCCACGTCACTGGGCTCCTGCGTGCCAGGGCCGGTAGGTATCGGGACGAGGACGCGTGCCGCGAGCCCCGCCTGGCGGAGCCGGGTCGCGCGCTCGAAGAGCAGATAGTTAGGGTCAAAATTCTCGACGAGGATAGCATCGCTCGGTGCGCGGTTCGCATCACACACGAGACTGCGGGCGATGGCTACGGTCCACCACCCGCTTGTCAGCCACAGGGCGCCGATGCTGAGCGCCACCAGCCCGAGGCGAAGCTTCCACGTGGCCCTGAGATGGTCGGGGCGGTGGACGAGGTGCCGCGTCCAACTTGAGGTCGTAAAGGGTATGCGCATAGCACGCTGCCGGCGGACGTGAATCACGGCCGGGAAGCTCGCCCTAATTATATGGGCTTTACGACATTCGAGATCCTTTCGATGATCATCTCGCTCCTGGACGAGCAAAAAGAGCGGTTCAGGGTCCGCGCCTCGACGAGTGGCTTATGACGACTTGGATCTGTGACCCCCTGGAAGCGCCCGCTGCGTTCACAGGGGGAGAGAACCTTCGACCCCGGATACTGATGTATTCGCAACGGAATATCTATCCGCGGGACGCCTGGCGGACCCCGCACTATGAGTTCGAGGACATCATCCGCGGGATCGATTCCGTGGACCTCGTGGCCCCCCAGCCGACGGCGCATTTCGGACGGTACACCAGCGGGGCGCAGAGCCTCGCGAAGCATTTCGGGATCTGCCTGAATCCCGGCGTTCCCAGAACCCCCGTGACAGGCCGCTACGACATGTTGTTCGCCCTCGTCGCCTTTCCCAAGGACCTGTTGAACTTCAATCTCGGGAAAGACTGGAGGGACCGCTGCGCGACGTCCGTCTGCATGATCGACGAGATCTGGCTGCGGCAGATCCCCAAAGAACGGGGTTTTCTCAAGAACCTGTCGCAATTCGATCACTTAGTGCTCTACTACCGTCAGAGCACGAAGGCGATAGGTGCATTGACCGGAAGAGCGTGCTCCTTTCTCCCCCCTGGGATCGACGCGCTCAGGTTCTGCCCGTATCCCGATCCGCCAGAGAGGGTCATCGATGTCTACAGCATCGGGCGGAGGTCGAAGGAAACGCATCGCAAGCTCCTCAAGATGGCCGGGCGGAGAGACTTCTTCTATGTTTATGATTCCCTGGCCGGGAATCAGGTCATGCACTGGGAAGAACACCGGGGCTTGCTGGCGAACATCGCGAAGAGGAGCCGCTTCTACATCGTCAATCCAGGCCTGATCGACCGTCCGGAGGTCAGGGGCGATCAGATCGAGATCGGGAACAGGTACTTCGAGGGGGCCGCCGCGGGGTGCATCCTGGTCGGGGAGATACCCCGTAATGAAGCGTACGGGAACCTGTTCGATTGGCCGGACGCGGTCATTCCTCTCCCTTTCGGCTCGGACCGCATCGGGGAGATCGTCGACGAGTTCGACAGACAGCCTGATCGGGAGGAAGCCCTGCGCAGGAACAACATCGTCCAGGCTCTGAGACATCATGACTGGGCGTATCGGTGGGAATCCATCCTCACGATCGGAAGGCTCGACGCCTTGCCGGGGCTGATCAAGAGAAAAGAGCAGCTGGAAAGAACCGCGGCACTCGTGAAAGGCCAAACAACAAGATGACGAACATCGCTGTTCTCGGTACCGGCATGGGCGGCTGTGGCGCGGCGTACCGCCTGTCACAAGAGGGACTTCGGCCCGTCATGTACGACAAGAACCCGTACTTCGGCGGGCATACCACCTCCTTCACGCGTGAGGGCTTCCTGTTCGACGTGGGACCGCACATTTCGTTTACCAAGGACAAGCGTATTCAGGACCTGTTCGCGGACAGTGTCGACCAGCAGTTCGAGGAGATCCGGATTCACCTGAACAACTACTGGCGCGGGCACTGGCCTCTCCACCCGGTGCAGCTGCATCTGCACGGACTGCCCGACGAGGTGGTGGTCAAGGTGATCGCGGATTTCGTGGCGGAGCAGCGGTCCGGGGAGCGCGAGATCAGGAACTACGCGGACTGGCTCCTGGCCAGCTTCGGCCGGACCTTCGCCGAGCTGTTTCCAATGCAGTACACGCGCAAGTACCACCTGACGACCGCCGAGAACTTGAGCACGGACTGGCTCGGACCGCGCATGTACCGGCCGACACTTGAGGAAGTACTGCAGGGAGCGCTTTCGCGCACCGTGCCGAGCACCCACTACATTACCCACTTCCGCTATCCGAGCCAGGGCGGGTTTGCCGCCTACCTGCGCAGGTTCGAGCCGCTGGCGGACGTGAGGTTGCGTCATGAGGTGGTCGCGCTCGATCCGAACGTCGGAGAGCTCACGTTCGCCCACGGCGCGCAAGTTCGCTACGACGCCGTCGTCTCCTCGCTGCCACTGCCTGAGCTCATCCCGATGGTAAAGGGAGCCCCGTCGGATGTGCTCGATGCGGCGCGACGGCTCGCTTGCTCGACGTGCGTGCTGGTCAACCTGGGCATCGGTCGCTCGGACCTGTCACACGCACACATGACGTACTTCTACGACGAAGATATCTGTTTCTCTCGCCTCAGCTTTCCCCACATGCTGTCCATTCACAACGTGCCGGAGGGCGCCGGCAGCATCCAGGCGGAAGTCTATTTCTCGAACAAGTACCGCCCCCTGACTGTCCCGCCCGAGACGCTCATCGAACCGGTGATCACGGATCTCCAGCGTTGCGGCATCCTCCGGCCCGATGATCGGATCGTGTTCCGAAGCGCCATGCTCGTCCCGTACGCGAACGTCATCTTCGATCTGGAGCGTGCAACGGCGCTGAAGACGGTGCACGGATATCTGGATGACATCGGCGTCGCCTACTGTGGCCGCTACGGAGATTGGGGCTACATGTGGACCGACGAGAGCTTCATCAGCGGCGAGCGCGCGACTGAGAATGCGCTGGCACGCTTACGCCGGAGCGGTGCGTCGGGGTGATCGCTCAGCGGCCACGCCCCGACCGCGGCTGGCTCGTCACCGTCGTGGCGGCAGCGGCAGTCGGACTCGGCGGAGTACTGATGCTCAGGGGCGTGGTTCTTCGTGCGCTGTCAGGAGGGGCCGGCCGGCTGTCGCCGGGCGCGGGGCTGGCGGCCGGGACAGGGGCGCTGCTGCTGCTCGTCGTCGTAGGATTGGCGACGCCGACGGTGCTCGGCGGCCTCATTGCCTTGCGTCGGCATCGACTCGAGGCCCGCGGACGCCCCTACCCGCCGCGCCAACGCCGGGAGTGGAAACCTGGACTCGCCGTGCGCGCGGTGCACGGGGGCATTCGCTCCGCAGGCGCGATTCTCTCGGGAAGGCCGCGACGGCGGGCGCTGTTTCCCTTCGACCTGGTCGAGGTTTGTAGCCTCGAGGAAATACTCAAGACACTCGACCCACGGGGCACTCTGGATGCGTTGCCGTTTATGCCAGAGATGGCAGCCTACTGTGGTGAAGAACACCGGGTGTTGCGACGTGTCGACAAGATCAACGACTATGTCACGGGATCGGGACTCCGCAGGATGCGAGACACCGTGCTGCTCGAACGACTCCGCTGTGACGGTCAGCACCATGGCGGATGCCAGACCTGCTGCCATCTCCTATGGAAAGAGGCCTGGCTGAAGCGGACATCGGGCAACGGGCGGTCGTTCGCCGAACCGGATGGCCCTCCTCTTCCGGGGTCGTGTGATCCGGCTTTCCGTGAGGGCGACCTGCAGCGACTTGTCACCCGGGTCGAAGGCTACCGAGGCGTCCAGTACGTGTGCCAGATGACCGAGGTCGCCCGTGCCTCCGCTCGCCTCTCTTGGAACGACCCCCGGCATTATCTTCGCGACCTCCTCCTGGGGAACGTGCGCCTTGGCCCCTTCGTCGTGGGAGTCTCCATCGAGATGTTCAACCGGGTGCAGAAGCGCTTCGGAAGCGGGGTGCTGTATCCGCAACTCGCGACAACGGGCCTGGCCACCTCGCCGCACCAGGTGCTCGATCTTCAGCCTGGTGACGTGGTTCGGGTCAGGGCGAAGCACGAGATCGAACGGACCCTGACCGCGGGTTACAGGAACCGCGGTCTATGGTTCGACACAGAAATGTTGCGATTCTGTGGCGGGGAGTACCGGGTATCGGCGCGAGTCGACCGGCTGATCGAAGAGAAGTCCGGCCAACTGATTACCGTTGGTAACCCCTGCATCATTCTCGATGGCGTCACAGCGTGTGGCGAGTACAAGGTGTTCTGCCCCCAGAACGAGTCGATTCTCTGGCGTGAGATTTGGCTCGAGCGAGTATCGCCCGCTCCGCGCGATGAGCCGCGCCTTACGCTACAATGACGCGTTCCAGAGGACTGTTGCATGCAGTTCAGAGAGACCCCGCTCACCGGCGCCTGGGTGATCGATCCGAATCCGCATCTCGACGATCGCGGACGATTCATGCGCGCGTGGTGCGCGCGCGAGTTCGCGGAGCACGGCGTGCCCTTCACGCCGGTTCAGGCGAACATGGGGTTCAGCGTGCGCCGCGGGACAATTCGAGGCATGCACTACCAGGAGGCACCTGCCCTCGAGGCCAAGCTGGTGCGGTGCACGAAGGGAGCCATCTTCGACGTGTTGATCGACCTCAGACCCGAGTCCGCGTCCTTCCGGAGATGGTTCGGGGTGGAGTCGAGTGCTGAGAACGGCCGGATGCTGTACGTGCCAGACCGCTGTGCGCATGGCTACCAGACGCTGGAGGAGTGCACGGAAATCTACTACATGGCCTCGGAGTACTTCTCTCCGGGATCGGTTCGTGGAGTCCGTTTCGACGACCCGGCGTTCGACATCCGGTGGCCGTTGGCCGCAACCGCGATGTCGGAGCAGGATCGGAACTGGCCGCTGATCGGGCGGTGACGAGGGTGACACTGCGTGATGATTGACACAGCGCTTCGCGAGCGGGAAGCCAGCGGACGCCCTATTCGTGTCGGGATGGTCGGGGCAGGCGCCACGGGCCGCGCGATCGCCCTGCAGTTGGGAACGCCAGTGCCGGGGATCCGCCTCGTGGCGATCGCAAACCGGACCGCGGCGCACGGCGAACGGGCACTCCGGGAGGCGGAGCTGGCAGAATGGGTCCGCGCGGAGTCTGCCGGGCAGGCGGAGGCGGCCATCGCCCGCGGATTCCGAGTACTGACAGAGGATACGTCGGTGCTGACCGCGTGCGATGCCATCGATCTGATCGTGGAGGTGACGGGTACGGTCGAGACGGCAGCCCACACGACGCTCGCGGCGTTCGCCGGGGGCAAGCATGTCGTGGCTGTGAACGCGGAGCTGGATTCGTTGCTCGGCCCGATTCTGAAGGCACGCGCAGACGAGGCCGGCGTGGTGTTCACGAACACCGACGGGGATGAGCCCGGGGTGGCGATGACCCTGTTTCGCTATCTTCGGACCCTGGGGCTCCATCCCGTGGCCGCTGGCAACATCAAGGGCATCCTGGACTACTATCGAACTCCCGAGACGCAGCGGGCGTTTGCCGAGAAGTACGACCAGGACGTCAGGAAGGTCACGTCCTTCGCAGACGCCACCAAGTTGTCCATGGAGGCGACGGTTCTCGCGAATGCGACCGGGTTTCACGTCGGTCGGCGTGGCATGTATGGCCCTGCGTGCGGCGATGTCAGGGAGATGGCTTCCCTGTTACCCGCTTCACAGATGCTCGATACCGGCCTTGTCGACTTCGCCCTTGGTGCGGCACCACACACCGGAGCATTCGTCATTGTTCACGAGGATTCGCCGCTCAAGAAGGCTCAGTTGGCGTACTACAAGCTGGGCGGCGGACCGTTCTACGTCTTCTACACGCCCTACCATCTGCCCCACATTCAGATTGCCTCGACCATCGCTCGAGCGGTGATCTATCGTGATCCGACCGTCTCCCCGATTGCAGGTCCTGTGTGCGAGGTCGTGACTGTTGCGAAGCGCGATCTGAGAGCCGGCGAGTGTTTGGACGGCGTTGGAGGATTCTGCGCGTACGGCCTGATCGACAACGCCGCCGCAGCTCGCGCCGCGGCGGCTCTCCCGATCGGTCTCTCGGAGGGATGCGTCCTGCGTCGAGGTGTCTCGAAGGACGATGTCGTCTCGTTCGACGATGTGGAGTCGCCTCCTGGCCGGCTGATCGAGTCACTCTGGCGCGAACAGACCAGGTTGTGGCCATCCGTGAAGAGGGAGACAACAAGCCCCTGAACTGAGGGTCACCCCCGCAGAATCACCGGGGCGAGGCAAGGACAAGCAGGTATGCTCAGGCGTTCGTTCTGGAAGAACCGCTCCGTGCTGCTCACCGGGCACACGGGGTTCAAGGGAGGCTGGTTGTCGCTCTGGCTGGGCGCGCTCGAAGCCAACGTGACAGGATACGCGCTCGACCCGCCCACCCAGCCCAGCTTGTTCGAGCAGGCCGACGTTTCGAGCAGCGTCCGTTCAGTCCGCGCAGACGTTCGCGACTTCCAGCGACTCAAGGCCGTGATATCCGAGTGTCGTCCCGACGTGATCATCCATCTGGCCGCGCAGTCAGTCGTCCGGCGGGGGTACGAAGATCCGATCGAGACCTACTCCTCGAACGTCATCGGGACAGTCAATCTCCTCGAGGCATTGCGGCAGCTCGGCCGGCCCTGCGTGGTGGTCATCGTCACGAGCGACAAGTGCTACGAGAACAGGGAGTGGGCGTGGGGGTACAGGGAGAACGACTCACTGGGCGGCCACGACCCGTATTCGAACAGCAAAGCGTGTGCAGAACTCGTGACCTCGGCATTTCGGAGTTCGTATTTCCCCCCGGACGCTTTTGCTCACCACGGGGTTGCCGTCGCCTCCGCCAGGGCGGGTAACGTCATCGGGGGTGGCGATTGGACCAGGGACCAGCTGATCCCCGATCTCATGAGGGCCTTCGTCGCGGGTCAGCCGTGCCTGATTCGAAACCCCTGCGCAGTTCGGCCATGGCAGTTCGTCCTCGAACCGCTGCGCGGATACCTCATGCTGGCTGAGCGACTGGCCGAGGACCCGGGCCTGTTTGCGTCGGCGTGGAACTTCGGTCCGTCAGAAGAGGATGCCAGGCCAGTGTCCTGGATTGCGGACGAGTTGGCGCGATCCTGGGGTGCCCGCGCG
>Ga0315276_10000588_pt1 | contig 31287 bp, 22 predicted proteins | sample YL17G05_0_MG_FD_204542 | JGI IMG/M metagenome (GOLD analysis project Ga0315276, IMG submission 204542) | Sediment microbial communities from Yellowstone Lake, YNP, Wyoming, USA - YL17G05_0 | ecosystem: Environmental > Aquatic > Freshwater > Lake > Sediment | place: USA: Wyoming | collected... | reverse complement strand
CTTGATCGTGTCCCCCTGCTTGACCAGCACGTCCGCGACAATGCCGGTGGCGTCGCTGGGCACCTCGACCAGCGCCTTGTCTGTCTCCAGCTCGATCACCGTCTGCTGCTCGGCCACGCTGTCGCCCTTGGCGACGAGCACCCGCGCCACTTCGCCGTGCTCGATGCCCTCCCCCAGGTTTGGCAGTTTCAGTTCGTGCATCTCATTCATCCTTCGCCCACTAGCTGCGCCTAGGCCAGCCAGGGATCTGCCTTGTCTGCATCGATACCCAGGTCACGTATTGCCTCCGCCACTTTGCTCATTTCCAGCTTGCCCTGTTGCGCTAGCGCGTACAGGGCCGCGACGGCGATCGACTCGGCGTCTACCTCGAAGTGCCGCCTGAGGCCGGGCCGCGTATCGCTGCGGCCAAAGCCGTCCGTGCCCAGCGAGTGCAGCCCGCCCGGCACGAAGCGCGCCACGCTGTCGGGCAGCGCCTTCATGTAGTCCGTCGCCGCCACCGCCGGCCCGCCGTCCGCGCGCAGCACCTCGGCGATGTACGGCGTGCATGGCTCAGCCTCGGGATGCAGCCGGTTGTGCCGTTCGCAGGCCAGCGCGTCGCGGTACAGCTCCTTCCAACTCGTCACGCTGAGTACACTGGCGTCCACGCTAAAGCGCTCGCGCAGCAATTCGCCCGCGCGGAGCGCCTCGCGCAGGATCGTGCCGCTGCCCAGCAGTTGCACGCGCGGCCACTTCGCCTTGCCCTTCCCGCCCGGCAGCCTGTAGATCCCGCGGCGGATGCCCTCCTCCACGCCTGGCGGCATCGGCGGCATGGCGTAGTTCTCGTTCATCAGCGTGATGTAGTAGAACACGTCCTGCTGTTCGGCGTACATGCGCTTAAGGCCGTCCTGGATGATCACCGCCAGCTCGTACGCATACGCCGGATCGTAGGCCTGGAGGTTCGGCACGGGATACGCCAGCAGGTGACTCTGCCCGTCCTCGTGCTGCAGGCCCTCGCCCGAGAGCGTGGTGCGCCCCGACGTGCCGCCCAGCAGAAAGCCGCGCACGCGGCTGTCGGCCGCCGCCCACAGCAGGTCGCCGACGCGCTGCATGCCGAACATCGAGTAGAAGGCGTAGAACGGGATCGTGCTGACGCCGTGGGTGGCGCAGGCCGTGCCGGCGGCGATGAAGCTGCTCAGCGCGCCGGCCTCGGTGATGCCCTCCTCGAGGATCTGCCCGTCCTGCGCTTCCTTGTAGTACAGCAGCATGTCGCGGTCCACCGGCTCGTAGAGCTGGCCGAAGTGGGCATAGATGCCGCACTGGCGGAACAGCGGCTCCATGCCGAAGGTGCGCGCCTCGTCGGGGACAATCGGCACGATCAGCTTGCCGATGCGCTCATCGCGCAGCAGGTGCGAGAGCATGCGCACGAAGACCATCGTCGTCGACACCTCATGGCCCTCGGTGCCCTTAAGGTACTCGGCGAATGTCTCAAGCGGCGGCGTGACAAGCGGCTGGGCGCATGACTTCCGCGCCGGCAGATAGCCGCCCAGCGCCTCGCGCCGCTGCTTTAAGTACCTGATCTCCTTGGAGTCTTCCGCCGGCCGGTAGAACGGCGCCTCGGCCACGTGCTCGTCCTCGATCGGGATGCTGAAGCGCGAGCGGAACTCCTTCAGCTCCTGCTCGTTGAGCTTCTTCTGGTTGTGCGCCACGTTGCGGCTCTCGCCGGCTTCACCCAGGCCGTAGCCCTTGATCGTCTTAGCGAGGATCACCGAAGGCTTGCCCTGATAGTCCACGGCCGCGCGATAGGCGGCGTGGACCTTCTCCGGGTCGTGCCCGCCACGCCGCAGGTGCGCCAGCTCCTCGTCGGACAGGTGCTCGACGAGCTTGAGCAGTTCGGGGTATGCTCCGAAGAAATGCTCGCGGATATAGGCGCCGGACTCAATGCCGTACTTCTGGAAGTCGCCGTCCACGGCCTCGGTCATGCGGCGCACCAGCAGCCCGTCGTCCTTCTCCAGCAGCGGATCCCAGCTGTCGCCCCAGATCACCTTGATCACGTTCCAGCCCGCGCCGCGGAACGTCGCTTCCAGCTCCTGGATGATCTTGCCGTTGCCGCGCACCGGCCCGTCGAGGCGCTGCAGGTTACAGTTGACGACGAAGATCAGGTTGTCCAGGCACTCGCGGCTGGCCAGGTGCAGCGCACCCAGGCTCTCGGGCTCGTCGCTCTCGCCGTCGCCCATGAACAGCCAGTAGTTGGAGTCGCTGCGCGGCTGCAAACCGCGGTCTTCCAGGTAGCGGGCGAAGCGCGCGTGGTAGATCGCCATGATCGGCGAGAGGCCCATCGAGACGCTGGGGAACTGCCAGAACTGCGGCATCAGCCAGGGGTGCGGGTAGCTCGCCAGCCCGCCGCCTGCCGCCAGCTCCTGGCGGAAATGCTCAAGCTGCCGCTCACTGATCCGCCCTTCGAGGAAGGCGCGGGCGTAGATGCCTGGCGAGGCGTGCCCCTGGAAGTACACAAAGTCGCCGGGATGGTTCGCGGTCGGCGCACGGAAGAAGTGGTTGAACCCCACCTCGTACAGCGTCGCCGCCGAGGCGTACGTGGCGATGTGGCCGCCGATGCCGGGATGCTCCGTGTTGGCCCGCGTGACCATCGCCATCGCGTTCCAGCGGATGATGCTCTTGATGCGGCGCTCCAGCTCGCGGCTGCCGGGGTACGCGGGCTGGTCCTTGACGTGGATCGTGTTGATGTAGGGCGTGTTGGCGCTGAAGGGCAGCTGCAGGCCGCGCTGGTGGACGTGCTGCTGCAGCTGCGCCAGCAGGTAGCGCACGCGCTCGGGGCCATGCGACTTCAGCGTGTACTCAAGTGAGTCGAGCCACTCGCGCGTCTCGTCCGGATCAACGTCCTCCGCGAATATGTAGCTCAGGTCTACCTTCAAGATGGTTCCTCCCTGCGCCGCACAGCTGCATTCCGCTGTATTTGCACATTGAGTATTAATACCACAACGGTACGCGAGGCTTGTTAACCGCTTGGGATTAGCTGCCGTGGCCTGCCGCTGCAAGTAGCGCTACAGCATGTCGATCCAGTGGTAGCCAAGCTTGCTGCTTTGCGGGAATGAACCATCGATGATCTTGCGTACCATGCTGGCCAGGTCGCTCACGCGATACGGTTTCTGGATGAACATGGTTGAGTCGTCGAGCGTGATGCTTTCCAGCGCGTGGTCTTTGCTGAAGCCGCTGCTGATCACTGCTTTCATATTGGGTTGCGTCTGGCGCAGCAGGTCCAGCAGATGCGGGCCGCTGATCTGCGGCATCTGCAGATCGATGATCGCCAGGTCGACGTGCTCGCCGCGCGCGCGGAAGATCTCGAGCGCCCTGGCGCTGCTGCCCGCGGCGTGCACGGTGTAACCCAGGTGCTGCAGCATCGCGCGCGCCGTGGCCAGCACGATGTCGTCATCGTCCACGATCAGCACCGTCTCGGTGCCTGTCGGGAGCTGCAGCTCCGCTTCTGCTTCCGGCACCAGGGCAGTCGCCGTTACCGGCAGCAGTACTTCGAAAGTGCTGCCTTGGCCGGGTTGGCTTTCCACCTTGATGGCTCCGCCATGCATCTGGACGATGCCAGACACGGCGGACAGCCCCAGTCCGCGACCACGGCGTTTGCTGCTGAAGAACGGCTCGAAGATGCGCCGTTGAGTGTCGGCGTCCATGCCACAGCCGCTGTCACTGACGCGGATGGACACATAAGTGCCCGCTGGATGGTCGGCGCCGCGGCCATCCTGCCAGGCTGCAGCCATGCTCACGTTCTCCGCCATGAAGATAATCCTGCCGCGTGCATCGCCGATCGCTTCGCGCGCATTGATCAGCAGGTTGAGCAGCACCTGGCTGAGTTGGCTCGGATCGGCCTGCACCGCCCACAGGGCATCTGTCAGCTGCGACTCGACCGAAATATGTGACGGAATCGTGGCGCGAGTCATGGATATCGCTTCCTGCACAGCCAGGCCGACATCAACAGCCTGAGGACTGAAAGCCCCGCCGCGCGCATAGGCCAGCAGCTTGCTGGTCAGATCGGTCATCCGCCGAGCCGAGGTGTCGATCAGGCTGCAGAGCTCCAGGCGCTGATCGCTGGCAGGCATGCTTTCCTGCAGTAGCGATACCCCGCCGAGTATCCCCACCAGAATATTGTTGAAATCGTGCGCGATGCCGCTGGCGAGTGCGATCAGGGTTTGCTCCCGCTGCTCACGCATCAGACGTTCCTCGACTGCCTTGCGCTCGGTGATGTTCTTGTGTGTGCCGGTGACGCGAAGCGGGCGGCCCAGCTCGTCGCGCTGCACAACCTTGCCACAATCCAGCACCCAGATGTAATCCCCATCAGCCTTGCGCAAGCGATGCTCGGAGGCATACTGCTCGCAGCGCCCTTCGAGATGCGCCTGCCACGCTTCCTGCACACGCTCCAGGTCGTCTGGGTGGACAAGTTCCAGCCAGGCCTCTGCCGTTGGCGCCAGGTTGTCGGCACCGTAACCAAGCTGGAGTGCCAAGTGCGGGCTGCGGTATGTATACCCGCTGGCGGGGTAGAAGTCCCAGATGCCGTCAGCGGCTCCCTCCAGCGCCAGTGCCAAGCGCTCCTCGCTCTCACGCAAAGCTTCTTCGGTGCGCTTGCGCTCGGTAATGTCCTGGGTGATGATGACAACACGGTCCACGGCGCCCTGCTTGTCGAGGATGCCATAGAAGTGCTGCGAGACCCAGACAGCTGCGCCTTGGCTGTCAGGATTGGTGCACGCTTCACCGATAAACACCGTGCCGCCTTCATCGAAGACTCGCTTGATCTCGGCCCACCAGGGCTTGCAGTAGGCGTCTGACTCGTCGAACACCAGCTGCTTGCGGTCTTTGCGCATGTCTGCGGCAACGTAATCGTCTGAAACCAACCAGATCCGTTGCCAGGCAGCGTTGTAACTGAGCAGCTTGCCTGTGCGATCGCGCACGGAGACTCCCAGCGGCGAAGTGCTCACCACCGCCTGCAGGAACTCCTCGCTTTGCCGCAGTGCATCCTCTGCCCGCTTGCGCTCACTGGTGTCCATGATGACCGTAAGCAGGTGCGGTTCGCCGTTACTGACAAATGGTGTCAGACTGCAATCCCACCACACTTCCTTGCCAAAGGACGTGACGAGATGGAATTCTCCCGACTGCGTTGCGCCGCTTTCCAGCGCCCGGTCGGCGGCGGCCAGCAGGCCGGATTTTCGCCAGGACTCGAGCTGGCGGAAGTTCTGCTTGAGGATTTCACCTTTCGCCGCGCCGATCACCTGCGCTGCTGCGTCATTGACCAGCACGCATTGCCCACTGGCCTTGTTGGCGGCGATGCCGACTGAAGAAGCCGAGATGATCTTCTGGCTGAACTCATGCGCTTCGGCCAGCTGTTCCTCAGCCAGCTTGCGCGCGGTGATGTCTGTGTGCGTGCCGACAACGCGGTAATACTTGCCTTGCTCGTCCTTCAGCGCTTGCCCGCGGCAACTGACCCAGATATACGATCCGTTCTTATGCTTGTAGCGCGCGCTGAAGAGCATCGGCTTATCTTGCTCCACATGCTCGACAAAAGCCTGGTGCGCCATTTCCAGATCATCGGGGTGGATCAGCAGTTCCCAGATATCGGAGCGATCCGGCAACTCATCATCCGCATAGCCCAGCATGCGTTTGAACATCGGGCTTAAGTACTCGTACTCGGAGCCGATGTGCCAATCCCAGATGCCGTCAGTTGTCAGCTCCGTGACCAGGCGGAACCGTTCCTCACTCTCGCGCAGCGCGCGATCGGCTGCTATCCGCTCGGTGGCCTCCGCCATAGAAAACACCAGCCCGATCGTTCGCGCGCTGGCATCCTGCACCGCGATGATGCTCCAATCCCAGTACGTCACCCCGCTTTCCGGATGCGTGCCAAAGGTCAACGCCTGGGCGGGCATAAAGCAGGACTCGCCGGTGTCGACCACGCGCTGGAAGATAGCCTGGTACTCTGCATTCGGATAGAGCTCGAAGTGGTTCTTGCCAGGAAAATACGCAGGATCGTGCTGGCAGGTTTCGGCGTAGGCACGGTTGACCCAGATAAAGTTGAACTCCGGGTCGAGATAGATCATCATGATGCTCGTGTGCTGCAGAACCGCATCGAGCACTGCCAGTGTTTGCTGCTGCACTTCTTCGGCGCGTTTGCGATCGCTGATATCGGTGACAAAGGCCGAGATCTGGCGCAGGTTGCCCTGGTCATCGTTGACCTGCTGCACGAACATTTCGACCGGCACGGTGCTGCCGTCCCGCCGCGGGATCTCCTTCTCGTAGCGCTGGGGCAGACCGCTCTGCCGCAGCTCTTGCAGCGCCGCCAGCTCCGCTGCTTTCGTGCTGTCTGATGTCAGCTCGCGGAACAGCGAGAGGCCATGCAGCTCCTCCTCGCTGTAGCCAGTCAGTTCGCAGAACGCGTGGTTGGCGGTGAACAGCCGCCCGTCAGGAGATGCCGCACTGAATGGCACGAGCGCGCGTTCGAGCATTTCCGCGAAGAACATCGCTCGTTCTTCGCTGGCCTTCAGCGCTTCCATAACGCGCATGTTCTCAGTCAGGTCGTGGCAGAGGCTGGCGATCAGCCCGTTGGGCAGCGGCAGGAAATCGAACCGCAGGTAGCGTTCACCGATGACCGGCGACATGATCCAGCCTTCGCGCGAGCAGACTACGGCAGTCTCCTGGCAGCCCTGCAAGCCCTGCCTGAGCAGCCCGCGGATATCAGAGGTGAAGGCGTCGGCATGGCGGCCGATGACGCTGTTGCCAGTACCGAAGCGGCAGCTGGCCCGGTTGTTGTAGACAATGTAGTGGCCGCGATCAAAGATCCACAGCGGAATCGGCGAATGCTCAACCAATGCGGCGAGTACTGCCGCTAGCTCACTAGTGCTGCAATCCAGGTTGCCCAGCTCACCCAGCAGGCGAGCGACGATGTCATATTCAATTCGCTGCATGCTGTCCCCAAACAAGCATGTTCAAATGACTATACCCAGCCGCACACGGTATCCGCAAGATCTGAGCAATGCCGTTTCGGCCAGTAGCGCATCATAGCATGCTGAGGTCAAATCCCATTCCCGCGCCAGTAGTTGCCAGCTGAAGTCTGGCATTTCCGCTGCTGGTGCAAGCAAAGGATGCCGGCCTTAAGCTGCCGGCATCCCTTGCCGAACTCACGCCCGCGTTATGTTCTCGCATGCCTGCGAGCACCATGTCAGCTGGTTCTCGCATGCGCCGTCACGCTACTTCCAGCTGAAGCTCTCGAACACGCGCTTCCACTGCGCGGTGTTGTCTACGCCCGCCGGATTCCAGACATGGACCGTCGCCAGCATGCCAGGCATGTAGTAGTAGTACGTGATATTGTCCAGACGTACCTGCTGCTTGGTCACTGGGTTAGGATCCGAGTCCGAGGTATAGACCACGTAGATCGAGGTCAACCCGTTGGCCAGCTTGCTGGAGCTAATATTGCCGCTCTGCACCTCGCGGCCGTTCTTCTGCAGCGCCGCCACCTGGTCTGATTTCACGCTCGCGATCGTCGGCGCTGTCTGCGCCTTGGTGATCGTCACCTGCAGGCCATCACTCATGCGCTCATACGTCACATCAGTTCCGCTTTCCGTGCGCGTCCAATCCTTGGGCGCCAGAATGGCATACATGCCAGCGGCGGACTTGTACGTTTCATACGCCTGCGTGGCGGGGATCAGGCCCGCGGCGTTCTTTACCAAGGCTCTGGGCTGCTGCGGCGTGCTCGTGCTGGGCTGCCCTGGCGTACTCATGCTGGGCTGGCCGTGCGTATTGGTGGATGTGCTGGACGGCACCGAGGCCTTGGTCGCCGCATTGCGCGCCTGGGCGCTGGCCGGCGGCTTGTACGCCGTGTTAGCCGGAGCTGCTGGCTTCTTGGGACAACCGGTCAGGCCAGCCAGCGCTGTCAGGGCGCTGATCAGCATCAGCGCTTTGGTTAGCTTGTACATCACTGCACCTCCTTCGGCGCATTGAAATCAGTACTTTCGCTACCGACACGCGTTTGCGGGATCCCTGGCTGGGTCCCCCCGCATCCGTGATCCAGCGCTTCTATGCGCGATAGACAGCGGAAGAGACGTATTGAGAACCAGTCTTGTTTAAGTATGGCGTTGCACTTATAGTCTAAGACTCAAGTTTATTTCATCCATCTCACCTGCTACGGTTAGAGAGTGCTCAGGCACATGATGCGGTCCGTTTCCGGGTCCTTGTACAGCAGGTGCCAGCGGCCATCCTGCCCGGCGAAAATCGTCGGCCGGATGCCATCGCCCAGCGGCGGCAAGTCCAGTTGCTCGAAAGCTCCGAAGTTGCTCCATTCCATGTAGTGCTCGCGGCCGTCCAGGCTGGCAAAGATCGCCACGGCGGTCCCGCCGCCCACGGTGGACGCGCTGACTGTGCGGCGCAGGTCGCGCTGGTAGAACTCGTTCCAGGCAGCAGGCAGCGGGAGCTGCACTGATTCGGGATCGAGCCCGCGCTGAAAGCGGATCGGCGCCAGCGACTGCCCGTGCGTGGCGTAGAACACGCTGGGCCCGCCGCCAAGAAGCGCGATATTCTGGTTGTTGTAGAGCGCGGCGGCGAAGTTGTTGCCAGCCGTCAGCTCCGGCGTCAGCAGGTCGTTGGGCGCATTGCCGGGAGACGCGTACAGCCCTTTCGGCTCCCCGGCGCCTTCGTAGTGCGCCACTAAGCCCCCGTCGGGAGTCGGGCCGCCGCCTACCGTCAGCGCATAAAACTGCGTTGAGAAGTCGCCGGGCACTGCCGCTCCATCCCAGAGAGGCATGAGGGTGGAAGTGAAGTTACTGGCACCAAACACACCGGTGTTGCCCATGGAAACCGCAATGTTGGTGGCCGTGGTGTCGTAGCGGATCCAGGTGATGTCCTTGCTCAGCGGCGAGGCTGCCAGCAGCGGATGGACGCGGGCATTGTTGCTGTCCGAATCCTGTCCCTGGTCTACCCACGTTACGCCAATCGGGTCCCAGACCCGCAGCCGGTTTTTGTTGCCGATGTCGTCGTAGTAACTCAGGTAGAGGTCGCCCAGGCTGTTGGAGCCCAGTGTCAGCCAGATGATATTGGGGGTGTCACTTTGCGGAGACCAGGTCTGGCCGCCATCGGCGCTGACCATGTGGTGCGCGACTGCTTCCAGCAGCGAATACCACATCGCGTGCAGGCCATCAGACGTCGCGGCGCCCGTGATCATCAGGCCTTGCCCTTCCGTCGCGTCCCAGTGGCCCGCGTCGCTATCCGTGCCGTCTGAGTTCAACATGCTGTAGATCGTCTTGCCGCTGGACTCGCGCCACGCGGCGACCAGCGTGTCACCTACGCCGGGCTGCAGCGAGAACTCGCCGCCGAATGTGGAGAACGTCGCTGGCGTGTTGCGCACCGTGGCGCCGGACGTCGACAGCGAGTACAGGCGTCCCTGATTGTCGCTCAGCGCGAACAGCGCGTAGGCCGTGCCGTTGGCGATGGCCATGTCCACCGGCCGCTCGTTCGTCGCCGAGATATCGACCTGCACCGCTGCGCTCCACACGAGGCCACTACGCTCAGAGTACAAGTAGGGGGCGGCGGGCAAGGACTCCATATAGATCGCCGCCGGCTGGTTGATGCCGGGGACTAGCTCCAGATCCAGTTCCTTCACACCAAGGAGGTCGAGGATGGTCCAGACGCCGACTGAAACCGCCACCGGGTCAAACTGGCTGACCTGCAGGCCACCTGGATTAGAGTACGCCAGCTCGATCAGTCCGCTGCCGGGGTTATAAACGGCATCCAGCGCGCTGATTGTTAAGATGTTGTGCACCAGCTCGGTCGGCGCGCTTGGGCCGTCGGCCTGCTGAGCGTAAAGATTAAGATTGCCGCTGTCATCGCGGGCATAAAACACCCAGATATGGCCGTTGGCATCAGGTGCTGCCGCCACGAAATCAGCCTGCAGTGAGTTGAATACGAAGACGTTGTTTGGATAGACTTGCGTCAGCTGCCCGCTGCCATCGCTGCCTGCGCCGGGCGTCCAGCTCAGCAGCAGCACGGTGTGCGATGTAATCACCGGATAGTAGATCGTGCCACCTGACTTGAACGGCTCCCCGCTGGAGACCGGAAACGCATAGCCCGGGAAGGTGTGCTCCACGCCCTGGATGATCACGCAGTATTCCTGGCGCGTGAAGTCATAGGCGAACGTGTAAGCCCGCTGGTCGGCCGCATCGACGAATAAGCGCATGAATCCCAGCGCCGCTGCCGCGCTTGTTGTGTTGAGGTCAGGCTCGCGCACCACTACGGGCGTACTGGCCCACTGCGGGTAGAGCTTCAGCGCTAGTTGGATGAAACCGGTGCTGCCGGCCTTGGCTGCGGCGATGATCGGATAGCAGCCTGGCTGCAGGGTCACTGTGATTAGCGGCGTGGCGCTGCTGATCGGCGTCGCGGAGCCGCCGAGGAGGATGTCGTATTCGGTGATCGGGTCGTTCTCGGGATCGACCGTTCCTGTAAAGTCGAACGTCACGTCGCGCGGACCGTACAGCCGCCCCTGCGGGATGCTGCATTTTACAATCGGTGGCAGGTTGACCCCGACGTCGCCGCCGCCGAGGAAGGGCGTCCAGACGCTCAGGTTGCCGTTGACGTCGATGGCGGCGATCCGCCAGCGGTACGACGTGCCAGCCTGGGCCGTGCCGTCGAAGTAGTCCGTGATGGTCAGCACATCGGGGGAGCTATCGGCGTAGTTGCCAAGCAGCAACGGCGCGCGCTGCAGCTTATAGCCGGCAAAGTCCGGGTCCCACTGGCCGAGCGAAGGCAGCCATGTCACGGTGACGCCCGCGTCGCCGCCAGCGACCCTGCCCGAAGCCGGAGCGGCCGGCCCGCGCGCGCCGCCGTCCACGCCCTGCTGCAGACCGGAGATGACAAAGTCCGCGCCGGTGTCCGCCAGGATCGTGAAGTAGTGCACCTTCGCGCTGGACATGTAGGCCGTGGGCGATGTGTACAGCGACAGGTTCGGGATCTGCACCTCGGCGCTGCCGTTGAACGGGCCCTGGATGTTCCACGTGCCCTTGACGTAATCGCTGAACCCGACGTAGTACTGCCCGGTCACGTTGATCACTGTGACCTTCAGCGACGTCGGGAAGTTGTCGCCGTCAAAGCCCGCCACGCCATACACGGCATATGCCTGGGTCAAGCCGCTACTGAGATGCAGCTGCGACGCGCCCAGCAGGCTGGTATTGGCGCTGGCCACCGTGTGCACCGGGTCGACCGGGTAATAGCCCGGACCGGCGAAGCTCACCGAGCGCTGGCCGCCGGCAAGCTTGCTCAGCTCTGGCAGTCCGCCGGCGACGGCTGGCTGAGCCGCATCGCCTGCTGCCGGCTGAGGGCCCGCAGCCGGGTCGGCGGATACTCCCGTCAGCCCGTGCGAGCCGCCGCAGCCCGCCAGCACTGCAAGCAACACCATGGTGATTATTATCGCCAGGATTCGAGTAGCCATTCAGTACCTCCGGCTATTGCCGAATCGGAATACACAAAGCACACAGACCTACGTCTGTATTGACGCCCGCAGGCTTGCGGCTGTTCAAGCGGCAGGAGCGCTACGCCGGCATGCAGGCTAGCCCTCGCCGTGCAGATCCAGCAGTTGGCCGCGTCCCAGCTGCTCGCGCGTCTTGGGCAGCTCCAGCGCCTGCATCTTGGCGATGACTTCGCCGATGCGCCGGGCGGCCGCGCGCACCTCAGTCAGCATCTCGATGAAATCCTTCGGGCAGTCATCATGCTCCAGCATCAGCTGCGCCAGCCCGAGGATTCCCGTCAGCGGGTTGTTGATTTCGTGGCCGTAGGTTGCCGTGGTTTTCTGGATGCCGGCCAGCTCGGCGGCCAGCGCTTCGGCCTGCGCCAGCTGCGCCTCGACCCGCCGGCGCTCCGTAATGTCCGCATACTGCGCCAGCAGGTGCTGCGTGCCGTCCGGCAGCTCGATGCGCTCCTTGTAATTCTGGAAGTAGGCCACCTCGCCGTTGGCGCGCACGATCTCCTGCACGTAGTCCTTGCCGATGCCGGTGCGCAGCACTTCGCGGTCTTCGGCCAGCCACTCCGCGATCTGCTTCGGCGGACGGCCCAGCTCCGCCCAGCACTCGCTGTCGAGCCGGCCAACCAGCTCATCCACGGTCTTGCCGTATGTACTGGCAAAGGCGCGGTTGGCGAACAGGATCCGCGAGTCGGCATCGCGCACCACGACTTCCCCCGGCATCGTATCGAGGATGTGCCTGAGGAAGCTGTGGCTATCGAAGAGATTCGCTTTCTGTTCCTTAGTCACGAGGACTTGATTCTAACAGCATGCCCGCGAACCTGCGCTGAACAGCTTGCGCGCAAGGCTGAGCTTTAGTCGCCGTCACAGCTGGATGAGCCGGCTCAGTCCCGCGCCAGGCCCGCGGTACTCGGCGCTGGTGTCGCCTGGTGTACCAGTGGCCGGCGGCGCCGCAGCTATGTGCTGAGGCGCAGACTCGTCATCTGCCGCGGCTGCCTGGCGTAGCGTGATGAACACGCTGGGCGTGCGCCTTGGATTGCGGTGCTTCAGGTACACGCCGTCGCCTTCCGCGCTGCCGGCGTCATTGGTGTTGCCCTCGATCGTCGGCACGCTGCTGTCGGCAAGCTGTGGCTCGACGACCAGGCCGATGTGCCTGAAGCCGCGGTCGCCGCCGCGCAGCACCATCAGGTCGCCAGGCTGCGCCTTGGCGAGCGGGTACTGGCCTGTCGCGGCGCCAACCAGCTCGTACACCCGGCGATCCGCTGCCGCGCGGCGCACCAGGCTGCTGCAGCTCACGCCGATGCTCAGCGGCAGCTCCTGCGCAGCCATGGCAAACCCGAGCCGCAGGCAGACGTCGCAGAGCGCCGCGCACCAGGGGAAGTAGCGCGAGCCCGCGGCGTAGAGCTGGAGCGCCTCGACCAGCGGGCCATGGTTCTGCCCGCCGCTCTCGCGCACGTGCAGCTCAAGCGCTGCGCGGGCGACAACCACGGCGCGCTCAAGGCCGTCGCCGCTGGCCTCGCGGGCGGCGGCGCGCAGTGGCTCTATCTCGTCCAACCCCAGGGCGACTCGCCCCGGCGTCGTGCCCAGGGCGCGCAGCGTCAGCGGCCCCACAATGCCGTCCGCCTCCAGCCCTTTGCGGCGCTGGAACACCACCACGGCCTGGCGCACGCTGTCGGTGAAGGTCTCGCCCACCGCCTTGTTGAAATTGCGCCAGCTGTAGGGCCCCAGCCCGTGCACCGCCAGCGCGCGCCGGACCAGCGCCACCGCGTGGCAGCGGCTGCCCAGCATCAGCAGCGTGCCGGCGGGAAGCCGGCTGATTTCGTTAAGGGGATCGAAAGCCATGGACTACCTCCAGTGTCAGTGCCAGCGGGGATGGCCGTCCGCCGCGGCTTCTGGAGTATAACGGGGCAGCCGGGCAATGGGAGAGCGCGATCAGCAGCTATCACGGTTTAGCAGCGGTTAGCAGACGCGGGCTCAGAGGCACGCGAGAGTGAGCTGCTGCACCTCACGCCGATCATTGCTCGGGCACCGGCGTGGCAGGTCAGTTGAGGCTGAACCGCAGGGTGATCGACAGCGAGAGCTGCTGCCGCCCCGCTTCCGGCGGGATGGGAGCGAAGGGCGCCGCGTCGCGCACCGCGCTGAGCGCCGCCTCGTCCAGCTCGTCGTAGCCCGACGACGCCTTGACGCTTACCGCCTTAAGCCCGCCGTCGGCGCTGACCGTGAAGCTGACCTTCACCGCGCCCTCGTGCCCCCGCTGCTCAGCTGCGCTGGGGTAGGCCTTCTCGCGCAGGATCGCCGACTTGACGCCACTGGCATACTCGCTCAGCAGCGCCTTCACGTCGACCGCCGGCGCGCTGGGCCTGGGCGCAGCTGGCTTGGGCGACGCGGGCTGCGGCTGCGCTGCGCCCGCTCCGCCTGCCGTCCCCTCTCCTTCCTCTGCGCTTCCGCCACTTCCTGTGCCAGGCCCACTGCCGCCCTCAGCACCGGCCTCGCCATCGCCTCCGCTGCCGCCAGCGCTGCCAATGACATATCCGCCGCCGGCCGCCGCGGTGAGCACGCCGTTTGCGCCTCGCGCCGCGTCTACCCCGGCCCCTTGCTGAGGATGTGCTTGAGGCAGCTGAGCTGCGCTCTGGGCTGGCTGCAGTGCGGATTGCGCCTGCCGTTGTGGCAACGGCGCAGGCGGCGCGCCTGTCTGCTGCTGGGCCAGCTGTGGAAGAGCGGGCTGCTCCAGCGGATCGGCAGCAGGCTCAGGCGGCTGAGGCAGCACTGCCGCGCTGGGCTGCGGCGCCACCAGGCTGATGATGATCTCCTGCGGCGTGTCGACGCGCGGGCTCGCGAGTCCCGGCAGTAGCAGCAGCAGCGCGGCGTGCACGCAAAGCGACAGGCCGAGGCACAGCCAGCCCCACGGCTGGGTGGCCCGCCGCCGCTGATCGCGGCCTCCAGTCGACCCGTGCTGCACGATACTCGCCTTCCTCAGTTCAATGATACGCCTTGCCGCCGCGAGGGCGTGTCATTCTGCTCGGCAAGGCGTCCTGCCAGCGCAGCTTTACGGCACTGCGCGCGGCTCACTTATACATGACACACTCATCATACAACCCGCGAAGCAGGTATTGAACTAGTTACCTTACTACGCTATCATAGCGGCTAGCCCCAGGCTACATATGCGGATACCGACATAAGTAGCCATGCTTCCGGAATATCGCTCTGACGGCCATTGAGGAGAAGGGTTCATGAATGGTAAGCTGAACCGCACTCTAGCTGCACTTGTCATCCTGACAGTCATCGTCCTGGCCTATGGTGTGGGCATGGCGCAGCTGGAAGGCATGGAGGCGCCCGCCGATGTGACCGGCGCGGACTGCCGGATGTGCCACGCCGACTTCGGCTTGGGCTTCGAATACCCCCACGACCCGGTGCTGAGCAACAACTGCGTCGTCTGCCACCTGCCGAAGGGCGAGACGAAGCACGGCGGCCTGGTGGCCGAGGACCGCTCGCTGTGCGAGTCCTGCCACAAGGACCGCGAGGGGCATTACCCGGCGGCCACCTGCTGGAGCGCCGGCTGCCACAGCGACGTGCACGGCAGCGCTACCGATGATTTCCTGGCCAGCCGTAACGAGGAATATCCCGGCTTCTTCAGCGCCACCTGCAACGCCCAGTACGTCGGCAGCGCGACGTGTCTGGAATGCCACTGCGAGAAGACCAAGTGGTGGTCGCAGTCCGCGCACAGCCTGGCCGACTGCGACGAGCACATGCCGCTGGAGCGCCAGGGCTGCGAGGCCTGCCACGGGCCGGGCGGCAACCACAACGGCCGGCTGGCCGGCATTGGGCGCTTCGAGTTCGCCTCCGCCCAGGAGTCCGACGCGCTGTGCCTGAAGTGCCACCGTGACGAGATGTACATGCCGGACTACGAGGGCGCGGCGCACTTCAAGGCGCACGTCAGTTGCACCTGCTGCCACGACCCGCATAACCTGACGCACAAGGCCAACCTGAAGCTGGCCCCCAACGAGCTGTGCTTCAGCTGCCACGCGACCAAGCGCGCTGATTTCCTGCGTTTAAGCCGCCACCCGATCGACAAGGCGGACGCCCGCACCGGGATGAACTGCACCGAGTGCCACTCGCCGCATGGCTCCGCCAACAAGGCGATGCTGGTGAAGGCGGCGGACGAGCTGTGCGCCGCCTGCCACATCGATAAGGCCGGCCCGTTCGTCTACTCCCACGCCGGCTACGATCCGGCGCTGGGCCGCGGCTGCGCCACCTGCCATGCGCATCACGGCAGCAACTCACCGAACCTGCTGACGATCAACGGCCGCGGCACCTGCCTGCAGTGCCACACCGACCGCGCGCAGCACTTTGCCGGAACATCATGCTGGACTACCGGCTGCCATGAGGAGCATCACGGCAGCAACGTGAACTTTTTCTTCTTTGCACCTTAACCAAGCGAGGGGTTGGAGTGATGAGAACTCACTATCTGTGCGTATTTGTCCTGGCAGTGGTAGTCGGTCTTGCATCCAGCACCTTCGCGCGGGCGCAGGATGGCGGCGGGGAGTGCGTGCAATGCGTCACCTGCACCACGGACTACGACACGGCTAACTATCTCGAGCTGGGCGGCACGTTGGAGAACGTGACTGGCAATGAAGAGGCTGTCGACCAACGCGGTGAGTTCCCCGCTAACTGGCTGACCAGTGGCCGCCTGCACTTCCCCGCCGACTGCTGGAACAAGAACCGCTTTGAAGTGCGCTGGCAGGACGTCGCCAGCAACGACGGGCGCGCCTGGGGCCGCCTGTCACTGTGGCCGATGACAGTGGAATCCGACGGCTACATCTTTGACAACTTCGGCTGGGTGATGACTGACGGCCTGGCCCTGGCGAAGCAGCAGGAGACTTACGACGATGTGAAGCTGCGCTGGCATCGGGGCCTGCTGGACAATAGCCTGCTGCGTTATGAAAAGCGCGACATGCAGAGTACCGAGGACCCCTTCAAGTACCAGCGCCTGGGCTACTCCCACAACTTCAACCTCAGCAACGGCCGCGTGCTGGGCTCGCTCTCGCAGACCGGCACGACATTCAATGATGCGACGCATGGCGTCACCGACGGCAAGATCGATGTCTCCGCCGTGCGGCTCGACGCCAAGCTCAACGACCGGCTGGCGCTGTTCGGCCGCGGCACCGTGAGCCAGTATGACTATGCGAACCTGCCCGACGACGAGATGCAGGCCACCGACTACACCGTCGGGTTCAACTACAAGCTGGGCTGCAACTGGGCCTTCAAGGCCGACTACCGCAACTCCGAGAATCCTACGGACAACACCGTTTCCAGCCACGTCGAGGGTTCCAACTCCTACGGCGCGGTGCTCAGCTACGAGCCGGGCTGCAACAAGCGTATCGAGGGCGGCTACCGTCACAAGAGCATCGACTACACGCAGCTCAACATGCAGGATCCCGCTGCCACTGCGCTGCTGCACGGCACGGCTGTGGTGCGGCCCGCCGACGTCGCAGCGGCGCTGACGTTTGTCACGCCGGACCTCAACGAGATGTGGCTGAGCGGACGCTGGGCGCTGTCCGACAAGCTGACCACCGACGCGCGGATCAGCATGATCGACAGCGACGCCCCGGGCACGGATCTGGTGGCCGTGGACAGTCCGAGCCTGTTCTACAACAAGCGTCTCGACCGCACGCTTAACCTGTACTACGACGTCAACGGCAACGACCAGCTGGCCGCGATGTACAACATGAACGAGTCGTCCAACGACGCGCGCGGCGGCGACTTCGACATGCGCTATCTGCAGGGCTCGTGGTCGCGCAGCATCTGCGCCGGCGGCTACTTCTCGCTGGTGGTGAGCAACAGCGACTACTCGCTCGACAACGACGTAGTCACCGGCGACTTCACCACCGACGAAACGACCTACGCGGCGAACTTCAAGCGCGAGTTCGAGAAGGTGGACTACGGCCTCGACCTCGCATACACGAATGGCGATGGCCTCGACGAGTACAAGCAGACAGCGATCGGCGGCGACCTGGCGCTCAAGTGCCTCGGCCCGCTGAGCCTGCGCGTGGACTGGTTCAACCGCGACTACACCGCGCAGGACTCCTTCAGCGGCAAGTCGCTGGAAATGGCACTGCGCTACCACCTGGACTTCTAAGCTTAAGTCCGCAGCACTGCACCCAGCGCGCAGCATTCATGCTGACGCACGGAGCGTTGAGCGTGGTGTAGTGGGACTAACAGGATGGGGGTACGCCAGCGCCACGCCTGCGGCGGCGCTGGTGCTTGAGCCGGTGCGCCTAGATTTGCATCGCCATCGGCGGCGGACCGGTGATGATCGGGTGGATCTCCCTGTCGGACAGCTGGTCGCCGAGCATCTTCTGCAGGCGCTCCAGGTCGAGTTGCAGCTCGTTCATGTATTCGGGATTCAGCCGGCGCCACATCTGGTCGGCATGCAGCAGGACGCTGCGCCAGGGCTCGGTAAAGCGGTAGAACACGTTCTTGCCATTGCGGTGGTAGCCGACGTAGCCATACTTGCGCAGCCGCGCCAGCTTATGCGAGACGTGTGACTGGGACAGCTTCAGCGCTTCGGCGATCTCGGTGACGCTGATCGCGTAGCGCGCCGTGAGCATGGCGATCCGGTACATGGCATCGTTGCCGATCACGGAGAAGTACTCGACGAGCACCATGTGATGGCTGCGAGGCGGCATAGACGACACTCCTTCCTGACTGTGAATGGCAGCACCCCGCCGGGTCCTGCGACGCTAACCAAGCTCACCCCAAACTCACCATCGTCAGCGCGGCACAGCGCTGCTGCCAGTCGCGCCTCGCACACTGCTATTGTCCATCGTGCGGGGCTGGGATACAAGAGCGCAGGAGCCACATTGCGCGGCCCCTGCGCCATCGCTTCCACGTCATCGCAGCTGAAGCCACCCCGGCTCAGCTGCCGCCTGCCGCCACGCGCCCAGCCCGCTGGGGCTGGCTGCTGAGCGACAGCTTCGATTACGGCTGCTGCAAGTTGCGCTTGTGATTGGCCAGCGCAGCCGCAGCGTTCGTGTACACGAACTCTTTGAAGTTGGGGTTGCCCTCCTTCACATGGCACTGCAGGCAGACCTGCTCACCAGGCGACAAGCTGATCGAACCCTTCTTCTTCTCCACGTCAGCCAGCGGTACTTTCATGTGGTTGCCAGCTGGACCGTGGCAAGCCTCGCATGAAATACCCGCCAGCTTCGGGGTCTTCTCAATGCTGACCCAGCCGCCGGGCTGGCCAAAGCCGGTCACGTGGCACTTCACGCACTCTTCCTTCGCCTGCTCTTCCGGCTTCAGCTGAGTCCAGGAAGCCGCCATCGGCCACAGCAGCCAGGCGTCAACCTGCTTCTTGTGGCACATGTTGCAGTTCTTCACCGGGTCGCCAACGTACGCAATCGTTTCTGTGGTTGGCGCGACCTGGGCTTGTCCCTCGACGGTCGGCGCGGCGGTCATGCCCTTGAGATGGTCTGCCAGCTTGGCGACCGCATCCTTGAACTTGAACTCCACGAAGTTCGGGTTGCCTGCCGCCACATGGCACCTCAGGCAGCTCGGCTCATCCGGCTTCAGTACGACGGTTGCCTTCTTCTTCTCCACGTCGGCTAGCGGCGCCTGCATGTGGTTGCCGGCGGGACCATGGCAGGCTTCGCACTGAATGCCCACCAACGCGGGGGTCTTCTCCATGCTCACCCAGCCGCCGGGCTCGCCGTAGCCGGTGACGTGGCACTTGACGCACTCTTCCTTCTTCTGCTCATCAGCACTCAGCGCGTCCCAGGCCTTGGACATCGGCCACGCCTGCCAGGCCGCGACCTGCGCCTTGTGGCACATGGCGCACGTCTTGGCGTCGTTGCCCACGTATGGGTTAACATCCTGTGCCACGCCCGCCACCGCGCAACACGCGATGATGGCGAGCATGGTGCCTAGCAAACACAGTGTCTTCCTCATACTCTAAACACCTCCAAAACCTTGAAGTCTTTTCTCGCATGCCTCTCATACAGCACCATGCAGCCGTCACCGGCAAACACCGCACCGCAGTCATATTATATGCATGAATGAGAGCTACTTCGCGGGGAAGTGATTTGCCAGCTGCTTCTTGGCATCCTCGAATTTGAACTCCTTGAAGTTCGGGTTGCCTTCTTTCACATGGCACGTCAGGCACGCTGCTTCGGCTGGCGACACCGTGACGGTGGCCTTCTTCTTATCTTTGTCACTCAGCGGAACCTTCATGTGGTCACCGGCCGGGCCGTGGCAGGCTTCGCACTGGATCCCCACGAGGTTGGGCGTCTTCTCGAAGCTCACCCAGCCACCGGGCTGGCCAAAGCCGGTCACGTGACACTTGACGCACTCGTCCTTCTTCTGTTCCTCGGCACTGAGCTTGCCCCAGGCCGACGCCATCGGCCAGGCCTTCCAGGCCTCGACCTGTGCCTTATGGCACATGGCGCAGTTCTTGGCGTTGTCGCCGAGGTAGGCGTTGACCGGCTTCTCTGCTGCTTCCTCGTCGGCCGCGCCAAGCAATGCGATCGCGGCAACCAAGGCTGCCACTGCATACAACAGGTTCTTCAGGCTCTTCATTGGCATCTCCTCCAGCACTCTATTGTCAGTCGGACTTTCTCGCACAGATGTTCACGGTTCAGCATTCACAACTCGCTACTTCAGCAGTCCGATGGCGCTTGTAGCATCCTCACGGGCCTTGTCCAGCAGCGCCAGTGAGTAATCCAGGTTGTGCATGCCCTTACCGTTGAGCACAAAGTTGTAGTTGAACTGCGCATCGTCGACCAGCTGCTTGGCCTGCGCCGGCTGCTTGTCCGCGGCGACGGCCGCCAGCCTGCTCGCGGCCTGGCTGACCAGCGGCTCAGTCTGCGCCAGCGCCGCGCTGATCGACGTCTTCCAGAACTGGAAGATCTTGCGCTCCGTCTCGCCATGGCAATCGACGCACGCCTCCACCGTGGGCAGCATCGTCGTGCCCTTGAGGATATGCTCGTTGCCGTAAGTAGTCTGGCTCAGGTGGCAGCCGATGCAGTCGACCTGCGCCAGGAACATCGGCGACGGCATGTCGACCACGCCGCGCCCGCCCTTGCCCGCGTACAACTCCGGCGGCCCCAGGTGCATGTCCTGGTGGCAGGCACCGCAGTTGGTCTCCAGCGGGTTGGTGGATTGAGGTACCGAATGCTCGATATTCGCGTGGCAGTTAAAGCACTCCACTTTATGTTTAGTGACGTGGTTGAGATGGACCTCGTTCACCTCGCCGATGCGCTTGAGCTGCTCCGGGTCAGCGTGGCACTGCAGGCAGGCGCGGTCCTCCACCTCGCCCTTGCCGCGCACGACGTCGGAGTGGCAGCGCCAGCAGATCACGCCGCGCTCGACGAAATCCTTGTGGTTGTACTTCACGCCGTGGGCGTCGACCTGCGACTGCGGATAGTTGTGGCAGGTCAGGCAGAACTTGGTCGGCACCAGCTTGTCCGGCCCCACGTTGTTCTTGAAGTGGCAGAGGAAGCAGCTGAACTCGGTCACCGCCATGTGGTTGCCCTGCACGATCTGGCTGTGGCAACTGGTACAGCGCAGGCGGATGCCGCGCCGCTCCTGGCCGTAGTGCTCGGCGTGGTCGAACTTGATCTCGCGCTTGAACTCGATCGGCCCGCTGATCAGCCGCGTGTCATGGCAGCCCTTGCGCATGCAGGAAGCGTCGTCGATCTCGGCGTAGAACTTCGTGTCGTAGCTGCCGGTGAGGTAGGCCACGACCTGGTTGAGGGCGTCCAGCTTGCCGCGCAGCTCGTATTTCAGGCCCGGCGGGTAGTGGCACTCCACGCAGGGCACCTTGTTGTGGCTGGAGCTTTTCCACGCCTCGTAGTACGGCTTCATCACATGGCAGGTCAGGCAGAAGCGCGGCTGGTGCGTATACTCCAGCGCCCCCCAGCTGCAGCCGCTGAACAGCACCAGCCCGATCAGCGAGCAGGATAGCCGGTGCTTCTTAAAGTACTTCCACAATTAAGCGATCTCCTTGTCCGACACCTTCGCCGCTCTCGCGCCTACTTCATCTGCACCTTGACTCCCAGCGCCGTATGGCACCGTGAGCAGGACTGCTCGCCATGGCAGTTCGAACATACCTGCGGCTGGCCCTGGACGAGCTTGGGATGGGTCTTGATGATGTCCGCCGGGTGCGGCATCGGCAGGCCATGGCACTGCAGGCACCAGCGCTCGCTGCCATGGCACTTGAAGCAGTCCGACTGCTTGCCGGCGAACGACCCGTGCTTGCCCAGGAAGCTGGCCTCGTGGCGCGGCTGTTTGGCAATGTGCTCTTGGGTATGGCACGTCTTACACGTGACGGCCACGCCCTTCGATATATGACAATCGTAGCATAACTGCTTGTTTCCGCGCACGTCCATGCGGTGCAGTTCCTCGCCGTGGCACTGCAGGCAGGTCGTCTCTGCCAGGCACTTGTCGAGGTGGCCCCAATTGAGAATCGTGTGCGAGCTGTAATGCGGGCCGATGTGGCACTGCTCGCAGAGCATGCGCCAGCCGCCGAGCTCGGTCGCCTGCAGCATGGGCACTGACGGCGACGGGGTGTTGTCCTCAATCGTCACGTCGTGTTTGGAGACGAAGATCTGCTCGACCTTCTCGGTCGTTACCGGCTCGTAGTTCAGGCAGCTCGTGCTGCACGCCAGTGCCAGCAGCAGCAGGATACACAGCCGCGGGCTCATTGCGCCACCTCCTCGCCTGCGGCAGCGGCGGGGGCTTGCAGTGCCGCCTCGGCGGCCAGCCGCTCGCGCTCCTTGATCTCCTCGTACTCCAGCGGATGCTGCTGCTTAAGGTCGTCCTCGCTGATCTGGCCGGTCAGCCAGACCATGCTCATCGGGTAGACGTCGGGATTGAGATGCACCCAGTAGAAGTGCGAGAGGAAGATCGCCAGGCCCGCCAGTAGCGCCTCGTACTCGTGCAGCAGCACGGCGGCCGTCACCGTCCAGCCTGGCAGAACCCACGTCACGATCTGCGGGAACCAGATCACCAGGCCGGTGGCGACCATCAGCGCGACGCCGAAGCAGGCGCCGAAGTAGTCGAACTTCTCGCGCCAGTTGTAGCGCCCGAAGCGCGGCGGCTCCTTGCGCAGGCCGAAGAAGAACTTCATATCGTCGAGGAACAGGTTGAAATCGAGCGGCGTGAAGAGGATCTCGTGCTTGCGGTGGCCCTTGAACCACATCACGATCAGGTAGGTAATGTGGTAGGCGCCGGAGGTGGCCATGATCAGCCCCAGGCAGCGGTGGATGATGCCGACGGCTTCCGGCCCGCCCAGCAGGCCGATGAACATCCGGCAGATCGCCAGCTCGGGAAACCTGAGCGGCATGCCAGTGGTCATCAGCCCGAGGAAGCTGAACACCAGCAGGAAATGCTGCAGCCGCTGGTGGATGTTGAAACGGGTATACATGCGCTGCTGCTGGGCTGCGGTGCGCGCGGCGGCGGCCGGTTTCGCCGGCAGCAGCGTTCCCAGCGGCACAGCGCCTATCGGCTGATCGTTCATGGCTTGGAAGTCCTCTTGAGCGCGCCACGTTCGCGCAGGTTCTTGAGCAGGTGGACGAACACCAGGAACACCAGCGGACCGATGATCCCCACGATCATCCACTTATGGATTTGCGTTACGGCGTAGATGCCCACCAGCTCGGTGCGGCTGACCTCGCCATGCGTGAACGCCGAAGCGAAGTTGATCTGCGCCCCCTGATGGCACTCGCCGCAGGTCTCGGAGACGCGGTTCTTGTTGACCTTGCTGCGCGGATCCTCCGGGGCGTAAATGTCATGCCAGCCGTGACAGCTCGTGCAGACGGCGATCTCGCCGCGCCCCATCTCTCCGCGGCGCGCATGGAAGCTGTCGCCGAAGGTCTCGACGACGTTCTTCGTCAGCCCGTAGCGGCGCTTGATCTCCGTCTGCGCATGGCAGCGCTTGCAGGTATTGGGGATGTTGGCCGGATTCGTCAGCGCGCGCTCATCGCTGCTGGGCAGGATGTAGTGCCAGCCATGGCAGTCGATGCACCACGGCGGATCGGAATTGCCCTCGCCTACCACGGCATTGCCGTGCACGGAAGTGATGTAGACGTTGAACTGCTCGGGATGGCAGTTGGCGCAGGCCACCAGCGCGGGCTCGCGCTTGAAGCGGCCGCCGACCTTCTCATCCAGCGCCGCCAGCGCTCCGGCGTCGATGCTCGCAGGCTTCTCGCCGGGCTGCACGGCATTGGTGGAGTTCGTCTCCACCTGCGCCAGCCGGTGCCCGTGGCCCTCGATGTTGGTGTGACAGGAGGTGCAGCCCAGGCGCGAGTGCACGGAGCCCAGGAAGCGGTCGGAGCTGACCCACAGGCTCTCGTTCTTCTGCGCGCCGCGCGTGGTGATGATGTTGTAGTCACCATGGCAGGTCAGGCAGGTTTCCGTGCCCGACATGTAGCGCTTAAAGCGCAGGTTGACGTTGGGCGGCGCCTGATCCTTGCTGGGCGGCTCCTCAGCCCGCGCCCAGGCGGCCAGCGCCAGCCCCGCGGCGAGGCCTACGGCAATGAGTTGTAATGCGCGTGTATTCATCATGCTGTCGGTGCGGGAAATGAGCGATACTTGATCCAGTAGGTGAAGGCGCCAAGCGCCGAGCAGACCACCACCAGGATGCCCCAGATGGAAAGCGTGCCGACGATGACGCCGATGACCATGCCGGTGATGGCGGCGAACGGTCCGGTGAGATCCATCAGGAAAAGCACTTCGAAGAACTTCGCGCCGCCGTAGCCGCCCAGGTACCAGGCGAACTGCGTGCCGATCACCAGGAACAGCGCGTGCCCGACCCAGCTGCCGACCTGGATATGCCAGCGGAAGACCTCATACGCGGTGCGCTGGTCGCTGGCGCGGCGGCCGCTGCGGCGGCGTTCCCTTATCTGCTGCTTGGTTTCCGTATCCACTGAGCTGCCTAGTCCTCCTGGGGCGTACACCCGCTGCGGGGCGCGTCCAGTGTTATTGCTTGAAGGTATGGCATTCCGCGCATCCTTTGTTTTCTTCCTGATGGTGCCCCTGCTGCTTGTCGCCGTGGCAGACGATGCAGATGGTGGTATCGCCGGCAAACGTATGTTTGCTGTGGCAGTTCAGGCAGTCCTTGTGCCCGGCCGCCGAGTGGGTGCCCGGCGGCATGCCATGGCAGGCGGCGCACGAGCTCGCGACGCCGACGAAGGCCACCGAGTGGTTCTGCGCGTGGCAGTTGAAACACTCCTTGTGCATCTCGTTGGGAGCCTGGCTGACCACATCGCTGTGGCAGACCGCGCAGCTGCTGTCCACGCCCGCGAGTTGCATCGAGTGCGTCTGGTGGCAGACCGAGCAGTCCGTATGCCCGGAGGGCACCGCGCTCCACTCCAGCGCCGGCTCGCTGCGCGCCTGCGGGTGGCAGACGTGGCAGGTGTCCGCCCAGCTGGCGACGGTGAAGTCGCGCTGCGCGGCGCCGGCGTGGCAGTTGCTGCACTGCCGGTGCATTTCCGGCGCGCCGGCGCCGAAGCTCGGGATGTCCTTGTGGCACTTGCCGCACTCGCCGCTCTTGGGCATGTCCGCCACGCGGTGGGGGTCGTGGCACTTGTTGCAGGCCAGGTCCTTGTGGAAGTCGAAGCTGTGCTCGGGCACCTTGCTCGTGTCATGGCACAGCGTGCAGTTGCGGCTGAAGCTGGCGCGCCAAGTATGCGGCGCGTGGCAGGTCGTGCAGTTCTTGTGCTTGCTGGGCGTGCGGTCGTCAAAACGCATAGCCCCTTCTTTCTCGTGGCAGTTGCCACAGGCGTTGTTGCCCTTGAACTTGAAGGTGCTCAGGTTGTGGCAGTGCTCGCAGTCCAGGTGTGCGGCGGGCTGGTTGGCTCCGCCGTTGTAGACGATGCCCTCGTGGCAGTCGCCGCAGACGCCCTTAATCTCGATCGTCGTGAAGTGCGCGTTGTGGCACTTCAGGCAGTCCTTGGGGTGGTTGGGGATCTTGTGCACCAGCACGTTCGGCGCCTGGCCATGGCAGGCCGTGCAGAGCTGGGAGCCGCTGGGCGGCGGCCGGTGCGCGCCGTGGCAGATCGAGCACTTGGCCTCGCTGCCGCCGGGGTGCTTGACTTCCTTGAATTCCGGGTGGCAGGTCACGCACAGCTCGGCGGCCGCGGGCGCCGCGCTGTCGTGCGGGCGGTGGCAGTGGTCGCACTTCACCATCTCGCTGGTCTGGTGGCCGCTGAGCATGTAGATCGAGCCGCCGAAGGTGTCGCCGACGTGGCACTTGCTGCACAGGTGCTCGACCATCTTGCCGGCGTCGGTGTCGTACTCCTGGCTGATCTTGGTGAAGTGGTGGCAGGCCAGGCAGTGGTTGAGCCACACCGGCTTGGCCACCTGGCGGTCGGCGTGGCAGTCCTGGCAGACCTTGTGCGCCTCCTGCAGCGGCATCGGCTTGTCGGTGGGATGGCAGGAGCCGCAGCGCACGCCGTCGGCGAAGTGCCGCTCGTGCATCACGTTGCCCTGGATGCTCGGCAGCTGCTCCTTGGCGAACGGCGCCAGCAGCTCCGGCTTCAGCTTGGCATTCAGCACCAGCGGCTTATCCGCGGCGCGGGCGCCGGCCGCATGCCTGGCGCAGCCCAGCGGCAGCGCCGCCAGCAGCAGCAGCACGCCCAGTCCAATCCAGCTCGCACTTCTAGTCATGACAGTTCTTCGCCGCCCGCCGCCGGCAGTACCATCCTGCCCGCGGTGAGCCTCCGAGTTACTCACACCAACACCGCAGCCGCCCCGAACGCCGGCTGCTCCGCTATACCCCACCCTCCCCGTTGCGTCACACTCGCAGTGAATCTCTTCTGCAAACCACCCGCGCCCCGGCCCGGCCGCTAGAACGTCACCCCCGCCTGGCGGTGACAGCGCGTGCAGGCCTGCGTGCCGTGGCAGTTGCTGCAAACGTCGGGCCGCCCCTGTACCAGCGAGGGATGGATCTTGACGATGTTCTTGGGATGCGGCATCGGCAGCCCGTGGCAATCGTTGCACCAGCGCTCGCTGCCATGGCACTTCAGGCACATGATCTCCTTCCAGTCCGGTCCCATCACGTGCGTCTGCCCCGGCGGCGGCGGGTGCGGGTTGTGCTTATCGCGCCAGCCGATATCGTGGCAGGTCTGGCACTTGATCGAGACGCCGCGGCTGAGATGGCACTCGATGCACTTGGCCTTGTCGCCGCGCACGTCGGGCCGGTGCAGCTGCGAGGAGTGACAGTCATGGCACGTCATCTCCTGCACGCACGAGTCGCGGTGGCCCCAGTTCAGCACCGTGTAGGAGCTGTAGTGCGGGCCGACGTGGCACGTGTTGCACAGCTTGCGCCAGTCTTCCATGCCCGAGGTCGGCAGCAGCGGGATGTTCGGCGCCGGCGGCGCCTCCGCCAGCTTGATCGTCTTGCGCGGGGCGAAGACTTCGTTCATCGCCTCCTCGCTCGGCATCTTGAAGCTCTGGCAGCCCACGGCCAGCAGCACGGCAGCCAGTACCGGTAGAGCTACTAGTCTCATGGCTGCTCCTCCTCCGTGGCGGCGGCCTGCGCCTCGCGCAGCCGCTCCAGCTCCCGCGGATGGTGATGCTCCATCTCGGCTTCGGTCAGCTTGCCGGTCAGCCAGACGGAGCTCATCGGGTACACCGATGGATGCAGATGCACCCAGTAGAAATGCCACAGGAAGATCGCCAGGCCGGCCAGCAGCGCTTCGTAGCCGTGGACGATCACCGAGGCCGGGATCGCCCAACTGGGCAGGAAGCGCGCGGCGACGGTCGGCACCCAGATCACCAGGCCGCTGAGGATCATCACCGCCGTGCCCCAGACCACGGCGTAGTACTCCACTTTCTCAATCCAGTTGTAGCGGCCGAAGTCCATCCGCCGCTTGCGCAGCCCAAGCCAGAACAGCACGTCGCCCAGCGCTTCCTGCGCGTCGCGCCAGGATGGCAGCATCGCCACGGAGCGCTTGCCGCGCGCGAACTTCAGCAGCAGGTAGCCGATGTGGTAGAGGCTGACCAGGATCAGCGTGACGCCGAAGGTGCGGTGCATGATGCCGATGACGATCGGCCCGCCGACCCACGATGACATCAGCTTCGACACGGGCAGCTCGGGGAAACGCAGCGGCCAGCCGGTGACCACCAGCATCGTGAAGGGGAACGCCATGAAGAAATGCTGGATGCGGTGGTGCAGGTTGAAGCGCTCGTAGACGCGCCGCGCGGGCGCCGTTGTATCTTCCACGCCAGCCGCGGCCTGGGCGGCGTGCAGCTCGCGCACCGCCTTGCGCATGCGATAGTTGCGGTAGATGTCGAGCAGCGCGAACAGCGCGAACTGCGCGATCAGCAGGAAGATCACCCAACTGTAAATCTGCTGCAGGATGTACAGACCCAGCTGTTCCTTCGGCGAGACGGTCTTGTGGGTGAACGCCGCAGCAAAGTTCAACTGGGCGCCTTCATGGCACTCGCCGCAGGTCTGCGCCACGCGCGCGCGGTTGACCATGCTGCGCGGGTCGCTGGGAGCATAAATCTCGTGCGAGCCGTGGCAGGTCGTGCAGACCGCCACCGACTGGTAGCCCAGCTCGCTGCGCTTGCCGTGGAAGCTGCTCTCGTAGCTCTCGGCGACCGAGAGCGTCAGCCCGGCGCGCAGCTTGACGTCCGCCTGGGCATGGCAGTTCAGGCACGTGCTGGGCACGTTGAGCGGGTTGGTCGCCGAGCGCGGATCGTCGGACGGCAGGATGTAGTGCATGCCATGACAGTTGATGCAGAACGGTACGCCCTCGACGCCGTGCGTCTGCATGGACTGGCCGTGCACCGAGCGCTTGTACTGCTCGTATTCCTTTTCGTGGCAGCCGATGCAGGCGCTGATCGCGATCGTCTGCGTCATGTCGTAGCCGGAGCGCGTCTCCATCTGCTGCTGGTGCGCAGCGCGCTGCGCGGGCGTCGACTTCTGCTCCGCCGTATGGCACGGCGCGCAGTCGATGGTGCCCGCGGCGATGCCCTCGCCCTGGTGGCCGAACTTGTCGATGTTCTTATGGCAGGCCTTGCACCCCAGCCGGGCGTGCGAGGACTGCAGGAACAGCCGGCTGTCGATCCACAGCGAGCGCACCTTGCCCGCGGCGTCGAGCACCTCGGGATTGTAGTTGCCGTGACAGACCAGGCACGTTTCCGTGCCCGAAAGGTGGCGCACGAAGCGCCGGCTGTCGAACTGCTCGGGCGAATCGGCGGATGGCTCCGGCGGCATGACGGACGGCGGGGCTGGCTGCGGCTGCGCCGTGGATTGCTGCGGCGTAGCAGCGGGCTGCGGCAGCGGCATGGCGCCGGGCTGCGGCGAAGCGGCGGGCGGCTCCGGCGTCGCGGCGCCCACAAGACACAGCCCCAAGGCCGCCACGACTGCTGCAAGCTCAAGCCATCTGCGCACTGCTATTCCACTGCTACGGGGATCGATCGGTACTTAAACCAGTACACTAAAGTGGCGATGAACGCGCAGAAAATCACGCTCAGCGCCCAGACACAGATCGCGGCGATGAAGATGCCCGCGAGCATCCCAAAGAACGCGGCGTAGTTGCTGACCCGGTCGAGCAGCCACATATGGCTGAAGAACTGGATGCCGCCGAAGCCGCCGAACGAAAAGGCGATGTAAGCGCCGTTGACGACAAACAGCGCATGGCCGATCCAGCTGCCGATGATCAGGTAGCGGCGGTACAGCTGGTACGCGGTGAGCTGCTCGACGGCCACTACATCTGATCCGCGGCGGCGCGGCGTGTGCTGCTTCACTGCGCTCACTTGCCAGCCTCCGGGCCAACTGGAGTAGCGCTCGCGCCGGCCGCCGGCACCGGCACCGGTGCGGCCGCATGCTGCGCGCTGAAGAAGTGGCAGGCGGTACAGTCGTACTGCGGGTAATGGTTGTCCGCCAGGTCGCCGTGGCACAGCCGGCAGGACGAGGTGTTAACGGCGAAGGTGTGCTGCTGGTGGCAGTTCAGGCAGTCGGCGTGGCTATCCTTTTCGTGCAGGCCAGGCGGGGTGCCATGGCAGGCGCGGCAGGACTTCTCGATGCCCGCAAAGGCCACGCTATGATCCGTGAGGTGGCAGTTGCTGCACTCCATGTGCATCTCGTTAGGCACGCCACTGGTCGCCTCGGGGTGGCAGAGCTGGCAGGAGTACTGCGCACCGGCGAAGGCCATCGTGTGGTTTTGCGCGTGGCAGTTGAAGCACTGCTGGTGCGTATCGTTCGGCGCCTTGGCCAGCTTGTCGGCGTGGCAGACGTTGCAGCTGCTGTCCGCCGGCGCCAGCGCAAATGTGTGCGGCGTGTGGCAGTTGAGGCACTCGCGGTGCAGCTCCGGCACCTGGTTCCAGTCCATGCCACTGGCAGCATCGGTGTGGCAGACCAGGCAGCTCGACGCCGTGCCGACAAAGGTGAAGTCGCGGCTGGCCAGGCCCTCGGGCTTGTGGCAGTTCTCGCACGTGCGGTGCTCGATGGGCGCCTGGGTGCCGAACGGCGGCACCTTCTGATCCTTCATGTGGCAGCCGTCGCAGTTGCCGCTCTTGGGCATCTTGGCGACCTGGTGCGGGTTGTGGCAGGACTCGCAGGTCTTCGGGTGGTAGGGCACGTTGTGCTCGAGCACCTTGCCCAGCTCGTGGCAGTTGTCGCAATTGCGCGAAAAGCTGGCGCGCCAGGTATGCGGCGTGTGGCAGGTGATGCAGCGCTTATGCTGCTGCGGCGTGTTCCTGTCGCGCAGCGCCGCGCCCTCGGACTTGTGGCAGCCGGCGCAGGTCTCTACGCCCTTGAACTTGAAGTCGCTCAGCTTATGGCAGTTCTGGCAGTCCTCGTGCGCCGGCGGGACGTTGAGCCCCGGCCGGTAGATCATGCCCTCGTGGCAGTCCGAGCATACGCCCTTGATCTGGATCGTGGTGAAGTGCGCCTTGTGGCACTGCAGGCAGTCCTTGGGGTGCGTGGGAATGCGGTGCACCAGCACGTCCTGCGCCTGGCCGTGGCAGGAGACGCAGATCTTGTCGCCCGTCAGCGTCGGCGAGTGCGGCTTGTGGCACAGCGAGCACTTGGCCTCCGTGCCGCGCGGGTGGCGCGACTCGGCGAGGTCCTTGTGGCAGTTCACGCAGATCTCGATGGCCGCCGGCGCCGTGGCATCGTGCGGGCGGTGGCAGTGATCGCACAGCACCATCTCGCCCGTCGTGTCGGTGCAGGACGCGTAGAGGTGCCCGCCCATCGGGTCCTGGTCCTTGTGGCATTTCAGGCACAGCACCTGCGTCAGCTCGACGGCGTGGCGCGAGGCGTGTTCCACCTCGGGCGTGAAGTAGTGGCAGGACAGGCAGTGGCTGGCCCACACCGACTTGGCCATCTGCCGCTTGGGGTGGCAGCTGGCGCAGACCTCCAACGCGCGGTCGGGCGGCAGCGGCTCGGTGGACAGGTGGCACGTGCCGCAGTGCACCTTGGCGGCGAAGTGCGCCTCGTGCATCGGGTTGCCGACGATGCTGGGCAGGTGCTCCTGCTTGAAGGGGGCGATCTGGCTGCCGGGGCGCCGGGCCAGCAGGCTCAGACCTTCTGCGCTCTTCGCGCCGCTCTTTGGTTGCGTGCCGCATGACGCCAAGGCGCTCAAGAAGATCAGCAGTGCTAAGACAGCAACCGCACCCATTGTACGACTAGCACTCATCATATGTCCGCCGCCACAAGGCGGCCCACCATGGCACCCTCAGGCTATGCCATGAATTATAGCTTCGCGCGACTCCCCTGCAGCCCCCCTAAACATCGGTCCGGTTAGCAGGACCGGCACCTGCCATTTTACTGGCAGATGCCGGTCCCCACT
>Ga0315276_10000585_pt1 | contig 31330 bp, 15 predicted proteins | sample YL17G05_0_MG_FD_204542 | JGI IMG/M metagenome (GOLD analysis project Ga0315276, IMG submission 204542) | Sediment microbial communities from Yellowstone Lake, YNP, Wyoming, USA - YL17G05_0 | ecosystem: Environmental > Aquatic > Freshwater > Lake > Sediment | place: USA: Wyoming | collected... | reverse complement strand
CTTGGGTTTGCTCCAGAAGACCTCTGTCGGGGTCCGATAGTTTAAACATTTACGTGGTCGATTATTCAACAATTCAACGGCCTTGTCAAGTGCAGACTGCTCGATTGATCTGAAATCCATGCCTTTGGGGAAGAACTGACGCAACAGGCCGTTGGTGTTCTCATTGGTGCCGCGTTCCCAGCTATGGGTACGCTCTGGCAAAATAACTCCGCATATCCAATCCACGCTCCAATTCCTTAAAACCCGCAAACTCCTTACCGTTGTCAAAAGTGATCGTCCTGACTTTTTCCGGCGGCCGTGTCTCTGTAAATCCAACTATATAGGGTTACAGGAGTTACATCTATATCGTGATCCTTGTGCACTCTGCCGCTTATCTGCCAAGGAGACAAACTCTATCGGATACCCGCGACAATGGGTATTTTTTTTGCACTGGTCACAACGCATCTATGCCGTTATAATCTCATTCGTTGCTGTGGAAGATAAGGCTCTGCTGGAGAGCAACCCGAGCGCCACAGCAACCTATACAGGATAGGAGCGGCAGCAATGTCGCCTCATTCTTACTTATCTATCCTGGCAGCATAAAGCGAAAAACTCCAGCCCGCCCACGGCGGGCTGCCCTTAACCTGAAGCGTTGCGCTTCAGATTAAAATGCGCCATATAGGAGATTTACAAGTGAAAACTTACAGTGTTCTTATTCTTGTCATTCTACTTGCCCCTTTTGCTTCGGCACAAAGCATTGATTTTCAGGACTACTTCGAAGATGCGACCATGCGTATTGACTATTTTCATACGGCCAATGCGACTGATGATGAGATCACCGTCGATCAGATCTATATCAACGACATTTGGGCCGGAAACCCAAAGAAGTTGCTGGCTCCGACGGAAAACGGCAGATACACGATTAAGGTTATTGACATAGCCTCCAATAAGCTCATCTACAGCCGGGACTATCTGGATATTGTATTCGAATACAAAGGTACAGATGCGGCTAAAGAAGGACGTAAACAAACCTATCATCAAAGCGCGCTGGTCCCCTGCCCCAAACAGCAGGCCCTGCTGGCAATCGAACGCCGTGACAAACACCATGTGTTGTATCCTGTTTTTACCCAAATCATCGATCCCAATGACAGGAGTATTAAGAAAGAGCCGGCTTCTCCGATGGATAACTCCTTCACCATTGTGAAGAACGGTAAGGCCCATGATTTCGTTGACCTGGTCTTTGTGGCGGAAGGCTATTCAGGCGAGGAATTCGACAAATTCAAGAAGGATTCACAACGATTTGTGGACTATCTTTTTACGGTGGAGCCTTTTGCCGTGATGAAACAGAAGTTCAATATCTCCGGGGTGTTCCGCGCTTCGGCTCAAAGCGATGTGGATTTCCCAAGTGAACGAGTTTATAAAAATACGGTGTTGGATGCTTCCTACGACACATTTGGCTCGGGCGCATACATTACGGTTTTTGACAATAAAACCATGCGAGATATCGCCGGCAAGATTCCTTACGACCACTTAATCGTACTTGCCAATACGTCAAGGTACGGCGGCAGCGGCTTCTATAACAGTTACACCCTGTTTACCTCAGATAACAAACGCAGTGAGGAGATCTTCACTCACGAATTCGGGCATGGCTTTGCCGGCCTGGCGGATGAGTATATTGCTGAACCATACTTCGACATCTACTATACTCGCGGCATAGAACCACTTGAACCCAATATAACCGCCTATCTGAATCCCAACAGTGTCAAATGGGCCCATTTGCTCTCGCCGGGGGTTCCCCTGCCTACGCCGGCCGAAGAAAAATACAACAATATGGTCGGCCTGTTTGAAGGAGCCGGCTACACTAAAACCAGCATGTACCGGTCCTGCCTGCACTGCGTCATGGGCGCCGGCGGACTGCCTTACTGCAAAGCCTGCCAAGACGTAATAGAAAACGTGGTCAAATATTATAGTAACTAAAACGGCTATATCGTGAAACTTATCGAAAAACTGACATTGTGATAGTTCAAGGTATTTGAAAAAGAGGCTCAGCGGCGTAGCTGAGCCAAGATATGCAATGTTATATGGGAAATGTCAGATGAAAAATATTCTTGTATGTATAATCATGGTACTAGCGATTGCATCTAATAGTCTTTTGTTGGCAAAGCAAAACAATATAACCGCTCTTTATAACGATTCTGGGCGAACACTGGATCATGTGCAAAGACCGGATACGGGTCAGAAGCTGGCGATCTCCAGCCCTCTCTGGTTAGTCGCAACAGAAAACGACGGATTAATAAGCTCTGTTGATTTTGTCCCGGCAGGCGGCAATAAAAACAAACCTGTCTTTAAACATAAAAACAGCGGGCTTCTCTGTTCAGTAACAAGCAAAGCCGAGGCCAATTTCATCCGCCATTTCTATACGTTAAAGGCAACTAAACCGGTAACCGTCAAAAAGTTTGTCGCTTTGGCGCTGCCACTGGAATTCTCCGCCGCCGGAACCGTGCCCGGTTCGCCTTTGGTTAGCGGCAACTGGTTTGCCGGCATGGAGTATCCAACCGCACGCACCATCGAAAGAATGGGTAGCAAGGTAGAACTTCTCATGCAATTCGCTGAATGCAACAGGAAGCTTGAAGCCGGCGAAAGTTTGAAATACTCTTCGGTTATCGGTCATGCCGTTTCGTCCAGCCTGCGTCGTGGAGTGCTTGAGTATGTCGAAGCATCCAGGGCACGCAAGTATAAACCGTTTTTGCATTACAACAGCTGGTATGACATTAGTGAACAGGGTATTGATGGTACTTTTGTTATGGACTCGGATCAGTGCCTGGATGTCATGAAGGCATGGGAGCGTGATTTCATCAAACCTTACAATATCAAGCTGGACTGCTTTGTTTTCGATGACGGCTGGGACGATTATGATAACCTCTGGTCCTTTCACCCCGATCGTTTTCCAAAAGGTTTTGCGCCTCAGACAAAGTTAGCTGAAAAGATGGACACGAGTATAGGCACATGGTTCTCACCGTTCGGCGGTTACGGTGGTACAAAAACAGCACGATTAAAGTCCGCGAAAAGGGATGGTTTCGAAATGAACAGCAGCGGACTTTCACTTTCAGGTGAGAAATACTATAAGCTCTTCCATGACAAGTGCACCGAGATGATCAAGAAGTACAAAGTCAACAGTTTCAAATTTGACGGTGTCGGCGGCGGCCCAAGTGCAGACATGGAAGCGGCCTGTCGTCTCATGGCCGAGCTTCGTCAGATCAAACCCGACCTCTATATCAACCTCACTACCGGAACATGGGGTTCGCCATTCTTTTTGCTGCATGGTGATTCGATCTGGCGCGGCGGAAGTGACGCATTTACATGGGGTGATAAAGGTCCGATGACCCATCGCTTGATGAACTATCGCGATGGCAATACCTATAACAATATCATAAAGCAGAGTCCTTTGTTCCCGATAAACTCGCTGATGCTTTGCGGCATGGTCTATTCGCAGTATGGGCTTGGCAGAACCAGTGTTGACAAGACGGATAAGAGTTTTGCCGATCAGGCGTATTCATTCTTTGCTTCAGGCACACAACTGCAAGAGCTCTACATAAGCCAGAAGGTGATGACAAAACGGAAATGGAATATCTTAGCAGATGCTGTCAAATGGGCTCATGCCAATGCCGAAACCCTACGTGACACTCATTGGATTGGCGGCAATCCATATAAATACGAGGTCTATGGTCATGCGTCCTTTGACTATCGCGGCATACAGAAAGATCAGCCCTATAAGGCGATCGTATCTCTGCGAAATCCGTCGGAGAAAACCGTCGATTACGAATTATCGCTGACCGACGTTATCGATTGGGATATGGAAAAGATCGCAAGTTGGGAAATCAGCCGCAGAGTTTATGGTTTTGCCGAGGCAACAGCGGGCAAGGATACACTAAAAATCAAGATGACTCCATTCAGTGTTGAGCTTTTGGAACTGACAATTGTCGCCAAATAAAAACAGAAAGACGAAGATGAAGATGAAGATGAACAGACGAGTTAATTAAAGGTTCCAGGAACCAAATAAGCAGCTAAATACAAAAACAAAACGGCAACATCGTAAAACCTGCCGAAAAACTAAAACCCTGGCGGTTCAAGGTATTTGGAAAAAATTATCGGCATCGAAAGAACTGAATTATATTATGTAAACATGTAAACGGAAAATGCCAGGCAAGAAGAAATAGTCCGCCAACGCCGAATCAGAGAGGTTGACTGATGAAGCATGAATTCAGCAGACGAAATTTTTTGAAGACAGTCGGCATGTCAGTGACTGTGGCGGCTTTACCGGGCTGCCATTTCGCAGGGCGCCAAAGCCAAAGCGAAATTTTGCCAGGTGCGGCAAAGCGGTCTATCGCCGCCGAACTTCCCAATATCGTAGTTGTCTATACCGACGATCTCGGCTATGGAGATCTTTCCATTTACAATCCAAAGGCAGCCTACAAAACGCCCCGCATAGATCAAATGGCAAGAGAAGGTATTATGTTCACAGATGCGCACAGCCCCTCTACTATCTGTTCGCCTTCTCGTTATGGTCTTTATTCCGGCCAACAGATATACCGATCGACGGGCCGGGGCGGCGGAGCCTTCGAGGGGCCGGGTGGTCCGAGCTATCTTAAACCAGGTACGCTAACCATCGGTGATATGCTTCGGTCCAAAGGATATCGCACAGGTGTGTTCGGTAAGTGGCATGTGGGGCTTACCTGGTACGATGATGATGGCAGGCGACTCGGCGGTGGTTTTGCCAATGCCAAGCGAATCAACTACGAAAAAAGCACACCTCTGATAGACGGCCCCAACAACAGGGGATTTGATGAGTCATTCGTCACGCCTAACTGTCCCAACACCGACCCTCTTTATGTGTACATCGAAAACGGCATGGTCAAGACGCCGGCTACCGTGGTGCATCAGCGCAAGAACCTGCCCAACCTGGATGGATGGCTGTGGGATAATGACGAGGGATTCATGTCAGTGGGATACGATTTTGAAAACGCCGATAAAATTTTCTACGCCAAGACCATGAAATTCATTACAGATCATCTCGACCGCCACCCGGACAAGCCATTTTTTGCGGTTTTGTCAACACAGATTGCCCATGCCCCGGTGTTGCCGGCAAGAGAGTTTTGGGGCAAGACCGAAGGAGGCCCCAGGGGAGATTTCGTCTGGGAACTGGATGCACTGGTGGGTCGGTTGCTTGACGAGCTGGATCGACTGGGCATCGATGAAAACACGCTCATTCTTTTCAGCTCCGACAACGGCGCCGAAACAGTTCACTATCACCGGATGTTGCAGGAATATGATCACAATGCTTCGGGCCGATGGCGCGGTATGAAACGTGACGGTTGGGAAGGAGGCCATCGGGTTCCCTTTATCACTCGCTGGCCCAGGGCTATCCCCGCCGGCCAGGTTTCAAAGCAAATGACAAATACTACAGATATCTTTGCCACACTGGCTTCCATTGTCGGGTATGAGTTGAAGGATGAAGATGCTACGGACAGTTTTGATATGTTGCCTGTCATGCTGGGAATTCAGGATGAGAATGATCCTGTCAGGCCCTATTTGCTGACACAGAGTTTTAGAGGAGAGTTTCAGATACGACAGGGCGAATGGAAATACCTTGATCATATATTGTCAGGGGGCAACGACTACTCAAAGGGCATTATGGCTCAATATCTTCTGCCTGAAACGGCCCCCGGTGCGACCGGACAATTATTTAATTTGAGTAAAGATCCCGGCGAAACCACAAACCTTTTCTTCGAGGAATCCGGCAAACGTAAAGAACTCCAGGAATTGCTGCACAACTTGAAGGTAAGTGGACGCAGTGCACCCAAAGCAAGGAAACCCATTGGCATTGAGAATATTCCCGTGATAGCCGTAAAAACTAAATAATCCACCTCTTAACGTCAAAGCGAAAGAAGAACGATGAAAAAACTGATCTCAATAACACTTGTCCTTATTCTAAATCTCGGATGTCTTGCCCAGAATAACGCTCGGACGGTTGTTCATTTGGAAAAAGACTGGAAGTTTATTAACAAAGATATTGCCGGGGCTCAAATGCCCGAAACTGATACGGCCGGGTGGGAGACCGTTACTGTACCTCACGACTGGGCGATAAAAGGGCCTTTCGACAAAGAGATTGACAAACAAGTAGTAAGGGTTACGCAGGATCTTGAAAAAGAAGCCAAGGAAAGAACCGGACGAACCGGAGCGTTGCCTCACATAGGAATTGGCTGGTACCGGAAAAGCTTTAATCTGGGGGAATATAAAAAAGGTAAAAAAGCGATTTTGGTATTTGACGGGGCTATGAGCGATGCCCATGTTTTTGTAAACGGCAAGGAAGTGGGCAACTGGCCGTGTGGTTATAATTATTTCTATTTCGATATTACGGACTACTTGAAAGGCGGAGAGAATCTTTTGGCCGTTCGGCTTGAAAACCCGCCTTTTTCTTCACGATGGTATCCGGGCGCCGGAATTTATCGAAAGGTGCGGATTATAGTAAAGGATAAAGTGAATTTTCAGCAGTGGGGAACCTTTGTCACCACTCCTTTTATTTCGGATGAAATGGCAAAGGTTAATATCAAATCGGCTGTTAACGGTGAAAATGTAAAAGTTGTAATCGAGATTAAGGACGCTGATGGAAAGATTGTCGCCAAGGGCGGTTCGGATGAAATGTTTGGAAATCAGATCGAACTGAACATTGGTGTTCCATATCCGAAATTATGGAGTCCCGAAACGCCGTATCTCTACACGGCACATTCAAAATTATACCAGGGAACCGAACTAAAAGACGAACTGGCAACCCGTTTCGGAATCAGAAGTGTGGTTTACGATCGTGATAAAGGAATGGTGCTAAATGGCAAAGTAATAAAGTTTAAAGGTGTTTGTCTGCACCACGATCAGGGGCCACTGGGCGCGGCAGTAAACAAATCGGCATTAAAACGACAAATAACCATTTTGAAAGACATGGGCTGCAATGCCATCCGATCTTCGCACAACATGCCATCGCACGAGCAACTGGAATTGTGTGACGAAATGGGGATTTTGTTTATGGCTGAAGCGTTTGACGAGTGGGTAACGCCAAAGGTAAAAAACGGCTACAATCGTTGGTTTAACGAATGGGCCGAGAGAGATGTGGTGAATTTCGTTCGGGCAACCCGCAATCATCCGTGCATTGTAATGTGGAGCTCGGGTAACGAAGTGCCCGACCAAAGTAAACCTGATGGTCCCAAACTTGCCAGGCGGCTGCAGGATATTTTTCATCGCGAAGACCCGACACGGTCGGTAACTGTTGGAATGGACCAAGTGGAATCAGTCATGGCTAATGGTTTTGGCGCAGTGTTGGATGTTCCCGGATTAAATTATCGGGTACATTTATACGAAGAGGCTTACGAGAGATTTCCGCAGGGATTGCTGATAGGTTCCGAGACAGCTTCAACGGTGAGTTCACGCGGAGTTTATAAGTTTCCTGTTGAGAAACTGGACTGGAAAACGTGGGATGACCTTCAATGTTCATCTTACGACATGGTATCGTGCAGTTGGTCGAATCTTCCGGAAGAGGATTTTGTTTTACAGGATGACAAAGACTGGGTGATTGGCGAATTTGTCTGGACAGGATTTGATTACCTGGGAGAACCAACCCCGTACGGCATGGAATGGCCTTCCAGAAGTTCTTATTTTGGAATTTGTGATTTGGCGGGTTTACCCAAAGACCGTTATTATCTGTACCGCAGTCGTTGGAATACGACAGACGAAACTTTGCATATTTTGCCGCACTGGAACTGGCCCGGCCGCGAGGGAGAAATAACCCCGGTATTCGTTTATACCAACTACAACAGCGCCGAGTTATTTGTAAATGGAGTGAGCCAGGGGATTCAAAAGAAGAATTTCGATACAAAACAAAACCGTTATCGCCTGATGTGGATGGATGTAAAATACGAACCGGGAACAGTTAAAGTGGTGGCCTTTGATGATAATGGCAATGCCCTCGCCCAGAAAGAAATTCACACCGCTGGTAAACCGCATCATCTTGAATTATCGGCTGACAGAAAAGAAATTGCCGCTGATGGAAAAGACCTCGGTTTTGTAACAGTCAGCGTGGTCGATAAAGACGGGATTCCTTGTCCGACTGCGTCGAACCAGCTTAATTTTAAGGTTTCCGGTGCGGGCCGATTCAAAGCAGCTTGTAACGGTGATGCAACCTCGCTGGAAATGTTCCACCTGCCAACCATGAAAGCATTTAGCGGCAAGTTGGTGGTGCTTGTTCAATCTTGCGAAAATGGTGGAGACATCGAACTTGAAGTAACAGGCAAAGGATTAGAACCGGCGAAAATGGCTATAGCCTCAAAATAGAGAAATAAAAGCGTAAGACTTTTATTGTCAGCATCGCTGTTTTCGATAGCGTAAGTGGTGAATATAGCTGGTGTGAAAAAGATAATATATGGGAAATCTCAGATTATTAAGACGGGAGATGTCATGGCAGGAAAAGTATTTGGTTTGGTAATTGTAACGGCGTTGTTACTGTGCTCTATGTCGGTATTTGGCGATGAGCCGGCGGGGCAAACCTGGCAAGGTAATTGGCAGTCACTGGATTCCAGGCCCGTGCCCCAATGGTGGCTTGATGCCAAGTTCGGCATATTCATTCATTGGGGCGTCTATTCCGTACCCGCCTGGTGTGATGGTTGGTATGCCGAGTGGTATTATCGCCTGATTCAGGAGGGAAACGGCGGCAGTCCAACGATGATCGAACATCATAAAAAAACGTATGGTGCAGATTTTAAGTATCCCCGGTTTGCCTCGAAGTTCAAAGCGGAGAAATATGATCCCAGGGACTGGGCTAAGTTGTTCAATGAGGCCGGGGCCAGGTATGTTATTCTCACCAGCAAGCACCATGACGGCTTTTGTCTGTGGGACAGTCCCGACAGCAAAGGATGGAACGCTGTCGATACAGGTCCCAAAAAAGATTTGATCGCCCCGCTTGCCCAGGCGGTCAGGGATGAAAATATGAAATTCGGCTTGTACATCTCCATGATGGAATGGGACCACGGTGACAACCTGCCCGGCAACAGGTACCCCAAAAACAGTGATGAATATGTAGAAAAGCACCTTATGCCCCCAATAAAGGATCTGGTAAAAAAATACCAACCCTCCATCGTATGGCCGGACGGTGAATGGGATAAGCCTTCTTCGTACTGGCGCAGTGAGGAGTTTCTTGCCTGGTATGTCAACAACGCAGCCAATAAAGACCAGGTTGTCTGGAATGACCGCTGGGGCAAAGAAACCAGAAGTAAGCACGGCGGCTTTTATACCACCGAATACGGCAAGTACGGCAAGGAAGGGGGAGCACATCCATGGGAAGAAAACCGCGGCATCGGCGGTTCCTACGGATACAATTCATGGTACGAAGATCGCGATGATCGTTACCCCAGCACCCAGGAATTACTGGATGTCTTTGTCAATGTCCTCTCGCGGGGCGGGAACTTCCTGCTCAACATCGGCCCGAAAGCCGATGGTACCATCATCGACGTCTTTCAGAACAGACTCCGGGACTTTGGACGGTTTCTCAGGGCTAATGGCGAGGGCGTTTATGGCTCGAATCTGCCGTTCAAATCAGAGCAGGGCGATGATATCAAATTCACATGTAACAAGAACAATAAGGCAATCTATGCGTTTGTTAAGAATAAACCTGGCAACTCGATTACCTTGAATGGTGTCTTTGCCAGAAAAGGGGAAGATGTCGTCATGTTGGCTGACCCGAAAAGGACGCCCCTTGCCTGGAGCAATCAAGGCGACAATCTTACTATCGAAGGCATTGACAAGGTCAGTCAACATGGTGAGTTTTATTGGGTGTTTAAGATTCCCGGCGGATTCAATGCTGACCCGGATGCCCCACGCCAGGTTGCAGGATCCGATCTCTACGCCTATTACACGAGACTGGATTACAAGATACCGCTTTCTGAAATTCGTATGGACGTGCCTTTTACCAACCCAGAACAAATCCTGGCCTGGAAGAAACGTTGGAAAATCCCCGCTATTCCGCCTGGCGAGCCTGCGATAACCGGCAAGTATGCGGACATCGTGGTTCACATTGACGAAAACAGAAGGCTTGTTTTTGGACGAGAAACGTCCTATTGCCCCTGGCTGGAGACTGAGGCCGGGAGATTTCCCTTCAAACAACTCATCGAGTGCCAACCCGATCCGATGTGCCTAAGCTCCTATGTGCGCATCATCAAGAACGAACCAGACGAGGTTCTCATCCATTGGTGCCATGTGCCCGATCCGAAAAGTATCGTGATAACAGAAAAGATCCACGAGCTATTTGCTGTGACGTCTGATGGTATGGTTGTTCGCCAGGTTAAGGTTGGAACGCAGAGTCTCGAGGATTTTCAAGACCCGTCCAACCAAACGGTTCAGACGCTTCAACTGACAGAAACAGGTTTCAAAGAACTCTCGTTGTCAAAGCCTGAGCTTTCCGGAAAACCGGGCGAGGCGATAGATGGAAGTCCGGTTAAGAAGAATATCTCCACCTCGCCCGCGGCATGGCTGAAATTTGATGAAGGGCTACGCACGAGAGCCGCAACCCAGAAAGAAAAGACACAAGAAAGTGTAGGTGGAACTGTCTGCACCATAGCCGGCAACAAGGCCCTGTGGAAGCCAGGCGCCTCGGGTACTTCCCTTGCCTTTGATGGATACTTCTCAAAGGTAACGCTTCCAAAAGAAAAGGCGCCGCGCATAACGGACGAACTTACGCTTGAGGCGTGGGTGGTTCTTGGCGCTTATCCCTGGAACGACGCGGGCATTGTACACCAGTCAGCGGGAGAACCGATTACGTCGGAAGCATATAAGCATGGTTATCAGGATCCATACACCTATCGCCCCTGGGAAATGAAAGGCTACATGCTCGGCATTGACCCTTACGGTCGGCCGATGTTTAAGGTAAACGGCAGACAGGTCGGCAGCGGAGAAGTTCAGCCCAAAGAAACGGTCAGTGCCAAGCAGGTCATTGGAACCTACCGGTGGGTGCATCTTGCCGGTGTTTATGGCAACGGAAACATGTCTCTCTACATGAACGGTGAACTTATCGATCAAAAAGCTGCGTCCGGCGCCATTGAGGCACCTGACAGAGATGTGCTGATTGGACTGAACGGTGATGCGCAGAGAATTTCCGATCCCGTATCCCACAGCGACTTTGCCACCGACAACAACATGCCAATGATTTACGGCATTGAAGGACTGATTGACGAGGTGAAGATATACGACCGCGCACTGTCCGACGAACAGATACGCCAATCTTATGCTGCCTTCCGGCCGTCTGCACAAGACGTTGACAATCCATCTCTGGAAAAAAGAATCCTTCCGGGTGAAGTGACAGGAAGACCGGCCGGCAAGTTTGGGGCGACTTACACGACCCTGAAGTATCACGATCTCTGGGATAATATATGGAGGCCCAGTTCCTATCGGGATATCGTGGTCCGGTTCGACGATTTGCCGACAAGTGTTGTGTTTTGGCAAGGGACGAATTTTGGTTCCGGATGGGTGACGGAAAAGAATCAGTGGATGTCCGATCAAAGCGCCGAGATAGGAGGTCCACATGGCTGCGCCGAACACATGGCGGACAAACGGGGACGGTTCTGCCACGTACGGCTGATTGAAAACACCGATGCCCGCGTGGTCGTTCATTGGCGATACCCGTCGATTGACGTGGGATATGTGTTTCCCTCTTCGGATGTGTGGGCGGATGAATACTATACCATCTATCCGGACGGCGCAGGCATACGGTATGTCGCCAGAGCCAAAGGCGGCTGGCATGACACCCAGTTCCTGACACAAGCCGGCACCACCTGTCTCGACAATATCAGCCTGACCGCCCTGACCGTGGCAAACATGGACGGCGAAAGTGCTGACTTGACATGGGAGTTGCCGAACCGCGTGCCAGGCAACCCGATTGAGAATGCTTGTATCAAAGTCATCAATTTCAAATCGAACTGGAAAGTCTATGTGATTTACCAAGAAGGGGCTAAGATCGAACAGTGGGGCCAATCCGAACAATCCAAACATACACCCGATCCCTTTGCCGGGCCATGGAATCATTGGCCCGTTGGGCTTAACCCGTCCGACGGCAGGTACGCTGTATCACACGACCGGGTTACGCATGCGGCCATTGGTGGCGCCGACAACGTAGGCCCCTTCATCATGTATGGTTTCACCGATCAGGCCGCAACCAGCCTCATCCCTCTCGCCAAATCATGGAATCGCCCACCGAAGCTCAAGAGTCCAAGCGGCTGTGAAAGCAACGGATACGAGCAGACCGAGCGAGCATACCGACTTGTGGCAAAAGCATCGTCCATTTCGTTTGACCTCGATGGCTCAGAAAAAACGCCGATTTACAATCCGTGCTTTGTCATCGAAAAGTGGACAAATGAAACCACGAGCCGACTTGCAGTCAACGGTAAGGAACTGGCACCCGGCAAATCCTTCAGGCAGGGAATCACTCGAAACACAGACGGAACGAAAATGCTTGTTGTCTGGCTGCAACTTGAGTCCACCTCACCTGTCAGATTCACGGTCGAGGCCGCGGATTGAAATAAAAGTGTCAGACACTTTTCTGATTGTCAGTATGTTCACGATCGCAATGTTCCGTGCATAAGGAGTATAGAAAAATGCTATATTGCAAACAGAAAACCAATAGACCTTTGAAACGCCTGAGCTTAAACATATTCGTATTTTTGCTTTCCATGACATGCACGCATCTTCAGGCTGATGAAGCAACGAAACCCGTGACGTACGTGGATGGTAGATTGAGCAACGGGATCATTTCAGTTGCGTTTGATTATAAACAGGGCGTCTTCTCCATCCATGATGCACACAACGAGGAGGTTCTGCTTTCGGGTGCACGGTTCGGGTTGCCTTCGGGGGAAACCACTGGAAGCGTCGAACTTATGAAAGTGGAGAATGTGCAGGACGCCCTCGGTATTGGTAAGCGTATCATCCTGGAAGTAGAGGACAGGAACCTGCTCCGTTACTACACGCCGGCTAAGCGTTTGTTTTCATATACACTGTATGAGAACAGCCCCGCTCTGGTGTTCGGTTTCGGTCTGAAGACTCCTAACTATATCAGCATACGGCTGATGGAAAGCAAACCGCTTGCAGGCGGATGCCTCTTTGGCGGCAGGGATATCGAACGCCCCATGACACTCAACGGCGCAGCAGGAGCGGAAAAGACACAGGTGACACCTGGACTCTCACGCGGTTCCGCCAACAGTCTCATGCTGACCGGGCTGATCGAGGGGCAACGCCGCACTGCCGTCTGGGGAGGCCTCAGTTACAATGAGTTCGGTAAATTTTCAATCCTGCAGAATGGTTCGCCAGGCTTTTTCGCCGAAGATCCCGTAGGTCGGCTGGTGGATGAAGATCAAACCTATCTGGCGGCGGACACTTTTTATCTGGATGTCCACACGCCCCAACCCTTCGAGGCGTTGGAACGTTACGGATTGGCCATGCGGCTTGCCAATAACGCGAGTCCCAACGTTTACGACTTTCCTGTACTCTGCGGCTGGAGCGTTGGGGTTATGAGTAAACTACCCGACGTCAATGACTCGGCCAAACTGATTGGGGAACTTAACCATGCCAACAACTGTGGATTGACCAAATACACAAAGGTTTCCCTCCGTCTCGAACCGGACAAGTATCACTTAGACACCGAACAGGGTTGGTGGGACGATGCCCACATGCGCAAATTCGGGCATCTGGTTGAGCCATACGAATCCATCGCCAAGTGGAGCGAAGCCATGTATTCCATGAATGGAATTCCCTATATCTACATGCAGCTTGGCATGCCGTCCGATGATTTCGTGCGGCAATTTCCGCAGTACATGCTTTTCAACGACGGATCCGAAGTCGATAAACGGGTCCCCGGCACGACGTGGAAATACAAGCATCCGCACAATCAGCCTTATGTGACCTACGACTACACTGATGAGGAATTCTCGAAATACTTTGTCAAGGTCTGGCGCAAGTTGCGTGAAGACGGCATTCGCGGGGTGAAGGTCGATTACCCCGCCACGGCCTGGCGTCCCGAAGGAGGATTCGATGACCGTTACGCCACCTGCAATGCCGCCTACCGCCGGGCCTTTCAATTGCTGCGTGAGGCAATGGGCAAAGATGGCTTAATCGACGAGCGCAATCTTGGTGAATCTTCACGTCCTTGTCTGGATATTACTGCCGGATTGGTGGATACCCAGCGTACCTGGGAGGATTCCAACCAATATGAACCGGGTATGGTCTCCATCAGCGGGTTGCGCTGGTATAAGAATCGGACAGTCTTCAACTACTACTCCGATACCAAGGCCGTGCATGGCCTGTCGGAGGAAACGTTGCAGTCATTGATCACAATGAATTTCCTGACTAGCGGCCGTCTGGACCTCTCCACATCGTTTTCCTTTTTTACCCCCGAAATCACCTGGATTGTTTCCCGGAGCTACCCACACTACCGTGAAGCAAAGACGGCTCGTCCGCTCGATGCCTTTACCGGCATACGCGACCCGCAGGTTTATGACCTGGAACTTACGCCCGACTGGCACCAGATCGCCCTTTACAATACAACAAAAGACAAGGCGGTGGTTTCCACTGCCATCAGCGGCGAACGTGTGGACAACGCCATTGGTCTGGATTCGGCTGCGCAATATCACGCCTACGAGTTCTGGTCCGACACATACCTCGGCAAGCTCCCCGGAACCGCGAGCATCGAGCGAGAGTTGGGCACAAACCAGTGCGCCATGATCTCATTGCGCAAAGCGCAACCTTATCCCCAGGTGATCAGCACCGACCGCCATGTTCTTCAGGGCTGGGTAGAGTTGAAAGATGTCCGCTGGGATACAGAAACAAAAACTTTGAGCGGTATGGCCAGTGTAATCGGAGGCGAACCCTTTAAGATCGTTGTCGCCAACAACGCAGCCAAGGTGCTCAAGGCAGATGCCCAAGGCGGCAGATCCGAACTTAAACCTCACCCAGTCGCCGGCCTCAGTTGCTTGACACTCTGGGCCGCGGCCAACACGGATATTAAATGGATGCTAAAATACGAATAATGCAGAACAATACATGAAAGGAATATGAAATGAAAGTGAGTTGTTTCAACAAGAGATTGTGGTTGGTCACAATGTGCCTGTGCCTTTATGCTTATGCGGCAGATGCCGCCAAACCGCTGAAGGTCTATATCCTGGCTGGTCAATCAAATATGGAGGGGCATGCCAGGGTCGAAACGTTTGACTACATCGCCGACGACCCTGCAACCGCGCCAATGCTCAAGGAAATGCGCGGCCCCGACGGCAAACCACGCATCTGCGAGAATGTGTGGATCTCGTATTTCACCGGTTGGGAGACTTTTGGTGAAGGGGTCGGCAAGTTGACGGCCGGCTACGGGGCTAGGGACAACCCCGCCGAAAACGGCGGCAAGATCGGCCCGGAGTTTACCTTTGGCATCTACATGGAAAAGGCAACAGACGTTCCGATCCTGATCATCAAGACCGCATGGGGCGGCAAATCTTTGAACACCGATTTTCGTTCGCCCAGTGCCGGACCGTACCAATTTGACGAACAGCAATTGGAAATTCTTAAAAAGCAAGGTCAGGATATTGAAAAGATCAGGGCCGACAAAGCCGAAGCAACAGGTCGCTATTATCGAATGATGATGGACCATGTTAAAATGGTACTGAAAAATATCAAACGCGTATGTCCTGTATATGATGAAAAAGAGGGGTATGAGTTAGCCGGCTTCGTCTGGTTTCAAGGCTGGAACGACATGTGCGACGGCCAGACCTACCCGAATAGTGATAAGCCGGGCGGCTTTGCCCTGTATTCCGAGTTGATGGCTCACTTCATCCGCGATGTTCGCAAGGATCTGGCAGCCCCGAAGATGCCCTTTGTCATTGGTGTAATCGGTGTCGGCGGCGATAAGGTCAAAGGCGCTATCGCCAATCTGCGGCCGGCCATGGCCGCACCGGCGGAAATGCCTGAGTTCAAAGGCAATGTCATCGCCGTTGAGACCGCTCCCTTCTGGGATTATGCCATGGCGGCCGCGCAACCCAAGCAGGGAGAGTATAACCAGATCGTCGATACGGCACATGCGCTGAACAAAGATGGCACTATTGACAAAGGATCAAAATGGGAAACGTTCTGGAAGCCGATTGGAAAACCGCTGCCGGAAGACCGGACATGGCGCTTCATTTCGATTGATCCCCGGGGAAAAAAGGACAAACTGGGCGAATATACTGACAGGCGATTCCGTGACATTACGCTTCCTGCCGGAATGGAACAGTGGTACATGCCCGGTTTCGATGACAGCCAATGGATGGAAGGCAAAGCCCCCATCGGAAAAGGCGCCTGGAAACACAGCGGCATCACCCTGGACAAACACCGCTCCAACTGGGGGCAGGGCGAATTCCTGTTGATGCGGACAACCTTTGAAGTTGACGAGCTTAACTACGAGGCGTATCGCATAGCCATATTGGCCAGACAAGGATTCAATATCTACTTGAACGGACACAAGATTCACACCTACATCTGGTGGAATGACAAACCGTACTATCGATCGATCATCCTCGGAAATGAAGAGATACAATATTTGAAGAAGGGGGTCAACGTGCTGGCGGCCTATGCCAATGACCAGTACGGCAGGGGCTCGACAGAGCATTATGCCGCGATTGATCTCTGGGTTGAGGGCATTACCCAACCCGACAGGGAGAAGCTCGACCGTCAGTTGGAGGAAATTCTTCCGCTCAAGGACAGGGAAATTCTCAAAGGCGCTTCAAACGGCGATTACCACTATATGGGCAGTGCCAAGATTATGGCACAGATCGGCAAGGCCTTCGCCGAGGCAATGCTGGAACTGATGAAGCAGCCGAAACCGGCGGTAAGCGTGCAGGAAACGAAGCGGTTTGCGTCCAAGTGTCTCGAACTGCGGATCGGCGATGTGCAGGGTTTTGTCATCTTGCCGTTGGAGGCGGCCGCGGACGGTTCCAAACCGTGGGTCTGGTATGCGCCGTCCTACTGGCATGGATATCCCAACGAGCGGTTGACATGGTTGTTCTCACGCCTGCTGAAACAGGGCTTCTACGTGTGCGGAACGAATGTCGGCGACTCCTTCGGCAGTCCGCAAAGCCGAAATATCTACAGCCGGTTCTACGAGCACGTGGTCAAAAAATACGGACTGTCGCCCAAGGTGTGCCTGCTGCCTCAGAGCCGTGGTGGCCTGATGTTGTACAACTGGGCGGTCGAGAACCCGCAAAAGGTGGCGTGTATCGGCGGAATTTATCCCGTCTGCGATCTGACCAGTTATCCTGGGCTTGGCGCCACTGCCGGGGCCTATGGCATGACCGAGGCGGAACTGAACGCACAACTCACGCAGCACAATCCCATTGAACGCCTGGCGCCGCTGGCGAAAGCAAAGGTGCCCATCCTGCATTTACACGGCGACAAGGATGACGTGGTGCCTCTGGAGAAGAACAGCGGCGAACTGGTTAAGCGTTACCGGGTGCTGGATGGTCCTGGCGAACTGGTGTTGATCGCGGGTCAAGGGCATGCGGAGATTCCGGAGTACTTCGAATCCGAGAAACTGTTGGAGTTCTTTCTTAAGCATGGCAAGGCGACTCCACCACCCAGCAGAAGGTGATCAGCAACAGGAACGATAACCTCGTAAAACCTGCTGAAAAACTAAAACCTTGACGGTTCAAGGTATCTTGGATAAGATTATTAGCATCGAAAGGACTGAATTATGTTTTTTCACCGTGTAAATAGGGAAATCCCAGATTAGAAATCTCAGTTCATTAATGTACAGAAAGGAAAAAGACAATGGAAAGAACAATGACAATAATTGCTTTAGTATGGCTTATTGCTGTGTGCGGCTTCTCAACAACCTCGGCCGAAGAATCTTCTTTAAAGGCTCATAGCCTGGATGACGGACTGGTACGGACTCCGCCGATGGGCTGGTATCCCTGGAACCAGTTTGGCCAGGAGCCACAAAACGAACAGTTAATCAAGGAGATAGCCGATGCGCTTGTCAATTCCGGTATGCATGATGTCGGCTACTCGTTTGTAGGGCCTGACGAGGGAATCTGTTTCTCCCGAGACAGTAACAACGAGCTTGTAACAAACCAGAAACGCTACCCCAGCGGCTTACGTGGGATTGGGGACTATATTCATAAAAAGGGACTGAAATACGCGTTATATACAGATGCCGGCACGCTTACCTGCAGCAACGCAATGCCCGGTACCAAGGGATATGAGTTTGAAGATATGAAACAATTCGCCAAATGGCGATGCGATTATGTCAAAATCGACTGGTGTAATACAGATGGTCAGGATATTATAAAAACATACACAAAGTTGCATGATGCACAGCATGCTGCCGGTCGGCCTATTGTTCACAGTCTTTGCAGTTGGGGCGAAGGTGAACCGTGGAAGTGGGCGGCCTCTGTCGGGCATCTGTGGCGAACTACTGGCGATATCTGTGGGCCGGGCCGTGCAGACTGGGAACTAGCAGTAACAATAGCATTTGAAAACGAGAAGTTGTACAAGTGGGCTGGTCCGGGCTACTGGAATGATCCGGACATGCTGGTTGTCGGAATGGACGGGCTGAGCGAGTCACAGAACCGCAGCCTCTTCAGTCTGTGGTGCATGATGGCCTCGCCACTCATTGCCGGCAACGACCTGCGCAATATGTCGGCGTCAACAATACAAATACTGACTAACATAGAGGCGATTGGCGTAAATCAGGATCCTTTGGGAATTCAGGGACATATCGTTCGAAGCGCCGGCAACGTAAGCATCTGGGCGGGCAAACCTTTGTACGATGGAAGTCAGGCGGTGCTCGTCTTTAATCAACAATCATCGCCTGCGGACGTTCGCATTGAGTGGTCGGATATCGGAATCGACAAGAAAGATGCATTATACGTGCGTAATTTATGGACACATAAAACATCCGGTCCTCATACTGACGGTATTTCGGTTCCTGTTAACGCTAATGATGTGGTTATGCTTCGCATTTCCAAGACCAACAAGTTCCCGCTACCGCCGATCATTGTCGCAGATTCTTATCTTGTGTCGCTGCGTGCCACCGACACAACTGCCCAGTCACTCTCGGCAACGATCACTATAAGCAACAAAGGCAGTGATGACTTACCGCTCTGGAAAGTGCACAAGGAACTTCCGGGTTGGTTAACTGTAACGGTAAGCAAAAACGGCAATAAACAAACACTGACTAACACGATATCGACGTCGGGCTTGAAGAAGGGTCTATATCATGCAATCGTTCGGGCCGATAATACCGAGCCGGTTTCGGGTAAGCCAATATCTGCTGTCTATTATGATGTTGAGTTGGAAGTTTCAGGAACCAAATAAATAGCTAAATACAAAACGTCCAACCTCGTAAAACCTGCTGAAAAACCAAAACCTTAGCGGCTCGAGGTATTTGGATAAGATTATTAGCGTCAAAAGGATTGAATTATGTTTTGTAAAAGTTTATATGCCAAATGCAAACAAACATCTCACAGGAACTTTTTGCGTTTAGCCGCTTTTATTATTGTTGGGATTGCGTTTTTCGTCTCAGCCGGCTGCAGCGAAACACAGATACAGCGGACAGAAGCTGCTGACCCTGATATATATGACATGTCAGTTTGGGGAAATATCGCACATGGTATCTACTCTGGTTTCGGATCGGTTGATGTTGCCTATTCGAAAAGTATTCCTCCGGAGGGAAATATTGCAGAATCAATAAAACTTCAAGGCTGGAAAGGGCAGCGAGTTAGTTGTAAATTGCTGGTCTGGTCCACTGGTAGCGAAGAAAACATAACGATAAAAGCAAGCGGGTTTAGTAATGACACTTATGAAATTAGCAAAAAAAGTACTTCAATCTCTGTTATCAAATATGTCCTGTCAGATGAGTTCTTAAATGAGATATCAAGATCATGTGGCCCCAGGGATAAAGATAAAATTCCCGCACATCTCAGCCCTGACCTGCTTAGCAATGCAAACAGTTTTACAATTGATACCCACGGAACCCGCCCGGTATGGATATCTGTGGATATACCGCCAGAGACACCTGCTGGCATATATAAAGGAACTATTTCCAGGCAGTCGGCTTGCGGTACTGTAAATCATGTTATTACCCTGGAAGTACTAAACAAATTGCTGCCTGATCCTTGTGATTGGTCTTTCCATCTGGACCTGTGGCAAAATCCTTATGCCGTCGCAAGATATCATGGAGTGGAATTATGGTCACAGGAACATATTAACCTATTACGGCCGCTCCTGAAAATGCTCGCTAATGCAGGACAAAAATGTATTACAACAACTCTGAATGATAAACCATGGGGGGATGATAAGCCATGTTATGATGATTTTGGTTCAATGATAAAATGGACCAGGAAAAAAGATGGCACATGGGATTATGACTATACAGTTTTTGACCAATACGTCATACTTGCAATGGAATGTGGCATTAAAGATCAGATTAACTGCTATTCGATGGTGCCTGTAGGTAACAAATTCTCATGGTTCGACGAAGAAACTTCTGAAACTATTGTAATGGAGGCATTTCCAGGGACAGATAAGTACGAAACTTTATGGCGAAACTTCCTTAATGACTTCAAAGTACATCTTAAAGAAAAGGGCTGGTTGGATATAACAACCCTCGCACTGGATGAACGAGAAGAAGAGGAAATGAAAAATATGTTCAGCTTTTTAAAGCAAACCGCACCTGAGTTTAAAATCACCATGGCCGGATTTTATTATGAGGCTATTAACTCGTCAATATATGATTTCAGTTCTAACTGGAGGCCTATCGATAAAATTTCAGGTGGTATTGTTGAATCCAGAAGAAGTTTAGGCCAAAAAACAACATATTATGTTGCCTGCAACATAACAAAGCCCAATACTTTCACCTTTTCACCTACTGCGGAATCAGCTTATCTAGGCTGGTACTCGTCGGCTAAGGGCTTTGACGGATTTTTGAGGTGGGCTTATAACAGTTGGCCCCAAAACCCCATACTTGATTCCAGATATACCAAATGGCCAAGCGGCGATACATATTTAGTTTACCCGAATGCATGCAGCTCAATACGATTTGAAAGACTCAGGGAAGGTATTCAGGACTATGAAAAGATAAGAATACTTCGTGAAGAACTCGCTGAAAATCCATCGGCGGCGGCCGTATCTGCATTGAAAAGACTCAATGACTTTATGGATTCAATTGGCAGCGATGCTCTTGAAAACAGGTCAGCCGCCGACGTTATCAATGAAGGAAAACAGTTAATATACGAAATCGTAAAATCGGTTTATCATGATCAACCTGCCAGTGCCACTCAATCATTGAAGCAGCCGGGTCTTCAACTATTGGGGAACCGCTTTTTTACTTTCAACACCGTAGTGCGCGTCAATCAGATAGAAACATCACGTGATGTAGCTCATGGTGAAGATGAATCGAGTATTCACTCCCCGCGGGAAGCCCGTGCTTTTCGCCAGGCCGTGGAAAAGGGTTGGCCCGGTGCCCGCATTACATGGGCCTTCAGTTGGCTTGCATTGAAAGATCAGCGCCCAAATTACCGGGATTTGAGGGACCTGGTTGTTTCTTATCATAAAAAGTATGGCGATGAGATTACCTTTATTCCGGGCGGCTATTTTGCCAATATGTATAACACACGTCAGCAGGTAAATCGCGACCTGCATGATGGTTTGCAGATGGTTTCGGATATGGTCGGCTCCGGATACCGTCCTCAAAGTGTCATCGCGGGTTTTCTCTCCGCTGAAAATCTAAGATTCCTGGCCGAAGAAGAAGGGATCCACGTTTGCCAGGGCAATATCTGGAGCCAGTATGCCATCGACAATGGTGACGGTGAAGGCTCGATATCCTATCCGTACTACCCATCAAGAGAACATTTCTGCAAACCCGCCCAGGGTAAAGAGGACTTCATCGATTGCGTCAATCTCGATGGCTGGACCATCGATTTCCTGAACGCAATCTACCCGGGCGGAAGAAATATCAATGGCCAATGGTGCGGCAGCCGACAAGGTGTCGGCCCTATTGAGACAGTCATCAGATTAGGAACCGAACAAGGAACCAAAGAGATGCTTGCAGTTACAGCCGCCCATTTCGACAAGGGATTTGAGTTGAATAATTTTGCATGGGTAACCTGCATCTGGGAGTTGTGCCTTGTTGAAGGACGCAAAATATATGGCTACAAAGGACGCAACGGACTCGATGGCATGGCTATTTGGTTCAGTGAAATGCGAAGGCGATGGCCGGATGCAAAATGCATCACCCAGGGCGAGTTTGGCATGCTCTGGCGCGAGCAGTTCAAAAACAATGACAATATCAACTATCGTTTCGTCCAGCGAGGATCAGGCGTATGCGGATCGGACCCTGATATGGAAATCCGATGGTTTATGAACAAAGATTTCCGCCTGGCCCTTTTAAGAAACTGGCAAGCCAATACCCCCGAAGAACTCATCGATTTCACCCGCTACGACCTCAAGGCCCAGGAACCCGCCGACCCAAAACCATCTCAACACATCCGCAATTGGAGCTTGCTCAACCGACTCAACCAGAAGGCAGTTCGACCGCAGGATAAACCAATTTCTATCGGGCAATTGAACGCCGACGAACAGGCGATAATCAAGTGTCGATACCCGGAGTTGATAAATGGCGGCTCTAGGTAATTGGAGAAACAATGTCGGGGGCTGGTTTTGGAACGTGTAAAGAAATAAGGAAGAGCATGAAACGAAGAGATTTTCTTAAAACTACAGCTATAAGTACGTCATTATTGTTTACAGCGGATTGTCTGAAAAGTGCTAAGCAATGTCCCGAAAAAAAACCGAATATCATCTATATTCTTACCGACCAGCAAAGTGCGTCTATGATGAGCTGTGCCGGCAATAAATGGCTCAAAACCCCGGCAATGGATTATATCGCCGAAAACGGAATTCGCTTTACACGGGCATATACGACCAATCCGGTTTGCTCGCCGGCGAGGGTAGGTATGATGACGGGCAGACTCCCAGGCTCGTTTAATGACAACAACGGCAAACCCGCGAGGGAAAACTCCGGTTCAATGAAAATTGCAAATATATCCGATGAAGTTACAAATACGACGATTGCGGCATTTCTTAAAAGAGCAGGTTACGACCTGGTCTATGGCGGCAAGGAACATCTCCCGAAGGGGCTGACTCCCAAGGATCTTGGTTTCAACGATATATGCGACAATCAAAGGGAAAAACTCGCCCAGGAAGCCGCCAAATATATCAAAGGCAAACACGATAAACCATATTATATGGTCATTTCGCTGATCAACCCGCACGATATCTGTTTCATGGCGATAAGAGATTTTGCAGAAAGTGAATATAAAAAAAAACTTTCCGGCAGGATTGAAATTGCTATGCTTGATAGGGCTATGAAGATACCGGAAGGCGTAAGCGAAGATGAATTCTTTGAAAAACACTGTCCGCCTTTACCGCCTAATTACGAGCCGCAGAAAAATGAACCAAAAGCGATCGATTATTTGCTGGACCAGCGAAATTTTCGTCGCAATGCTCGTGAAAAATACACAGACAAGCAATGGCGGCACCACCGATGGGCGTATTGCCGCCTGACAGAGGTTGTTGATAGCGAAATCCAGATGATACTTGACGCGATAAAGCAAAGCGGCGACGAAGAGGATACTCTTGTTATATTCTCCAGTGACCATGGCGATAACGATTCATCTCATCGCCTTGAACACAAGACCACATTTTATGAGGAGTCAGCCAACATCCCATTTGCGGCGATGTGGAAAGGGCACATCCCCGCAGGGCAAGTCGATGAGACGCATCTGGTTTCCAACGGGTTGGATCTGCTGCCGACGGTCTGCGATTATGCAGGCGTCAAAGGCGCTTCCGACCCCAGGGGAAAAAGCCTAAAGCCGTTGTTTGAGGGAAAAGATGTTAAATGGCGAGATACCCTTGGTCTAGAGAGTGAGATCGGACGCATGGTGGTTGATAAGGATAAACTAAAGTACATCAGATATGACGCGGCGGGCAAAGAAGAACGATTGCTCGATCTGAGCAGGGATCCGCACGAAACAACTTATTTTACGGACGATCCGAAATATGCCTCAAAGCTCGCCGGGCTGCGAAAATCATTCGATTCAAAATGGTTTCCGGGATATTGAAGAAACGCGAAAGGATAAACATGAAACGAAGAGATTTTCTTAAAACTGCCGCAATAAGTACGACCATGCTGCTGGCAGACGGTTGTTTGCAGAGTGCTCGACGAGCTTCTGGGAAAAAACCGAATATTGTATTTGTCTTTGGCGATCAGTGGCGGGCGCAAGCCACCGGTTACGGCGGCGATCCGAATTTGCACGGGAAAACGCCCAATCTCGACAAACTCGCCGCCGAAAGCGTTAACTTGTTCAACGCGGTTTCTACGTGTCCGGTCTGCACACCTTACCGAGCCAGCCTGCTTACGGGGCAGTATCCGCTGACCCACGGCCTTTTTCTTAACGATGCTCCCCTTAAAAACGAAGCGATAACCATCGCCGAAGTATGTAAAGACGCCGGGTACGATACCGCTTATGTGGGCAAGTGGCACATCAATGCGGGCGGCCGCAGCAATTACATCCCCCAAGATCGCCGCCAGGGTTTCGATTACTGGAAAGTCCTTGAATGTACGCATAATTACAACAACTCACCTTATTACGCCGGCAATGACCCGACAAAGCTTTACTGGAAGGGTTATGACGCTATAGCTCAGACTCGCGACGTTGGGGAATATATAAAGGCCCATGCCGAAAACGACAAGCCGTTTTTAATGATGCTCTCGTGGGGACCGCCTCATGACCCCTATGGGACAGCTCCGGCAAAATACCGGCAAATGTTCAAAGCCAAGAATATTCAACTGCGGCCAAATGTCCCGGCAAACAAAGCAAAAGCAGCCAAAAAAAAATTGGCTGGATATTACGCACACATTGCCGCCCTTGATGACTGCATGGGAAATATCGTAGAGGCTATCGACAAGGCAGGCATAAAGGACAATACGATTCTGGTATTCACTTCGGACCATGGCGACATGCTCTATTCGCACGGACACCGAAATAAACAGAGACCCTGGGACGAATCAGCCAGGGTGCCTTTTCTTATCAGATACCCCGCCAAACTAGGCAACAAAGGCAGGAATATTGATATGCCGTTTGGTTCCACGGATATAATGCCCACGCTTCTTTCCCTGTGCGATCTGAATATCCCCAAAAGCGTCGAAGGTGTTGACTACTCGCGTGTCCTCGCCGGTAAGGTCAAGGCCCCGGACAACGCCGCTTTGATCGAATGTCCCTCACCGTTCGGCCAGTGGCTGCGAATAAATGGCGGCAAAGAGTATCGAGGGATACGTACGAAAAGATATACGTATGTACGCGACCTCGATGGCCCATGGCTGCTCTACGACAATCAAAAGGACCCCTATCAGCAAAACAATCTTGCTAATTCTCCCCAAACAGCATCTTTACAAGAAAATCTGGATGCGAAACTGACGGCAAAACTAAAACAACGTGGCGACGAATTCAAACACGGTAGTGAATACATCAGGAAGTGGGGCTATAAAGTGGACGATCATGAAACATTGCGTTATTCAGATTAATCCAACAGATTTTTAGAGGTTCCCTTTACTTTTTAACCGTGTAAAATGAGTTGCGAAAAAGCTGAACTGCCAACTCAAATGGAATTGGTTTATGAATGAAAATTTGACAAACACAATATCTTTTTCACTGCTGCCAGGCGTAAAATCACCCGCTCAGTATATCGGCGGTGAGGTCAATCAGATTCGCAAGGAATACCGACCGGGTGATGTGACGGTTGGGTTGGCTTTCCCGGATACGTATGCTATCGGCATGTCGCATTTGGGCTTGTCTATTCTTTATACCATTCTTAACCGGATGGACCATGTAGTCGCCGAGCGGGTGTTTTGTCCATGGATCGATGCCGCCCAGGCCATGAAGAAGCAGGGGATTCCATTGTTTTCATGGGAGTCGCGACGGCCGGTGAGGGATTTTGATATTCTTGGCATCACTTTGCAGCATGAGCTGGCCTACAGCAATGTTCTTTATCTGCTGGATTTGGCGGGCATTACTTTTCGAGCCGAGCAGCGAAATGAAAATGAACCGCTGGTCATTGCAGGCGGGCCGCTGGCCGACTGTTGCGAACCGGTGGCTGACTTTTTTGACCTGGTGATCATCGGCGACGGCGAGGAATCGCTCCCGGCGGTGGTTACTGCCTTTGGTCAGTTGCGTAAACAAAAATGTTCTCGCCGGGAGCTGTTGTTGGAACTGGCCCGGCAGTTCCCGTTTGTTTATGTACCCCAGTTTTATCACTGTGAATATGACAACGACGGACATTTAACTGCCTGCGAGGCTGCCGAGCGTGGCGTTCCTGCTTGCGTGCGCCGGGCCGAGGTCGCCGATCTCGACAATGCGGTTTTCCCGACGGCGACGATCGTGCCGCATATCGAGACCACGCACGACCGTATCGCTATTGAAATTATGCGAGGCTGTCTGCATCGCTGCGCGTTTTGTCATGCCGGTCACACCCGTGGTGCTGTTCGCTGCCGTAGCGTCGATCACATTGTCGAATTGGCCTGGCAAAGCTACCTGAACACCGGCCACGATACTGTATCGCTGCTGAGTCTGTCCACCAGCGATTATCCGCAACTGGGCGAGTTGGTGGGAAAGCTTTATCAGAAGTTTGAGGGCCGTCGTGTTGGGATTTCTTTACCTTCGCTGCGAGTCGATAGCCAATTGCACGATGTACCGGGCCAGGTTGCCGATGTTCGCCGGGAAGGGCTGACCGTTGCGGTTGAGACCGCCGCCGACCGCATACGCAAGGCCATCGGCAAAAGTGTTACCGATACCGATTTGCTGGCGACCATGACCAACGCTTATGAAGCTGGCTGGAACAAGGTGAAACTGTATTTTATGGTTGGTTTCCCTGGTGAAACACCAGACGATGTGCTGGCTATTGTCGATCTTGCCGCGCGGATATCACGCCTGCGCCGTGAAATCGCCGCTCAGCCCGCTACGGTCAACGCGGCTGTAGCCTGGCTGGTTCCCAAGCCGCATACCCCCTTTGCCTGGATTGCCCAGGAAAAAATCGAATATTTTCAGAACGCCAAACACCGCCTGATAGACGCGAAAAAGCAGTTGCGCGGCGTATCGTTAAATCTGAAATTCCACCACATGGAACGCTCGATACTGGAAGCCGTATTCGCCCGTGGTGACCGCCGTTTGAGTCATGTGATCGAGGCGGCATATCGGGCCGGCGCCCGTTTCGACGCTTGGGACGAATGTTTCAGTCACCAGCGATACGAAGAAGCCTTCCAGCAGTGCGATCTCGACCCGGCTTTTTACGCCCACCGGCAACGCAGCGAAAACGAACTCCAGCCATGGTATCACCTCGCCGGCGACAATCACAACCAACTGTACCGCCGATTCCAACGTATAATGCAAATATTGAAGGTTGACTCATAAATATGAATTCGGTAATATACTTATAACGATTGAGTTTTTAGGTTTTCCACAACAGATATTAACCAAGGTTTCTCAAAAGCCCAGCTATGAAAGGAAAAGAGCAATGAGTAACGAACATGTACATTCTCGTTCGGGGCCGTGTGGCTGTTGTATGTCAAAGGCAGGCGGTGGGATAGATCGCCGTGAATTTATGGTCGGTCTCGGCGCGGGCGTGGCCGTGAGCGGATGGGCGATGGCGGCGATGGGAGCAGTATCGGATATGGTTGGTGAAGGAATTTATAAACCAGCGGCGCCGGTTCCATTGAAAGTGCAGCCGGTACTGACCTGCACACTGTTCAAACGAATAAACCAGACCAGTTGGAGGTCGTGGGGCGGGTTCCACAGTGAAAAAGACATCGAAGATGAAAAACAGCGGATCGGGCGAGAACTAAAAAAACTCTCCGCCGAGTCTGAATTTCCCCTGGAGATTCTACCGCTGATTACGCTGGACAATGTCGAACAAGCGGCCCAGGTAGCCAAAGGCGACCACGATGTGCTGCTGATGTACGCGGCAAATTCATGGGTCAATGTCCTGGAAGCGCTCAGCGATCCCAAAAAGTGGACGATTGTTTTTGTCAGGCATAAGTCTGGTCCGGTGTATTCATGGTACGAAATCGCACATAACCGATATCTGCGCAAAACCGTGGATGAATACGGTCAGCCCGGAGTCGATCATCAGGATGTGGTGGTTGATCGGCTCGATGAGATTCAGTGGCGGTTGCGGGCACTGTTCGGGCTTAAGAACACGCTTGGGAAGAAGATCGTCGCGATAGGTGGACCGGGCGGCTGGGGCGCCGGTGGCCAAGAAGCGCCGGATATTACACGCAATTTATGGAAAATGGACATTCAAACGGTGGACTACCCAACGCTCGGTCAGTTGATAAAAAAAGCACGGGAAAACACATCGCTGGTCAAACGCAGTACCCGCTCAGCCGAGCAATATCTCAATGCCGGCGGAGTTTCGCTGGAGACCGGTAAGGAATTTGTGATAAACGCGTTTGTTCTTACAGAGGTATTCAAGAGTCTTATCAGCGAGGCCCAGACCGATGCCCTTACCATCAACGATTGCATGGGGACCATCATGCCTATTTCGGAGACCACGGCTTGTTTACCGCTGAGCCTGTTGAATGACAGCGGATATACGGCATATTGCGAGTCGGATTTTGTGGTTATCCCATCCGGAATTCTACTTCACCATATTTCCGGGCTGCCGGTGTTTCTCAACGATCCGACGTATCCGCACGATGGTATTGTGACGCTGGCGCACTGCACAGCGCCGCGGAAAATGGACGGCAAGCGCCACGAACCGGTAAGGATACTGACACATTTCGAGTCGGATTACGGAGCGGCGCCGAAAGTCGAGATGAAACTTGGACAAAAGGTCACGGTGATCGATCCGGATTTCGCCAGTAAGCTGTGGCTGGGTTTCGAAGGTGAGATTATCGACAATCCGTTTCTGGACATCTGCCGTTCGCAGATCGATGTGCGGATCAACGGGGATTGCGATAAGCTCATAGCCGAGACTAAAGGCTTTCACTGGATGGCCTGCTACGGAAATTATCTCAAAGAAGTCGGCTATGCCTTGAAGAAGGTCGGCGTGAACTGGACGAACCTGACTTAAGGTTCCCGTAAAAACAAAGATCCTGCAAAAGCCCGGTTGAAAGGTCTCCTTTCTTTTCGGTCGTCTGCGCACGTCCTATAATACCCTGCCGGATGTATTATACATCGTTTTATAGGTGTTTGTCGGGGGTAGGGGTGCCAATTGACAACAGCCACAAGCTAATAATGCCGATCTGTAATGCAGGTGAGTCAAGGTATAAGACCGTGATTTTAAAGTAGGGTGGCCAATTAAAGTTGGAGAAGTATTGATATGCCGATTTTGACTTCCCTTGCAGACCTAAAACCGGGGATGTGCCTCAGCAGTAACATTGTGAACAAGTACAGTGTACTGCTGCCTAAAGGTCACGAACTTACCGAAAAGGATATCGCTACCCTGGCGTGTCTGATTCCCAACCAGGATGTCCATGTGTTTGACCCGGATCTCGACGGTATTGTGGATTTCGAGGATGTCACTCACGCTCAGACGGTCTCTCGGATAGTTCGGGAAAAGTCCACCACGGTAATAGACAAGGTTGCTATGGTGGTCCGATCAGGTAAATCTCTCTCTCACTGTAACGTGGCCGAAATGAAAAAAACTATCCAGGATTCGATAAGATATCTGACAGAAAATTCAGTGACAATGGCACTGGTGGAGCAGAGCAAAAACTGGGAAAATTATTTACAGGAACACAGCTCGAATGTGTTTTATCTGAGTTTGCTTATTGGCAACAAGGTCGGCAACTATATAAAGAACGAACGCGAACGTCTCAGTGCCGCATCTTATGTTCATAACTGGACCGATCTGACCCCTTTGGGAACGGCTGGACTGTTTCACGACATAGGAATGGTACCGCTGTCATACCTTTACCATAAGGACGGCGTGCTGACCGAGACGGAAAAAGAAATGTTGCGATTGCATCCCCACACTGGGGCTCAAATGCTGCCGGATTCGATCAGTCCCATGGTTCGGCTGTCCATTCGTGACCACCATGAAAACTATAAAGGCACTGGTTATCCAGACGGATTGGCCGGAGAATCGGTCGGTATCTTTTCCCGGATCATTCGTATCGCAGACGCCTATTGTTCTGCCACTGCCGACAGGGCCGGATATAAGGGCAGACTGGAAACTTTGGTTCTTTATGAAATGCTTTATGGCGAATGCAAACAGTTTTATGACCCCGAACTGTTAACGGTTTTCGGCTCTCTGATGCCGCCGTTTCCCATCGGCGCAAAATTAAAACTGCAGGACGGCCGATATGCCGTTGTTGTACGACACAACGAAAAATCTCCATTTCAACCCCAGGTGATCATTGCCTTCGCCGATTTCAACAGGCAACTGCCCAAAAATGAAATCGAGCCGCCATTCAATATGGGCGACCGTAGAGATGTTAAAATCTCGTCTTTTGCGGGCGAAGACTTGTCATTTCTCAACGAGAGTGTTTACGACATCCCTTCGGAACCCAAATACGACAAAGTGCTTAACTTCTCATATCCCTAAACATCCAGGTACATGGAGCCAAATTGATCCCCAGGAATGCAATTCCTGGTTATAGTGTGAACCTCGTTATTTTGCTTTCTTCGTATCCGATGCGAATTGCCTTGGCCTCCAATACGTCACCGGCCTTAAGATTAATTGGTTTTGCACAGAGCTTCCCAGCGGTCGTTATTATTCAGCCGATATCCGATCGAAGCGCCCTCGGTAGAACAGGTGATAACAGCGGTTACCATTGAGTTTTTTGCGGCGATCATTTTTAACGTGACCTGCGGTCTTAAAAAATTCACGACGTCGCATAACTGTCATCCTGTCTATGCCTTTGAATCATTTATTCTTTTTTTCTTGTTTTGCTTTTCGTTTTTCCTTCGGAGTAAGCAGAGCTTTTTTCTGGTCTTCTTTTTTGCCCTTATCCCTTTTTCCCTTATCACCCATATCTATCTCTCCTTGTGTTAAAATTTCCTCAATTTCGCAACTTTACCATTCCAGCGAGCGACCAACGGAAGCGGCCCTTTGCCGACTATCTCCAACATAAAAAGTGGCCATGCCACCTCCTTGTGTTAAAATTTCCTCAATTTCACAACTTTACCATTCCAGCGAGCGACCAACGGAAGCGGCCCTTTGCCGACTATCTCCAACATAAAAAGTGGCCATG
>Ga0315276_10000583_pt1 | contig 31376 bp, 47 predicted proteins | sample YL17G05_0_MG_FD_204542 | JGI IMG/M metagenome (GOLD analysis project Ga0315276, IMG submission 204542) | Sediment microbial communities from Yellowstone Lake, YNP, Wyoming, USA - YL17G05_0 | ecosystem: Environmental > Aquatic > Freshwater > Lake > Sediment | place: USA: Wyoming | collected... | reverse complement strand
ACAGAGGATGTTTCTCAGCTTTAGCTTTATCTATTGGACAAGCTGAAAAATATCAGCACGATATAGGAAATGTTCCTTTAATTGTTAAAATAGATGGGCATTTATTTCTTGGAAAAGAAATGCAGAAAGATCATCCTCGGCCAATGAATATGTCGTCTGTAGAAAGAGCAGCAAAAATAGCAGATGCAATTGGAATTGCATGGTATCCTGGTGAAATACAATCAGGAGAAGACATGGAAAGAATTGCAGGGCTTATAGAAGAAACACATAATGCTAATTTGCCTGTTGTTTTATGGGGATACACAAGAGGGCCAGAATATAATAAAATACAATCGGATAATTTATTATGCTGTCATTATTCTGTTTCTCTTGCAGAGTCTTTAGGAGCAGATATTGTAAAAGTAAAATTTCCTGCATTTGTTAAAAAAAATAGTTTTGAAGCTTGTAGAGCATTTCTTAAAGAAATTGGGGGGAGCATACCTGAAGCTGAAGCTTATTTAGAATTAGAACCAAGAGGTAACGAAACTGAAAAAGAACTTGAAAATTTGCATATTAAAAGAAGCGCTCTTGTTGCTAGTGTTGCAGGCAGAACATTAATTGGTTATTCTGGAGGGCCAAAAGCAAAAGATCCTTTAGCAGAGTTATTAGAAACATCAAAATATAGCTTAGGTGGGGGAGTAGAAGGAAGAATTGCTGGAAGAAATGCTTGGGGCTCTGAAATAGAAGAAGCATTAGAATCAAATAAAAAACTAGTTGAGTTTATGAGACAGCCAGAATACGAGAGAAAACTAACAGAGCCGAGATTTACTAAAAAATACTGATAAAAATGCCTAAAAGAAACAAAGAAAAAATAGTTTTGGTTACTGCTGGCGGGCCTATTTCTTGTTTTCATGCTGCTATGGAAAGGATGTATGAAAATTTGGAAGAAAAAGCTTCTGGAGAGTATGAGTTGGTGGGAGCTTGGGGTGGTTTATCTGGATTAATTAAAGGAGAATTTGAAAAAATACATTATGAAGATTTAGAGGAAAATAGGGCCGGCTCTTTAATCGGGGCAGATAGGAAAATAGCAGATACTGGAAAAGTAATTGAGGTAGTAAAGAAAAATAATATTTATGCTATAATTATGATGGGAGGAGACAATCATTTGGGTGAGGCTGCTAAAATCTATAAGGAAACTGGAGTGAACATTGTTGGCTACCCGAAAACAATGGATGGAGACTTAGATTCTCTTATTAGCCTTGGTTGGGAATCTGCTGTTACTGTTGGTGCTAAAGCAACTAGAAACCATCATGCAACAGCTATGACAACCAGAAGGATATTTTATGCGGGATTATTCGGAAGAAACACAGATTTAGTTCCTTGTGCTGTTTCATTATATGGGGGTGCTGACAGGTGTATTCCTTGTGAACAAGAATATGAATGGGAATATATTTGGGAAAAGATTAGTGAATCAGTAAAAGAAAATCAGGAAAAGTTCAGAGTGCCGTTTGCTGTTGTGAATTTTTCAGAAGGAGCTAAAATTAAAGGAATTAAAGAACCTCCAGAAGAACATTGCAGTTATGATGCTCATGGCTTACCAAAATTACAGCCAGAATGGCTTGGCTTAGAGCTAGTTAGATTAACAAAAGAAAAAAAGATTGCGAGTGGTTTTGAATGTTACACTTACAGCATGAGAGATACTCCTCCAACAGAAACTGATAAAAGACTTTCAAGAATGGCTGGAGAAGAATGTATTAATATGGTTCTAGAAGGAGATTTTGGGAAATGTGTTGTTTTTGAGCCAGAAGATGAATTTTATAAAACAGGAAGAAAACCTTTAGAAGAAGTTGCTGTCCAAAGAAAATTAAAGCCAACTGGTTTTTTTGATTATTGCGAATTAAAGCCAAGAAAATGTTTTGCAGATGTTTATGGTAATTTGTTCAGGGGCTCTTTAGGAGAACCTCCAACTAAAGACCAGTTAGTTTACAAAAATATGTTAAGGAAAGAAAAGCTTAAATAAACTTCTTTTACTTATTACAAAAATGCCATTTAATCCCTCATCAATAGATGAATTATGCAGAAGAGCGAGTATTAATCAAAAAGATTTAGCTGAAAAATTGGGCACAAAACAACCAGCAATTTCTCGCTTATATTCTGAAGGGGCAAGTCCAAATGCTCGCACTATAGATAAACTTTATAAAGTTGCTGCAAGTTATGGTATTTTTGATATTAATTTTTATATGCCTCCTAAACAAAATTCTTTAGAATTTTGTTAGAGAGATGTTAGTTGTGATTTCTGTCAGCTCGCATGACTTCAACTTTCTTTGAAGTTTTCAATAGATATTTAAAGACAAAAAAGGTATATAAAAATATGAAGCGAAAAAATTATTTGTTTATAGGAATTGCAGTGTTGATACTTGCAGTAATTATTATTGCAGTTAGTTTAACTCAAAAAAGCCCTGCCAGAGATAATTTTCTTTATGAAACAGGAGAAATACCTTTAGATAAATTAATTTCTGATGATAATGGAAATGTTAATACATCTGAAATAAGAGGAGGGCCTTGTACTGGATGCGAATCATCACCGGTTTATGTTTGTAAAGATACTGACAAAATCTTAGAAAAAATAGAAATTTCTCGCCCACTAGAAGGAAATAAAGGGGGAGAAACCAGATATGCTTTAGTTTGTGGCGATAATTATTATATTTTAAGGATTTTTGGCTCTGTCCTTAAAGTATATGGCCCTTTTGAAAAGGATTTAAAATCTGAGTGCTGTGCTGAATGTATTGAAGGATTCAGGCCGCAATGGGCAGCTTCTCTTTATTGTGTTGATAAATCAAAGATGTCACCAGAATGTATTGATTATTTAGGAATTAAGGATTCACAAGGGATTTCTACTGCTGAAGCATATTCTAATAAATGTAAATAATCTTATCGCCAGCCAGCCTACTAACTTAAATTTAAATATTAAGTTTTTCTTTTATTTGCATGCAAGAAACAAAATTTCTAAATGATTTTGAAAACAAAATCAAAAAAGCTATTCAGGAATATAAACTTCTTGATGAAAAAGATAAAATAATAGTTGCAGCTTCTGGAGGCAAAGATAGCACAACTATCTTATATCTTTTGAAAAAATTTGGCTATAATGTTTCTGCGCTTTATATTAATCTGAGATTAGGAGGATATAGCGAAAGATGCTTGAAAGCATTAAAAGAATTATGCAAGCAAGAAAAAATAAAGCTTCATGTTCTTGACATAAAAAAGCAGTTTGGAATGAGAATGTGCAATATAAGATGCGGAGTGCAACAGAGCATTAAAGTAAGCAACTGCATGGTTTGCGGGATTGTAAAAAAATGGCTCTTAAATAAAGAAGCACGCAGATTAATGGCAGACAAAATTGTAACAGGACATCATTTAGATGATGAAGCTCAAACAATAATAATGAATTTTCTCCAAGGGAATTTAATGTTAGGAGCAAATTCCGGCCCGATTACAGGCAGCATAAAAAATAGAAAGTTTGTTCCAAGAGTCAAGCCTTTATATTTTATTTCTGAAAAAGATATAAAAAAATACTCTTTAATGAAAAAACTGCCGGTTGTTTATGAAAAATGCCCGTGTGCAGTTTCTTCTTTAAGGATAAGAGTAAGAGAGTTCTTGCAAAATAAAGATGAAAAAACAAAACAGAAAATTATTGAAAATTTTTTGAAAATTCTTCCTGGCTTAAAAAGAAAGCTTTTAAAAGAAAAGCTTCTTTATTGTAAAATATGCGAAGAGCCAAGCAGAAATGAAATTTGCAAAAAATGCCAGCTGCTGAGCTTAAAAAATAAGAGTTAAAAATTAAGATTTTAAAAATAAAGAGCAAAGTCAAAAAATTAAAAAGAGGAAAAGATGAATGAAAAAACAAAAGATAGAATAAAAGCTTCATTTGTGCTAATATTAATTCTAGCAATGTTTTTTTTAATGTCATATATTGTGCAATCAAACTTAATTAATCTTAAATTTTTTTATGAGAATAAATTATTATCGGTTTTTATCTACATCCTTATCTTAATTTTGGAAGTTGTCATTCTTCCACTTAACAGTTATCCTTTGGTTCCAATAGCTTCTAATTTATTTGGATGGATACCTGCTGCAACATACAGCCTTATTGGCTGGACAATTGGCAGTTTTATTGCATTTTTCATAGCTCAAAAATACGGAAAACCAATTTTAACAAAAATAGTTTCATTAAAAGATGTTGAAAAATTTGAAAAGCGAATTCCTCAAAAACACATGTTTTTAAGTGTTGTTTTATTAAGAATATTTTTACCAACAGATATTGTAAGCTATGCTCTTGGGTTTTTTACTAAAATGAAAAAAACTACTTACATCACTGCAACTTTAATTGGATACATTCCGATGGCTTTTGCAGTCTCTTATTTGGGCGTTATTCCTCTTCGTTACCAAATTATCGGATTCGTAATCGGTGGATTAATTTTATTAATAGGCGGATGGCTGATGATTAAGAGATTTGACAAAAAAAATGTTGGCGAGGCATAGATATAAATTAAACCAACAAACTTAACACTTATTTCGCAGAGAGAGTTTCTCGCAAGCCTATCCTGTTCGTTAAACTTGCTCGACTTCGCGGAATAGCTATTCTATATATTAATTAATAAAACTTCTATTGTATTCCGAGCAAAGCGAGCTATATTCAGCAGAGCAAAGCGAGGCTAGTTTCTTCCATAAATGTTAAGCCTGAGACTTTACTAACACTAGAGAAAACCTTAAAAACTTCTTTTTCCTCTTTGTAGAAAAGAGGAAAAAATGAAAATAACAATTTCTTTAGACGAAGAAGAAGTGAAAATTTTAAAAAAGAGAGCAAATAAAAATTTATTGACTATACGCGAGCAAGTCGAGGATATAGTCAGAAGAAGCTGTGTTTCAAGCAAGAAAAGCAGCTATACAACATCAAAGGTTGATGACGAGCTTGTTAACATTTTCTCAAGAGAAAGAAAAGGCAGAAAAAGAAAGCTGCAGAAATAATTAGTAATAAGTAAAACTACTAATTATGCCTGCTGATAATTAAATAAAAAATAAAACAAATTTATCTCAGTGCGTCAATTATTTCCATTATTACACCTACGATTGTTAAAATTATAACAATCCAACCAGCCCAAGGCACAACAGGTTCTAAATAAGGAACTGTTAAAATTCCCTCTTTCATTCCAAATCCTACTGCCAACGCCACTAATACCCCCACTATCCAGAATATAACTTTTATAAGTTTTGTGAGTGGTCTTACTACTTTTTGTATAGGTTTTACAGATGCTTTTGCCATTTTTCTTTACCTCCTTTTTACTTCTTTTTTGATTGTTTTCTTAGTTTTGAGACTTATTTTGGAGAATACAAAAATATAGAGTATTTCTAAAATTCCGAAAGTATTTACTACCAACAAAACTATAAACCATATCAAATTATTTTTCTTAGAAGATTTCCATAAAGCAAACCCTTTCCAAATTAAACTCCAAATAGCAGCTAAAGTAAGGATTGCTATGGCCGTTGCAACAGAAATTCCCAGATAGTTTGCAATTATCTGATAAGGATTAATCTCCGCGGTTAGCCCTGAAATTAAAGGTTCTACCATTTTTCTTTACCTCCTTTTTGTTTGTATATTATACATAAAGTAGAGTATATTTTAGTTTTTAAATGTTGTTACTCTGCGCGAGAAAATAAAAGAAGAGATAAGATGTAAAAAGATGATTGAAGAAGTTATTTTTTGTTTTTAATAAACTCTTTCGTAAGAGCCAAGAATCTTCAATTTAGCTAATTTTTTGACCTCGTTTAAAGCATCTCTTACATCTTTATCTTGTTCGTGGCCTTTTAAGTCTATATAAAATATATACGCCCCCAGAGTAATTTTTGTTGGCCTGGACTCAATCTTTGTTAAACTTATTTTTCTAATGGAAAATGGTTTAAGTAAGTCATATAATAGGCCTGGATGGTCTTCTATGGGATGAACCACGATGCTTGTTTTGTATTCTTTGCCTTTTTCTTTAATAGATTTATTTCTGCTTATTACTGCAAACCTTGTAACATTATTATCTTTATCTTCTATATTCTTTTCTAAAATTTTTAAACCATATTCTTTAGCAGCGATTTCTGTTCCTATTGCTGCAAGTTCTTTATTTTTATTTTCAGAAACTATTTTCATTGCTTCAGCTGTACTAACAGTTTCTCTTGTTTCAAAATTATTTCTTGTTATATGCTCTAAACACTGCCCTAAAGCTTTGGGATGTGATAAGACTGTTTTTACATCTTTTAAACAAGATAAACCGGCAATACAATGGTGTATTTCAATAATTATCTCTTCAATGATGTTTAAATCGAATCTGTTTAACAAATCAAGAGTCTCTCCAACACTTCCGTCTAATAAATTTTCTAAGGGGGCTATCCCAATGTCTGTTTTTTTACTGTTCACCAAATCAAAAATTTCTTTTATATTTTTACAGAAAATTATTTCGTTTTCTCCTTTTCCTGCTTTCTCTTGATATTTCTCGCATGCAAGCTCGGAAAAAGTTCCTTTTGGGCCTAAAGTAGAGATTTTCATTTTATTTTTTATTAAGCATTAAATCTAACAAAGCCATTCTTACATATAATCCATTTTCAGCTTGTCTGAAATATGCAACCCTCTTATCTTCTTGTTCAATTTTAAATGGCAAGTCTATTTCTTCAATGTGAGGTAAAGGATGCATTATTCTTGAATCCTTTCTTACAAGATTAAAATTTTTTGAATTAATAACATACCTTCCTTTTGCCTTTTCATAATCCTCCATACTTATTCTTTCTTTCTGTATTCTTGTCATATAAATAATATCCATTTCAGAAAGTACATTATTTAAATTATTTTCTTCTTTAAAGTTTGTTCTGTGTTCTTTAAGATAATCTTTTAGGTCATCTTTCATCTTTAAATTTTCCGGGGAGATGAAAGTTATTTCATTATTCTCAAACTTGCCTAGTAAATAACATAAAGACCTAGTAGTTCTTCCAGAAGCTAAATCTCCGATCATTGCAATTTTTAAATTATTTAGCTTTCCAAATTCTTTGGAGATAGTATAAACATCAAGTAAAGCCTGAGTAGGATGCTGGCCCTTTCCATCACCTGCATTTATCACAGGAACAGAACTTGCTTGAGATGCTTTTAAAGCAGCACCTTCTTCATAATGCCTTAAAACAATGCAGTCTGCATATCCAGAAACAATTCTTATGGTGTCTTCTAAAGATTCACCTTTAACAGCTGAAGAGAACTCTTTTGCATTTTCAGTGCTAATAACCCCCCCTCCTAATCTATGCATAGCAGATTCAAAACTAAGCCTTGTTCTTGTGCTTGGTTCATAAAACAGAGTGGCTAAAATCTTTCCCTTTAAACTTTCAGAAGGCTTTTTTCTTAATTCATCAGCCTTTTCAAACAAATAAAAAAGGATTTGAGGAGTTAACTGCTGAGATTCTACAAGATGGTTCAAATTCATACTTTTCATTTTTCTTGGATTTTTCTTGAATTTTCAATTATTAATTTAAAAAGATTTTCAATATAATCTTCATCCAAATTCAATTTTTTTGCCTTTTCTTTCAGTTCAGAGAGCATTTCTTGCTCTCTTTCTTTATCGATAATTTTTAATCCATCTTGCTTTTTGATTTTGCCAATCTCTTTACAAAGTTTTTGACGCTCAGCTAGTAAATTAATAAGTTCATTATTAATTTTATCTATTTTCTTCCTTAAATTCTCAATTTCTTGGTTCATTTTGTTAAAAGAGAAGTTTTTTGTTTATATACCTTTCTTAAAGCTATGCTAAATTTTTAAAAATCAAAGCAAAAAAGAAAAAGATAGTAGAAGAAGTTGGCTTAAAAGACACAACTATTTCTCTATAAACTTCAAAATATATTTTCCATCACAGAAATCTTTAAATACCCTGAATTTCTAAAACTACTGCATATTGTACTTTAATGCTTTAATATATACAATATGTTGTAGTAACTGAGAAGTTGGGATACTACAATAAGCTCTCTTTAAGCTCTTTAAAAAAAGACCTTGGAGAAAGGATAGAAAGAGACTTTGGAGAGAAATTAAAAACGAGGTAAATTAAAAAAGGTGAAAAGATGAAATGCATATTCTGTTCTGGAGAAACAAAAGTTACAGACAAAAGAGATAGTGATGGGGAGACTAGAAGAAGGCGTGAATGCCTGAAATGCAAGAAAAGATTTACAACTTATGAAAGAGCAGAAGAGCTTGATATTATTGTTATTAAAAAAGACAAAACCCGCGAACCTTTTTCAAGAGAAAAATTAAAAGCAGGAATAATGAAGGCTTGCGAGAAGCGTCCGATAGAAACAGAGAAAATTGACAAGGTAATTAATGAAATTGAAAGAAAAATCCGCGATAGAATTAAAGGCAAGGAAATTGAAAGCAAAGAGGTAGGTGAAGAGGTTATGAAAGCTTTGAAAAAGCTGGATAAAGTTGCTTATATCCGCTTCGCAAGCGTTTATCGCGATTTTCAAGATGTCAAGGATTTTAAATTAGCAATGAGAGAGGTGAAGTGAGATGGGGAAAAGCGGAGAACTAAGAACCAGAGAATCTGCTTTGGAAATTGAGCCTTATTTTTCAAAGCCAATTGGAGACCCTTACAAAGATCCTAATAATGTAGTTCAATATGCTCCAAGAGACATTACAATCTTGAATGACAAAGGAGAAGTAGTAGAGGAAGTGAAAGGATGCGTTTTTCCTGAATCCTGGAGTTTGCACTCGGCTAATACGACTGCAACAAAATATTTTAGGAAAAAAGGCGTGCCAGGAACAGGAAGAGAGATGGATATAAGGCAATTAATAGGAAGAACCGCAGGGACAGTCAAACAGTGGGGAATTGAACAAGGATATTTTGATTCTGAAAATGGAAAAAATCTTGAGTATGAAATTGCTGCGCTAACTCTCGGCCAGTATGGAGCTTTTAACTCTCCTGTTTGGTTTAATCTAGGGTTAGACAGATATAAGCTTGAAGGGGCAGAAGCTAAAGGTGATAGTTTTTATTATAATCATAAAAGAAGAAAAATAGTTAAAACTAATAAATTCCGTGGGCAAGTTTCTGCTTGTTTTATTTCTTCCCCAGAAGATTCTATTAAAAGTATGATGCAGGTCGGGGCAGTTGTCTCATCTGAAATTTTTAGAAGAGGTTCAGGAATTGGTGGTGATTGGAGTAAGGTAAGAGCTGCTGGCGAGCCAATTTCAGGAGGAGGGAATGCATCAGGGGCAAGGGCATTTAGAGATGTTCAAGATTCTGTTGCAAGGGTAATTAAATCAGGAGGCATAACAAGAAGAGCAGCAACAATGCAAAGCATAGGCATATGGCATCCAGATTCTATGGCAACTATAAAAGAAAAATTTCAAGAAGAACTAAAAGCGAGGGCGTTAATAGAATATGGTTCTCCTAATGATTGGGAGAGTCATACTATACAAGATTTAAGAGGACAAAATGTAAATATATCTATAAGAACTGATGATGCTTTTTGGGAAGCATATGAAAGAAATGGGAAATATGCCATTAGAAGAGTAACTGATGGAAAAATTGTTGAAGAGGTTAATGCAAGAGATTTAGCAAAATTAATAGCAGTTGCGACGCATGGGTGCGGCGATCCAGGGATACAAAACCACACTACAATTAATAAATGGAATACCTGCCCAAATTCAGGAGAAATATGGGCCTCAAATCCTTGTTCTGAGTATATGTTTCTAAATAATTCTGCTTGCAATCTCGCTGCTTTGAATTTATTAAGGTTTAGAAAACAAGATGGCACTTTTGATTTAGACTCTTTTTGTAAAGCTGTTGATGTTTATATCACTTCTCAAGATATTTTGGTTTCTTATGCAGCTTATCCAACAGAAGAGATAGCATTTAACAGCCATGCTTATAGGCCTTTAGGGTTGGGCTTTGCAAATTTAGGGGCATATACAATGTCGCTTGGTTTGCCTTATGATTCAGATGAAGCAAGAGATTTTGCAGCAGCAGTAGCATCTTTAATGACTGCAGAAGCTTACTTGCAATCCTCAAGATTAGCTGAAAAACTCGGCTCCTTCTCAGAATTCAGTAAGAATAGAGAGCCGATGTTAAAAGTGATGGATATGCATAGAAAAGCATCCAGTTGCTTAAATAAAGCAAATGGTTTAGAGGGGATAGTTGATACAGCTCATAAAAAATGGGATGAAGTTTATGCAAGGGGGAATACTCATGGTTTTAGGAATTCTCAAGTAACTTTAGTTGCTCCAACAGGAACAACAGGATTTATGATGGATTGCGACACAATGGGTTGCGAGCCAGAGTTTCAATTATTTAAATATAAAGAACTCGCAGGAGGAGGTTCTATGACTATAGTAAACAAAACAGTGCCTTTAGCATTAGAAAAATTAGGTTACAAACAAGAAGAAATTTCTGCTATAACTGGATATGTTAACGAGCATGGAACTGTAGAAGGTTGTAAGTTGTTAAGAGAAGAGCATCTTCCTGTTTTTGATTGTGCAGTTACTTCTGAAGATGGAACAAGGTATATCTCTCCTATGGGGCACCTAAAAATGCTTGGAGCAATTCAGCCGCATATTTCAGGAGCGATTTCTAAAACAATTAATTGTCCTGCAAACACAACAGCAGAAGAGATTGAAGATATGTTTTATCAAGGATGGAAACTCGGAGTTAAGTCTGTTGCGATTTTCAGAGAGGGAAGCAAAGCTGCGAGCCCGCTTAAACAGAAAAAATCTACGGGAATAACTATACTCAAAAGAGGCGCGAGAGAGCATTTGCCGCATTTTAGAGCTGGACTAACAGAGAAAGTTAGAATCGGTGGAATTCCTTTATTCATAAGAACTGGGGAATATCCTGATGGAAGACTAGGAGAGCTTTTTTTTGATTCCATGGAAAGAGGGAGCGAAGTTAATAGATTACTGAATGAAAATGCTATTCAGTTTTCTGAAAAAGTTCAATATGGTGTTCCTCTAAAAGAAGCTATAGAAATATTTCAAAAAGCAGGAAGTTCGCAAATTTCGGGCTTCACTGACCATAATTTTATACCAATGGCAAAAGGTCCTGAAGGATTTATATACGATTGGATAAGAGCACATTATCTTGGGGACATTTCAGTTGTTCCAAGAACGCCTGAAATGAGGCCGCTTCCTTGGGAATTGAGAGTTTATCAGTTAGCTCCAAAACTACATTTAATTCCAACTGCTGCTGGACAAAAAATGTATGTTGGAGTTCCTAGTTTAGAAGAAACAATAAAGGAAATTTCTGGGGTAGATTACTGGTTGGATAAAGATGAAGGATTAGATACAAGAGGAACAATAGAAAAAATAAAAAGAACTCGCAAATGGGGAAAAGAGACCTATGCTAACGAATTATCTGGAAGAATGACTGGAAGAGTTTGTAAGTGTGGGAGCATTATGATCAATAATGGAAGGTGTTTTATATGCGTAAAGTGCAGAAAAGACACAGGAAGTTGCGGAGGTGGATAAAAAATGCTCCTTAAGATTAAAAGATTAAACCCAGAAGCAATTCTCCCAATCTACGCGCATAAAGGAGATGCTGGATTGGATTTGTTTTCTTGTGAAAACTGCATCTTAAAGCCAGGAGAAAGAAAAATGATTTCAACTGGAATTTCTGCTGAACTGCCAGAAGGATATGTAGCATTAATCTGGGATAAATCCGGAGTAGCTGCTTCTGGAATAAAAACAATGGGCGGCGTAATTGAATATACTTATAGAGGAGAGTATAAAGTTGTAATGCTTAACACAACTAAAGAAAATTATGAAATAAAAAAAGCCCAGAAAATTGCCCAGCTTTTAATACAGCCAATTGTCACAGCAGAAGTTGAGGAAGTTTTTGAGTTGTCAGAAACAGAAAGAGGAGATGGAGCGTTTGGAAGCACTGGGATTTGAAATAAATTCTTTTTTATTAAATCAATTTAAAAGGCTTTGCAAAGCACAAGCCTTTTAAATGCTATTTTTCTTAATTCTTTCATGCTTAGAGGTGTTTTACAGGAAGGAGAAAGAAGAAAATGGCGAAGAATGACAAAGCAATTGACATTTCAGAGAAAGAATTTGAAGAAACAATTAATTCTAAAGACAAGCAAGCTGTTGTAATAGATTTCTATGCAGAGTGGTGCATGCCCTGCTTGATGCTGGCTCCAGTAATTGAAGAGCTCGCTTCAAAGATAAAAACCATAAAATTCGCAAGAGTAAATGTTGATGAAAACAAATCTCTTTCTGCAAAATTTAACATAACTTCTATACCTTGTTTAATTGTATTCAAAGAAGGAAAAGAAGTTGAAAGAATTACAGGAGCTTTGCCAGAAGAAGTTTTAGAAGAAAAATTGAAAAAGCACCTTAAATGAAGAAGTGTGTTGGTTAAAGTATTCCTTTATGAACATTTTAAAATATTCTTAGCTGACTCTTTTCTTCTGGTATACCCATCTTTTAAAAGAGACTTGGCCATCTTTCCATTAGGGTGTACAAGAGCACGATGAAAATGATAAAGTGCGTCTAAATAATCATTTATTATTTTCATTGGATTATTGCAGCTTTGATGATAATCAACAGGCAATGATAATGTCATTACCTCATCTATTGAAGATTGAGATACATCTGTTCGCGGATATAACACAGGAATTGCAAGCATCTGTATTAAACTCTTCCCAGGATTACAAACATTTATGATTGCACTTTGAACTCCCCCCTTTATCTCGATTTTAATTCTTTTTTCTACGCCTTCTAATTCATTTAAGTCTTTTTCATAAAACCAAACCCCTTTATTATCACATCCATGAGAATCAAGATAGAAAATTGAAGTTTTCTTGTGTAATAATAATGATAATTCTCTGGGCATTGTTCCTGCAAGTTTGCGGGTAGCATTAATAAAGTGCATTTTTAAAACATAATAGAGGCCTTTATCTCTAAGGCTATCCTCTCTCAAAAACTGGGTACCTCCTTCTGCAAGAATAGTATATTCTCCTGTATTAAACTGACATCTGCACACCATAAGTAACCCTATTCTATATAAACTTATAAACTTTTTCCTTCAATTTCTCTTAGTTTTCCTAAAAAAAGTCTTCATAGAAGATTTTTTAAATGCAGAATTATCTATTAATTTACGGACCCGTAGCTCAGCCCGGTTAGAGTACTGGCCTTTTATGACAAGATTTAGAAAACTTCAGAAATAAAATTTCTGATAGTCGTCAAAAATCTTTTAGATTTTTGAGATCTCCAAGAAAGCCAGGTGTCGAGGGTTCAAATCCCTCCGGGTCTATTTTATAGAAGATAAAAGAAAAGATTAGATTATTGAAGATGCTCAAGATGAAGTAAAGATTAAAAAGATGATAAAAGCAATAATTTTCGACATTGGTGGAGTTTTAAGAGAAAATATAGACCTAAATGATTTTTGGGGGGATTCTAAGGATTCAGATAAATTAAGAAAAGGTTTTGGTACTGGAAAGATATCAACAAAAAAGTTTATCAAGAGGGGTGCAAAATTGTTGAAAATCAGCGAAAGCAAATTTTTAAGAGAGTATAAAAGAGTTTATAATAAACCAGAATTAGATAAAGAGGTATTTGATATTTATAAAAGAATAAAAGTCAAAAAATATTTATTGTCAGACACTAATCCTTTGCATAACAGCTACGAAAAGAACAAATATGACTATATCTTTAAAATTGCCAACAAAGTTTTTTTATCGTATAAGATAAGATTGAGAAAAGACAATGTTAAAACATTCAAAATTATAACACAAAAAATTAAAACATTACCTAGAGAAATTTTAATGATTGATGACTCTCTTAAGAATTTAAAAAATGCCGAAAAAGCAGGCATGAATGTACTTTTGTTTAAAAATGCAAAACAATTAAAACAAGAATTAAGGAAGTCTGGGATAGATATCTAATCTTTTATTCTGCTTTAACTTCCTCTAATTCTTCAATTACTAAATTTATAAGTTTTCCCTTTCCTTTTTCTTCCTCTACTTTATAGCCATAAGGAAAACAAATTTCTGCTTGTACTCTAGAAGGATAAATCATTGAATAATTTTTTCTTTCAAAATCTTTCCATCCCCAATAATCTGATTTTTCACCTTTTTCTGCTTCCCTGACTTTTATTTTAAAATAAGGGCCATCTCCACAAAATTTTGTTTTTATTATGCTGTCATAAATACCCCCCCACATAAAATCTTTATTTATCTTAGAAGATTTTTCTTTTAGAGCATAATAAATTTGTTTGTACACTTTAGTGATATAAACAAAAGATTAATAAATTTATCTTTTTTATTAATTAAAATGGAAACCTTAGAAATGATTATTTATTCTGTAATAACTTTTCCTTTATTTTTTGTATTTGGAAACAACTTAGCTAACTATAATAATGCTAAAGAATGGTTAGATTTTCATGGAATTAATTATTCTTTTTATGAAGATAGAGAAAAAGCAAGAAAAAGTGATTCTGTAAGTGGTTTCGTAAATTATTATTTAGGTTATCTTGGAAGGCACATAGCTTATAAACTTCATTCAAAAAAGACCTAAACAAGTTTGGGATAAATATTTAAAACACAATTAATTGGATATTTTGTAAGGATATTGATATAGGGGGCGAAGAAAAATGTGCGGAAGTTGTGGCTGTAGAAAAAAGAAGAAAAAAAAGGTGAAATACTCAAGGTAAATATTTAAAGAAATTTATTTTAATAAATAAAAATATTGAAAGATAAAAGGGGGTAAAATGAAAATGGGATGGTTTATTTATGCATTAATATCATTAATTGGTTTTGGAATTTTGTTTACATTAATTAAATATGGATTTAATAAAGGAATAACAAGCGAAGGAATGTTATTTTATCAATTTCTTTTTACTGCATTAATAATTGGTGCTGTTCTTATATTTAGCTCAAAAAATTCTTTTTCTATTAATAAAATTCAGCTTTTGATTTTAATAATTATCGGAATAATGAGTGTTATTGCAAATTTGTTTTTGTTTAAAGCAATGAGTATTTCTGCAAATCCCGGATATGTTCTAGCTATAACAAATCTTAACACTCTTTTAGTCTTAATTGCTTCATTTTTTGTTTTTGGAGCTAAATTTGATATAATTAAACTAATGGGGGTGTTATTAGCAGTTATAGGGGTTATTTTAATAGGATTAAAATGAAACAATCTGATTTTTTGAATTTAAAATACAAGCCAAAAGAAAGCGACTTAATATGCTTGTTTAGGGTTGAACCAGCAAGAAATGTTAGCATAAAAAAAGCAGCTGAAAATATTGCTCTTGAAAGCTCAACTGGAACATGGGCTGAAGTCAAAACAGAAAAAAAATATATGCAAGAGCTTGCTGCGAAAGTTTTTTCTATTCGAGGAAATTTTGTAAAAATTGCTTATCCTTCGCGCCTTTTTGAAAAAGGAAATGCTCCGAATATTCTAAGCAGTATAGCTGGAAACATTTTTGGAATGAAAATTGTTAAGAATTTAAGGCTTGAAGATATAAAAATCCCTAAAGAAATTTTAAATTCTTTTTATGGCCCGCAATTTGGAATTCCTGGAATTCGTAAGATGCTGAAAGTTTATGATAGGCCTTTGCTTGGCACGATTATTAAGCCAAAACTCGGCTTAAGGACAAGAGACCATGCAAAAGTTGCTTATGAATCTTGGCAAGGAGGTTGCGATGTGGTTAAAGATGATGAAAATCTCGCAGGACAAAAGTTTAATGAGTTTGAAGAAAGGCTGGCGAGAAGCTTAGAAGCTGCAAATAAAGCAGAAGAAGAAACTGGAGAGAAAAAAGCTTATTTGATTAATGTAACAGCTGAAACAAAAGAAATGATGAAAAGAGCGCAGCTTGTTGAAGATTTAGGAGGAAAGTTTGTTATGCTGGATGTTGTTACAGAAGGATTTGGAGCTTTACAATCTTTGCGCGAGGCTGATTTTAAACTTGCTATACATGGTCATCGCGCCATGGCAGCAGCTTTCACAAGAAATAAGAAACATGGGATTTCTATGTTTGTTCTTGCAGATATGCTTAGACTTATTGGAGTCGATACTCTACATATCGGCACAGTTGTTGGAAAAATGGAGGGAGATTCCGAGGAAATTTTTGAATTAGATGAAGAGATTAAAAAGGAAACAGTAAAGGAAACTAAATTAAGACTTTCTCAGAATTGGGGCAAGATAAAGCCAGTATTACCTGTTTCTTCAGGGGGTGTCCATCCTGGAAATGTTCCTTATTTAATAAAACATTTAGGTAAGGATTTATTGATTCAGGCTGGTGGAGGAATCCATGGGAATAAATTAGGTACAAAAGCTGGCGCAATGGCTATGAAACAAGCCATAAAAGCAACACTTGAAGGTATTCCCTTAAAAGAATATGCGAGGTCTCACATAGAACTCAAAACCGCTCTTGAGCAATGGAAAATTTAAACAAATAAACTTAAAAATAGTCTTTTTCTACTTTATCTTATGTTTACAGAGAAAGGGTTTGATACTGAAAAATATTTAAAAGAGCAATCAAAAGAGATTTTAAATAGAGTAAAGAAATTTAAAAAGCTTTATCTTGAGTTTGGCGGCAAGATATGCTATGATTTTCATGCTTCTCGTGTTTTGACTGGGTATGATGAAAATACAAAAATTAAAATCCTGCAGATGATAAAAGAAAATTCTGAAATAATTTTTTGTATTAGCTCGAAAGATATAGAAAACGGAAAAATCAGGGGAGATTTCGGCTTGACTTACGAAGCAGCTACTTTAAAATCTATAAATGATTTAAAAGACTTTGATTTGGATGTTAAGGCAGTTGTAATAACAAGATTTTCAGATGAAGAAAAAACCCTAAAGTTTAAAACTTATTTAGAGAATATAGGAATTAAAGCTTACATTCAAAAAGAGATAAAAGGCTATCCTGCAAAAGTTGATAAAATTGTTAGTGAAGAGGGGTATGGTAAAAATTCTTATGTTAAAACAGAAAAACCAATTGTTGTTGTTATTGGTGCTGGTCCAGGCAGTGGGAAAATGTCTTTTTGTTTGTCTCAATTATATTTTGACAGTTTGAATAAGATAGATTCTGGATTTGCAAAATTTGAAACATTTCCGATTTGGGATTTGCCTTTAGAACATCCGGTTAATTTAGCTTACGAAGCTGCAACAGCTGATATTGGCGACTTTAATATGGTTGACCCTTTTCATTTGGAAGCTTATAATATTTGTGCTATAAATTACAACAGAGATATAGAAAATTTTCCTATACTGAAAAAAATTTTAGGCAAAATGGGAAAAGATATTTACAAATCGCCAACAGAAATGGGAGTTAGTAAGACAAAAGCAGGCATAGTTAATGATGAGTTAGTTAGAGAAGCTGCAAAACAAGAAATTGTGAGAAGATATTTCAGGTATAAAAAAGAAGAAACTTTGGGCTTGATTAAAAAAGAGGTTACAGAAAAAGTTAAAAAATTAATGCAGGAATTAAGCATTAATGAAGAATATAGAAAAACTGTTGTGCCTGCAAGAAAAGCTGCTTTAGATGCTGAAAAACAAAAAGATAAAGGAAATAAAGGGTTTTATTGCGGCTCTGCTATGCAGTTGGGAGAAAAAATTATTACAGGAAAAAATTCTGAATTGCTGCATTCAGAATCTGCATGCATAATTAATGCTTTAAAATTTCTCTCCGATATACCCGATGAAATTGACTTGCTGCCTAAAAATATTATTCGGGGAATTAGAGAGCTAAAGAAAAAAATTGTATCTAATAAAAATCCGAGTTTAGATGTGAGCGAAATTTTAATTGCGCTCTCTATTTCTGCATTAACAAATCCTGCTGCTGCAAAATGTTTGGATAATATTTCTTTATTAAAAGGATGTGAAATGCACACAACTCATCTTTCTACAAAAGGTGATGAAAATGGGCTGAGAGATTTGGGCATAAATTTGACAACAGATGCGGCACAAACTCCAAAAATATATTTTAGATAAAAAAGAGGAACGCTCAAAACAAAACCTTTAAATTAAGGTTTTGTTACTTATTTTTATGAAATTTCGAGAATTTAAAACTTCAAGTGGAAAGCAGGTTTTAGCTGGCAGAGATGCAGAAACCAATGAAAAGCTAGCGGAGCAAGCAGGAAAAGATGAGGCAGTTTTGCACACAAAAGAAGCTGGAAGCCCATTTGTTAATATTAAAGATGATAAAAAGAAAATAACGAAAAAAGACATTAAAGAAGCTGCGATATTTTGTGCAAGATACAGCCATGACTGGCGGGACAACAAGAAAGATGTTGTTGTGCATTATTTTCTCGGAAAAGATGTTTTCAAAATAAAAGCCATGAAATTAGGAACTTTTGGCGTTAAAAAATTCAAAGAAATTAAAGTTAAAAAAGAAGATATTGAAAAGTTTATAAATGAACAAAATAAGGAAAATTTAAGATGACAAACATTTTAGTTTTTGGAGCAAGTATAACTTGGGGCGCATGGGATAAAGAAGGTGGCTGGGTAAGCAGATTAAGAAAGTTCATAGATGAAAAAAATATTTCTGACTCAGATTATAATTGCATGATTTATAATCTGGGGATTTCGGGAGATAATACTAATTATTTATTAGAGAGACTTAAAAATGAAGTGAAAGCAAGATTAAGTGAAGAAGAAACAATAATCATTTTTTCTATAGGAACAAATGATTCTGCAGCTTCAAAATCAGAAGTGTCTGTTTCAATAGACAAGTTTAAAGAGAATCTAAAAAAGATTATTAATATTGCAAAAAAACATACAGATAAAATAATTATCTTGGGTTTAACAAAAGTTGATGAATCTAAAACAAATCCTATTCCATGGAACCCTTCAGTAAGGTATATTAATGAGAATATTAAGAGATATAATCTTGAATTAAAAAGATTAGCAGAAAAAGAGAATTTAAACTACATTAATTTGTTTGATTTACTTGGGAAGGAAGATTTAGAAGATGGTGTGCATCCCAATTCTGAGGGGCATGAAAAAATTTTTCAGATAATTAAAGATTTTTTAATTGGGAAGGAGATTATAGAATGAAAACCTTTTTATTTCACATACACACAAAAAAATCTTATGACGCGAATATAAAAATAGAAAAATTGCTTGATTATGTTATTAAGAATAAAATAGATTATTTTTGTGTTACAGACCATCATTCTTTTGAAGCTTGTGAAATTATCGAAAAACTTCTTAAAAGCAAGAAATATAGAGGCAAAACAAAATTAGTAAAAGGAATGGAGATTACAACAGAATATGGCGACATTATACCTTTGTTTATTAAAAAAGAAATTAAAACCCGCGAGTTTCTTGAAGTTGTAAGAGAAACAAAAAAACAAAAAGGCTTATTGATAATTCCCCACCCTTATCATATGCATAAACATCTTCCTTATTTAATTAAACATGTAGATGGAATTGAAATTTTCAATTCGTGCGGATTCAATTTTGAAAATAAAAAAGCGATGCAACTTGCTCTTGAAAATCCCCAGCTTCTTCACATAGCTGCAGTTGATGCGCATTTAATCAATGAGCTGGGAAATGCTTTAAATGAGATAAAATTAGGAAAAAAAATAAAAATAAAGCCAATATTTTATAAAAGCAGCGGGCGTACTGCAAGTTTAAAGCATTTTATTATGAAAGTTTTAAATATTATAAAAAATTTGTTTAGAAAATGAAAAGCACAACTATAAATCGTGAAACTGAACAGCTAATAAGACAGAAAATTCAAGAAAATTTTGAAAATGGCAGAGGTATTTATAAATTATTTTACAGAATTGGTTATAATGCAACCAGTGATTATAATAATGCTTCAGATATCGCAGGGATTGCAATATTAAAAATGTGGAGAAGTGCTGGAACTTATTGTTTTCCTGTTGATAGAAATATGCCTTTCTTAGAGGATAACAGAATGAGAAGATGGGCATGGCAAATTGGCAAAAACACTGCTGTTGATTTTTTTAGGTGGGGGAGTTATTTTGAAAGAAAATATCAGATTTGCCAAAATGATTTTATGGAAATAAAGTTTGGTTCAAGGATAAGTTCTATGGAAGATAACCCTCTTTCAAGAGCTATAGAAAGGGAAGACTTGGAAATTGCAAAAAAAGTTATAGATGAGCAGATATTGGGGCTTCCTGAAAAGTTTAGAACTGTTTTAATGATGAGCTATTTTGAAGAGAAGAAATATAGGGAGATTGCAAAAGAATTGAATATTCCAATTGGCACTGTTAAAAGCAGATTAAACAATGCAAAAATAAAATTGATGGGGGGGTTAATGGAAATTTATAATTATCTTCGTGAATAAAATGAAAAAAGGACAATCAACTTTACAAATCGGCAAGAATGGACTGACAGAAGGTATTATCGAGAATATAAAAACTTATTTTAAGACTCGCGACAATGTTAAAATTTGTTTATTAAAAAGTGCTGGACGCGACAGAGAAAAAATGAGAGGAATTGCAGAAAAAATCCAACAAGAGCTTGGCGAAAAATTTACTTATAAAATTCTCGGCTTCACAATTTTCCTGAAAAAGTGGAGAAAAGTGAAAAGATAAAATGCTCAAAACAAAATTCTCGTCTTATTGTCTAAAAGGAATTCCGCAAGGATGCAAATATTGCGTTAAAGGAAAGAAATTAGTGGTTTTTATTACTGGCATCTGCAATAGAAATTGCTGGTATTGCTCTTTAAGCGAAAAAAGAAAAAATAAAGATAAAATATGGATAAATGAAAGAGAGTGCAAAAGCATTAAAGAGATGTTACAAGAAGCAAAAGAGAGCAGAGCAACAAGCGCAGGGATTACCGGCGGAGACCCTTTTCTTTGTTTTAATAGAACTTTAAAATTCGCGAAAGCTCTAAAAAATACTTTCAAAAAGTTTCATATTCATATTTATCTTCCAACAAAATTTTTAACAAAAAAGAAATTGAAAAGAATTTCAAAATATGTTGATGAAGTAAGATTTCATCCGGAATTTTTATGTAAAAAATTAAGTGAAAAAGAAATTGAGGGGGATATTGAAAAAATAAAACTTGCAAGCTTGTTCTGGAAAAAACAAAATATTGGCATAGAACTTCCTATGTTGCCTGATAAAAAACAAGAAATTTTTAATTTTATCTTGAAAATTCAAAAGTATATTGGATTTGTTAATTTAAATGAGCTGGAAATAAGCGATACAAATTTCAAATTTATAACAAGAAAATATAAATTAAAAGAAGGGGGTTATGTTGTTGCTGGAAGCAAAGAAGCTGGTTTGTGGATATTAAAGAGATTAAAAAAAGAAAAACTAAAAACAAAGCTTAAAATTCATTTATGCACAGCAAAGCTAAAAAATAATTTTCAGTTTAAAGAAAGACTGAAAAGGCATAAAATTCTGCCTTTTGGCAGTAGGACAGAAGATGGAACTGTTGTTTATTTTATAACAGATATTAAAAATTTCAATAAATTAAAAAAAGAAAAATTGAAATTTTTTATTGATAAAAAGAAAAATAGAATAATTTTAAGCGAGAGAGCTGCAAAAAAGCTGTTGAGTTTAGGGTTAAAAGTCGAGAGAGTTGAGGAGTTTCCGACTTATGATAGAATGGAAGTTGAACTAGAAAAATTGTAAAAATAAAATATATTTTCCATTATAAAAATAAATATAAAGCCTGATTAAATAAAAAGAATATGCCAGAAAAACCATTATATGCAGATGCTATGTTAAAAGTAACTATTGCTGAACCTCCTGAAGAACACCTTCTTTGGATTAAAAAAAGGAATTGGACTACTTATGTTATTCCCCGGAATTGCCTTAGAGAGTTTGCTCTAACTCCAAGAGCAAGATTAGAAAGTAAATTAGATACTTTCAATCCAGAAATAATGTATAATTTGAGAGAAAAAGGATTAACAGCAGACTCTGTGCATGTAGCATTTTGCCAAGCGTATATTGAAGATGAAAGAAGAATTCGCGATTGTCAACTTGATGAAGCATCAAAAACATAAGAGCGTATAGCTGCCTAATAAATCCAATAAAAAAGAGGTTTTCTCCCACCCAGTTACTGAAGAGAACTTTACAGGTTATATTTATTTCTATAATTCATCCAATTCTATTTTTTTAGGTCCATTAGTTTCATCTACAAATTCATAACCAGGGGTTTGTTGTGCAAATTTTTTCCCAAAGTCAACTGCCCCTTCATAAACTTTGTTTGTTAAATCATTTGCTGAGTTTACCATTCCTATCGGTAACCTAACTCCATAATTCTTTTTATGAGACATTCCATAGATATATGGACAATCATTAAATGGAAGAAGGATAACTAAATTACCTAATTCCATTCTTCCATCATCATTTGGTTCGTCTGATTCTAGAGTATAGGGTATTAGGGGGTTGGTTTCATTACTTCTTCTTAAAAATACTTTATTCATTATAATTGATTGAATTCGAATTTTATAAAGATTTGTATCATTAAAAATAATGTATAGTTCTCTTCTTATTTATTATTCCCACCCTAAACTTCTTTTTTACTTCTTCGCAATCTGCGGATTGTTAGGCCACATTACATTCTCACTTCGCTCGGGATTTAACAGGAGATTTTAAGGTTCAGCCCTTGCAGAACTTCAACCCAAATTCTTTGCTTATTGATAATTTTTAGAATGGCAAAGAACTTCTCAAAATCCCACGAGATATGTCATTATTTATTTATAAGGTCTAATCTGAAATGTATTCTTTACTACAGATTTATTTAAAAATACTCTTTGATAGTCTAAAGTATGGCGGGTACATGGTATGAAGATAAGGAACTAAAGATAGTCGCTTCTCAAGATGTTGGGTACGAATCATTTTGCATAAAAAATAAAGAGGGGGATGAATCTTGCTATAAACTCCCTATTAGATTGTTTAATGAGGTTCATGAACTCAAGCGAGGAGAACTTGAAGGAAAATTAAATGAAATAGATCCTAAAATAACCGAGAGTTTAAAAAAAGCAAATATAAGTATTGATTCTGCTCATTTAGCGATGTGCCTTTCATCTTATAATGCCTGGGAAACAATAAGGGCTGATAGAGAATCAGAAAGAATGAGTTTTATGTTGTAGTATACAAATATTTAAAAACTAATTCAGTTTATTAATAATATGGCAAGAATAAGCTCTAAATTAGAAAAAATTTTTAAGAGAATGGGCTTAAAGCGAGATGATTTAAGAGGGAGAGTTCTGGCATTAGTGCGATTATTACCTGTTGGAAATATGGGCATACCTTATGAAGTAACCCGAGCTGACGATGGTAGTATAAATGAAAAATCATATACTAAAAAAGATTTAACTACAATGCCCACAGACACAATAAAAACAGTTTATTTTGATTTGTGCCTTATTGCAGGAGAGAATATAGATTATATTCTAGCACAATCAACCGCTGCATAAACATTTATAAACCCTTTTTCTTCTTAGTTTTAGACTAAACAGCCTATTAGGTTGTTCTAATTCCGTAAGGAATGGTCTGTTTTATTGAGGATAAAAAATGTCAATATATGAAATTCCTGCTGATGTTTATAATAAAAAGTTAGCTGAAGCACTGAAGCAGCTTGAAGAGTTTAAAATGCCTGAGTGGGCAAATTATGTTAAAACTTCTGTTGCAAGAGCAAGGCCGCCTGTTGAAGAAGATTGGTGGCATAAAAGAGCAGCTTCTATTTTAAGGCAGATTTATATTAAAGGGGTAGTTGGAGTTAACAGATTAAAAACAAGATATGGGGGGAGAAAAAACAGGGGAATGCAGCCCGAGGAGTTTAGAAAAGGAAGCGGCAAGATTATAAGAGTGATGTTACAGCAAGCTGAAAAAGCAGGATTTTTGGAAAAAATTAAAGCAAAAAAATCTGGCAGACAGCTGACTAAAAAAGGAAAAGAATTCTTAGAGGGAATTAAAGGAGAAGGAGAAAAGTAAAATGGCAAAAAAACTTAAATCCGGCAAGGAATGTTTAGCAGTGGGGATTAATAACTCTAGTGCACCAATTGTTGTCTATAGAACTGAAAAAGATGGAACTCCAATTATTACTAATGAAGATGTACTTTTAATAGGATTCAGTGGATTAAATAGTATGTCTGTTGATGGCGTGTCTTTTGCAAAAACAAGATTATTTCTTCATGGACCGAACTATAAGTTTTTGAGAGGAGAGAATTTAGAGAATGGGTATGATCCGAACAAATGCAAATTATCAGAAGAAGATTGGAAAAAACTAAGAGGGATATATGCTGAAAAAAGTAGAGGTTTAGAAAGGAGAGTTTAAAATGGATGAATACAAGGATGTAAAAGCAGGGAATTTAGTTTTAAGTAGACTTTGCGGCGAAATTGTCGTTGGTTATGAAAAATTGGAAAGTAAAAAACCAAATTATGAAAGAGGGATTAAGATGATAATAAAAATTATAGGTATTCAAGAATCCAGAGAAGGAGACAAATTAGTTGTTAGAATATTATTAAATGGCAGAGATTTTTCATTTTTAAGGTATGAATTATTACCATCAATAGAAAGAGCCAAAGTAGCTGCTATAATGCATCCTCGCCTAAAAGATGATGGGAAATTAACCTGTATAGTTAAAGAAAAACCTTAATAATTTAAAATGCCAACAAGAAGAAAACGCTATCAAAGGAAGATTAAGCTAGCTGTGCATGGAAGAAGAACAAAATGGGCTCCATTTTGGGCTGTGATTAGAAAACATGGAATGGGAAAAAGAGTGCATCCGAGCAGCATGACTCGGCTTAGAAGAAGCTGGAGAAGAACTAAATTAAAAATTAAACCAAGAAAAATGAAAAAGGAGCATTTAGGGTAACCTTTCTTTAAAAAAGACAAGCTTAACTAAAGAAAAACTAAAAAATAAAAATGGCGAAAAAAGAAATTGAACCAAAAGTTGTGTTGGAAAGAACTTACATAATCCCACTTAGGCGCGAGTGGCTTAAAGTGCCTGAATATAAAAGAGCAAACAAAGCGGTTAAAGCTGTTAAAGAATTTCTTGTCAGGCATATGAAAGTTTATGATAGAGATTTGAAAAAAATTAAAGTTGATATTTTGCTAAATAATGAAATAAGATTCAGAGGAATGAAAAAGCCTCCAACAAAAATTAAAGTTAAAGCAAAAAAATACGATAATGGTATTGTTAAAGTCGAACTTGCAGAAATACCTCAAATAATAAAATATAAACTTGAAAGAGAAAAAAGGCAGAAAGAAAAAGCTGAGAAGAAAAAAGAAAAGAAAGAAGAGAAAAAGCCAAAAGAAAAGAAAGAGGAAAAGAAAGAAAAGGAAGAATTAGAAAAGAAGCTGGAAGAAGAAAAGAAAGAAGAGGAGAAAGAAGAAACAAAAGAAGAAAAAGAAGAGAAAAAAGAAGCTGTTAAAGAGGGTGGATTAAAAATTGCAAAAGAAGAGCACAGAAAAATGAAACATGAATTTGCCGGGCAGAAAATAAAAAAACAGCCTCTTAGAAGAATGGCTTTGCAGAAGTGAGAAGGTTACAATAAGAAAAGTTAACCAACAGATTTAATACCTGCTTCACAGAGAGACCGCTTCGCGAAGTATCCATTTTCTACATTAATTAATAAAAATTCTATTATATCTCGAGCAAAGCGAGCTATATTCGGCAGAGTGAGGCTACTTTCTGTTTCTAATGTTGAGCTCTGAACTCGATTTAACACAACAAGAAAGTTTATAATTATAGTTTTCTAATTGTTTTGATGAGAGAGGCAGAAGAAATAATAAACAAGCTGCAAGAAAAATCAAATAAAGAGCTGGCAGTAAGGTATAAAAGTTATTTGAAGTCTCCTTTTGAGTTTTATGGCTTAAGGGTTCCTGAATTGAGAAAAATTGCAAAAGAATATAAAAATTTAGAGCTTTCTGAAGTTTATGATTTGTTTAATAAACTATGGAATAGCAATTTTCATGAAGAAAGATCAATAGCTATCTTTTTGCTTTCTTTAAAAGAAAAATACTTTGACTATGAAACTTGGAAATTTGCGATTTCTAAAGTTAAAGACATAAAAACCTGGGACCATTGTGATGCAATTTCAAGCTGGGTTTTAGGAAAAATGCTTTCAAAAGACATAACACTTAAAAAAGATGTTGAAAATTTAGCAGAAAGCAAAAACCCTTGGGAAAGAAGAGCGGCGATAATTTCAACCTCTCATCTTATCAAAAAGAGAAAACTTGAGCTGACATTCAAGCTAGCTGAAAAATTAATCTATGATGAAGATGTTTATGTGCAGAAAGGTGCTGGCTGGATGTTAAGAGAAGCGGGAAAAAAAGAAAGAATTGCGGTAAGAGATTTTATTTTAATGCATTTGGATATGAAAGCCTATGCTTTCTCTTACGCGACAGAAAAAATGAAGGAATTGAGAAAAGTGAAAAAGGAAAAATTGAGAAAAAATAAAGAAGATAAAACTGAATCACAACAAAATTTTTAAGCTTGATAAAACTTGATTTTTAATGACAAACTACAAAATCAAAACAGCCGAAGAGATTGAGAAAATAGCCAGAGAGCTTAGAGAAAAAAGAAAAATAATTGTAACAACAAACGGCAGTTTTGATATTTTGCATTATGCGCATATTGACATTTTAGAAAAAATGAAGCGAGAAGGTGATGCTCTTATAGTTTTATTAAATTCTGATTCTTCTGTCAAAAAATTTAAAGGAGAGAACAGGCCGATTATTCCTGAAAATGAAAGGGCAAGAATGTTAGCTGCTTTGCAATGTGTAGACTATGTTGTGATTTTTAATGAAGAAACGCCATTAAAAATTCTTGAGGTTATAAAGCCGCATAAACACATGAAAGGCGGAAGTTTCATAGAAGAGAGAATAAAAGAAGAAAAAGAGCTGCTTGAAAGCTGGGGGGGAGAGTTTAAAAATTTAGAAATAGAAGATGGATTTTCTACAACAAATATAATAAACAAGATTTTAGAGAAAAATGGAGCTAGAAAAGATAAAGAAGAGGCTACCTGAGGGAGATTATGTAAGAAAAGAGATTAGAAGATATATAAAAGAACATCCAGATGAAAATCTGTCTATTTCTCCAGATAGAGGCATACCTTCAGAAAGACACAAAAAATTAATTAATAAAGTAAGCTTTGATATAATAGATGCTCACCACTTATTTCATAGTACTCAAGAGTATGATATTAATAATATATCTGCAACAATTAATGAAGAGTATTGGAGAGTTCACAAAAAACAATAATTTTAAAATGGACTTGTGTAAAATAAAAGAGAGCAAAACAATTAAAGAACTTTTAGAATTTTCAATCCTAAATATAGACAAGCCTTCAGGCCCTACAAGTTTTCAAGTAGATGATTATATAAAAAAATCTCTTGATTTAAAAAAAAGCTCTCATTTTGGGACTTTAGATCCAAAAGTTACAGGTGTTCTGCCTGTAGCACTTGGAAGAGCTTGCAAACTTTCAGAATATTTTATGCATAAAGACAAGACTTATGCTGGGATAATGCGTTTGCATAAAGAAATAGAAAAAAAAGAGCTTGAAAAAGAAATGCAGAAATTTATTGGAAAAATTATGCAAAAGCCGCCAATAAAGTCAAGAGTAAAACGAGAAGAGAGAGAACGCGAGATTAAAAAGTTTGAGATTTTGGAAAAACATGAAAAAGAGGTTTTGTTTTTAGCAGAAGTTGAAGCAGGAACCTATATACGAAAATTGTGTTCGGATTTGGGAGAGAAAATAGGAGGGGCGCATATGGCTGAGCTAAGAAGGACAAAAGCGGGTATTTTTTCAGAGGAAGATGAAAATTTTGTAAATTTGTATGATTTTAAAGAGGCTGTTGAAGAGTATAAAAAAGGCAAAGAAGAAAAATTAAGAGAAATGCTGATTCCTGCTGAAATTATTGTAAAAATTTTGCCTGTTGTTCAGGTAAAATCTAAAAGTGTAAGACAATTACTGACTGGCAAACCGTTAATGAAAAAAGATATTATCGAAGAGCTACCAACTTCAGAAAGATTTGTTGTTTTTTGCGGCGAGAGGTTTATAGAAGTTGTTAGAAAATCGCAAGAGGGAGATATTATCGCAAGGCCTGAGTTTGTCATGAACTAAATATATATTTTACAAATATATACTTGATATTTAAAAGCAGCAAAGCTTTTAAACACAAATCTTCTTGATTTAGAATGAGATGTCTGAGCCGTAGAGATTTACAAAGGTTTTTGCAAGGAACTGATCCACAAAAAGATCAGCTAGTTATTGATTCTAAAGGAGTTGTGGCAGCATATCATGCTGCTGGTTGCAGTATGTTTGATTCACAAGTTGCAAGACCTGCTTCTTATAATGCAGCCAGGGGTTTAGTCGCTGATGAAGAGGATGGCTCTCGATTAGGTTCTTCTATTTTAAATGGTCCAAATACAGAGTTAAGAGACGGTTCTGACGATATAATGGTTGAAGAAGTTCTTCGTTTACAAGAAGAATTGGGCTATGCTGCTGCCTTAGAACAAAAACCTTATTTTCATCCAAATGCCGTGGCTGAAACGTTAGGGTTTCAGGTAAGGCAGGTAAAGACTATTCTAAAAAGAAGTTAATTAAAAATCAAAAATGAAAGATTCAGAACTTCCTGATTATTGCGGGATTCTTGAAGCAGATATTGATGATTTAAGAGGCAATTATAATCAGTTATTTGATTTAGGCCTTGGATTCCTTGCGGAAAATTGTAGACTTGATGGAAATAATAAATTAGAATATGATGTTCTTTATAGAAATCTTGGAAATTTTTATAGGTTAGTTGTCAATACTTCTCGTATAGATTTAAGCCAGATTGCATTCCAAAAAAGATTAGTCTATGCTGAAAAGAAAAATTTTGCTGAAGAAGTTAAAGATAATCTTCGTGAAATGTTAGTAGACTTAGAAGACTTGCAGCATCCTGAAGAAGAAAGCCCGATTTACGAGAGAAGAGATGATTTATAAAACCCCTTTTTCTCTTCATTTTATGAGAGAGTTTATTTATTATTCACAACACGCAAGAACATCTGGGAATTTTAATACAGATGAGCTGATGAAAGCTGGAAGAATGGATATTGTCTGCAATTTTATTATAGCAACTTTTTTCTTATCACACAAGCAAAGAGAAGATGTGCACTTGCATTTAATTTTTATGGGGCCTCCAAATCCTCCAATGCACTTGGAGTTTATTTCAAACAAAGACATGACAATAAGCAAAAAAGATGTTGCTGGATTAATCAAGAGAATGTTGTATAAATGCAAGCCTGAAAGAAAAACAGAAGTTTTTCCCGGCTGTTTCATAGAGAAAAAATCTTTCTCAAAAGTTATTCAAGAATTAGAGCAAGAAGGAAAAAGAATTTTAATTCTTGACAGAAACGGAGAAGATATCAGACAAGCAGAGCTGGATAATTCAGTTTTTGTTATAGGCGACCAAGAAGACAAAGGGCTACCTATCAAGGAAATTAAAAGATTCAGAGAAAGAATTTCAATAGGAAAAGAAACTTATTTTGCTTCGCAGACAATGATTATCATACATAATGAGTTAGACCGGAGGGGATAAAATCAACCTGCTAACTTAAAATCCAATATTTCATCAGTTCAATTTTGCATTTCTAACATAAAATAATTTATTAATTATTAATCAATAGTCTCTTGCGAGTGAAACGAGCCTCTTTTCTAGCGAGCAAAGTGAATGAGATTTGTTTGGTGGGGAAGATAAATTTATAATCTTGAGAGTTCTCTTTATTTCATGAATGAAGCTCTTTTAGAAAAAGACCTTGGAGAAAAACTAAAATGAAGAAAGCAGTTAGAATTTTTTTCAGGGGAACTGTTCAGGGAATTTTTTTCAGGCAGTTTATTAAAGACAATGCTGATAAAAGAGGATTAAAAGGATTTGCAAGAAATCTTGAAGATGGAAGAGTAGAAGCCTGGCTTGAAGGAGAGGGCGAGATGATTAATGAGATGATTGAAGTATGTAGGATTGGGCCAAGACACTCCCAGATTAAAAATGTTGAAGTTAAAGAAGAAAAATTCCAATACTTTGAGCAGTTCAAAATCTTACGATTTTGAAAGCTAAAGAACACTAATTTTAATGCCTTAAGTTTATTACCTCTTAAGGGTCAAGAGGAGATAAATCTAATAAATATCTTTTGAGATTGTTAATTCTCCAAGCAATTGATTCTTTAACATGCGTTTCATATTCTCCTTCTCCTGTTATTTGAGAATATGCTCTTTTTAGCAAAGGAATAATTGTTTTTTTAACTCGTTTATTAAGTGTAAGCTCATGCCAGACTCTATCACAGCTTAATTCTGTCAAGTCATCTAATTTACTAATATAATCTCTGCCGCTTTTGTCTTTTTCTTTAAGAGCTCGTTTTAATTGGTCTGAAGCAATATCTAAATTGTACATTGACATTGTGTCTTCCATTACATCTAAAACATTAGCCATATGTCTAATAAGATTATTAGGTTTATAAATTTTTATATTAAGAATAGGGCATTTAAGATATTAAGGTTTTAAGTTTATTTTTTTATTCTTATCCCTGTAATTATCTCAAGTTGTCTTATGGTTTTTTCTCTTGCTTGCTCTTCTCCTAAAACTTCTATTTCTAAAGTATGAGAAGGCAGGCCTTTGTATATTGGCTTAGTAGGATAAGAGTGCAGTTTTAATCTTGAGGTGGTTTTTAAATCAAGAAAATCGTAAATTTCTTCTTCCCAGTGATCATCATGATTAGTCCTATCTGCTGTAGGCTTATGAAATTCAATTTTATCCTTGTTATACCCCCCTCTGCTGTAAGATACCATACACTCAAAGATTTTCCTTGCGTCAAAATCATCTGTGATATTTATGTGAATAGGTTCCATATTCTATATTAAAAAATTAATATTAAAAAGATTTGTTTAGTACAAAGGATGTGTTTATTCAACTATTCCTGTATGAGAGTAATTTACTAAGCTTCTAACTCTCATACTCATTGCATCAAGATACACCCTCAGTCCTTCAGGAAGAGTTTCAACAAAATCTCTTGCTTTTTGCATAGCTGGAATAATACATTTCATAACAAGCTCGCCTCTAACATTTAAATCAACTATATCAATATGAACATCCCTAGCCACCCTATTTAACTTAGAAGCATAATCGGGTGTTGGTTCTGGCCTTGTAAGCATACGATCTAATTTACACAAACTATCTGAAATAAACATATATTGATTAAAGTTTTGTTGTTTTTAATACTTTCTATAATAACTTTTTGCATGGATGGTGTTTCAATAAATATATAAATCTCTGTTTCTTGCTCTAATCATGGCAAGAGAGCAAGAAATAATAAAAGAGAGGCTGAAGAAAATACAAGAGTTAAAAGAGAAAGGAATTGAAGTTTACAAGTATTCTTTTGATAAAAAAGATTCTGCTGATGACCTCCAAAAA
>Ga0315276_10000582_pt1 | contig 31392 bp, 32 predicted proteins | sample YL17G05_0_MG_FD_204542 | JGI IMG/M metagenome (GOLD analysis project Ga0315276, IMG submission 204542) | Sediment microbial communities from Yellowstone Lake, YNP, Wyoming, USA - YL17G05_0 | ecosystem: Environmental > Aquatic > Freshwater > Lake > Sediment | place: USA: Wyoming | collected... | reverse complement strand
TGCAACAATTGTTCCTGTAGAAACGTTAGTTGCAGTTGCATTAGCAAGAACTGATAATCCAGATGCAACAATTGTTCCTGTAGAAACGTTAGTTACAGTTGCATTAGCAAGAACTGATAATCCAGATGCAACAATTGTTCCTGTAGAAACGTTAGTTACAGTTGCATTAGCAAGAACTGATAATCCGGTTGCAACAATTGTTCCTGTAGAAACGTTAGTTGCAGTTACATTAACAAGAGCTGATAATCCGGTTGCATTAAGACCACCAACACTAACATTGGTCGCAGTTACATTAGATGCATAGATTGTACCTGTTGTAAGTCCTGTTGTGATTCTAGCAGTTCCTGCTACATCTAATGTTTTTGATGGTGAACTTGTACCTACACCTAAATTACCCATTGTGTAAAATACATCATTGCCATTTGTATTCCAAATTTCAGAACCACTGTAGACACTATTATTTTTGTAAAAAGTACCAGTAAAATTAATGTCACCAGCAACATCCAAGGTATAACCAGGAGCTGTTGTTGCAATACCAATTTTTTGTCCTACAATCATTTTTTTTGCTACAGATGCATCTCCCATACTAGTCAAAGCTCCACCATTTGAAAAATTTGTAAAAGATGTTCCATTTTCTGCTACTATTCTAGACGCACCACCTATTTTTAATACATTTGAATTGTATATTATATCTGTTGTTGCCAAAGTATCACTGGAATTTGCATATACTAAATTGTTTGCTATAAATGCCCCAGATGTATTATTAATAACACCTGTAGTAACACCTAATGGTGTAGTACCAGGTGGAGCAGTAGTAGTTGCTCTGTATCTAATGACAGTTGTACCTGATGTATTAGTATTCAAATATTGAATTTGCCCAATACCTCCTTCTTTATTAGTAATACTAAATTGAACACCTGTTATATCACCTGTAAAACTAGATGTGATTACCCATCCAGTTGGTTTGTACAAACCATTGATTTCCCATACAGCATGTTTAGCATCAGTATCTGATATAGTAACGTTAATCATTGCCTTAAAAGAATTACAAATGGAATCATCAAAAGAAAAATCCGTAATATCAACAAATGTATTTTGATTATTTGCTAAAGCTGCTTGTTGCTCAAAGATAATATCCGCTAAATTGGGAGTCATTTTAACATTATTAACAACAAAATCTCCCGTAATATACGTATCAAATGTACTCAATGATCCCTTATTAATGATAGACCCACTTGTTGCACCAGCCGGTTGTGTGGAATTCTCAATAACAATTTGTGTTTCAAAAACTTGCGCATCTAAGTTATATGACATTTTTATAATTATTACTTAGAAATTAATTTTATCATTAAATTACGGTAATAAAAGATTAAAATATCTTTTACATAATAAATTCAGATTGTTTTATCATATGAATATTACATTTATCGACAAATGCGTTATAAACGCACTAAATAAAAATTATAAACGCACTAAATAAAAATAAAAAAATGTTGTCCGTGTAATTTTTTATTTTTATTTAGTGCGTTTATAATTTTTATTTAATTCTTAATATTTATCAAAATTTTTTCAAATTCTGTTACAAATGATTTTATATGAAAGCGCGATTTATCCATATGTTTTAAATATTTATGTGCCCGTCTTATTAAACGATCAGAACAGAACATATTATAAACTTGAACATTAATAAGGCTATAATCAGTAGAAGATGCCGTAAAATAAAGTGGATAATCCTTTCCTAACAATTCAACTACAGCAGGGTGTTTATTAACTATTATAGGCGTAGTCCTTACTATACATTCTATAATTGTATTTACAGCTGATGCGTCTACTAAATTTATGTAAACTATGTTTTCAGTCATTAATTTATCATACTCATCATTCTGTAAATATTCTAAAAATGAAATACTAGATACCTTTTTAACAATATCATCATAAAAATGTTTACTCCAATTGTTATACAATTCTTCATGACAATTTTGACTTACATTTCCACTTGCATTTTGAATACATTTATTTTGACTTACATTTTGACTTACATTTTGACTTACATTTTGACTTACATTTTGACTTACATTTTGACTTACATTTTGACTTACATTTTGACTTACATTTTGACTTATATTTTGAATACAGTTATTTTGACTTACATTTTGAATACAGTTATTTTGACTTGCATTTTGGCTTGCTAATAAATCAGTGTATTCTAGACTAGATTTTAGATTTTCAAGTATATTTTCAAGAGGATAATAATTATTCATACCTTTACCTCGTAAGGCTATTTTTTTTATGTTATCAGTTTTTGTTTTGTATAAGGTGCAAGTTTTGTTTCCGGTAAATAATCCATATTTAAAAACTGTAGTTTCTGGCAAAGTTATATTATAAAAAGAGTATACATTACGTAACCACCCACCTATATGAATAAGCTGTTTGTTTGGGTTTTTATAAAATTCTGTATAAGAAAAACATTTTACATTAGTATCAGTGGGGTGTGTTAATGCGTATACAGGAACGTGACTTAAATTCTTAGAACTCAATTCGTTTTCAAATTGTGTTTTTAGATATTCTGATAATACAAAAATTCCACGACAAAACGGTAATGATTCTATAAAATTTGGCGAATTTAATAATTTGTGACAATTATAGCCACTAAATGATGTATCAAACGTATGATGTACAAATCCTATCCACGAATTATGATAAGGTATTATTTGCAATACTTTGTTTACATCTTGATTCCAATGAAAAGTCCTATCTACATATAAATCCAACAACATTTCAGAATTACTATTATGTAAACCTTGAATATGTTTATAGACATATTGCCATCCGGACCTATGTGCACCAGAATAATCATTTTGATCAATGTATTCTAAATTGAATAACCCACGATCATTACTTTGCAAAACATTTTGTTCTTTATTAATATTATGATTAATAATCCATTTCCATTCATCAATATAATTGTATTCTTTATTCAGAGTAAACATTTTTTCTTTCATTCCGTAATTATATTCGGAATTGATTGATCCAGTTAAATGATAAGATACTATACTTGTAATTACATTTCTTAAATTATCATCCTTTATTAGTCTATAATTTGTAAAACCGTGACCATTCGCAAAATTTGTTATTGTTTCAAATGTAGTTTCGATAATTTGATCAGTACCTTGATTTATATTAATTTTTTTTGTACGTTTACCTGTCTTGATTATGTCAATCAAGTACCTTATATTTTTCAAAAACATTTTACCAAACAAATTTGTATTAATATGTAATAACTTTTGATAAATATTTTGTCGAAATTCACTTTGTTTATCTAATTTAAAAATGGTCGCTTGTACAATACTATTATCAAATTCAACAGGTACCAATTTTTCATTAACTGTTAATTTATATGACCATTTCCATTCCGTTTCCAAAAGTAAATTATGAATTTTTCTAGTAGAATAAACTGGTACAAATGGAATCATATTATATATACAATACAATACAGAATGAAAACGCATAGGTATACAAATGTCTAACAGTCTCATAATTTCATTCATTTGATCGTTTGATAATTGTATATCGATATTAACAATTTTATCGTAATTTTTATCATCTGTTTTACCATCTGTTTTATCATCTGTTTTACCATCTGTTTTATCATCTGTTTTACCATCTGTTTTACCATCTGTTTTACCATCTGTTTTATCATCTGTTTTATCATCTGTTTTATCATCTGTTTTATCATCTGTTTTATCATCTGTTTTATCATCTATTAAACTATTAATTAAACTATTAGCCATAACGATGTCATTTTCATTAGAGTTAGTACTGTTTGTATTAAATGGTATAAAAACTATTCCGTAATTGTTTTCCAACCCCCATTTTATAAATTGTATTATACCACGTTTTACTGTTTGAAATTCTTTAATATAGTTTTTATTATAAAAGTGCCTTGATAGACAAATACCCATAATACGACGATTCGCCTTTATTTTATTTATATTATTTATATATTCTGTGTATTTGGTATCTTTGGTATCTTTGGTATCTTTGGTATCTTTGGTATCTTTGGTATCTTTGGTATCTTTGGTATCTTTGGTATCTTTGGTATCTTTGGTATCTTTGGTATCTTGTTCATTGTTACGATTAGTTTTTCTGTAATCTTTTAGAAATGCAGAATACAACGAAGGTGTCGGGGATACTGTATTTGTTTGTGATAATTGTTGAGTTTGTATTAAATTTTTTGTAAACGAGTAATTTTCTGACAAGATATAAGAAATATCAGGTAAATAAAAAACACGATCTTTATCAAAATATTTATTAAAAATCATCAAGTCTTGTGGGGTTCTTAGGAATATGTAATCTATAATGTTTAAATCATTATTTTGGACAAGAGTTTCTGTATAAGGTAACCCAACGGATAATGCGATAATTGTATTTGGTTGTCCAGTAAATTTTTCAGTTATTTTATTTAAAAAATATGGGTTTAGGATATCTCCTCCTCCAATTATAATAGTATCTGTATCATTAAATGTTTCATGATAAATTTTATCACAATCATAAAAGTCTAACATGTAGTCGTCTTGGATGTATTCTTGGAATAAGTTTGCGAATGATGATTTATATTGCTCATCTCCAAAATTACAATGTTCATAATATCCTATTACTTTTAAAGATAAAACCATATATTATTATTATTACATAATAAATAAAAAAAGTAGAAATGCACGTTTTTTAATTATTAATCTTTAATTTTAAAAAAAAATAAATTTAAATAATATGTATATATATATATATACCAAGACTATGCCAGAATCCATTATTAAAAATACAGGAAGTGCTCGTTATACAGTTTTTCCAATTCGTTACCATAATTTATGGAAATTATATAAACAACACTTAAGTACTTTTTGGACAGCTGAAGAAGTAAAACTAACGGATGACCTAGTTGATTGGAAGGATAAATTAAACGATAATGAAAGGTGGTTTATAAAAAATATTTTGGCATTTTTTGCATCAAGTGATGGTATAGTAAATGAAAATTTAGTAGTAAATTTTTACAATGAAGTTCAAATTCCTGAGGCTAGGCAATTTTATTCTGTTCAAATGATGATAGAGGCAATTCATAGTGAAACATATTCTCTTCTTATTGATACATATATTTCTAATACGGAAGAAAAAGCTGGATTATTCAATGCTGTAGAAACAATTCCTGCAGTTAAACGCAAAGCTGATTGGGCAATTAAATGGATTGAACAAGGTAGTACTTTACAACAAATGATACCAGAAAAATATATGAGTAGTTTTGCATTTTTACATAGTAGTAACGAGTATGCTGACATGCCATTAGCCGATGACCATATCGAGGCTCTTGATTATTTAGTACGAGAAAGACCCAGTTTTGCACAAAGACTTTTAGCATTTATTTGTATCGAGGGGATTTTCTTTTCTGGATCATTTTGTGCTATTTACTGGTTAAAAAGTCGAGGTTTAATGCCAGGACTTAGTACAGCTAATTCTTTTATAGCGAAAGATGAAAATCTACATGTAGTCTTTACACTCGAACTCTATAAAATGTTGGAAAATCGTTTGGATGAAAAAATTGTTCACGATATTTTCAAGGAAGCTGTTGAAATAGAAAAGGAATTTATAACAGAAAGCTTACCAGTTTCTTTAATTGGAATGAATTGTAATTTAATGAGCCAATATATTGAAATGGTTGCTGATAGATGGTTAGTTTTATTAGGTTATTCTAAAATTTATAATACTACAAATCCATTTCCTTTTATGGAAATGATTAGTTTAAATGAAAAAGTAAACTTTTTTGAAAATACAGTTACAAATTATCAACGAGCTAACGTTGGAACAACTGAAGAAGACCGTAAAATTACATTTGATTCTGACGATTTTTAAAGTACTTTTTAAAAAAAGTAATATCAAAAAGTAATAAAATATATCAAAAAAGTAATATCAAAAAATTAATATATCAAGATTGAATTTAAAAATATTATTCTTTTTATTTTTAAATGACAATGTTCAACTTAAAATACTTGTTAGTACCTATGATTATAAAACTTGCAAATGCACAAACATTATGTAAGCCATTTGAATACAATGGTAATTTACCGTATAATAAACAGGGTTTAATTGCGGATTATAATTCTGAAAATATTCGTCAAACAAATGGGTTATTAGATTTGCATTTAACAAAAAATAAGGGTGGGACTAGACTTAGTATTACCGATACTTTACATTATGGTACAATCGAGGCTACTTTAAAAGTATCACCTGGAATGAATGTAGTCTCTTCTTTTATTTTAATGGCTGAAAATAAAGACGAAATCGATTTTGAATTTGTACAGAATACATTAAACAAAACAAACGTTATTCAAACAAATTACTTTTATAAGGGAATTCCAATCTTTGATAAAAATGCTAAAATGTACAAAACTAAAAATCCATTAGCTGATTTTTATCATACTTATTCAATACATTGGACTCCAGATTTTTACGAATGGCGTTTTAATAAGTATACTTTACGTAAATTATTCCGAAATGAAACTAAAAATTATCCAGATTCACCAAGTAAAGTACAATTTGGAATTTGGGAAGCAAAACCTTCTAGTTGGGCTGGAACTGGTATCAATTTGAATTCACAACCATACATTTTATCAATTAAATCATTAAAATTATCTTGTAATTCTACAACTGCAAGTACTACAAGTACTACAAGTTATGAATCTGAAAGTGCGATTACAACTGCGATTACAACTGCGATTACAACTGCGATTACAACTGCGATTACAACTGCGATTACAAGTTCTACGAGTTCTACGAGTGTAAATTTACCAAGAAATTACGAGATCAAGTTAGAACCACAATTTATTTGGAATCTTGTATTTTCATTTTTAATAATTAATTTAATGTAACTTTTTTTTATATTTAATAATTATATAAATGTCTGTTTCAACTGCTAGTGAAACTATAAATACTCAACTTACAGATTCCATGGCCAGTTCTTTTTTTACAACAAATCCCAAAGAAGTATTACAATGTGTGGCATTTAATTTTAAGATCATTTTTGCATTTTCATTAACTATTTTGATCTTGTCTTTATTTATATCTTGTATAAATGTCATATTTCCTCCCATGGAAGATCCAAACGATATTATTACGTATGAACCACGAATGTTAAGAAAGGGTGGATTAAAATATGTAATGTGTAATTGTGTAGATGGAAAATGTAATTGTAAAAGTAAAAGTAACAGTAATTATGTAGAACATTTTAGTAATGATGAAATGTATTCGTTTAAATCAGCTCCACTGTCTACTTATCAAAGTATTCCGTTATTAGCGCCATCTGAAGATAATTTGTTTTTTGGTCAAGCAAAACGATTTGTTTCATCACAAGATGAAAAGGTAATTTACCGTTTAGAAGTTTATTGTAATTTATTTGTGTTAGATGGTAATATCTATGATAAAGCTGAAAGAAATACTACGAAACAAAAATACAGTGTGTTTTTAAGAAATTCTAAAACTCGAGGTTCAATGAAAATAGGTGATCTTGTAAAGGATGGTGATGGTATTTATAAATTAAAATTTATATCTGATAAAAATATTAACGATTTGGTAAGTTATGATCAAATTAACATAGTATATTCGCTTAATAATAATGAACAAATATTATTGTCTGGAAAATTGCATTAATTTTTTAAAAATAAAATATATTTAAATAACAATAAGACTTTAATGCAGATTAACACATATATTTTACATAGTTTAAAAATTTTTTTTGTAGCATTTACATTTGGTAAAAGTATAGATAATATTTTTACTGCTATTCAAAAAAAATACTACGGATTAAACAATATATCATTTGGATTATTACAACTATTGACTGTTATTATTACATCGTATTATTTGCATATGTTAACAACATACAAATTTAGTGTTGATATGCAAATACAAGCACCAAATACACTTTTTTCTAGTTTTATATTTTCATTACAATCAAATATGTTGAAAAATTTTTCACAGCTTACTTTATAAAAACAAACGTTATTGTTTAGAAAATTCCATTAATTTTTTTTTTTATTGATATTATATATGGGTAATATAAAATCAAGTTTAAAACATAATTTGCAATACATTAAAAATTTATCAAAAACTGAAAAGGATATAATTTACGCATATACAATTGATAACAAAATACTAAATGTAAATTCAGAATATAAAACAATTTTAGAAACAATAATAAACAATGCTCCAGAATCAACATCTACATTAACTGTTTATAGAGGTATACGTTTACAAATAGCAAATCATCTCGAAACTACATTATCATCATTTGTATCAACGTCATTATCAAAACATAATATATATGATTTTATAAAAAACTATGGTTGTTGTGCATTAGTAATAAATTTACAACCAGGTAGTCGTTATTTATATATTAAAAATGTATCAAAATACAAATCTGAGGATGAAATTTTATTACCACCTGGTGGTAAATTTATACTAACAAGGGAATCATCTGAAAAGGTATACAACGATGAATATGATAAAATGTATAGTATAAAGGTTTTATATATAACATATATACCAAAAAATTCAAAAACTATCAATTAATTTTACTTACAAGCGATTATATGCCGGGATTATATGTCGGGATTATATGTCTGGATTATATGTCTGGATTATATGTCTGGATTATATGTCTGGATTATATGTCTGGGTTATATGTCTGGGTTATATGTCTGGGTTATATGTCTGGGTTATATGTCTGGATTATATGTCTGGATTATATCTGAAATTGTCAAAATCATAAATTTTTACAGTAAAGTCACCGTTTAATATATCAACTCGTATAGAATCGCCATCGTATAATTCATTATCATTTCGAGATTTGTATGGAATTTTTAATCGATTTCGTGTTTCATCTATTATGTAATATTCATATTTTTCTGTTCTTCCGGGATATTTTGGTCTACCATACAATGGATAACGATCATTGTTATTGAATATAAATCCCATTTGTTGATAATCATTATTTGCTGGTTGATTAAATTTTCCTGATGGATATGTTCTTTCTGGTGGTACAAGAGGATTATAAATTCTATTTAGGGATTGGCGAGTTTGTACAATAGGAGTTATTTGCGATTGTGTTTCTCTTAAATCAATCATTGTTTTGCAAGCAAAAAGATCTTGTTGTAATTGAATTATTCGTTGTTGTAAATTACCTTGTAAATTTGTTTCATTAGATTTTTTATATTCATTTTTATATTCATTTTTATATTCGTTTTTATATTCGATTTTATATTCGTCTCTCCGTTTTTTAACTATAAAGCACAAGTACATTATTATACAAAACATTAAAAAAACATATAAATTGAAATCGTTTCTACGAAAACAAACGCTATCAAGTGACCCAGTATCGCTATTCATTTAAAGATATTCCTTGTAATTCCTTGTAATTAAATAATAAAAAAAATTTGTTTAAAATTTAAAAATAATTGAATAGTAATTTAAGGTACAAAAGTATAATAAGATGAGTTACGAATACGATTTACATTATCATCACGAACTAATACAAAAAAAACCAAAGTATGTATCAAAAGGACTATCTGGATTAACAAATTTGGGGAACAAGTGTTTTATGAATTCTGTACTTCAATGTTTGAGTAATACTTTACGTTTAACTGATTATTTTTTGTCTACAAAATATCGTTCTGATGATCCTGATCAAACGAATAAACAACGTAAGGAATATTATGTAGTACTTGGCTATCTTAATTTGATTATTAATATGTGGGAAACAAATCAAGTTTTAAAACCAAAATCTATTGTTGAAAATATGAGTAAATTTGTTCCTAAATATTTTACATTAGATCAACAAGATTCTCACGAATGTTTAATGTACCTCTTAGATTTATTACATAAAGGAATTTCATATGAAATTGAAGTGGATATTCGTGGTAAAATTGAAAATGAGACGGACGAATTGATGAAACAATCTTTAGAACAATGGAAAATATTTTACGAACGAAGTTATTCTTTTATTGTAGAGACATTTGGTGGTATGTTTTATAATAAAATTAATTGTAATGGATGTTCATTTCAAGAAAATATTTTTGAACCATTTAATTGTATGAGTTTAAACATACCACAAACTGGATCAACTACATTACAAGATTGCTTAGACAATTATTTTAATACAGAAGAACAAATTGATTCTTGGTGTTGTGAAGGCTGCAAAGGATCTGGTTGTTCAAAGTCAATTAAAACGTGGTCTTTTCCAAATTATGTCATTATTCATTTTAAACGTTTTACAAATAATGGTAGTAAAATTAATACACATATTGATTTTCCAACAGATGATTTGAACTTGACAAATTATATTTCATCATCTAAAAACGATCCAAATAATTATATATATTCATTGTATGCTATAAATTATCATTCTGGTACTAGTCAAGGTGGACATTATTGGTCATCTTGTAAAAATTTAGATAAAAACTGGTATTTATATAATGATAGTAATGTTACTAAATTTCAAAATAACAATCTTTTATCTAAAGATGCATATATGTTGTTTTATTATAGAAAATATATAAAATAAAATACAAAAATTTTTTTTCCAATATACTAGTATATGATAGATAATAATATACTTTTATACGTTTTTATAACGCTTTTCTTTGCTTATATAATTTTCTTTAACATAAAAGAAAAACTGGATAATACTGATATTTCAAGTTACACTGAAGAACAATTGCGTCTGACAATTAATAAATCTATCCGTTCTCGACAAACATTAGAAACATTACTAAAAATAGAAGATCCTCCAGAATTTATTAAACGAAGAATAGGTGATTTGCACAATGATATTAAAAATGGAGAATCAGCAAAAGAAGTTCTTATTTCAAGAAATATTTATGTTTAAAAACAAAATAAATTGACTATAAAATTTATTTTGAACAATTTACTGTTTACTGTTTACTGGATTTTTTGTTGGATCTACGAAAACTGGTCTTTTTGCACGAATGTCTTCATAACGCAAACAATAATCTTGATCTTCTTTGCAAGTTTTTGGATTTAAATACAACCATTTTGCAAAATCATCTTGTGCATTTGGAATAGTTGTATTAGGCATTGTGTAAAATTGACGTTGAGAATTCGTTTTGCCAAAAACATCATTTACATCTTTAAACAAATTATGATTAAACATTTCATCCATTTTCTTTTTAACTTCTGGGTTAGTAGTATCACAAGCTTTTGGTCTACCAGGTTTTTTGGGATCAACATTAAGCATATCTTTCATAGTTACATTCATAAAAGGATTATCTAATGTAGGAAGTGTACATTCTTCGTCATTAGATAAACGTTCAATAAAGGTACCATCACCACTTTGTTGGGTACCTTGGGTACCTTGGTTACCTTGGTTACCTTTATTTTTATGTATATCAGTATCTTGTTTATCATTTTCGGGGTTATTTGTATATACAAAATATGTAATTAACAATGTACCTATAAAAACTGATAAATACTTGTAGTTTTTATTGTAATAATACAGAATAATAGAACAATAGAGGGATAATCTTACTAAAGCGTTAAATCTTTCTTCTAAAGTTTGATTTTTAGTTGGAAAAAATTCTGTAAGTCTATTTGATTGGATTAAAATTGACATATCGTTATACCAAAATGGATCTGATTTTACGCGATTACTCATAGTACAGTTAATATTATATGTTAAAAAAAGTTTTATGAAATAAATTCTTAATTACTTTTTAATTAAGAATTTTTACTTAATTAAGAATTTTTATTTGTTTATTTGACTGGCAAACATTTTTTGAAAGTCTCCTCCTGTATTTTGTACAGTACTTAAAATACTTTGAGCTTGTTGTTCTAATACATTTTGATCAATCTCTCCACTATTTATTTTTGTTTCTATTTTACTTGTTATATTTTCAACTAATTTTTGAATCTTATTATCTGGCTTACCAGACATCATGGAACTTAGTAATGTCATTGGATCTAAATTTTCACTTTGAATATCTTTGCTTAATTCTGTTGCTAAATTCATAATATCACCATTTTGCATTAATGATTGTAATAAATTACCAAAGTTTTGATTTGTTGGATTTAATGGACTTAATGAATTTGATGGATTTGTTGAATTTCCAGGTATAGGTCTAGGTCTTTTTGAATTTACTTTATTTTTTGTATCAACTGTTTCTACTGTACCTACGTTTTCTTCTTTTATACGTTTTTGTATACTTGATACAAAACAAGATAATTCTTGTGTAAATTCATCAATCTTATTATCACTTACCAACCCAAAATTTAAAATAAATATTGACATGTAAATATTATACAAATATTTAATAATACTTTGCTTTGTATTCTTATTTTCTGAAGAAAATACATTAAAGTCTAAAATATCGTCAAACAAAACAATATTGTTTAAAAATTCCAAATTGTTTTTTCTAATTTTACTTCTGGTTGTAACTACATGTGAAATTTCTGTCTCGTATTTTTTTAAAATTGGTAAAGTATTAGTTACCATTTTTCGGACGTTTTCAGAATTATTCAAGCCTTTTAAAAACTTGTATAATCTTTGCACAATAGATTTATCCACGTAATCAAATACTAAATCTATCTCGTTAAAAAATCCTGATAATGTTTTTTTTAATTCACTCTCAATCATTGGATTTATACCTCGTTCTTGTTGTTTACTTTGTTCTTCTTGAACACTTACACCTTGTTTTTTTGTACATTGGTCGTCTTGTACAATTACACTTACACTTTGGACGTCTTGTACAATTACATTTACACTTTGGACGTCTTGTATATTTAAACTTAGATTATCAATTTGTTCTTGAAGAATTTTATCTAGTTCTTGTTCTTGTTCTTGTTTTTGTTTTTGTTCTTGTTTTTCTGTCATAATTATACTTATTAACTAGGTATAAAATAGATTAAATGGATTACCGCACAATATTTTTATTTTTGTTTACATGATTTTTTTGCCAGTGCGTAATAATTTTTGAAAATATAGCCAGATATATGCTTTTTGATTATCTGTAATGTCACTTGATAACCAAATAGTTTTGATTTTAGATCCGAATAATATATCATCTGATGTTAAACCAATTTGTTTTAAATTTGTATCAAAATTCAAGAAAAAATCTTCCTCACATTCAAATATATACGTTTCATAAGGTGCAACATAACTCATATATTGTTCAACGACTAATCTTGGGTTACTGCGTCTTACAAAATCGATTGTACTTTTAGTCAAAATAATATCTGATCTAAATATTAAAAAATTAAATTCTAGAAAATCTAAAAATTGATCTAATATGTCATTGAAAATTTTTATTTGAACAATTTTACTCATTTGTCTTAAACAATATATAAATAAAACTTTAAATAAAAATGCAAATTTTACCGCTATTTATATATTTTGCGTTAACATAATAAAAATTTTATAAAAAATTAGATTAAACAAATGTCTGATAAAAAAGATCCTTCAACAAAGGTGTTGCATGTATTAAGTAAAAAAAATAAATACCTGCAAGATATTCGCCATGAAATTAAAAAACGTAGATTTTTATTTGATGAAACAAAAGATCGTTTTGGCTTAGATGATATGTCACAGTTAGTAAAAGTAAAAAATACATCAGAAGTCAAGGGATATCCGTTTAAAGCTTATAAAGCAGATTATAATAAAAAAACTCACGGTATTCGCTTTGGATTAAAAATTGTTCCTATTGAAACAAAATACGATAAAACTGAACATCCTTGTAATTTAGAAAATATAATATTAAAAGAATTAACTGAAAATGTAGTCAATAAGGATATATCTCCTCATATTGCATATTACTTGGGTACTCAAAAAGTCAATAATAAAAGTAAAGCTTTAAAAATGTTAAATTTAAAACGTTTAGAAGTAGAAGAAAAAATTAGAACACATTCGAATATGTTAATATCAGAATTTGTTGAAGGTGGTAGTTTAGATAATTGGGTATACAATACATATGAAGATGATAAAGAAATTAAAGATGAACAATGGAAAAATATTATATTTCAATTGCTTTATACAATTGCAATTATACAACATCATTACCGTATGATGCATAATGATTTTCATTATGGTAATATATTGATCGATGATTCTTTAACACCTGGTGGGTATTTTGTATATGATATTGCTGGCAAAACTTATTATATTAAAAATACTGGTACAATTCCAAAGCTTTGGGATTTTGAATTTTCAATGGTGTATTCTAATAAAATTCCGGAAAGTTACCCAAATAAATATATTATAGGACCATATATATATGATAAAAAAACTCATAAAACTATTATTGATAAAAGCAAATTAGCTGATGACGAAACTGAAGATCCATCTGACTTGAATGTTCCTTATAATTACAATGAAGTATATGATGTCCATTATTTTTTAACATCTCTATTGGATTTATATATTTCTCAAGAATTGTTTGATTGGATTATTGAATTATATCCTAGAGAAGTTATCCCTGAAGACGATGATTCTACATCAAGTTCAACGTCAAGTAGTTTGTCAAGTAGTTCAAGACAAAGTTCAAGTAAAGGCGTTTCAGAACAGGAAAATTCACAAGCAGGAAAATCAAAATCAAAATCAAAATCAAAACAAGGAGTTTCAGAACAAAGTGATTCAGAAAATGATGAATTAGTAAAAGATCTTACTTTAAGTGACAATTCTAGTCGTGATTCTAGTTCAGATTCTAGTTCAGATTCTAGTTCAGATTCTAGTTCAGATTCTAGTTCAGATTCTAGTCGTGATCCATTATATATAAGCGAGGGACGGTTAATTAACGGTACAGAAGATGTTTTTAAATTACCTTCTCCATTGGATTTATTAAAACATGGTTTTTTTGAAAATTTTACAATTAAACCGAGTGACTTTGATGAAACTACGGCTATATATTTTAAAGCAGGTTTTTAAATGAGTGTTTCAAACTTCAAACTTGCAGGTCAGCGCCGCAAACACCATAAAATGTATTAAAATGTATTAAAATGTATTAAAATGTATTAAAATGTATTAAAATGTATTAAAATGTATTAAAATGTATTTTTTAAATTACGCGTAAAATTATTATTTTTTTTGATTATACATAATATAAATAGTTAAAAATGTCAATGTCTACTAGAATTGAAGATTTACCAGGACCTATTCCAGAAGATATTCTAGGCGATCTTTCAAATATCCAAATGGGAGATATCCAAATGGAAGATATCAAAGATCGCCAAGAAATTGAGGAACAAGTAAGATATAATACTATAAATAACAAACAACCTATTATGTATAAAGATCATCCAAACGAGTCAAATATTAAAATGGATATTAAAAAACGTGTTAAATTTCAAGATGAAAATGAAAGTAAAAATTCTGATATGTTTTCATTTTTCAAATCACAAATCAATGAAGAAAATGCATTGTTATTAATTGTTTTAATGTTAGCTTCTAGAAATGAAACGGATGATTACATTAAATTATATTTAAAAACATCTGATATATTAACAATTGTTGTTAGGTGTGTTTTAATTTTACTACTTTACGTGATATTTAAAAATTTTGTACTACCAAAAATTAAATTATAATTAAATTTTTAGATAAAATTGTTGAATAGAATAAATCTATTCAAAAATTTTATTTTTGTTAATTTAAAAACTTATATTAATAATAGTATAATAGTATATATATTAAATGTCAAATTCTTATTTACATGGTTTTACAAAAATATTTTGTAAAGAAATTAAATTACATAAAAACATAGAGGATTCTAATTTACGCTTGATTTTTGGAGAATATAAAAAGCTATACATTATAGATGCAAATGATATACCAGAAACTGCATTTAATAATACATATATGAATTTATATAATATTCCAAAAACGGAATATATTGATCCGTTAATAAGATTTTATTATTATTACGGTGATTACATTGTTTATCCTTATTTAAATTGTATTTCAATTGAAGATATGAAAAGAGAACCAATTAAGGTAGTTTCAAAAAATAATTATTTTATAAAAGAAGGTACGAATAATTATACAAAATCATCATTATATGCTAAAATAGAACGTGACCTCAAAAATACATATTACATTACATATTATATAAATAATAAAATTATAGATAATATAAAAAATAATAAAAAGGATCCTAAATTATCTTTACTAACATCTATTTTAATTTCTCAAAAAGGAATCGATATTGCAAATAAAAGTAAGAATATGTTAAATGACATATTAAATAACACACCAAATGTACAAGATAACAATGTACAAAATGTACAAGATAACAATGTACAAAATGTACAAGATAACAATGTACAAAATGTACAAGATAACAATGTACAAAATGTACAAGATAACAATGTACAAAATAACAATGGAAAAGTACAATTAGAATTAGAGTTACAAGGGAATATTTTAAAACCAGATGTAACATTATTTGATTATCAAACGGGTGATATTAATTGGATGAATGCAATTGAAAATTCTGTATTAGCAAATGAAAATAATATAGAATACAATTATTCACTTGCATATAATGTATATGATAAATTTATAGCATATAACAATACATTATTTCCTATAGATATAAATATAGATTCGTTTACGGTAACAAAAACATTAAAATATTATGGTGGGAATATTATATCAGAAGTTGGTTTAGGTAAAACACTAATTACATTATATTATATTTTGAGTAAAAATAAAAACGATTGTCAATTTGTGGAATTTACAGATGGTTGTAATTATTTTTATAAAAGAGGCAAATCTAAAGGTGAAAATTGTAAATCTAATAGTGTAAGTGGTGAGCTGTATTGTAAAAGTCATAAACGAACAATGTTTATAGATAAAAGAAATATTAATTTACGTAATTTAGAAAAATTTAGTATAAACGATTATATGTTTGACAATAAATACATTACGACTAATGCTACATTAATATTATGTCCAAATCATTTATGCGATCAATGGGTGCAAGAATATTATTCTAAATTTAAAAATAATCATAGAGTTTTATTAATTGTTACTTACGATCAATATACAAATGTTACTCTTGCTGATTTGTTATTTGCAGATATCGTAATAATTTCCTACAATTTTTTAGTAAATAAACGTTACGTACAACAAATGGGCGAAGAAATATCCCTTGATTGTAAATTTAAAAATCAAGGATTTGACATTAACAAAGATTTGACAATTAGTGAACGAGAGAAATTATTAAATTCAAAGGCGTTTTCAAAATTTAGTTGGTTTCATTGGGACCGAATTATTTACGATGAATCACACGAAATACAAAATATATACAATAATAATTTTATTAGGTATATAAAAAATATCAATAGTACATATAAATGGAATATATCTGGTACACCTTTTGCCAATAAATTATCTAGTTTTATTAATTTGATGTCATATAATACTTGTTATAATAATTCTTGTAGTCTTTATAATTCTTGTAGTCTTTATAATTCTTGTGTACGTACGGATGATTTAATTGAATTAGGATTAGACTCTGATATTATTAATAAATGTAAATTTCTTTTTAGGAGAAATACAAAACAATCTATAAAAAATGAATGTACTGGTAATATTTTAAAAGAACAAGTCAATTTGTTAGATTTTACTTGCCAAGAGCGTTCTATTTACGATGGTTATGTACAAGGAGCTAGATCAAATTATTATGATTTTTTGATAAAATTATGTTGTCATCCAGAATTAAATAATGATACAAAGGAAATGATTAAAAATTGCAAAACATTTGATGAAATTCATAAATGTATGGTTGATCATAATAAAAATTTATTAGAAAGGGAATCAATGCGTATAAAAAATGCCGAATCAGATATTAAATATTACGAATCAGAAATTAATAAATTCGATGAACCTTATTCAGATTCGGATTTAGAATTTATAGAACCATTGCGATTAAAATTAAATGGATCAAGACGTCAATTAACATTATCAAGGAAATCACATCAAGAAATATCTAGAACGTATAATTATTTAAGAACTTCGGTTGAAACATTAAAAAATACCCAAGAAGAAATAACGTGTCCAATTTGTTTAGATGAAATTGAAACTGATAGTTTAACGATTACAAAATGTGGTCATAAATTTTGTTGGGATTGTATTTATGCAACGCATCAAGTACAAAAACAAACAAATGTTACAAAAGTAAAATGTCCAACATGTAATACATTAATGGATAATACGGAAATATATTTATTAAGTAAACAAAATTTATTATCTAACGAATCGGATTTGCAAACAATTATACAAAATGTTAAATCAACAAAAATTGGAAATATTATTTATTTTTTAAAAACATTTACAAGTAAAGATGATAAAATTATTCTTTTTTCACAATGGGATGAATTATTACATAAAGTTGGTGGTATATTATCAGATCAAGGTTTGAAAATAATGTATTGTAATGGTACTGTTTATCAAAGAAAACGAGCAATTGATTCTTTTTGTAAAGATCCAGATATTAATTTAATATTGTTGTCATCAAGGAATGCTGCAAGTGGAATTAATTTAACCGTTGCTAATAAAATTATATTATTAGAACCAATTTATGGTAACAAAGATTATAGAGAAAATATAGAAGAGCAAGCTATTGGTAGAGCTGATCGTTTAGGTCAGAAAAGACCTATTTATATTTATAGATTTATTATAAAAAATACAATTGAAGAAGATATTTATACAAATTGTATAGATGATAGTAAAATACGTCAATTAAACTAAAAATGTTGAAAACTAAAAATGTTGAAAACTAAAAAATTGATTATAATTAGTTAATGTTAAATATTAATACAAATGAAAATTGTTTTAAAAAACATTGATGAAATGATAGAATTTGGTATTTTAAAAGAAAATGTTGATAATTTGCTAGAAATTTGTAAAAATTTACACGTATACAATACTAATCAATATTTTTACAATTTGGTTTCTAATTTAGAAGAAAAAATTACATCAAGGGCGTATTCACTAGATGACGTATACATATTAGAAGATCTTGATTTTTTTAAAACATTTTTTAAAAACAATTAAAATAAATTAAATTTTAAAGTTTTCAATTATTTTTGTATCGTAATATAATAGAAGCACAACAATCGTAATCACCACTACTACCAACGCTGTGTATAATATAAAATGAAATTTCTTCATTTTTAAAATAAGCTTTAGTTTCATCTTTAGTTTCATCTTTAGTTTCATCTTTAGATATTTTTTCAAATACAAATTTATTTAACAAAAAATAATCTTTGTTAAGTTCAAGTTCAATTATACAATTTACTTCCGGCTCAACTCTTAAATATTCTAAATCTTCTGTATTATAAAAATCTAATAAAGTACATTCTTTATTTTTCATTACATCGTAATATTCAATATAAGCTCTATGTATACATCCAGTTTCATTTAATTTAAAATGTTTAATTAGTAATTCATATAAAATAGGTGGTAAATCTTTAAAGTCTTCTTTAAATTTTTCTAATGTCATTTTTGTTTTTATTTTTTAAATAATTTAAATAAATTCAATTTTAAAGATTTCGCAAAATATCATTTTCACGACTAAATTTATTATCACTACCAGGAACTGTCGTTCCATAACACCAATACGACGATCAAGTTTAAAAAGGTATTTTAATTTTTGGTAATCAACATCCATTTTTTCACATACTTGATAAATTTCTTTTTTAATTTAATTTAATTTAATTTAATTTAAAATTATATAGTATTATGTGGATAATATATAATATGGTTACTAATTATTTATATGATAAAATACACGGTACAGATCCTGATCCTGATCCAGATACATATATAGACGAATCTACACAGACAGATCCAACAGATCCAACAGATCCAACAGATCCAACAAACCCAATAAACCCAATTACATTTAGTAATTTTGAAAGACACAATTATTTTAAACATTTGGAATTTGCAAATCAAAGTTATTTTGAACATTTTCGAGATTCTCTATTTTATTGTGGTATTAGTTTAAAAGGTGCCTTTTACTTTTTTTGTCACGGGATTTGGCCAGATAGTTTTCAACAAAATGGATCAGAAACTATACACGATTTAAGTAATATAATTTATGAAAAATACAAACAACGTATAGAAGAATTGCATAGAATTAATTAAAAAAAAATAAATTATTTAATTAATTTAAAATTGTTTGTTATTTGTAGTTACTTTCTTATGAATGATCTTACGAATGATCTTACGAATGATCTTACGAATGATCTTACGAACGATCTTACTACGAATGTTTATCGCAACAAATTAAAAAGACATTTAATAGATCCATTAGAAACAACAGTTTGTACTGATAAAGTAAATATATTTACGGACTCTGTAAAGTTGATTTACTTTTGGAAGTCTACAACAGACAATTGTTTTTTTGAAATTTTCAAATATCTTGATAAATTTATTTGCATAAAAGATTCAACTGGGTATATTTATAATTTGTGGAATGAAGAAATAGAGAACGAATCAATATATAATGAATCAATATATAATGAATCAATATATGATATTATCAAATATATCTTCAACAGAATTTGCATATACGATGACTTGTCTGAAATTAAATTTTCAAAATTAGAAAATCAAGATTTAGTAAAAGATGTTTTATTATTTTATAATGAATATACTAAAAAATTAACACAATAAAATTTATATTATATTTTCGTATTTAGTATAATATTCATCAAAAACATTTTTAATTAAAATATAAGATTGTGAGACCGTGTTAATAAATAGTTGTTCGGTTTCAACATTATTATCTAAAAAATTTTTAAAATCTTTTATTAGCAATTTTATTTTGGAATCATCATATGCTAATATATCATCTTTTACATACTTGTCTAATATTTTATAACCCATCATAAGGCCTAAATAGAACATGTAAGAATGTTCTAAAGGATATTCTTTGCATTTTTGTAATAAAATTTCTAAATTTTTTGATACATTCATATCAATATCATTAATATTAATATTTTTTTGCAATCTTGTAAATAATGGCATAAAATTTTTATATTTGGTCCTGTCCTTTAAAAATGCACTTTCTATTTTATAAATACAAATTTTGTTAAAATTTATATATAATTTTGCTGCATCTGGATTTTTACGAATTAATTGTACAAAACTGTGACGATCTACTTGAATATGATAGTCTTTTGTATCTTGGTAAAGACGTTTTGTAAAATTATCAGGATGGCTCATATATATTATTTATATTTTATAAAAAAAAGATATAAATAACGTATATTATTTTGGTCGAAATATATATTGTCTAAAATGATTCATTTCTTTATCACGTACAATATTTTTAATAATTTCATTAAAATCTTTACCTAATAATCGTTGTATCATAAAATATATAGCATAAACGCCACATTCATTATTTTGCAATTGATGTTTTACAGTATTATAATGTGTTTTATAAGTTAAATTGTATTGTTTTAGATAATGGTTTACTCGATCTATAAACATTTGAATATTTTTATTTGGAATTCTACCGGCAGAATCATAATATTCCAATGTTTTCTTTTTATTATCAATTAAAAATGAAACCCAATGGCTACCTGGTTCATTGTGAGTATCCAAGTTAAATACAATACCTATTCGTTTATGATCAAAAATCCTTGAATAATCTACGTGTGTTAATCTATAGAAATCAGATGGTAATGCACCCAAAAATTTAAAAGTTGGATCTAAATCTTGGTATTGTTGTAAAACATTGTCAATATCTTTTGTACTTAACCAAGAATTCATTGTACGTGTTATTTTTGGTTTAAAAGTAAAGTATTTTAATTTTTCTCCAAGATACTTGTCCTTTATATTATTTATAAAATCAAGGTCTATCCAACAATATTCATATGGACAAATGTATTTTAAACGATTGTAAATAGAATACCATAATTTTTTTTTAGATTTTTTAATGTCAATCAAGGCGGTTGGTAGACATCTTTTATCTTTTTTATAATCTTTAGAATCTTTTTTAGAATTTGGACATACTTTGTTTGTTTGAATGTAAATATTAAAAGCTAATGCAATTTGTTTTAATTCATCGTATTCAAAACATGTATAATGGTCTTTTATATTTACACTTGGCGAACAATATGACATCTTATTTTATTCTCTATATTTACCATACATTAAAAATTTATGAAATTAATTATTTTATTCTTAATTTAAAAATAAAAAGATTTAACCTAATATAAAATGTCTGGAAGTTATTACGAAATTTTTATTAAACAATTTGTTCAAACACTTGCTCAGTTAAGCGCTGCAGCTTTAACAACATCAGTTGCTGTCCCACTTTATAATTTTTATATTCGGAGAAATACATACGAAAAAGTTAACCTTGAAGAAGACCTTGAAGAAGACTTTGAAGAAGACCAAACAAATCAAACAAATCAAACAAATGAAGCAAATGAAGCAAACGAAGCAAACGAAGAAGATAATTCTTCTGATAATTCTTCTGATAATTCTTCTGATAATTCTTCATCGGAAATGCCGAGTGAATGTGGAAGAGATGAAATTATTACTTCAAAATCATCGAGTCTACCCATCTGGTAGTGAATTTGAGAAAATGAACAACATATACACAGGAAGAAAATTCTTCTAATAATTGTAAATTTATTATATTTATTATATTATAAAAGATGGCAGATAATACAATCATTATTGTTATAGTAGTTATAATATGTTGTTGTTGTAGTTCTATTATTGGCGGAGTTATTTATTCAAGTTCATCAAGTTCGCCAAGCGATGAAGTGACTAACGATGAATCTAGCAATGAATCTAAAAAAACATCATCACCTGCATCAACAACACCCGCAACAACACCCGCAACTACACCTGCACCTGCATCAACACCCGCAACTACACCTGCATCAACACCCGCAACTACACCTGCACCTGCATCAACACCCGCAACTACACCTGCACCTGCATCAACACCCGCAACTACACCAGCACCTGCATCAACACCTGCACCTGCACCTAAACAAGCAGGCAATTCATGTTCTTCTACTATTAATGACGGACTGTGTTCTGAAATGAAATCAAATCATTGCAATGCTGTTATACAAGGTGATGGAAATGTAGTTGTTTATAGCAATGGGAATCCTGTTTGGGCAAGTAGTACAAATGGTAAGGGATCTGCGCCTTACCATTTAAAAATGCAAGGTGACGGAAATCTTGTAGCTTATGGTGCATCTGGACCAATTTGGGCAAGTAATACAAATGGTAAAGGATCTGGGCCATACAATGCCGTTATGCAAGATGATTGTAATTTCGTAGTATATGGTGCATCTGGACCAATTTGGGCAAGTGATACAAATGGCAAGTAATTAAAATTTATAACGATAATCGTAATCGTAATCGTAACCGTGATGATAATCGTGATAACCGTGGTGATAATTGTGATAACCGTGGTGATAATTGTGATAACCGTTGTGATGATAGTAGTTGTACAGATAATCATACCCATAGCGTTTATTTAGTGTTTTGTAGCCAAAATGCATTTTATATGTTGTTTGATATAAGTATATAAAAAAAATTTTTTATAAAACGACCGACATTTGAATTGTACGAATCATATAGTAAATTAATAAAAATTTAAAAACAATTCATTATTATTTAAATAATAATGAAACAAAAAATTGCATGTGTTTATTTAATTGAAAATTTGACGAATGGTAAGAAATATATAGGTCAAACTGTAAATTTTCAAAGAAGAAAAAATGGTCATAAAAAAGATAGTAAAACAAGTGCAACACCATTATATAAATCTATTAGAAAATATGGTTGGGAAAATTTTGAATTTATTATTTTAATTAAAGATCATACTATAAATTATAATTTTTTAGATTTTTGGGAATGTTATTTTATAAAGTTATTTGATACATTGAATAGAGAAAAGGGTTATAATTTAGAAAGTGGTGGTAATTTAAATAAAGTATTTACAGAAGAAGCTAAAAAAAATATGAGCAAAGTGAAACTTGGTAAAAAAATATCAGATGAGACTAAAGAAAAACTACGTGAATTAAATTTAGGTGAGAATAATGTATTTTATGGTAAAAAACATAAAGACGAGTCAATTCAAAAAATGAGAGAAAAACAATTAGGAAAAACAAAACATTATCAGAAGAAACTAAACAAAAAATTAAAAAATCAACAACAGGTGATAAAAATCATTTTTATGGAAAGAAACATACTGACAAAGTTAAGAATAAAATTAAAGAACATCATAAAAATAATGAAAATTATGCTTTTCATGGTAAAACACATAAGGAAGAAAGAAATAAACAATTAAGTATAAAAAATAAAGAAAATGACTGGAACGGAAGAGGCAAAGGAGTTTTATATACTAAAAGATATGATAGAATATTAACAACTAATTTCAATGGAAAAATAAAATCAGTTAATATAAGTAAATATAAAGATTTAAGTATTCCCTTGATCATTTGTACACGAATATGTATGGAAAATGAAATTGATTTTAAATCTAATTTAGTAAAAGATATGTTAAATTTCGTTCAAAAAATTGATTTAAAAACAATAAATTTTATAAATTAAAAATGCAATTATCAAAAGAAGAATTAAACAAAACTTGGCTTCTCACAGGTGCATGTGGACAAGATTCGAGCTTAATGTTTGACTTACTTTTAGAAAAGGGTTATACTAATTTACACGGAACGATGAGACGTTCAGCTACATTTAATACTCAAAATATTGATCATATTTTTGATAAATTAGAATTACATTATTGTGATTTGACAGATCCAATGAATGTTTATAATATAATTGCAAAAGTAAGACCAGATTATATAGTACACTTTGGAGCCCAAAGTCATGTGAAAATAAGTCATGACCTCGAGAATTATACATTTCAAACGAACACATTAGGTACATTAACAATTTTACAAAGTGTTCGTTCTTTGGGAATGGAAAAAACATGTAAAATATATTCAGCTTCAACTTCTGAGATTTTTGGTAATATTACAGATGGTAGTTTTAAATTAAATGAAGATTCACCTCAAAATCCGTGTTCAGTGTATGCTATATCGAAATATGCTGCCCAACAATTATGTAATATGTATCGTGATGCTTATGGAATGTTTGTTGTAAACAGTTTACTTTTCAATCACGAAAGTCCACGTAGAGGTGGAACTTTTGTTACAAAAAAAATTACTAATTATGTTGGAAAATATTATAAAACCATTCCTAGAGGAGGTTGTGGATCACCAAGTGGAAAGTTAGCAAATAAATCTAGAAAAAACAATGCTCTTGAAAAAATTGAACCATTAGAATTAGGTAATTTAAATGCTAGACGTGATTGGTCTCACGCAAAAGATATGTGCTATGGAATCTATTTAATGTTGCAACAAGAAACACCAAAGAATTACGTTTTATCTAATGATACAACCCATTCCGTTCGTGAATTTGTAGAATTAGCATTTAAAGAAATTGGTGTTGAGATTGTATGGCGAGGAACTGGTATAGATGAAGTAGGTATTAAACGAGGAACGGAAGATGATTCAGAACCACATATAATTATAAAAGTTAATCCTAAATATTATCGTGATATTGATATCGAATGTTTAATAGGTGATTCATCAAAAGCAAGAACTGAATTAAATTGGTGTCCAAAATATAATTTTGAAGAATTAGTAAAAGAAATGGTTCAATCAAGTATAATTGAATAATTGAATAATTGAATAATTGAATAATTGAATAATTGAATAATTGAATAATTGAATAATTGAATAATTGAATAATTGAATAATTTAAAAACAAAATAGACGATAGGTTTAAAACATTTTATATTTTTATAAATATACTATAAAATGTTTACATGTATTGTATGTAATAATAAGAAACACAATGATTTTTATTCTGATCATGTATATTGCGACAATTGTTTTCACATACAAAAAAAATCGCTAAATATAGTTTTGCCATTTGAAAAAACAGGTTACAACAAAGAAATTTATAAAGGACATATACTGGATGCAATTGCGTCCTTACCGATTCGACAAGGTTCTATTAAAAAAGATCAAGATGAAACGTATAAAATTTTAAATGTAAATGATACGAATACAGATATATTGGATGATATACTTGGTATTTTAGTAAAAAAAATATCAAAGTATAAAATTAAAACTATATCTATATCAACATTATTTAATCCTAGTTTTTTTTCGTGCCACGAATCCAGTAAATTAACATTATCCGATTATACATCAGATATGATAAAAAATGATTACGGAACTTTTGATGTAATTATTTTAAATGACATATTAGCTTATACAAATGATCCATTAACAGTTTTAAAATCTTGTGAAAAATTGTCAAATGAAAAGACACTTGTTTTTTCAATGAATTTACATAGTAGAGTATTTTCATCTATGAAATTATTTACTATGGATAAAAATGTTAATAGTATATTTAACACAAATTCTATGAAAAGATTATGTTATTATTCAGGTATGCAATTATCCAATTGTACAATAATAAACGAATGGAATTTATTTACATTAAAACGCGGTATTGAAAATGTTCCACCAAGAGTTATTGTTAATATATTATATGAAGAAATGATTGTAAAAATTTATGATAAATCATTCTATAACACATTATTGGTTAATTGGCAAACACATATATCAAATGTTAAAAGTATAATAAAAAAATATACGAGTATTAATTATAAAATAGTAGCTGTTTCTGATTTACAATATGATTTTATGTATTTTAATTTTTACAACGATTATTATATTAATTCGCGTGATTTGTATAAAATAAATAAATTAAACAAAAATGACAAATACATAATCATCATATATGATTATATAAATTTTAATAATATGAAAATGAAAATAACAGAATCTAATAATAATAATTTGTTGTTTTTTGATATTTCTAGTTTGATAAGTTACAATTAAATTGTTTTAAGTTACAATTAAATTGTTTTAAGTTACAATTAAATTGTTTTAAGTTACAATTAAATTGTTTTAAGTTAAGTATCACCACTCACCACTATAATAACTAGATGATCCACCATATGATCCACCATATGCTCCACCATATGCTGGAGGCATACCAGGCATTGAGAAGCTTGCACCTTCTGGTCCAATAGATCCAGATCCTCCGCCCATCATAAATATTCCTCCAATAGATACAAGTATACAACAAACAATACAACAACTTATAATGTAAGGTACCATAGCTGCACCTACAAGACCACTTAAGGATGCAATGGGGTCGTAACCTTTTGCGGTTTGACTTTGTTCACTTGTAGTAGTTGAAGTAGTATCACTTGAAGCTTTTCCCTTATTTTCAGTTGCTACACCATAACTACTTAAACATTCCATCATAACATCATTTGCTTGATCAAATTTAGAATCTGTTACGGTAGAACCAACAATATTAATAACATTCTCTTGGTCAATTTGCATAACACATCCAACAATAGCTTCATTGACAGTTTTTTTACTATCATTTAATGTAAATTTGTTTTCTTTAGTAATACTCGTATTACTTTCTGCATTAGCTAATCCAATACCAGCAGAAGCATTTTGTTCTAAACCTTGTTTAAGAGCAGTCATTAATTTATTTTGAGCTTCTGTATCATTTGTAGTTGCTATAGCTGTTTGTAAAATACAAGTATTTTTAGCAGCATTTTTCTGATTAGTTGTTAATTTAGTAACAGTGGAACCAACAATATTCAACACATTGCTTTGATTACTCGTTGCTTTACATGTATTTTCAACTTTATTAAAAGTTTCAGAAGACATGTTAATATCAGTACTATTTAATTCTTTAATATCAACTGTGGATTTTGTTTGCGATGCTCCCATTAATATTATTTATAAATAAAATAAATATAAATAATTAAATACCAAAATACAAACGTTAAAAACAAATGAACATTTACATTTAACGTTTGTTTTTATTAAATGGTTGAAAATCATATGTTATTTTATCACGATGTGATTTTGCAGCTAACCATAAAAAGAATTCTAAATAGCTTAATATCGTATCCGTAGCTATTTTATCATCTACCTTTGTTATCCAAGCATCTCTTACAGATTCGGGTATATTTATAATAATAATACGTTTTAAAGCTATAACTAAACCGGCTAATGCGTCTGATTTAAAAAATTTACATTTAGAATCATATGCTTTTTGATTTTTAGATGAAACTTGATCACAAGCTGTTCCAATTGTATCTTTGAATTGATAAAAACGTCGTTCTAATAATTTTTCTAGATCTTCAAGATTTGTTACCTTAAAAGGTTCTATTTTAGCTTGTTGTATTTTACCCCCAACTTTAATACTAATTGTTTTTGTTTGAGAATCATCTATTTGTCCTAGATACAGCTGCATAGGTAATTCGATAAGTATACGGTTATCCATATATAAATAATATACTTCAACATCTTGATATTGACAATTACATAATCCAGGTGAATCTTCACAAGTGAAAGTATCTGCGGGTGAGCACTTGGTTCGAGTAGTATTATTAGCATTAATATTTTGCTTAAAAAAACTACTATAAAGACCATCATTCTCAAAACTATAAAACTCCTTACCATCTACAACAAATGTTTTCAAATCATACGTATACTGTATTGTATTTGGTGCATAAAATACGTCATCGCTTGTATACCAAGGATTCAAAATCATTGTTGATAATACAGGATCTGCTTTTATTAAATTTTGATCTGGTAATCGCCAAGTTCCATTAAAAAAATTTTTAATTGATGTAAATATTTTACTAGTATCGTATAATGTAAGGGCTTTTTCTCTAAATTCTGAATCTGAAATCATCAAAGGATGAAATGCACAATATTCTGTACTATAAATACCGTTTCTACCAAATATAGATCCGGTATCTTTGTCTACAATCGTTTTACCACTTTCGTCTACTACTGTACAATAATTATTATCCCACAAATAATCAATACTAAATATTTCCTTGTATTTTTTATGAAGAAAAATTACTGAAATGACTAATATAACAATTATTAATAATAGACTTGTTGAACCTGTTAAGCCAAATATTGATCCTAATGCCATCTCTACAAATATCAAATAAATTAATTATAACTAAATTAATTTAATTAATAAATACACGTACCAGTAAACTGACAACCAGTAAACGTAAACTGACAACCAAATTTTTTTACAACAGAATTTTTTAAACAAATTGTATCTTTGCAGCTAGTGAACGTTCACTTGTTTTAATAAAATGATCATTGCTATCCAAACTTAGATATTTTTCATCATAAAACTTTATATAATAATTTTCATTGTCCTTTTCTAAAGCTAATTTTGAATTTGGAGCATAAGGATTAAAACTATTTACCTTTATCATATCATCTTTACAAGTCTCACCAAAACAAGATGCTATATAATAACCACCACTCGATAATGCAATCAAATCATCACTGAATTTCATAATACTAAATTGAACTCGTTCAGATTCAGTTTTACTTGCGCATAAATGTTTATCTGCACATATTTTGGCATATTTGCCATCTGCTGTTTTTAATACTATACGTTGATTTGTTTCAAATCCTTCCTTTGATTGTGTCCTAAAAAAGAAGAAATAAATTGCAATTGCTGCAACGATTAAATAAACAATGTTAAGATCCATATTTATCTTTGTATTATATATTATATTTTTAAAAAAAATTTGTGTAATTTGTTATTTAATAAACAATATTAACGACATACTCATAGATATACATAATAATATAACAACAAATCCTATAATTGTACCAATACCATATGTATATAATTTTGCAACACTTTGAGCAACTTTTGGATCTTGAGTTTGAATAACTTCACCACCACAACTTGATTGATTAAACGAAGACCCCGTTATATTACTACCCAAAGCAGTTATACTACTTTCATCTACACAAACATCAGGACATTTTTCATCTTTTACAAAGAAAAATTTATAAGAATTTGCATTTTTATTACATTTATCCGACCAACATTTAACAGGAGTTCTACCTAAAGCAGGATCTGGTGCATCTTTTAACATATTTGTAGAACAACCACAAAAATCTTGATCGTTAGGATTTTTGTTACAATAATCTTGAACCCATTGATCACATTGGATTGAAGGGTTAGCTAAACAAGGATCATTCACACCCATTTTATATTACAATTTGACAAGAAATTAAAAATTACTAAATTAATTCAAGTTACAATTTAAAATACAATTTAAAGTACAACTATATATAATGGAAACAACAATAAAAACATTACCATTTGAAATATGGTATGAAATTATAAAATACATTGATATAACCACGTTAAGTAAATTAATTTGCACTAATAAATTTTTTAACATCATTATTAATAATAACTTTTGGTATTTAATTGATAATATAATTGAATACGACCATTTCAACTATACATTAATACCGGCAACTATACAAACATTTAACAAGTATACCTATTTAATAGATTGGAATTCGATTATATTACATAATCAAAGTTGTACTGGTAAAATTATACCAGAAAGTACCGTAGTTTGGATACCAAACAATAAAGACTTGGAAATTATTTCTACGTGTCAAACATTTTCACATGATCTTACAAGACAACTGTTTCACAAAATCAATTATAAAACAATCTTGTCTACACAAACAATTCCTCGTGATATTTTATATAAAATAATAGAAACTAATAGTTTTACTTTGTCTAATCAAGATTGGTATTATATATGGAGTAAACAACCTATCGATTACGACTTTGTTCTGACGTTTATAGATAATGTACAATGGCACCCGTTATCATCGAATAAAAATATTGTATGTTATGAAATTATACAAAATTATGGTGAAAATATTATATGGCAAGAATTTACAAAACATAGTATAAACGAAAATATTTTAGGATCATTTATACACAAATTTGATTTTATATGTTGGAGCAATATATCAAGGTTTACTGAATTGTCAGAAACATTTATAAAAACTAACTTCCAGAACTTGGAATTAGGATCATTAATTAGATATCAATGTTTATCTGAAAAATTATTAAATGATATTGTTTCTAAATTTTCAGAAACGGATTTTACTTTTTATTTTACAAATATATTGACGTATCAAAAATTATCAAAGGAATTTTTATTAACGTACAATAGATACAGTAAAGATCAATTATTAAGACATCTTGTAAAAAATAAACGGATACCTAGATCATTAATACACGATTTACAATTAATAGACACGTCGATTAGTTCCGTCAATTACACTGTTTGAATGTAAACAATTATACAATGTTGTTAAAATGGTATC
>Ga0315276_10000580_pt1 | contig 31445 bp, 23 predicted proteins | sample YL17G05_0_MG_FD_204542 | JGI IMG/M metagenome (GOLD analysis project Ga0315276, IMG submission 204542) | Sediment microbial communities from Yellowstone Lake, YNP, Wyoming, USA - YL17G05_0 | ecosystem: Environmental > Aquatic > Freshwater > Lake > Sediment | place: USA: Wyoming | collected... | reverse complement strand
AGGAAATTGCCACAGAGATGTTCTTGAGCGTCAAAACAGTAAGCACCTACCGTTCGCGCATACTGATAAAAATGAATATGAAGACCAACGCAGAACTCACGCGCTACGCCATGCGGCATAACCTTCTCGAGTGAACCTTCATTTCCCTGCTGCTGAAAATCGTGCTGGGCCTGCTCCTGCTTATATTCGGCTTTGTGGTGCTGGGCAAGGGGATCGGCGGGTTGACCGGGTAAATCAATGTAGGGATTACTGAAATAATACTACTGGCAACTGCTGATACCTCAGCAGTTGCCAGTGTGATTCAGCAAGTAAGGCTTCCTATTTAGCCGCTTGTAATGCGCTATCCAGGACACTTTGCAAGTAGGACTTTAACGCATCGACTGTGCCGGCAGTTTCAGCCGTCTTCAAACCGCTTATGAGAGTTTGGTCGCCGGATGCGTTTATTTTGTCCCGGATCTTGTCATAATAAGCTTTCAGGTCAGCGCCGCTTATATTGATGGACCCCGGTGTATTAAAATACTCTTTAAAGACCGCTATTTTTGCCTGTATTTGCGACAACTTGGCTTTGGCACTTGTAAGGTCAATGTCTTTAGCTGCGATTTGACCCTGCAGGCCATCGACTTTTTCCTGTGCCGCTGCCAGACCGGCCTGTACCTTTTCCAGGTTCGTCGGAGGAGGAGCACACGCGCCCGTGACCAGGATAACCGCACATACCAGTCCCGCCAGAATTAAGTTCCTCATTGTAACCTCCATATAATTACTTGGTTAGATTATACACGGTGGCAAACATGAAGTATATAGGATAATGCAGGGTTTTGCTGTAGGATTTTTCCTACAACCAGATTGGGCATTGTCCTACATACTTTTGTGGTCCCCGACGTGCATAATTCAGTGGTGTTCTGTATGAGGGAACTATGCTTAGAGTGCTGATCGCGGACTCTTCCAGCTTAACGGCTGACAGGTTCACAGCCATGCTCACCGAGGTAGATAATGTGAGGGTGGTCGGCCAGTACGTCAGCGGAAAAAAAACATTGACTTCACTGAAAGAGCTCAGCCCGGACCTGGTGCTCCTGGACCAGAGCATATCCGACGGAGGCGGCATCAATATCCTCAGGGGGATCAAAAAACACAACATGAACATCCTGGTAATGCTACTGCTCAATTTTGACAGCATCCAGTACCGTGACAAGCTCAGGCAATCAGGCGCTGATTTCGTTTTCTTCAAATCCACGGAACTGCAGGAGATCATTGAATCGGTCACCAGGCTGTCCATGGCCGCCGGCAAAAATTAATTAAGCGGAGGAGAATATGTCAATGCAGGTTAAAGCAAAAGCTAAAACACCCTGGATAGTATCCTATTTACCCATCCTCCAGTGGCTGCCGCAATATAAGTGGGGGCAATGGCTGACCCCGGATATAATCGCAGGCCTTACCACGTGGGGGGTGGTCATCCCCACGGTAATCGCCAGCGCGTCGCTGGCCGGCATGCCCCCGGAGACGGGCATTTACACCGTTCTGGCTGCGCTCCTGGCCTATGCCATCTTTGGCACGGGCAAGCAGACGGTGGCATCCAGCACACAGGCCTCGGCCGTGATGCTGGCCTCGACCGTGCTGCTGTTCACGCCGGCTGACCAGGCCGGCTACCTGGTTGTAGCCGCCGCCGCCGTCTTCATCGTCGGCGCCTTATTTTTCCTGATGGGGATATTAAAGCTCGGGTTCGTTGCCAATTTTATCTCGCGCCCCGTGCTGGAAGGGTTCATCTCGGGCCTTGCTATCTATATATTAATCAAGCAGGTCCCCAAACTGCTGGGCTTCCATGGGGAAGGAGAAACTGCCGTGGACCAGCTTATCTACCTGTTTAATAACCTGGGGAAGACCAATTTTGTTGCCATGGCCGTGGGGCTGGTCTCCCTGGCGCTGTTCTTCGTTATCCCCAAGATCTCTGCCAGGATACCGGCGGGGCTGGTCATCCTTGCCCTCGGCATCATCGTCACCACCTTATTTGGCCTGGCGGCCTACGGCATGCCCATCACGGGCAAGGTGCCCTCAGGCCTGCCCGTATTCAGCCTGCCACAGATTAAGCTGAGTGACCTGGGCACGATGGTGCCCGCCGCCCTGGGCATAGTGCTGGTGCTCTTCAGCGAGGGACTGGGTGCGGCCAAAGCCATCGCTTCCAAGCATGGAGACGAGATCAACCCGGACCAGGAGATGGTTGCCTACGGCTTTGCCAATATGGGCTCCAGCGTGCTGGGTGGACTGCCCGTTGGCGGCAGCCTCTCACAGTCAGCCGCCAACGACGGCGCCGGCGCCAAAACCCCCCTCGCCCTTATTATTGCCGCAGCTATATCCCTAATCACGGTAATCTGGCTGACCCCCCTGTTTACCAACCTGCCCGGCGCAGTGCTGGCGGCGCTGATCATGTACGCGATGATCCATGCGATAAAAATCCGCGAAATGGTCATTTTTTTCAAGATACAGAAGGCGGAGTTCCTGTTCGGCATGGTGGCGCTGGTAGGCGTGCTTTTCCTCGATGTCCTGCCGGGCCTGCTCATCGCGGTGATCCTCTCACTGCTGGTAATCGTTTTCTGGGCCAGCCGGCCCCACGTCTCGGTGCTGGGCCGTATGCCGGGGGTCCAGGGCAGCTACCGCGATATCACCAACCACCCCGAAGCCAAACCCATCCCCGGCCTGCTCATCTACAGGCTGGCCGGGCCGGTCTGGTACGCCAATGCATCCCTGTTCGCCAGCAGCCTCAAGACGCTGGTAGCGGAGAGCGACCCCAAGCCCAGTGAAATAATCCTCGACATGTCGGCAAACTATAGTATCGATATCACCACCATTGAGACCATAGAAAAGCTCACTGAGGAGTTCGATGCCAAAAAGATAGAAATTGTGGCGGCGGAGGTGCACAAGCCTGTAAAAGAGGTAGGTCTGCGCTCGGGGCTGGCCAAATGGGTCGGCCAGGGACGGATATTCGAAACCGTGGATGCCGCGGTAGAGGATTTCCTGGCACGGCACCCGGAGCAGAAGGGCTGATGACCATGAGCTAAAAATAAACCGGGCATGCGAAATGCCGGATAATGAAAGTTTAAATTTTCAGAGGGATGAACATGGAAGAGTTTTTTCAGCAATTCGCTATGGCGATATACCTCCGCTTAACCGGTCCGCTTAAATTCCGCTTCATTATACAGCCGCTGATGGCAATGGTTTTTGCCACCATTGACGGCATTAAAGACGCGAAGGCCGGCAAGCGCCTGTATCTCTGGAGTTTAGTAAACCGCCCAAGCCAACGCACAAAACGGTTGCAGGAAGGCTGGCACAGTATCTGGAGGGTCGCTCTCCTTGCAGTCATCCTTGATCTCGTCTATCAACTGATAGATAAGGACAGTGTCAACCTGCTTGGTTCGCTGGTAGCTGCGGTCATCCTGGCGCTCCTGCCGTATTCTTTGCTGCGCGGCCCGGTCAATTACATCGCGGGACTGATTCTGCGCAGGAATAAAAAGGACAATACGGGAGCGGACAATAATGAAGCGGACAGTTCCTGAAGGGACCGTGCCCCTTTCCTTCCACGTGATGGCCAAGCCGGCAGGGGCACAGTGCAACCTTGATTGCGCCTACTGCTTCTTCCTCAAAAAGGAGCGGCTCTACCCGGGAAGCTCGCTGCGCATGACCGGCGAGGTCATGGAAAGCTACATCCGCCAAATGATAGGGTCACAGCAGGCGCAGCAGGCCACCATCGCCTGGCAGGGTGGCGAGCCCACTCTGATGGGGCTGGATTTCTTCCGGCGTGCCATCGAGGTTGAGAAAAAATACGTAAAGCCCGGCATGACCGTTGAAAATACCCTCCAGACCAACGGCATCCTGATCGACGAAGAGTGGTGCCGGTTATTGCATGACAATAATTTCCTGGTGGGCATCAGCCTTGACGGACCGCGTCACCTGCACGACGTGTACCGCAGGGACAAGGGGGGCAACCCCACCTTTGATAGGGTGGTCAAAGCCGTGAGGCTGATGCAGGAGCACCAGGTTGAATTCAACATACTCTGCACGGTGAACGCCGCAAACAGCCTGCACCCCGTCGAAGTGTACCGCTTCTTTCGCGATGAACTGCGGGCGCGCTACATCCAGTTCATACCGATAGTTGAGAGGGACAATGCTAGCGGCAACCAGGAAGGGGAGAAAGTCACGGACCGCTCGGTGAGGGCGGATGCCTACGGCAAATTTTTAATAAGCATCTTCGACGAGTGGGTGAGTCGCGACGTCGGGACCATGTTCGTGCCCTTCTTCGATGCCGTGCTGCATGCCTACGTCTACGGCCAATCTTCCGTGTGCGTGCTACGTCCCGGGTGCGGGGATGCCCTGGCGCTGGAACACAACGGCGACTTATACTCCTGCGACCACTTCGTGGAGCCTAAGTACTACCTGGGCAATATTATGCAGACGCCCCTGGCTGAGCTCGTCTCGGGAGAAAAACAGCGTGCCTTCGGATCAGCCAAGAGCGGCAGCTTGCCGCGTTACTGCCGGGAATGCGAGTTCCTCTTCACCTGCCACGGTGAATGCCCCAAGAACAGGGTGCTGACGGCGCCCGACGGGGAACCCGGCCTGAACTGGCTGTGCGAAGGCTTAAAGGCATTTTTTTCACATACCAGGCAGCCCATGCAGACCATGGCTGGCCTGCTTCGCAGCGGGCGCTATGCCGATGAGATCATGCAGGTTTTGGCCCAAGAGGACAGCCGGCGTTTTGCTGGGGTGGGACGCAATGACCCCTGCCCCTGCGGCGCGGTCGACCTGAATAAGAAGGCTGTCAAATTCAAGCACTGTCATGGGCAGCACAAAGATTGAACGCAAGGAGGTAAGAAAAATAAATGAAATGATGAGATTTCACGGGGCTAAACAATAAATACATATTTTAAGGAGAGTGAATTGTGAGTGTGCAAGATAACATTCAAAGAACGGTTCTACCCATCCCGGATCAGCCGTACGTGGGTCTGACGACCTACGATGCCAGGGACCCGGACACCAAGTATCCGCCGATCCGGGAATTGCGGCCGCCCAAGGGCGCGCCCAATGTACTGATCGTCCTGATTGACGATGTCGGCTTCGGTGCGACCAGCGCCTTTGGTGGGCCGTGCCAGACTCCGAACTTCGAGAAGCTGGCGGCCAACGGCCTCAAGTACAACCGGTTCCACACTACCGCGCTCTGCTCGCCCACGAGGCAGGCGCTATTGACAGGCCGCAACCATCACTCGGCGGGCATGGGCTCGATCACCGAGTTTGCCACGTCGGCGCCGGGATCGTGCTCGTTCATGCCCAACACCATCTCGCCGATTGCGCGGACGCTGAAGCTGAACGGCTACTCGACGTCGCAGTTCGGCAAGTGCCATGAGGTCCCGGTCTGGCAGACGAGTCCGATGGGGCCGTTCGATGCCTGGCCCTCCGGCGGCGGCGGGTTCGAGTATTTCTATGGGTTTATCGGGGGCGAGACCAACCAGTGGTATCCCGCCATCTACGAGGGGACCACGCCGATCGAGCCCGAGAAGACGCCCGAACAGGGTTATCACTTCATGGCCGACATGACCGACAAGGCGATCAAGTGGATCCGCCAGCAGAAGGCGCTCATGCCCGACAAGCCATTCTTCACATATTTTGCGCCGGGCGCCACTCACGCGCCGCACCACGTGCCCGGGGAGTGGGCCGACAAGTACAAGGGCAAGTTCGACCAGGGCTGGGACAAGGTGAGAGAGGAAACGTTCGCCCGGCAGAAGAAGATCGGCGTCATTCCACAGGACTGCCTGTTGACGAAGCGCTCCGCCGGGATCCCCGCCTGGGACGAAACCAAGCCTGAGATGCGGGCAGTCCTCGCACGCCAGATGGAGGTCTATGCGGGCTACCTGAGCTATGCCGACCACTACGTGGGTAAGCTCGTCGCTGCGATAGAGGACTTAAATATCCTCGACGACACGATGATCTATGTCATCATCGGCGACAACGGCGCCTCTGCCGAAGGCTCGCTCCAGGGCACGTACAACGAGATGGTGACAATCACGGGGTATGGTCACCTGGAGACGCCGGAGTTCCTGAACGCGCGCCTTGACAAGTTCGGCGGGGTAGAGGCCTACAACCACTATGCAGTGGGTTGGGCGCATGCCATGGACACGCCCTACCAGTGGACCAAGCAGGTGGCCTCGCATTTCGGCGGTACCCGCAACGGCACGATCGTGCACTGGCCCAGGGGCATCAAGGCCAGGGGCGAGATACGCAGCCAATTCCATCATGTGATCGACGTTGCGCCGACGATCCTGGAAGTCGCTGGATTACCAGAGCCGGTCTTCGTCAACGGGGTACAGCAGAAGCCGATCGAAGGCGTCAGCATGGCGTACTCGTTCGACGACGCCAAGGCGGCTGAGCGGCACCTTACGCAATACTTCGAGATGTCCGGCAACCGCGGCATCTACCACAAGGGCTGGACGGCGGTGACCAAGCACCGCACGCCGTGGGACCCGGGTGTCGCCAAGCAGGTGGCCTTCGATGACGATGTATGGGAGCTTTACGACACTACCAAGGACTGGAGCCAGTCGAAGGACCTGGCTAAAGATATGCCTGAAAAACTGCATGAACTGCAGCGGCTGTGGCTGATCGAGGCGGTTAAGTACAACGTGCTACCGCTGGACGACCGCTTCGCCGAGCGCTCCAACCCCGATATTGCCGGGCGTCCGCAGTTGACCAAGGGCAACCGGCAATTGTTCTTTGGCGGCATGGGAAGGCTGACTGAGAACTCGATCGTCAATTACAAGAATAAGTCGCACGCGGTGACGGCCGACGTGGAGGTGCCGCAATCCGGCGCGGAAGGCGTCATCATCGCCGTGGGTGGAAACATCGGTGGCTGGAGCCTCTACACCAAGGATGGCAAGCTGAAGTACTGCTACAACTTCTATGGCCTGAATCGATATACGGTCGAGGGCACGACAAAGATTCCGGCGGGAAAACACCAGGTGCGGATGGAGTTCAAGTACGACGGCGGCGGCATTGCCAAGGGTGGTACGGTCACGCTGTACATCGACGGCAAGAAGGCTGGCGAAGGCCGCGTGGACCAGACGGAGCCCATGGTTTTCTCGGCAGACGAGACCTGTGATATCGGCAACGAATTCGGTTCGCCGGTGACCCAGGACTATCCGAAGAACAGGAAATTCACCGGCGAGGTGAACTGGGTTGAGATCGACATCGGCAAGGATGCTGAGGATCTCGATCACCTCATCACGCCCGAGCAACGCCTGCAGGTTGCCATGGCCATTCAGTAAATATATCCGGGGCCGGCAGCCCGAACCGGGCTGCCGGTCTCACACGTAATAATTTTTCAGATCAAAAGGTAGTTAATTTAAGGAGAAAAAATGTCACTCAAAGAATATAAACCCGGATCAGCGTTTAACGGCGTTGTCGGCAGAACAGCTGATGTATCAAAACCAGCATGGCCCGAACCTAATCGTGCAAAGAAGGGCTCTCCAAACGTGCTCTTCATCGTGATCGACGACACCGGCTTTGGGCATTTGGGGTGCTATGGAAGTCCGATTAATACGCCCAACCTGGACGCTCTGGCCGCTGATGGCCTGCGATATTCAAACATGCACACGACAGCTCTGTGCTCGCCGTCGCGAGTTTGTATGATTACCGGACGCAACCACCATTCCAACGGCATGGCCTGCATCACCGAAGGTGCGATGGGGTATCCCGGTTCAAATGGCTACATCCCGTTCGAGAACGGATTTCTTTCAGAGATCCTCCAACAGCAGGGTTACAACACCTACGCGATCGGCAAGTGGCATCTTACGCCGGCCGAAGCGACATCGGCTGCCGGCCCGTACGACCGCTGGCCGCTGGGACGTGGTTTTGAACGCTACTACGGCTTCCTGGGCGGCGATACGCACCAATATTATCCGGAACTGGTGAGCGACAATCATCAGGTCGAGCCGGAAAAGACGCCGGAAGAGGGCTATCATCTCTCGCAGGATCTGGCCGAAAAGGCCAAGGCGATGATCGCCGACTCAAAGCAGGTCGCGCCTGATAAGCCGTTCTTTATGTATTTCGCCACCGGTGGAAATCACGCTCCGCACCACGCGCCGAAAGAATTTATCAACCGATACAAAGGCAAGTTCGACGGGGGCTGGGACGTCTATCGCGAACAGGTGTTTAAAAAGCAGAAGGCGCTGGGGATCATCCCGGCCAACACGATCCTGTCGCGCCACGATCCCGATGTGCAGGACTGGGGCAAGCTGTCGGCAGACGAGCGGCGACTCTACGCGCGGATGATGGAAGTCTTTGCCGGCTTTGTCGAGCACACCGACCACTGCATCGGCGAGGTGATCGCCTTCCTCAAGGAGATCGGCGAGTACGACAACACCCTGATCATGGTGATCTCGGACAACGGAGCCAGCTCCGAAGGCGGCCCGAACGGATCTGTAAACGAAGGTAAATTCTTTAACAACGTTCCGGACAATCTGGAGCAGAACCTGGCCGCCATCGACGATATCGGCGGGCCGAAGTACTTCAACCACTACCCCTGGGGCTGGACCCACGCCGGCAACACGCCGTTCCGCCGCTGGAAGCGAGAGACCTATCGCGGCGGCGTCAGCGACCCGTTCATCGTGACATGGCCCAAGGGCATCAAAGCCAAGGGTGAGGTCCGCACCCAGTTCGCCCACGCCATCGACATGGTGCCAACCGTACTGGACGCGCTCGGGATCGAGCCGCCCACGGTCATTCGCGGCGTGACCCAGTCGCCGCTGCAAGGTTTCAGCCTGAAATCGTCCTTCGACGACGCCAAAGCCGAAGCCCTGCACGTCACCCAGTATTTTGAGATGTTCGGGCACCGGTCGCTCTTTCACAACGGCTGGCGAGCGGTCTGTCCGTGGCCGGGAACATCATTTATCGAGTCGGGCCGCAAGTTCGGTGATCCGATCAGCTACGACGAACTGATTAAGCTCGATGCCACCGGATGGGAGCTTTACAATCTTAAGGACGATTGCGCGGAAACCAATAACCTCGCAGAGACGGAACGCGCAAGGCTGATCGCCATGATCGGTATGTGGTACGTTGAGGCGGGCAAATACAACGTCATGCCGATCGACAGCCGCGGAACGCTTCGTTTTGCAGAGGAACGGCCGCAGATCTCGGCCCCCCGCAAGAAATACGTCTATTATCCCGGCACACAGTCTGTTCCATCCAGTGCGGCACCACGGCTTGTCAACGTGGCCCACTCGGTGTCGGTGCACGCCAGCGTCCCGAAGGGGGGCGCCGAAGGCGTGCTGTTCTCCATGGGCGGCAACGACGGCGGCTTCGTCTTCTATGTCCAGGACGGCAAGCTGACCTATGGCTACAACTACGTGGCCGATCAGCGGTTCAAGGTAACATCCACCGGCAATATCCCTGAAGGTGATCACATCTTCAGCTTCGAGTTCATCCCGACCGGCAAGGCTGACATTTCGAAGGGCAAGGGTGTCCCGGCCACGATCAAGCTCTTCGTCGATGCCAAGGAGACCGGCAGGGGCGACCTGCCCGTCACCATCCCGCTACAGCTGGGACTGGCGGCCGGCGTTGTCATCGGTTCCGACGCCGGTGCGCCGGTGATGGATGACTACAAGCCGCCCTTCGCCTTCACCGGCACGGTGAAGAAAGCCCTGGTCGATATCACCGGCGAAGCCGTTGAGGATCTTGAGGCCAAGATGCGGATGTACCTGGCGCGACAGTAAGCATGTTCACGGACCGGCAGCCCTTCTTCGGGCTGCCGGCCACAGACGCGAATAATGATAGCAACTAGTGGTGCTGGGTAGACAAATATAGTAGGCACGCTATCGGCGCACAAGGCGCATGAATAAATGGAGGTTTGAGATTGGACTACACGAAAGATATCGATAAGGAAGAACGGGGCAAACTTACTCGGTTGCCGAAAAAGCTTACCCCCAGCGTGAAGGCGCGCGTCGGAGAGATAGCATTTGTGAAGGGGCTACCCACCAAGGTAGGCATCCAGCAAATCTTCGATGTCCAGGATTTCCAGCGCGCCTGCCAGCTTTATCAATGGGCCATCCCGGTCGTCGGCGCGATGGGCTGGCAACATGCGAACCTCGCCAACGGAGCGACCAGCGAAACGGACTGGGTGGCCTATGACGACTTTGGACCCCGCTCGGGTATCCTGACACCGAATCAGGAAGTCACTTACGTGATGGCTTTCCCCGACATGGAGAAGACCGGTGCGTTGGTATTGGAGTATCCCGCTGGCAAGGTCGCGGGCATCGTCATGGATTACTGGCAGCGGCCCCAGTCCGATTACGGCTTGACTGGGCCTGAAAAAGGGCAGTCTGGCGGGAAGGTTCTGATAGTTGGCCCCGGCCAGAAAGTGCCGGAGGACGTTGCTGGCTACCATGTCGTGCATGTGTCAACGCGGTTCCTCTTCACTGGCTATCGCATCCTGGATCGCAGCGAGAAGGAAGTGATATCGGCCCGGGTGCTCCTGTATCCCTACAGCCAGCGGGGAAACCCTCCGGCGGCAAAGGTCATCTTCGCCAAGAAGAAATTCACCCAGTCGCACCCGCGTGGTTTCGCTTATTGGGAGTGCGTCAACGAATTCATCCAGCGCGAGGCGGTGCAGGAGCGCGACCGTTTGTTCATGGCCATGCTGCGAGCGCTTGGCATCGAGAAGGGCAAGTCGTTCGCACCAGATGGCCGGATGAAAAGCATTCTCGAAGATGCAGTGGTGATGGGCGAACAGATGGCGCGGGTCACCGTCTATGAGAAGCGTTTCGAAAATGCCTATTACCGCAAAGACGCAATGTGGCAATACGCGCTGATCGTCGAACCTAGCCAGCGCCAGCCGGACTATGATGAGCTTGATGAAAGGACGGACTGGTTCTACGAGGCCATAGGTTGTTCTTACGCTATGATAACCAAGACGCCGGGCGTCGGCTCGGTTTACCTGTCGGCCTACCGGGACAAGCACGGCGAGTGGCTGGATGGTGGCCTTAACTATCGCCTTCACGTGCCGTCGAATCCGCCCATGAAGCAATTCTGGGCGGTGTCGGTTTACGATTTGGACACGCGCAACCTCATGGGCAACGAAAGCGCCAAGGCCGAGATCTCGTCGAATACGCAGGGGCTCCAAAAGAACTCCGACGGTTCGGTTGACGTATATTTCGGACCGAAATCGCCGATGGGCAAGGAAGCCAACTGGGTCGAGACCCAGAACGGAATCTTCTGGTTCCCTTACTTCCGCCTCTACGCACCGACGGAAGCCTACTTCGACAGGAGTTGGCCGCTGCCGGACATAGAGAAGGTGAAGTAGTCAGCCCACGCGGGTTTGGCGACCTACGATGCCAACTTAAAATTAATGCGTGGAGGTAGTGCAAGGACAAAAATGTTATGATTTTGCGCACCGGCAGGCCAGACCTGATTGTCAGAAACCGCCAATAACCGGACCGGACTACAAAATTCTATGAAGAAGTTTATTAAGAAAAGGAGAACACCGTATGACACAAAAAAAGTTCAATGGAATCATCAAACTCGACGTCCGCGATTCGAAGGCGGACTGGGTACCTTACACCCCAACGAAAGCACCCGCGGGCTCACCAAACGTGCTGTTCGTGCTGTACGACGACACCGGCATGGCCGCCTGGTCGCCGTTTGGCGGCGGCATCAACATGCCGACGCTGCAGCGTCTGGCTGACAACGGCCTGATGTACTCGCAGTGGCACACCACGGCGCTCTGCTCGCCGACCCGGTCCACCATTCTGACCGGACGCAACCATCACCTCAACGGCATGTCCTGCATCACCGAGGCAGCCAACGGATTCCCGGGGCAGCATGCCCGCATCCCGGAGCAGTGCGCCACGATCGGGCAGATCCTGCAGGACGGCGGCTGGAGCACGTTCTGGCTGGGCAAGAACCACAATGTGCCCGAGACCGATCTGGCGGCCGGCGCGAGCAAGAAGCAGTGGCCGCTGAACAAGGGCTTCGACCGCTTCTACGGCTTCATTGGTGGCGAGACGAACAACTGGTTCCCCGACCTGGTCGAGGACAACCACTATGTCGAGGCGCCGTACACGCCGGAAGAGGGCTACCACCTCTCCAAGGACCTGGCCGATCAGGGCATCGCCATGATCAAGGACCAGAAGGCGGGCAACCCGTCCAAGCCCTGGTTCATGTGGTTCTGCCCGGGCGCCAACCACGCGCCGCACCACTGCCCCGAAGACTACATCGCCAAGTACAAGGGCAAGTTCGACGCCGGTTACGAAGCGTACCGCGAGACGGTCCTGCCCAAGATGATCGCCAAGGGACTCATCCCCAAGGGCACGCTCCTGACCCAGCTCAACCCCCTGTCCGCGGAGATCTCGAATCCTGGCGACCTGGTTCGCCCGTGGAACGAACTGAAGGCCGACGAGAAGAAGCTCTTCTCGCGCCTGATGGAAGTGTACGCCGGGTTCTCCGAGTACACCGACGCCCAGGTGGGCCGCATCATCGACTATCTGGAGCAGAGTGGTCAGCTCGAAAACACGCTCATCTTCTACGCGGCCGACAACGGCGCGTCCGGCGAAGGCAGCCCGAGCGGCTCGGTAAACGAGTGCAAGTTCTTCAACAACTACCCGGATGAACTGTCCGAGAACCTGAAGCTCATCGACAAGCTCGGCGGACCGGATACCTACGAGCATTATCCGACCGGATGGGCGGTGGCCACGTCGGCGCCGTTCAAGATGTTCAAGCGCTACTCGGAATACTCCGGCGGCACGTGCGACCCGCTGGTCATTTCGTGGCCCAAGGGTATCAAGGCGCGCGGCGAAGTGCGCAGCCAGTATCACCACTGCACCGACATCGTCCCGACCATTCTGGACGTCTGCGGTCTGGAAATGCCCAAGGTCTACAAGGGTGCGGAGCAGTATCCGCTCTCCGGCGTGTCGATGCGCTACAGCTTCGATGCCCCGGCGGCGCCGACCGCCAAGAAGCGCCAGTACTACGCCATGCTGGGCACGCGAGCGATCTGGGAGAACGGCTGGAAGGCCGTTTCCCTGCATGCGCCGACCTGCGGCAAGGGCCATTTCGACAAGGACGTGTGGGAACTGTACCACGTGGACGTAGACCGCGCCGAGTCGAAGAACCTGGCTAAGGAGCACCCTGAGAAGCTCGAGGCGCTGATCAAGGCCTGGTTCGAGGAAGCGGAGAAGAACCTCGTGCTGCCGCTCGACGACCGCACCGCCCGCGAACTCTTCGCCATTGAACGGCCTTCCGAGGAAGAGCCCCGCGAGCGGTACATCTACTATCCGGGCACGAATGCGGTGCCGGAGAGCGTTGCCGTCAACGTGCGCGGCCGATCGTACAAGGTCCTCGCTGACGTCGAGATCACCGATGCGAACTGCTCGGGCGTCATCTTTGCCCACGGCTCGCGCTTCGGCGGCCATGCACTGTTCATGAAGGACAAGAAGGTGCACTACGTCTACAACTTCCTCGGCATCAAGCCCGAGCAGAAGTTCGTCTCCCCCGAACTCAAGCCCGGCAAGCACACGCTCGGCATGGAGTTCATCAGGACGGGCGCCGGCGACTATGCCGCGTCCGTGGGCACGACCAAACTGTACGTGAACGAGAAGGTCGTGGCCGAGGGACCGATGAAGACCCAGCCTGGCAAGTTCACGTTGTGCGGTGACGGGCTGTGTGTCGGAAAGGACAGCGCGGACGCCGTGAGCGAGGACTACAAGTCGCCGGGCACGTTCAAGGGCGGGACCATCAAGTTCGTCGCCGTGACGACTGAGAAGGCGCAGTACCTCGACCTCGAGACGCTGGCGGCGGCAGCGTTTGCCAGAGACTAACGCTGATCAAGAGCGATAGAAAGCCTGGGCTGGCAGCCCAAACCGGGCTGCCAGCCCAGGGCGATTGAAGGGGACTATGACATAGTGCAATTATTGCTCAGGCTGTGGGACTGATCAGGCCGGGGATAGAGTTCCCGGGCATGGTTGTATCGTGCCCGGCTTTCTTTCCGCCACGGTCCGCGGGATTGTGCATTACGGGAAAAGAAAATTCGAATTTTGACATATGAGTAGAATCAAAATATAATCAAAACTAATGCGGGACGGTGGCCCAAACCGCGCCGCTGATAAGGGGACGGGAAATAAAAAAAAGGAGATCATAACATGGCTGACAAAAAACCAAATATTCTGATCCTGTGGGGCGATGATGTGGGCTGGTGGAACATCAGCTACAACAGCCGGGGCCAGATGGGCTACCGGACACCGAACATCGACCGCGTCGGCAACGAAGGCGTGGCCTTCACCGACTACTACGCCCAGCAGAGCTGCACAGCGGGCCGCGCGGCGTTCATCACCGGGCAGAACCCGATCCGTACGGGTCTGACCAAGGTCGGATTGCCCGGCGCGGATGTCGGCCTGCACAAGGAAGACCCGACCATCGCGGAACTGCTCAAACCCCTGGGTTACGCCACGGGCCAGTTCGGCAAGAACCACCTGGGCGACAAGGACGAGTTCCTGCCCACGATGCACGGGTTCGATGAGTTTATGGGCAATCTCTACCATCTGAATGCCGAGGAAGAACCGGAACTTCCAGACTACCCTAAAATGCCGGAGTTCAGAAAGAAATTCGGACCGCGCGGCGTGCTGCACTGCTGGGCGGACGGCAAGGGCGGACAGAAGATCGAGAACACGGGCCCGCTGACCAAGAAGCGCATGGAAACCGTCGACGACGAGACAACGGAAGCCGCCCTCAAGTTCATCGACAAGGCACATAAGGAAGGCAAGCCGTTCTTCGTCTGGTACAACACCACGGCCATGCACTTCCGCACCCATTGCGCCGACAAGCACAAGGGCAAGAGCGGACAGGGGTTCTACAACGACGTCATGGTGGCCCATGATGAGCACATCGGCGAGATGCTCAAGAAGCTCGACGACCTCGGCATCGCCGACAACACCATCGTCATGTACTCGACTGACAATGGCCCGCACTACAACAGTTGGCCGGATGCGGGCATCACCCCGTTCCGCGCCGAGAAGAACACCAACTGGGAAGGCGGCTGGCGCGTGCCGGCTTTCGTGCGCTGGCCCGGCAAGATCAAACCTGGCACCGTACTCAATGGCATCGTCACCCACCAGGACTGGCTGGCCACGTTCCTGGCAGCCGCGGGTGAGCCGGAAATCAAGGACAAGCTCCTCAAGGGTCACAAGATCGGCAATATGACCTACAAGGTTCACATCGACGGTTTCAACATGATCCCCTACCTGACCGGCGAAGTGAAAGAAAGCCCCCGGGAAACATTCTTCTATATCAGTGACGACGGGGACGTCATGGCAATCCGGCACAAGGACTGGAAGGCGGTGCTGATGGAGCAGCGGGCCACGCGGATGATGTGCTGGGCCGAACCCTTCGTTGCGCTGCGCGTACCCAAAATGTTCAACCTGCGGCGTGACCCCTTCGAGCGGGCCGACGACAACTCAAACACCTACTGGGACTGGATCTTCGACCACCTCTTCCTGATCTATGGCATGCAGGATCTGGTGGCCAAGGAGATCGAGAACTTCGTGAAGTTCCCGCCGCGCCAGAAGGCGGCCTCCTTCAACCTGGATGCGGTGCTGGCGCAACTGGAAAAGGCAAATGATGGCGGCCAACACTGAGTGTTGAGGTAAGTAGCACAAAATTATTCCCCCGGCGGACAATGGGGCCGCCGGGGGAATCCCATAGAAAACCCTGGACTTCTTTGTTTGCAATGAGCACATGCAAAACAGGAGGTATATGAAATTGGACAAAAAAGCAGCGTTGACCTTGTCGTCGTTACTGATTCTACCGTTGTCGTTTACGATGCCGGCCTGTTCCCCGCAGGCAAAGCCAGCACAGGTTTTCACCATTTTGCATACCAATGATCTGCACTCCAACATAACCGGTATGTCACCTTCCAGTGACTACACGCCGTTTACCCTCAACGATGATGCCACCAGGGGCGGTTATTCCCGCCTGGCAGCGCTCATTGCTCAACGCCGCCAGGAAATGGGGCGGTCGGGCCCGGTGCTGGTGCTGGACGCGGGAGACTTCAGCATGGGGACGGCGATCGCCGCCGCCACCCGGGAAGTGGGTGCAGAATTGCAGCTCATGGCGCGCATGGGCTACGACGCCACCACTTTCGGCAATCATGAGTTCGACCTGGGCCCCGATGGGTTGGGCAGCGGAATTGCCAAAGCCGCGGCGGCGGGAAAGGTCCCGGCGGTCCTCGCCTCGAACACCGACGTGAGCGCCAACGAACCCCGTCTGGCGGCGCTCAAGGAGCTGGTGCAGAAGCAGGTGGTCCGTCCTTATCTGGTAATTGAGCGGGGAGGCCTGCGCTTCGGCATTATGGGGCTGATCGGCTACGATGCGGGCAAATACGCCGGCGATCCGGGCGGCGCCGTATTTGCGGACCCGGTCGAGACAGCCGGGAAGACCGCCAGGTTGCTGAGGGAGCAGGAACACGTTGACGTGGTGATTGCGCTGAGCCACGGCGGGATGGTGAAAGGCGATGACGGCCAATATACCGGGGGCGAAGACGTTGACCTGCTGCAAGCCGTCCCGGGGATCGATATCGTTATCGGCGGGCATACCCATACCGCCCTCACCCAACCGATACTGGTGGGCGGCCGGCCGGTGGTACAGGCCGGCAAGTATGGCGAGAACCTGGGCGAACTGAAGGTCAGCCTGAGCCGCGGCAGCGTCAAAATCGAATCTTACCGGCTGATCCCCCTGGACGATACTATCATGGGCGATCGCAGCGCGCAGCAGGAAGTGGACCGCTTCCTGAAGGAAGCGAGCCGGGTCGCCTTTGCATCACGGGGCTACAGCATCACGCAGCCGCTGGCGGTGATTTCGCAAGATTGGCCGATGAAATACGGCGAAACGGAATCGAGCACCCCGCTGGCCAACCTGGTGACGGATGCCTTTCGCAAGGCGACGAATGCCGATATCACCTTCACCGCCGACGGAACGATCCGGGCCGGTTTGACCAAAGGCAAGTCCGGCATTCAAACCGTTTACGATGTGTTTGCCCTGGCGCCGCTGGGAGGGGGCATCGCCGACCCGACCGCAGGCAGTGCGATGGTGGAGGCGTACTTTACCGGGAAGGAGCTGAAAAGCCTGCTGGAGTTTTTCTTGATTGACGATCCACATCATCCAGGAGAATTTTACCCCAGAGTGTCCGGGATGAGGTTGTACTACGATCCGTCACGGCCCAAATTCGATCAAATAACTGCGATGGAACTGGGCGATTTGGACAGGGGTTACCGCCCGATTGATATCTCCGATAATGCCAGGCTCTACAGTTTCGCTTGCAGCTCCTATATTGGAGTAATAATTGCCGCCCTTCCCAGGCTGAGCAAGGGCGCAGTGCAGCTGGCGCCCAAGAAAGCAGACGGCACGCCTATGGCAAGCAAGACGGATGCCGTCGTCGACCCCCGCGAATCTACCTCACCCCACATTCGGCCGGGGAGCGGTTCGCTGGATAAGGCGGCCGCCGTGACCGATGCAGCCCAGAAAGAGGTGAAAGAGTGGCAGGCGATCATGGATTTCCTTGTCAGCCTGCCCAACAAAACGCCGGGCGGAATCTCGTTCCTGGAGAAGGACGACCGATGGAGGGAAGCCCGGGTAATCAAGAAGTGAGCTGGTCCATGATAAGGGCCTGCCCTGAGAAGTTTAAGCGGCAATGCCGGGCTATAACTCTGAAGGACGATACGCAATGAGTAAAAGAAACAGGGTTGAACGACCCGTTCCGCCGTCCCGTGATTTGAAGCGGGCAGGTTTGCCCGGCAGGTTCGACATGCCGGCCGTCCAGGGATTGCCGGGCCAGAGGCGGTTTCACATAATGGCTAAACCTGTCGGCTCTACCTGCAACCTGGATTGCAAGTATTGCTATTACCTGAGCAAGGAGGCCCTTGAGGGTGGACCCGGGGCGGGCCGGATGTCGGAAGACGTACTGGAACGCTTCACCCGGCAATACATAGGGGGGGTAGCGGCCAACGAAGTGGTATTTTCCTGGCAGGGAGGGGAGCCCACGCTGCGCGGATTGGGTTTCTTCCAGAAAGCCGTGGAGCTTCAGAAAAAATACGCCAGACCCGGGCAGCATGTTTTAAATGACCTGCAAACGAACGGCACGCTCCTTGATGAAGCCTGGTGCGAGTTCCTCAGGGAGAACAACTGGCTGGTGGGCCTGAGCATCGACGGCCCGCAGGAGCTGAACGACGCCTACCGTTTTTCGAAGAATGGAAAGCCGACATTCGACCAGGCCTATAACGGCGCCATGTTATTAAAACGCTTTGGCGTCCCTTTCAACACGCTTACCTGCGTCAACCGCGTAAATGCCAAACGCCCGCTGGAGGTTTACCGCTTTCTGCGCAGCGAACTGGATTCCACCTACATACAGCTTATCCCGATTGTCGAATACAAGGGGTTTGAAACGACCGCACCCCGGACCTGGGACCCGGAAAAATTGCCCAAGGACGGTTCTCCCGAAGCGCGCCCGGGCCACCCAGGTTCCATCGTCACGGACTGGTCTGTTGACCCTGACGATTATGGGGATTTCCTCTGTGTGGTTTTCGATGAATGGTACGAGCACGATGTGGGCAAGGTGCTGGTCAACCACTTCGAGACCCTGGTGGCGCAGCACCTCAGGTTAAGCTCACAGCTGTGTATCTACAATCAATTCTGCGGTAAGGGGCTGGTCATGGAGCACGACGGGAGCGTTTATTCGTGCGATCATTACGTTTACCCTGAATACAGGCTGGGAAGCATCATGGACCGGGAACTCGCCGAGATGGTGTTCTCGGAGGCCCAGGTCAAATTCGGGTACGACAAGGCATATGCGCTGCCCGATTACTGCCGGCGCTGCCCCTATATCACGGATTGCTGGGGAGAGTGTCCCAAGAACAGGATTATTCGCAGCGAAGAGGGCCAGTCCGGCCTTAACTACCTCTGCCGTGGCCTAAAAAAATATTTCAATCATGCGATACCAAAAGTGGAGAGGATCGCCGCCGGTTTGCGTCAAGGTCAAATCGATCCCGGACGGAGGATGCCGGGCCGCTGACTCCAGCCTATTTACTGGAAATGCAGGTTGGCATCCTGTATGATGCATATAATTAACAATGATCCCCGCTTTTTGCAAGGGAAGAGGAGTATATTCATGAAACGTTGTAACTTACGCCTGTCACTGGTTGCTCTGGCCATGGCGGCCTTGCTCGGCGCGGCTGCCTTTGGTTGCGCGCCTGCTAAACCGGCCGCGCCGGCGGTCCCTGCGGCCCCGGCAGCTCCTGCAGCGATCACAGTCCCCACTGTCCCAAGCGCGCCTCCTGCCGTACCGCAGGCTGCCCCACCGGCAAGCATTGCATTGCCCGCGGTGAACTATTTCGCTGTATCGAGCGACAACGTGCCTCCTAACTCCATTATCATACTGGTGTGGAGCGTGAGCGGGGTGGATTCGGCGAGCATCGATAACGGCATCGGAAATGTGGCGGTCAAGGGCCGCTATGCCCTCCTGCCCCTGGCCAGCACGACCTTTGTCCTGACGGCCACAAATGCCGCCGGTAGTGTGACCGCGCAGGCGACCGTGCAGGTCTCAGACTCCGCAGCCATCTCGGGGTACCGGCCATCTTATACTATACCCCGCGTCCAGCAGTCGACCACGATCGGATCACCATTCACAATTAAGCTGGAGGCGCAGCCTTCTAAAGGCTATACATGGGTCGTCGACTACTACGACCAAGCAGTGCTTTCATTGACAGGTAGTGATTACCAGGCCTATGGCCCGCCCCCACGGGGCTCGGATGGTCAGCAGCAATTCACATTCCAGCCGCTGGATCAGCCCGGGAATAACGGGAATACCAGGATACTTGTTTCAAACGTCAACGACCAGACCCCGACGAAGTTCGACTCCATCATTTATGATATCAATATCAGGCAGAAATAGCGGGGCGTCGGCAGGAGGAATTTAGCTATGAAACATTTAAACTTCCACACGCTAATGATTACCCTGGCAATGGTGGCCATGCTCGGTGCGGCCGCCTTTGGCTGCGCGCCTGCCAAACCGGCAGCGCCGGCGGTCCCTGCGGCCCCGCAGGCTCCTGCCGTTCCTGCAACCCCCGTTGTACCTGCAACCCCGATCGCACCCCCTGTTGCTCAGCCGGTGGCGCCGCCCACAGCCGGGCCATTGCCCACCGTGAACTATTTCTCCAGTTCCAGTGACACCTTGCCGCCGGACTCTTTAGCCATACTGGTGTGGAGCGTTAGCGGGGCGGATTCAGTAAGCATCGATAACGGCGTGGGAAAGGTGGAAGCCCAGGGCCGCTGCGCCGTGCTGCCCTCTGCCAGCACGACCTTCATGCTGACGGCAGCCAATGCGGCTGGCAGCGTGACCGCCCAGGTGACGGTGGAGGTCTCGGAACTCCGGGCCTCGTCATCGGGTTTCCGTCCGGGCTATAGCATGACCCGTATCCAGCAGACGGCCGTGCTATCATCGCCATTAACACTCAAGCAGGATACTATAAATGCCAGTGGCAGAAGGTGGGTTGTTGATTACTACGACCCGGCCATGCTTGCGTTCGTGAGCAGCAATTACATAGCAATGAACCCGCTTACCAGGGGCGTGGACGGCCAGCAGCAGGTCACATTCCAGCCGCTAAAGCAGGGTATTACCAAAATAGTTGTTTCAAATGTCAACGCCCAGACACCGCTGCAGTTCGAATCCATCATTTACGATGTCAACATCAGGCGTTAATAGCTGAAACGACGGGGGCAACCGGATAAGAGGGAGCACAATATGAGTAACACGCGGTTTGCAATCTTCTACGACAACCTGCGTGCCAGTTACTGGTTCATGCCGGCGGTCATGACTTTTGTTGCAGTTGTGATTGCCATCTCACTGTATCAGCTGGACATGGCTGTACCGAACGATATCTTATATGACAGGTGGTTCGTGCTGCAGCAGACCACCGAGCAGGCACGGGGCTCGCTATCTCTTATTGCCACATCAATGTTGGGGTTAATCGGGGTTGTTTTTTCCATGACGCTGGTTGCCATTACCATGGCCTCATCCCAGTTCGGGTCGTTCCTGCTGCGCGCCTTCCTGCGTGATACCGGCACCCAAACGGTGCTGGGCACTTACAGTGCCACCATCGTCTATTGCATCTGCCTTCTCCTGCTTCTGCCTTTCAGCGCTACCATCGACTTGGTGCCTCAGATAGCCATTACGTTTGCCTTACTGCTGCTGTTTCTCGACCTGGCCATGCTGATCTATTACTTTAATCATGTTGCTGTTTCTGTCCAGGCATCGAATGTTGTCGCCGTGGTTGCCAGGGAACTGGGAAGCATCATTGAGGGTGAACTGGAAGCTGCACGTGCCACGCCGGTTGAAGCCAGCGCAGCAATTAAATCCAGGCATAAGAGCATCAGGATCGAGGGGAAGGCTGTCAGAGCAATGCGCAGCGGGTATATACGCGCCTTTGATTACGATGGTCTGACCAGGGTTGCAAGCAAGCATGACCTGGTATTTCTGATCACCAGGATGACAGGGGATTTCCTGGCCACAGGGGAGCCGTGGCTGCTGGCATGGCCTGGTGATGAAAAGGTCATCGGCAGTATAACAGGGCAGGTGAACAGTATGTGCCTGACAGGTGAAACCGGCACCATGCTGCAGGACCCCATGTTCGGCATCGGCCAGCTTGTGGTAATAGCTTCACGCGCCCTTTCACCGGCAGTAAATGACCCGCTAACGGCTATAATGTGCGTAGACCGCCTGGGTGAAGCGCTGGGGAAAATCGTTGCCCGCGGCGAGCGGACCGTTTACCGTGACGATGCCGGGGAAAACCTGCGGGTGATTGCGGAGAGCTACAGCTTCGGCCTGCTTGCAGGAGCTGCTTTTAACATGATCCGCCAGTATGGAAGGGGCTCGGCAGAGGTGCTGCTGCGGATGTTGGCGTCCACCCGGTATGTCGCCCCGTTCTGCCGCACGGATGATCAAAGGCAGGTGCTGCTGCAGCATGCCAGGCTGATCGAAGCGGACAGCCGCGCAGGCCTGCCGGCCGAGTATGACAGGGAGCGTGTCAGGCTGTCATTCGAGGAGACGGTGCGGGTCATCGGCTTGCCGGTAACGCAGGAAAAAGAACCTGACCAATCCAGCTGAGATGGAAAAGAAAAACAGGGCAAAACAAAGCCGGTTTACAAACGTGTTGCAGTCAGTCTGGAGCCAGTTGCCCGGCCTCCAGCTGCTGCGCCATTATCAGCCCGGGTGGCTGCGTTTTGACATCGTTGCAGGCCTGAGCGTCTGTGCCATACTTATCCCGCAGGGCATGGCATACGGTAGCCTGGCCGGGGTGCAGCCTGTGAACGGCCTCTATGCGGCGATGACGGCAATGATCGCATACGCCGTATTTGCCACCTCGAAACACATGATGATTGGCCCGGAGGCCAGCACAGCCGTGATCGCTGCAGGCATTATTGCGCCCCTGGCTGCACTGGAGCCTGGCCGTTACGCCATGCTGCTGACGGCACTGGCACTGCTGACGGGGCTGATCCTGGTGCTGGCAGGGACAATCAAGCTGGGTTTTATTGCGGATTTCCTTTCCAAGCCCGTCCTGGTGGGTTACCTCAACGGGGTTGCCCTGATTATAATCGCCGGGCAGCTTGGCAAACTGTTTGGCCTCAATATCAAAAGCAGCCTATTCTTCCCGCAGATCTGGGAAGTGATCAGCAGGCTTGGCGAAACCAACTTGCTGGCGCTTGGCCTGGGAGCGTTTTTTCTCGGCCTGCTCTTCTTCATGAAATTCAAGTGGCCCCGGGTGCCGGCTTCGCTTGTGGTGGTCATCATGTCGATAATAATTACATCGGCATTGAGGCTGGACATGCAGGGCATTTCCATACTGGGCCTTATACCTGCCGGTTTGCCTGCCTTCCAATTCCCGCAATTGAATATAAATGACTTCCAGTTGCTGGTACCGGGTGCTTTGAGCCTGGCAGTGCTCATCCTTTCCGACGGTCTGCTGACCGCGCAGGTATTTGCCGCCCAACATAAGTACCAGCTTGATGCCAACCGGGAGATAATCGCGTTCGGCATGAATAACCTGGCCGCCAGCCTGTTCCAGGGTTTCCCCGTAGGTTCCAGCCAGTCACGCACGGCGGTAAATAACAGCGCCCATGGCAGGACACAGGCCAGCGCCCTGGTGGCCGTCTTATCATTGGCCATCGTGCTGCTGTGGCTGACGCCGCTGCTATACTTCCTGCCCGGTGTTGCACTGGCAGCGATTATCATTTCAGCGGCCAGCGGCCTGCTCAATTTCAAGGCCTTTGGCGAGCTCTATAGCGTGCGCAAAGAATATGCCCTGCTGGCCATTATCACCATGCTGGGTGTGCTGGCAATAGGGCTGCTGGCGGGCATCATGATTGCGGTGGTCTTCTCTCTACTGCACCTCGTTGTCCTGATCACGCGCCCGCACGACGCCGTCCTGGGCAGAGTAGAGGGCCTGGACGGGTACCATGACATACGGGCAAACGAAGTCAGTGAAACGGTCCCCGGCCTGCTGATCTACCGCTTCGAGGCCCAGCTCATGTTTGCCAACTGCGGATATTTCCGCAGCCGCATTGAAAACCTGATTGCAGCGGGGGAACTGCCGGTGAAGTGCCTTATCATAGATGCCGAATCGATACCGAGCGTAGATATCACGGCCGCGGAGATGCTCAAGCTGTTTTATAGCCAATTACAAGAGCAGGGTATCGGGTTGGTGTTGGCGAGGGCGAATGCCAGCACGCGCTGCTTTCTCTCCGATACAGGTGTGACACAGCTGATAGGGAGCGACCGGTTTTTCCCCTCTATACGCACAGCAGTACATGCTTTTACCAGCGGTCAACTGGAAACGTCCTGATTGTGATATCAAGAGTGCTTTATTAGTATTTACTGTATTTTTATTTACTCAGTTTAGGCTTTTTTAAAAAATAGTAAAGTACGATCAGGGCTATGCCAACGAGCAACAGGACGCTCCCGTATATCATAATAGTGTTGGCAAAATCCCCTACCAGCCTTAGCAGCCATTCCTGAATCAGCGGCGGCAGGTCGAATTGCGAAATGGCTGACCTGCCAAAGCTGCCGGCAGGCAGGATGAAAGCAAACTGCAACGCCCCGCAGACGGTGAATATAAGGCCCAGTTCACCCGAGATAAATCCCGGCCTGCGACCTATCAGTTTGATGGCGATTATCAGCACCAGGGATATTATGATTAGCGGTATGAAGCTAATCATGGCGCCGACAACAATGTCCTTGACTGCTTCCAGCTGGCTAATCATGTTGAAAAAGCCGTTTATCTGGTCGATGTTGATGTGCTTCTGCACAGAGCTAGCCGTTACGCCCAGAGCATTAAAAACGGGATTCAGTGCGGGCAGGCTGATGACAGCCTGCATGTTAGTGGCAATGTCCACGATCAAACTCCTCTGCTCCCCCACTGTCTGAAGCAGCTTGCCCTTCTCCAGCCTATCCAGGATGAGGGCGTGAACATTACGAACAAGAGTCTTCATGCCGTCTTTTATCTGGGGTTCGAAATTGACCAGGCCAACTTGCACGGCTTTCGCCAGCAAGCGATTCTCTGGAGCCACGTTTGTGTTCAGCCAGTCTTTAGCCAGGGCTGTGACATCGATATCGTCCACGTACGAAGCGATGCAGTTCGGGTTGAATGCGGTCTGGTGAAGTGCCAGTATTGGCCCGAAAACCAGGAGTGATATAGCCAGCAGGATGCCCAGGATGACCAACCATACCTTTTTCCCGGACGAGACCTCGGGTGCGTCTGTGAAATAGCTGATAAAACCGCCTTTCATTGTTGATACCTCCGTTATCGTTGTTATGGTATAGCTGCCGGCAGGACGCGCATTACAATTAATAGACTTTCTTGCGCATATTATGGCTCCAGGTGTTTAATCACTGACGGCAGGCAAGTTACTTATATTGTGCACGGGGAGCCCGCAAAAGTATGTAGGATTCGGCCCAGTCTTATTGTAGGATTTTTCCTACAACCAAATGGTACACAGTCCTACAGACTTTGCGGTCCCCGCCGTGCATAATGCAGTTGTATTTTATATGAGGCAACTATGCTTAGAGTGGAATTGCGGATTCTTCCAGCTTAACGGCTGACAGGTTCAGGGCCTTGCTCTCCAAGATAGTTCATGATTAGCGTTTTATACGAGGTATAATGAAGCAACTTCCCTACAAGATGAAGAATGTCCGCTATGAGCTTTTCATAGCCGGGCTCTCGGCTATCTCAATAATAAATGTCCTGTTGTATTTTTTCTGGGCCGACGGGGATGTTGCGGCGGTCATCGCTATCATGGACTGGGGCTTCAGCCTAATCTTCCTGGCTGATTTCACTTACCGCTTATTTTCCGCCAGTTCCAGGACCACCTACCTGCTGCGCCAGTTTGGCTGGGCGGACCTTCTTTCAATAGTGCCATTTACGCCCGCCAAGGTGCTGCGCCTGTTCTATATCATCCGCACATTCCGCCTGTTGCGTCTTTATGGCGGGAAGGGCGTGATACGTGAACTGCTGGAATACCGTGGGGGCGTCAGCGTCCTTTTTACCCTGCTTACGCTGATGATCCTGGTGCTTGAATTCGGCGGCATGGCAATTGTGAAGGCGGAGAGCGGGGCAACCGGCGCCAGCATCAAGACAGCGCAGGATGCCATGTGGTTCATCTATGTGACCATTGCGACTGTAGGCTACGGCGATGTAGTCCCGGTCACTGCGGAAGGGCGCCTGGCAGGGATAGCCATAATTACGATAGGCACAGGGCTGTTCGGCACCCTGACGGGTTTCCTTGCCAATGCCTTTATGCAGGGGCGCAACCAGCCGGAGACAGTCGCCCGGGGGGACGGCGCCGCCAGGGAAATTAAGCCGGCAAGCGTAAGCCCTGCAGACGCCAACAACGACCCAAGAACCAGCCTGGAGGACATTAAACGGCTCTTGCAGGAACAGAGGCAATCCCAGCAGGAGCTGGAATCAAAGATCTCCGAGCTGGAGAAACTGCTGTAGTGTCAATTTACCTGGTTCAGGTCTGCCCCTTTTCCAGTCCGGGAGCTTTGGATTGGTCGCGGAAATACTGATACAGTTTCCACACTGTGGCCCCGGTGGGCAGGGCTAATATTATGCCAATGTAGCTGCCGATAAATCCGCCCACCATCATTAGCACCATGACCACCGCGGGATCCAGCGGGAAATGCTTGTCCTGCACCATGCCCTGCAGGCCCTGCACTACCAGCTGGGCCACCAACAGCACGATGAGCACCAGCAGTATGGCCTGGGGTTTGAGCGCCAGTACCATCAACAGTATGACTGCCGCTGAGATGAAGTAGCCGATGATGGGTACGACCTGGAGGAACGCTGCCAGCGCTCCCATGGCCAGTGCATATTCCATCCCCACGATTAAGAGACCCAGTGTAACGAGCGTGCCCTCGATGACAGCCATGATTATCATAAAGCGGATATAGAGCCCCATCTGCGTGCCGAAGATGGACAGGATCTTGGCGCCGTGCCTGGCCACTTTGGCAGGGAAAATCTCGTTTAAATACTTTCCGTACTTCTCGTAGTTCAGCAGGACAAAGATGAGGAAGAAGGGCAGCATGATGAACCCTATTATGGTCGACATGTTGGAGGGGATGAGCATTATGCTTCCCACCAGGAAGTCCTTGATGAACTTGCTGACGGCAGGCCCCGCATTCATGATTGATTGCCGGATACTGTCCACCGACTCCGCCGGTATCATCCCCTTAATAGAGGTCGTCCAATCAGCTATCAGGGCCATGCCCTGGGTGGTTAACTGGGGAGCCTCAGCAATAAGGGCGGTGGAGGCGTTGATTATGGCGGCCCCGATATAGGCGATGAAGGCGATCAGCAGCACCACAAAGAGGACGAAAACGATGATCACCGCTAACACGCGTTTGCCATTGCTCCTCTTGCCCCGGGGAGGAAGGACGCCCTCCAGCCAGGTCACGAAGGGAAACAGCAGATAGGCGAGCAGGATGCCCACCAGGAACGGTATCAGTGCAGGCAATGATATCCAGCACAGCCACAGCACAAAGGCAATACCAAGTATAACCAGCGCGCCTGTCCAGACCCGCTTGAATACTGAACTATCCGTAGCCAAATCTACACCTCCAGGGCAAAAACGTATCCCTCAATAGTACAGATCAACCATGATACAGGTCAACCCTTAATTACCTGCAGCTGGAGCGCTTTATTTCCCGGTCAGGCGCCGGCTGCCTTGGCGAAGTCCTTTCTTTTCGTACACAGCCAGATGCTGAACATGATAAGCGCCACGCCCAAAAGAATCAGGTAAACGGCGATCAGCCAGAGCACCGCCAGCGCACCGGCCACGGGATCGGAAAGCAGCAGGCCGCCGAAGATGACCGAGATTATGCCGCCGATCAGCAACCAGACTTTGCCGCCGATGGTCTTCCAGTTCGCGATCGAGAATATGATCTGCATGATGCCGGTGAATATCGCCCACCAGGCAATGAAATACAGCATGAATACCGCCGTCATGCCGGGCCAGGCAAATACCATGAGGGCAAGAATTATGCTCAGGATACCACCGGTAAATACCCACCACCTGTTCTTATCCGCGTGTGTAAACGAGAAAACGATCGACAGGATGCCATCAATCAGCATGTAAGCCCCGAAGAACCAGACAAGCGTGAGGATGGTGAATAATTTGGGCGATGACAATATTAATGCCCCAAGTGCCACGGCAATCAAGCCGCGGAGCAGGTTCAGCCACCAGAAACGTGCCAGTTTTTCCATTGGTCTACCTCCTTTATTTCGTAATATAAATCTATTATGCCTGACGAATCATTACTTTTGCGCAAAATTACGTGAGTCAGCGCCTGCCGCCACCACCACCGCCACCGCCTCCACCGCCACCGCCACCGGAGGGCATCGGCATGGGCGCTGGTGGCCTGGGCTGTACCGGCTGGACGCTGGGCGCCGGGGGCCTGGGCTGCGATGGCATAGGGGCCGGCATAGGGGTCGCCTGGACGGGTGGTCTGGGTGGCGGTGCTATCGGCTGGGTTGCAACCGGTGGGGGCATTGGCACCGCGGAGGGAGGCTTGGGAGGATTGTAACCGGGAGGCGTACCACCAGAGGGCGGTTTAGCCGGAGGGTAGCTCCCTGAAGGGGGAGGTGTCACGACAACGGGGGGCTTACCGGGAGGGTAGCCCCCGGGCGGTGTCACTATCACAGCGGGAGGTGGATAATAACCACCACCGCCCATCGCAGGAGGGCCGTAGTAGTTATCGTCGTAGGGGTAGTAGCCGTCGTGGTAGTAGTTTGCGGAGCCGAATTGCAGGGTAAATACGATTGTACCACCCTGGGACAGGTATTGCGATGAACTGGGTGAAATACTGGCTAAACTGGCGTAGGAAGGCCCGCCGTAGTTGTAGCTTAAGTAGTAATCGCCCGCAGGCATGTTGTACTTTGTCGCCGGGACAAATGTTATTGTGCCCGAGTAAGGGCCGCTCAGGTTGGCGTTTACGCTTGTGGATACCGGCGAGCCGTTATAGATCGCATAGATCTGGATGGTGCCGGGCGTCTGGACATTGACCGGTGCCCGGACACTGACAAAATTGAGCGTAAATGATATCATGCCGCCATCGGACAGCTGCTGGGTGGAGGATGGCACAATGCCGGCCAAAGAGGCGCCGGCAGGGCCCCCGCTATTGTAAACGAGGGAATAATTGCCGGCCGGCCTGGTTGTATACTGCTCGGGCACCCTGCTGCAGGCGCTGGTCGTACCTACGCCGGCAATGGAGCAATCAAGGCCCCCGGCCCAGTTCTGATTGTCCAGCGTCGCATTTACCTGGATGGTACCGCTGGCGGCCTGTGAAATGGTAAACGTCCATATATCAGACCAGCCCGATGACTTCCCCTTCCTGGTTGTGCCCACGCGCCAATAATAACTGTTCCTGTTAAGTATCCCCGGCTGGACCTGGTAAATGACCACGGTTAAATTGGTAGCATTTACCAGGATGTTCTGAAAATTGGCGTCCCGCGCGATCTGCAGGGTGTAGCCATCAAAGTCCCCGGAAGCGCTCCAGGAAAGCATGGGGGTCAGGGTGTCGATGATGCCACCGTTCTGCGGGGTCTGCAAACTCACGCCCGAGTCAGCCTGTACGGGCGTCGCGTACCCGAACAGCAAAGCCGGCAGCAAAGTGATCATTATTAACCAGTGCATATTTTTTCTCATAATTTATCTCCTTATTGACCTCGACAGGCAATCACAGCAACTTAAGTCCGCAATTAGCCGGTACAATCCCACAATCTCAGAAAACATATGATCAAGGCTATTTCGATTTGAGGGTGTGCGCGATTTCCTTAATCAGGGCCTTGCTGTTGTCGCCACCCAGCGTGTCCCCCGCAAAACATATGGTCTTGCCGTCCCTGTCAAAAGCGTAGCAGTAGAACCAGATGTCATAGGTGGATACCTTCGCTGTAAATATGAGCTCGGTGGCTTCGGTCTGGCCGTCGGCCATCAGGACAGGTATAACTGATTTGATCCTGGCCGTCGCATTCTCAGCAGCAAAGGCCGGCAGGTTTTCTATCCCGGCTTTCAGCGTGCTGGCAACATCGTCCACGGGGTCGGCCACGAAGATTGAAAAGGAATCGGCCGCACGGTCATCCGAGGCCCCGACAAACAGGACACTTCGGCTTTCCTGCGGGAGCGGCTTGGTGACCCACGCCTTGGGATATTGGATGGTAAACCCGGGGTGCTCGCTGGTAAATGTCACCGCCTCAAAGGAAAGCGGTTTTGCCTGTGCCAGCTTTGCCGCCGGCGCGCAGGCCTGGCCCAGCAATATGGCCGGCAACATCAATAGTGATAGTACGGTAAGCGCCAGTTTCTTTGTCAATTTCTTGAACCTCCTGCCATAAATATTTATGCCTGAAAAACTTGATATACCTATGCCTCCATCGCAACTTGCCCCACAATAATCCTGGATTAACGATGGACTGTATTTATTATAAAGATACTACCAGCTTATTTGCAACATGTATGTAAGACATGGCCTTACTCTCATGTAGGATTTCTCCTACATACTTGTGATTATGCAGGGACAACAACAGCCTGCCTGACTGATTCTTTCTTTGTCTAAGGGGAGCATTGATCACTAATTATTTGCATACACAATTATTTTGTTAAGTTGAAAGATAGGACTCGAATATGCATTTCCACTATTAGCAACAACTTGCAGCGTGGCACCTATTATAGACTTATCTTTAATCAGCCTATTAACATAATCCAGATTTTGGTCTGTAGTATCAAACAGTTCAAAATCATTCACCAAAAAGCGGATGCGGGGATTGAACAATATCTTGATATTATTAACTGAGTTGGCGCCCTTTACACACGTGTAGTTTCGGGGGGCCACAAAGTATCCTGGGCATGGGTCCCAGCCCTGAACTTCCTGTTTTGAATAGCACCAAACTAACCCACCCTCCGGAGCCACTAAGAAGTAGTAGTCGGAAGGCTGCTCATAACCCGCTGCACCCATGGTATTTATGTCAGGCCACTTAAGTGAAATCCCAAAGTAGTCATCCCTGTGTCCGCTCAACATTGTCACATCCATGTCAACCATGAAACTCGTTAAAGCCGTCAGCCCAATATTAGTTGTAGATACTTTAAATTTAGGATTAAACTCAGGATATGTAGGTCGTATGGACTTCAAATAATAGCTGCCGTTTTCGTATTTTCCCTCGCCAAAATCATTGGTAAAAACCGTCCAACCGCTCTTGGTATCCTTGAAATCATCGCGGAAAATAACCTTGTGGGTTTGCTGTAAAGTTGGTAATTTTGGTACATCCTGAACTGAGGCGGCAGGTGTCGAAGGAGCGACGACAGGAGTAGAAGGCTGAGGCGCTGAAATGTTCGCAGATGGTAAGCAAGCGATCGTACAAACGATTAACACCAAAAGGAAGCCTACACGTGTTGATTGAACCTTGGTGAACCTACTCATCATGCCCTCCAAAATTCGGAATGCCACAGTTTACGCTTAGGCTTGACTGATTGGCAAGGCCGATGTACGGTGTCTGTTAATGTTCTATAATTTTGTCACTCTTTCACCAGGCTGGCCCGGAGTCAGTCCTTGAGGGTGTACGGTTTCGTGATCTGAGGAATACCTTCACGAGTTTAATGCTGCTGCTCGGTGCCAAGCCGAAGGTTATCAGTGAGGCCCTGGGCCATGCAAGCGTAGCCTTTACCATGGACACGTATTCCCATATAATATCGGGCATGCAGGAGGATGCCATGGCACTACTGGACGACGTGCTGCCCCGTGGGGTGGTCACAGCGTCCGGGCAGCGGCAGGCCTCAAAACCCAGGACCAGTGGTTCAAGTCCATAATGCCCCACCATTCAAAACCTGAAGCTAAA
>Ga0315276_10000579_pt1 | contig 31448 bp, 23 predicted proteins | sample YL17G05_0_MG_FD_204542 | JGI IMG/M metagenome (GOLD analysis project Ga0315276, IMG submission 204542) | Sediment microbial communities from Yellowstone Lake, YNP, Wyoming, USA - YL17G05_0 | ecosystem: Environmental > Aquatic > Freshwater > Lake > Sediment | place: USA: Wyoming | collected... | reverse complement strand
TCGAACATGTTCTATTGCAGATGAGGGCTGCCAGTGTATTAGGCCTCGCACGTTCCATTGCCCGTAAACCGGAGGAGAGGGAACAACGGGCTAGAATTTCCCTTGAAAGCATGCGCGATTATGCATCCCTGTTGGGAGATGAACGAGCAGAGCAGGAAGTCATGAGGATTGAGGAACGCTTCTACGACCTGAATGCCAGCCCTGTTTCGTCCAAGAATGCTGTTGCGGATGCTTTTTATACCCAGCGCAGTAGTAAGAAGTTTGGTAGCAAACCATAAGGGTGGGCAGGAACTGATATGAGTAACAAGATATCTTCCAGAATATCGAAATCCGATTTTTTGCTCTACTGTGAAGCGCCGCGGCACCTTTGGGCGAAGAAACACGGAATGTTCGAACCGCAGCTCTCTGAATTTGATCAGCATCTTATGAATGAAGGAGGCAGAGTCGAGGCCCTTGCACTTGAGTACCTCTCCAAGACTTATATCCCCCAAAGTCCTGGTGAAGAATTATTATGGCAACAAACCTTCAGCGATGGACAATATGAAGCCCGATTGGATGCCATGGTGCATAAAACCAGCAGCAACAGTTACGATCTCTATGAGATCAAGAGCTCTACAAAAGTGGATAAAGAAAACGAATATGATGTCACCTTTCAGGCCGCCATACTGGAAAAACAAATAAAAGTCGATAACTATTACGTCTTGCACCTGGATAAGGAATACAATCGGTTGGGTGACCTGGATCTTTCTTCTCTTTTCATTGCTGAAGATGTCTCGGATAAAGTCGAGGACCTAAAGCCTGAAGTTTTGCTCATGCGGGAGGAAGCACTGAGGGTGGCTGAGCTAAAGGATTCTGATGAAACAGAGGCCTGTTTATCGCCAAAAGATTGCCCCTGCCTGGGGATATGCCACCCGGATCTGCCCGAATTTTCGATCTTCGACATCCCCCGTCTGTCTCGAATTAAGAAACTTGAGTTATTGGACAAAGGAATCCGGGCTGCGAAGGATATTCCATCAACCTTTGATTTGAACGATAAACAGCGGTTGGTGGTCGAGCGCGCCAGGAAGAATACAGAATACATTGACCGGTCCTCTCTCAGGGCGGAAATGGATGATCTTCAATACCCGCTCTGGTTCCTGGATTATGAAACCTGCATCTCCGCCATTCCTCAATATGAGGGCTACCATCCCCAGCAGCAGATAGTCTTCCAGTATTCTTTGCATCGTCTTGATAAACCCGGGGGCGACTTGAAGCATTTCGACTATATAGCTATCACATCTGACGATCCATCGTGCTCTCTGCTCGAGCACCTGTCGGCGGATCTTGGCCCTTCCGGGACGGTGATTGTCTGGAACAAGACCTTTGAAAAGACCATGAATAAGGGAATGGCCGGCTTGCATCCGGAATACGCGAGGTTCCTGGATGATGTAAATGCAAGGATCTATGACCTGGGGGACATCGTGAACCTGGGATATTATCTACACCCGGGATTTAAGGGCAGCTGGTCGATCAAGAATGTGCTCCCAGTAATGGTAAAAGAACTGACTTACGAGGGGATGGAGATCAACAAGGGAGACCAAGCTAGTATGGCCTGGTGGAACATCACTTTCGGTAACCTTGAGGATCGTGAAAAGGAAATTCTGGTTAAAAATCTAGAAAAATACTGCGAACTGGACACCCTGGCGATGGTGGAAATTACCAGCAAATTTCAATCCTTAGGATCGAGTAGTTCGTAGGATTTCGATAGATTAAATAGAAGTAATTCGATGTATGATTATGGTGATAATTTGCGACGGGATAGGGTCTCTTAGCAAATGCCGGTTTTTATCCCTATTCTTCTGAGGACTTATAGTGGGAAGATTTGATCACCTAACCTAATAACAACGAAGAACACCGATGGTTCGGCAACAGAACTGGCTAAAAGGTCGTCTTCTAATTTCTGAAGGAGAAATAAATATGAAAACACGTTTCACAGCGAATGTTCTTAGACTCTTGGTCATATTCATTTTTGTTATGGGACTTTTTTCCGTCCCGCGAATTACTGCCCAGGCAGAGGGATTAGGGGCAATTTCAGGGACTATACAAAACGAAATTGGAGAACCTCTTGAAGGTATCCCTGTGAATGCCCAAGATTATGAATCCGGAATTATTGTCAATGCTGTCACAGACTCCACTGGTTTTTATACAATATCAGACCTGCCGATGGGAGATTATTGCGTCTATAACATGTCTGCTGGGTATTACAGCGGAACTTACAATCGCGCTTATAGTTGTGGCTCCTCATATCGAGTGACGGTCGTTTCCGGCCAAACCACCGAGAATATAGATTTCAATCTCGAAACGTGGGGAGTAATCTCTGGGACTATCAGGGATATATATGGAAATCCCATCGAAAATGCTGATGTTGCTGCTGAGGGAATCTATCCAAATACTGGCGGAGATTCTGAAAAAACTTTAGCTGATGGGAGTTATAGAATAATTGTGAAAGCTGGGGATTATAACGTTTATACTGAAGCGCCTACTTTTGCAAGTCGATATTACCCCAATGGATATACTATGTTTGAAAAGAGTTTGATCACTGTAAACCGCGCAGAAGAGATTACCGGAATTGATATAACTCTTGAGGCAGGGGGAACTATTGCCGGGACAGTTTTGGATGAAGACCAAAACCCGGTTCCCGACACCTGGGTTTGTGTGTCTAAATATGCAACACCCGGATATGAGTATGGTAGGTGCAATAAAGTAAATGAGGATGGAACCTATTCTATTACCGATCTGGCTCCCTTCAGTACAATTATTGGTGCTTCTACAAATACACCTGGTTATGATCCCATCAACTATAACGGGGTCGCAGAATTACGACTGGCAGAGGAAATATTACTTACTCCTGGGATTACCATAACGGGAATCGATATCATCTTACCCTCGGAAGCACCCAAAGGTTCGATCAGTGGTACCGTGCGCGATGCTTCGGGTAATCCCATCCCAAATTTGTTTGTTTGCATTCTTGATCTCCATTTTCGCTGGTGCGGAAATACAGATTCTGCAGGGACCTACACGATTACAGGGGTACCCGATGGGGATTGGATTGTTGTTACCTATGATAATATTATTTGGCAGCCTATATATTATCCTAATACATATGATAGTCCCCTGGCAGAACCTGTCCATGTTTCAGCTGGTCAGAATACCCCGAGTATTGACTTTACCTTTGGATTGGAAGTCCCCAACGCCTCGTTTGGCGTCAGAGCGAATGTCGAACAAGTGCATGCCTGGAATTTCGCTTTGGATAGCACTCTCACCTTGACGATCGATGACCCGAGCACTCCGATAGATCCAGATTATTCAACTTCACAAATCGTCAATGAAGTTCCCGAAGATCCCAACTCGACCTATGTGTATTTCGATCTTAATGGAATTTATAATATATATGCTGGGAATGTCGTTACACTATCCGACGGTTTTGTGACGAAGACACTGACGGTCACAAACCTCATCATTATCGGTTTTGATAATGGAAATGGTAAAGTCTCAGGTAGAGCTCAACCCGGTGCTCGTATCGAAGTATTTGCCTGTGATCAAGGCTGTACGCCTCGATATGTTTATGTAAAAGAGAACGGCTGGTGGCTAGCAGATTTTGCCCATCCAGGTAGCGAATCAGATGAACAAGACACATTGATTTTCACACCGGGCATGTGGATCGATGCACAACAGGTCAACTCTAACAATGACCGGACGATTTTTGGCCTGTCAGCACCCTCTCCAAGCTTCCAGGTCACTATAAGTGGCGGCGATTTGATTTCGGGTTACAACTGGCCTCTCGGGGAGATGGTAACCCTGAGAATCCATCAGCCCGGGACACCGGCGGAAAACGATTATATTTCCACACATGAAGTCTTTTTACCTGAGTGGAGCCCTGACCAGACCAGGACTCAATTAGATTTTGAATTATATGGTGTCTTCGATATCCTGCCTGGGATGGAAATCACCATGACTGACGTGGTCACAACAAAGACAACTACTGTCTCAAACTTGTTGACTACTACGGTAAATGTGGAGTCGGATATTGCCTCCGGTGTCGCGACTCCAGGAGCTAATCTTGATATATGTAGTGTGGTGGGTAATACAAGTTCCGGATTTCGCAGTACTACCGCTGACGAGAATGGTAACTGGTTCATGGATTTTAGCAAGCCGATTGTATCAAACGAACAAGACGAACACCCGGCAACCATTGACCTCACTTATGGTTTTTCTATTGTTATGCGAGAATGGGACAATGACGGTGACATTCAATTAAATGGTCAGGATATCATGGATAAATATACTTTAGACCACGATCTGGATGGTATCCCAAATTATTATGACAATGCCCCGGAAAAATTCAACCCCGATCAACTAGAATCTGACGGCGATGAGTTGGCAGATGTGATCGATCCCTGCCCGGCGGATGCCTCCAACACCTGCAATACCCAAGGCTCGGCTTCCAGTGCTATAGGGATGGAGGGCGGCACGCTGACCACGCAGGACGGAACGGTTACCATGCAGGTTCCACCTGCGGCTCTTACGGATCCCATCTCGCTTTCCATTACCGACACCGGTGGCGGTTACCAGGTCACTACTGACTTGGGCCTTGTAGACAGTGCAGTGACCGCGGTGATTGGACCAACCGGGACGCAGTTCAGCACGCCTGTCACCCTTACCTTCTATTGGCCAGAGGGTACGCCGGATGAAAGTGACCTGATCCTTTTCAAGGACGGGGCAATCATCGCCGGTCCCTGCGGCCAGGACTTTGAGCATTGCAACATGGATACCAACACTTTCATCGTCTCAGTCGACAGCTTATCTTCCTTTGTGATAGGGATGATAGCTAATCAACCCCCTGAGATATTGAGCGTAAATACTCCTGTCGAGCCTCAGCCGGCTGGTACGAACATCACGGTAAGCACCACTTTTTTCGACCCTGATCTCAACAATACCCACAATGCAGTCTGGGGCTGGGGAGATGGATCAAGCACTACTGTAATGGGATATGAGAGCGATGAGGTCGCAGGGCATGTTTACACAACCCCTGGCGTGTATACGATAACTGTCTCAATAACCGATGCTGCAGGTGAAACCGATGAAGGCACCTCTGAGTATATCGTGATCTATGACACCGCTGCAGGCTTCGTCACTGGCGGTGGTTGGATCAACTCGCCTGCAGGGGCATACACCGCTGCTCCATCCCTGACTGGTAAGGCCACCTTCGGCTTCGTTTCGAAGTATCAAAAGGGAGCGAATGTTCCTACCGGTAACACCGAGTTTCAATTCAAAATGGCCGGTCTCAACTTCAGCAGTACATCTTACGATTGGTTGGTCGTGGCTGGAGCAAAAGCACAATATAAAGGTATCGGCACGATTAATGGGGTTGGCAGTTACCACTTCATGCTGACTGCCATTGACGGTCAGGTCAACGGCGGTGGTGGTTTGGATAAATTCCGCATCAAGATCTGGGATGCCTCCGGCCATGTGACCTATGACAACCAACAAGGTGCCAGTGATGATGCCCTACCAGCGACAGCCATCCAAGGAGGCTCAATCGTTATTCACAAGTAGGAGAATTGTTCAGGCCGAATTGTAACCGGACGACTGCATAGAGGTCGTCCGGTTATCCTTATGATCCTATCTGTAATCAATATTACAAAGGAGAATTTGAAAATTCGTTGTAAACTATTAGTATGTCCAAACCGGTATCTTAGGTGGTATTCGACACCCAGAGGACTATATCAAAATCCACTATTTTCTATCGCCGAGCGCACCATATATATAGGAAATAAAGCCGAAAATAACTCCAAAATGCCAAATATGGGATCATGTAAACAGGGGATAAGGATCTGGACGTAAAAGCCGTTAGGTAAAAAGAAATCTCTTCCCTGTCCTGTGACGGGATCTAGAAAATTAGTGGAAAACGCGTAAACGATACCACGTAGACTACTAATGGAGCCCTTATCAGGACAAGTGTTATACTTTCATGATCAGATCTTGTCTACCTAGAAACTGTGTTTCAAGAGGATGGACCTTATAATGAAAAGACTCTTGCCTTTCACCGTTCTGATTCTATTCTTTTCAGCTTGCGGTCCTGGCCAGCTATTTGGCCCCAGTGTAACCCCTTCACCGACTTGGACTAATACGCAGACTTTAACACCCACGGCCTCTTCCACATTGACTCCAACCTTGACCCCTTCCTTAACTTCAACACCCACCCTGACCCCTACCCCAAAACTGCCAGTATTACAGGCGACAGGCATGCCGGCGCTTTCAGCTATCATCAGCCCTGAGAACAGCGCAAAGGTCGTGCAGATCGCGCGTTGGGGGATGGGTAACGTGAATAATATGGTCTTCAGCCCGGATGGACAGCACCTGGCGGTGCCATCCTCAATAGGAATTTACATCTTCCGCGTGAGCGATCTCACCCAGGAAAGCCTATTCGAATCAGAGCCAAATATCCCGGACCTGGTCTATTCTCCGGACGGAGCCTCGTTGATATTTGTTTCAGGGGATTCGATCAAGATATTGGATATTGCCACAGGGCAGGAAATAAAAACCCTGCGCAAACAGGGTACAGGTTATATCGTTACCAGCGCCCTATCGCCAGACGGCAAGGTCATTGCAGTAAGCTTTACCGATTGTTCACTCAGGCTGTGGAATATGCAGACCGGGGAAGAGGTGCGAAAATTCCTGCCGATTGGATTAAATGACTGTCATACAACAAGCAGGGTCTCTTTCTCAGCGGACAGCAGCACATTGGCAGCCAGTAGTTACATATTCGGTCGTGGCGGTACATCCTATGGCTTGCTGAGGGTGTGGGATATCGCCACCGGGAAATTACGTTATCTTTATCAATCAACATCGGACCAGTGGGTCTACGATGGAGTTTTTGCCCTCTCGCCGGATGGGAATATCCTGGCAATAAGGGTTGAGATGCTCATTATCCGGGATATTGGAGGTCAGAAAACAATCCGGGAATTTAACCCACGGGAGATCCCCGGAGCAACCCTGGCTTTCTCGCGGGATGGGAAAAACCTAACCGATGGGACCGGGATTTGGGATACCGGGACATGGAATAAAGTGAGGAATCTGAACGGGGGGAGTGTGCTTTCCCCAGACTGGAAGCTATCTGCATCCTTTGGCAACTCAGCGATTGCCATTTGGGATGCCTCCACCGGCGAGGAACTCCGGTCAAGGAGTTGGACCTCCTTGAATGTATCCAACCTGTCCTTCTCCCCGGAGGGCCAGTTCCTTGTCTCCGACACCCGTTATTGGAATATCCTTACTGGGCAAGAAACAGTCTATTCCTATCTCAATGATGCGAGCAGGGTTACGTTTTCACCGGATGGGAGGACTATCGCCGTCCTAAACTATCAAAGTGTCAGTTTGATCAATAAAATTACCAGTCAGGTTATCCACACACAGGAAAATTTCCCTTATGGAGATTTCACCGATTTCTTTTTCTCTCCTGACGGGAAATTCGTAATCGCAGGCGGATACTCCAGCGGGGTCTATACTTTGGAGGTAGCCACATGGAAGACACATTTCATGGGTAGAATCCATGGAAACTGCGTGGCCATGTCTCCTGATGGGAAACTGCTAGCTTATGGTCTGTCGTGGTACTCTACTTATGGCTTTATCGAGATCATGGATCCAATAAAGGGAAGTATGTACAATTTTGGAAGTCATAATGAACCAGGCATTTCGTCGATTACCTATTCGCCGGATGGCAAATACCTGATCACTGGTTCTTTACAGGGTGACATCACAATTCGGCATGCCGCCAACGGATTTCTGGTCAAGACTTTCAAGGCTCAAAGTGAGATGGTGAGCGCTGTGATTTACTCTCCGGATGGAAAGATTATGGCTTCAAGTTCCCTGGATGGGACGATCAAGCTATGGGATGTGTCTACGTGGCAGGAGCTGATTACACTTGATGGGCACCAGGATGGCGTGTCGGCCCTGGTTTTCAACCCCGACGGCAAAATGATCGTTTCCGGTTCGAGGGACGGCACGATCCGATTTTGGGGTATAGTGTATTGAAATTTCCCAATCTGATTCCCGAGGGAATTATTAATGAATTGAATTCTGTTTTCGCGATATACTTATTTCTAGTTTTTCGGGCATAGAATCCTGAAATTGATACCCGGAGGACTATATCAGAATCCATATTTTTCTATCGCCGAGCGCACCATATATATAGGAAAAAAAGCCGTAAATCACTATATAATGCCATATATAGGGTCGTGAAAAAGAGGAAGAAGGATCTGGACTTAAAATCCGCCGGTGGTGACACCGTGAGGGTTCGACCCCCTCTCGCCCCACAAAATATGGCTTTTTAGGGGAAATATCGGCTAAAAATCCTGTATATGGGGGCACTCGACACACACAAAGGGGTGTGGCCGTATGTCTTTAATAGTCGACACCCAGAGGACTCTATTAAAATCCATAATCTTGCCGAGCGCACCTATAAATAGAGAATTCTATCTAAAATAACCCAAAAATCCGATATTTAGAACCTCGCACTTCGTGATGGTTATTCAGACTCAAAAATTCCTATCTTTGCCATCGATCTGGAGATACAGGGGAATGGGCCAATTCAGACCAGTCTGAGTGGTTTTGATAATGTACCGTATCGAAATTCTCTTTTCAGAATCATGGTCATTGTCTAATTGAAGAATAGTTCTAAAACCAAACAAGAATTAACATAATTCAATGTTTCGCCTGATGCTCGTTACTTAATCACCAAACTTAGGATATAACTGATCAGTGGTGCGACGACTAGTGCGGGGAGAAAACTTCCAATCCGAATTTTTTTAATTTCCAACAAGCTACTGATACCAATTCCAATCAGAAGTATTCCGCCAGTAGCCGTCATTTCGTTCATCATTGAATTGCTCATGATGGAATTTAATTGAGCTGCTAGAAGACTAATACTGCCCTGATAAACGAATATTGGCAAGGCTGAGAATGCGACCCCAATCCCCAGCGTGGAGGCAAAAGCGATGGAAATAAAACCATCCAGAATTGATTTTATTGATAAAGTGAGGTAATCGCCGCGCAGTCCGTCACTAATCGAGCCGAGCACCGCCATCGGTCCAGTGCAGAACAACAATGATGCACTGAGAAAACCGCGTACAAAATGACTGGAGCTTCCTTCAGAACCACCTGTAACCCTTTTTTCCAGCCAAATCCCCAGTGATTGTACACGGGTTTCAATTTTCCACCACTCTCCAATAAGCCCACCAACAATTAATGCACCCAGCACAATTAGTGGATTTTCAGCTTTCAAGAACATCTGGAAACCAATAGCTGCAGTGAATAATCCCAAACCTGCAATAACCGTGTTCTTTAGATTATCTGAAAGCCGGTCTCCAAAGAATATTCCAAGCAGGCCACCAACAATGATGGCTGTGACGTTAATGAAGGTTCCAGTCATTTATTTCAATTTCGATAATTGAGCGATCATTACTCTCCTTGCGGTAGAGACGGCAAGGATTGCATACCAAATGATTTTGCTGCACGTAATGTGATCGCTCGAAGTTCCTGACGCAGTTCCTCGGTGATCTTTGTCGGTTGGTAACCCGTTATTAGCTTTTCCACCCGGTCTCTCGCCCGCTCAAAAGTTGATTTCTCTCCTCGACTTTTCCAACCTTCATAGGAAGCCCTGTCAATTACTTCAGAGGGCAGGTACTGTTCCTCCCGGTACCACTTGCGAGTGTGTGGCAAAGTCAAGAATTCTCCTTTATGCCCACTCTTCTGCATTAAGGAAAGCGCAATCGGATTGTCACGAACCTCAATTCCTTTCACAAAACGTTTAACCATTCCAATCATTTCAGCATCGATGACCAACTTTTCATAGCTCAAACATGATTCAAAATCCAACATACCACAACCTGAAATCATATTTGCTCCAGAAAGCGCTGCACTAAAATTACTACCCATAGACTCCAATCCACATTGTGCGTCGATAATCTTCGTATCGCTCATGCCCAAGTAAGCATGTGTTGGCAACCCCAATGCTTTCCCGATTTGTACATAAGCTGAACTGATCATCCAGGTTTCGACTGCCCCCATGGGTGTTGATCCTTCCCGCATGTCAAATACCGCCGGTGAGCCTCCCCAGACAATAGGCGCACCCTCTTTGACTAATTGATGGATTACTACTCCACTTAAACATTCTGCAGTATGCTGAACGACTGCTCCCGCGAGCGTAACCGGTGCTGTTGCCCCGGCAAGCGGCATAGAAATAAGTTGCGCAGGGATGGAGAAACGAGCGCAATCGATTAAATTTTGGCAGGTTGTATCACTCCAAAGCAAGGGAGGGGACGGGCAGACATCAAAAACGGCAGTAGGTCTTAATGCCAAAGCCTTGTCACCGCCAGCAATGGCTGAAAGCATTTCTTTCATCGTCCACCAGGTATCTTTACGAAATGCTCCGGTGATAATCGGTTTATTCATGTAAATCAAAGCCAAATATAAACGGTAGAGATCGCCAATTTCCGGGGTAACATCCGAGCATACAAAAGCTGTGCTTTGAGCATCAATCTGAGGAAGGGTTTCTACGAGTTTGACGAATTTAATTAAGTCATTGGTTAAAGGTAAACGAGGTCGTTCAGTCTGACTGTCGATGATAGTGAGCCCTCCCGACCCTGGATCGAAATGGATCTTATCTCCAAAATAGTGAACCGCGGGATTACCATTCAGGTCGAATAGAGTAAACTCATGAGGGACGGTTTTCAAAGCCTGGCGGGTGATTTTTTCAGGAATCCAAGCCACCTGAGCTTGAAAGTCTACTCTTGCTCCAGCATTCGCTAATATTTCCAATGCTTCTTGATTATGAACCCGAATCCCGGGATTTTCCAAAATTGCAATCCCTTCAGAAATTATGAGATTGACCAGATCAATATCAAGTAATTCGACCTTTGGACGTATCATATCAAGCTCCTTGAGGAATAGTTTCTGTGAATGAGGTATCGGATATTCCAGGGTATGAGCACCGATTCACAAACCAAGAATTTGCTTGGCGACCGCGACCGCACCGATCGCGTCTTCGGAGAACCCGTCTGCTTCGATCTTCTGGACCCAATCACGAGTCACAGGCGCACCACCCACCATTACCTTAACTTTCTTGCGTAAGCCCAACTTATCCAGTTCGTCTATCACTTCCTTTTGCTTGACCATGGTGGTTGTTAAAAGGGCGCTCAAGCCGACGATGTCAGCATCAACTTCCTTAACTTTAGCAATAATCCTGGCTGCCGGGACATCCACACCCAGGTCATAGACCTGAAAACCAGATGCCGACAGCATTGTTCCCACCAAGGATTTGCCAATCTCGTGAATGTCGCCTTCCACCGTCGCCAGTACAACCTTCCCGAGCATCGTTCGCTGCACACCACGTTTTTGCATTTCCGGCTCAAGGGCAGCGACCGCAGCCTTCATCGCTTCTCCTGCCATCACTAGTTCCGGGAGAAAAGCCTGCCCACAGGCGAAACTTTCGCCGACCTTGTTGACACCAGTTACAAAACCTTTGGTTATGGCTTCCAGCGGGTCAATGCCGGCGTCAACAGCCTCCTTAGCAAGGGCACTAGCAGTATCAGAATCGCCATCCAGGACACTCTGCGCCATTTTCTGAAAGAGTTCGTTTTCCATAGTAATCTCCTTGATCTTGAATTCTGAGGTTGTAACGAGTAGAGAGTCTAATAACAAGTCCTTCTACCATTTTTCGCAGACCATTTTCATTAAAATAATTCTATTTACTGGTCGATATTTGATTTCGCTTGGGTATTGTATTTCCGAAAGAATGTCTTTTCGAAGGCCTTCTTCTTGTCTAAATTTACTTATCCACTTAAGCGATTTACAATCCGGCTGCGAGTTTCTGCGATGTGGAAGCGCATGGCTTCCTGCGCTTGTCCTTTGTCATGTGTAAGAAGTGCATCCATTATCTTCTTGTGCTGGCTTGGATCGGTCAGGTAGGGGTCGTTGATAAGCATCCTTTCCATGTCATCCATTATTTGCTGAATGAGCGTGGCCAGGCGGTTATTCCCGGAGAGTTGGGCGATAGTAAGGTGAAATTCTCGGTTGAGGGCAGAGGAGGCAGATTTATCAGTTGTGATCATGGAAGCAGTTAACTTTTCCTCTGCCTCGTTGTTTTCCTGCAACCGTCGAATGTCTTCGGGAGACAATCGGCCGATTGCCAGACCTATCGCTTCCACTTCCAGGATGATTCGTAAATGGAAGGTCTCCAGGATATCTTGCAAAGTTGGTTTGGTGACCATATAGCCGACGCGGGGCAGGGAATCCAGATAGCCCGCATGTGTGAGCAACAATAACGCCTCACGAGCGGGAGTTTTGCCCGATTCAAATTTTGCAGCAATTTCTGCTTCGTTCAAGATTTCCCCAGGTTTCAGTACACCCGTGATGATCGCTTGGCGGATGCGTTCATAGACTATATCTTTTTTAGACGGTACTGCTATCATGCTTATATTCCTTTTACTTTGTTCTTGACATTCTATTGATAGTCCTTATAATATATCAGTTATTGAATTTATGCAAGGGCGTTTTCTCTCTATAAACGAAAGGAACGAGCATGAATACTAAAATACCTGTATACCCCTACATCCCTAATTCTGTACCAGACGTGAAAGCGGAGATGCTACGGACAGTCGGTGCGTTGAGCATGGACGAATTGTATGCTGACATCCCCGCCAACCTGCGTTTCAAGGGGAAACTCAACTTGCCCGACCGACTCATCTCAGAGGCGGAGTTGATCCGTCATGTGGATGGTTTGCTCAACAAGAATCGTTCTACCCGCGAGACGCTCAGTTTTCTAGGCGCAGGCTGTTATCAGCACCAGGTGCCAGCTGTGTGCGACGAGATCAACTCCCGCGGCGAGTTCCTCACTGCATATGCCGGCGACCCGTACGAGGATCACGGACGCTTCCAAGCTTTATTCGAGTACGAAAGCATGATGGCTGAACTACTCAACATGGATGTTGTAAACGTACCAAATTATGATGGCTTCCAAGCTTCGGCAACAGCCTTACGCATGGCGGCACGCATCACCGGGCGGCCAATCGTCCTGGTCCCGGTGAATATTTGTGCTGACAAGCTTTCAAAGGTGAAAGAATACCTCGAACCTGATATCGCTATCGAACGCATCCCTTTTAACCCAAAGAGCGGCTTGCTTGACCTGACTGTCCTGAAGACTCTTCTAAGCGAACAAATCGCAGCCGTGTACTTTGAGAATCCCAGCTATCTGGGCCTGCTCGAAACCCAAGCCGATAAGATCAGCGCTTTAGCCCACAACGCGGGGGCACTCAGCGTCGTCAGCGTTGATCCACTCTCACTGGGCGTGATCCGGCCCCCAGTCGAATACGGCGTTGACATTGTCTGCGGGGATATCCAAACCTTGGGCGTCCATATGCAATACGGTGGAGGGAACGGTGGCTTTATAGCTTCTAATGACGATGTCAAAACTGTGATGGAATTCCCTTCTCGGCTGTTTGGTGTCGCACCGACCATCGTGGAAGGCGAGTACGGCTTCGGTGACGTGGCTTACGAGCGCACTTCCTTCGCATTGAGAGAACAAGGTAAAGAATGGGTCGGTACTGCCGCAGCATTATGGGGCATCACTGCCGGTGTCTACCTGGCTCTGATGGGACCGCAGGGTATGGTGGAGATCGGTGAGAGCATCATGCAGCGCTGCCGTTACGCCATGAAAAAGATTGCTGCTATTCCAAATCTGAAGGTTACTTATAACAATACGCCACACTTCAATGAGTTTGTCGTAAATTTCGACAAGGGGGGTAAGACGGCGGTAGAAGTCAATCAGGCCCTATTGGACCGGGATATCTTTGGCGGCAAGGACCTATCGGATGAGTTCCCTGCCTTGGGTCAGAGCATTCTTTTCTGCATCAGTGAAATTCATTCACAGGCTGATATTGATCGCCTGGTCAGCAGCCTGAAGGAGGTGGTGAAATGAAACCAATTAGCCCAAAACCATCCCCGCGCCGATACCACCAAGCAAGTTGGGATGAGCCGGTCATCTTCGAACTAAGCCAGCCAGGCCAGCGCGGTGTTCTGTTGCCGCCGGTTGAGACAGGGATCGAGCAGGAGGTAGGCAACCCGGCTCAGATGCTAACAGACCAGCTACGGCGCACGGTCCCACCAGCTCTACCTGAGTTGTCACAGATCCACGTTTTGCGTCACTATGATCGCATCTCGCAGGAAAACCTGGGTGTGGACTTGAACATCGACATTGGGCAAGGTACATGCACGATGAAATATAGCCCCAAGATCAACGACCAGTTGGCGCACACACACAAATTGACCGAGCTTCATCCTCTGCAGGACTTTTCCACCGTGCAGGGAATCCTGGAGGTAATGTACCGCTTGGAGGGGATGCTTAAGGAAATCTCCGGTATGGACCGCTTTTCGTTACAACCGGGGGCAGGGGGGTCAGCGATCTATGCAAATATTTGCATGATGCGAGCCCACCACGCCTCCCGCGGCGAAGGCAAACAGCGCGATGAAGTCATCACGACCATCTTCTCACACCCCTCGAATGCTGCAGCAGCCAAGGTAGCCGGATATAAAGTCATCACGCTTTATCCTGATTCAGAAGGGTATCCAGACCTCGAGGCACTTAAAGCGGCTGTCTCAGAAAGGACTGCTGGCCTGTTGATAACCAACCCTGAAGACACCGGAATATTTAACCCCAAGATTGCAGAATTCACGCGTATTGTCCACGAAGCGGGGGGAATATGTTCTTATGACCAAGCAAATGCCAACGGCATCCTTGGAATAACGCGGGCTCGCGAGGCTGGGTTTGACCTGTGTCATTTCAACCTCCACAAGACATTCTCGACACCGCATGGTTGCGGTGGTCCAGGAGCCGGCGCCAGCGGGGTGACAGAAAAACTAATCCCATTCCTGCCCGTTCCCACCACAGAGTTCGACGGTCAGAAATATTACCTGGATTACAACCGCCCCAAGAGCATCGGCAAGATACGCCCGTTCTATGGTGTGACTGCTAATATCCTTAGATCATATGCATGGATTATGAGCCTGGGTGCAGACGGTTTACGAGAAGTGGCTGAAATTGCCGTGCTCAACAACAATTATTTATTGAAGAAAGTACTCGAGATCCGCGGCGTCAGCGCTCCTTATGCCAAGGGCAAACGACGCGTCGAGCAGGTGCGGTACAGTTGGGAGCAATTGACCCAAGAGACTGGCGTCCACTCGGAGGAGATCGAAATCCGCGTGACCGACTTTGGCATGCATTACTGGACCAGCCACCATCCATTTGTCGTCCCCGAGCCAATGACCCTTGAACCAACCGAGTCGTACTCCAAAGCAGATTTAGATGAGTATGTCGCCGTGCTCAATCAGATCTCCGCCGAAGCCTACACCAACCCTGAGATCATCAAGACTGCTCCGCATAACTGCACTGTCCATCAAACCCAACAAGAGCCTTTCGATAATCCCGATGAGTGGGCCGTTACCTGGCGGGCATACCGGCGTAAAACAGGAAAGAAATAAGTGTGACGAATGGAGCACAAGCGATTGGGATTGATCGTCAACCCCATTGCCGGGATTGGCGGACGGGTGGGGCTGAAAGGCAGCGATAGTCTTGATATTCAACAACGCGCCCGAATGCTGGGCGCAGTGCCGCTGGCCGGTGAACGAGCTGCCTCTGCATTGGAGCTCCTTCTTCCACTATCAGAAAACATCGAATTACTGGTTCCTCCTAAAGAGATGGGAGAAACGGTCGCGCGCAGCTGTGGATTTAACCCGCAGGTTATTCGGACCTCTGGTCTGACATACAAGTCTCTTGCCCCTTTTCCTATTGGTAGAGGAGAAGGTGGGGACGAAACCACCCCTGAAGATACCCGTTACTCAGCCCGAACCATGCAGGAGGCTGGAGTCGATCTAATTCTGTTTTCCGGTGGAGATGGGACAGCCCGCGATATTTACACCGCTATCGGCAATAACTTCCCAGTGCTGGGTATTCCCGCCGGCGTCAAAATCCAATCGGCAGTCTTCGCCACCACACCACGAAGCGCCGGAGAATTGGCGGCGGAATTCCTGCAGGGCAAGGGAGTTCGCCTACAAGAGGCCGAAGTCGTAGATCTAGATGAGGACGCTTACCGGTTGGGGCAGATCGTTACCCGCCTGTACGGCTACTTGAAAATCCCCTACCGGCGTGAGGTCATCCAGAATCAGAAAATCCCCTCTCCGGCTAGTTCAGCGGTTCAAATGCAAGGAATTGCAACAGATGTAATCGAACAGATGAAACCGGATTTAGCTTACATTTTAGGACCGGGCACCACCACACGCACCGTTGCTGAACAGATTGGTTTACCCAAGACCCTTGTCGGCGTAGATATCATTACCCACAACGAACTTCTTGCGGCTGATGTCGGTGAACGGCAGATCCTTGAAATGCTGGAACGCCGTCCGCTGGGTTTAATCATCACACCCACAGGTGGGCAGGGATTCCTGTTCGGGCGTGGCAACCAGCAGATAAGTCCCGATGTGATTCGCCGAGTGAGAGACGAGAATATCCTAGTCATTTGTCTTGCGTCCAAAATCGCCGCACTGTTGGGGCGTCCACTCCTAGTGGATACTGGCGATTACGAACTCGATCATCTGCTAGCTGGATACATCAAGGTGATTACTGGATATCATGAGAGAATTATTTACAGACTGATTAGTGGTAGTTGAACTGTTGTCAAGGATTGGTGGTCTAGCAGCACGGAGGGTATAACAACACTCGTGATGATAATAAATTTGAAGTCTCTGTATCTGATTGAATCTAGTAGGTTATCTAGGTCTGGCCTCCTTTCAATTCTGAGAGAGTATCCTTGACAAGAATAAGCATAGACCAAATCTGGATTTTATGCGATAGCGGTGGTAAAAATATACCGATAAACTGGGCTGAAATTTTAATTTATTGAAGGTTGTATAGTGGGAAGTAGGTAGTTTGGGTGTCAACAAAGGATATAGTTTCTGTAGTATCCAGCCTATTTGCACCCAAATTGCATCAGAAAAACACTCGAGAAAGGTGGCTCGTTTCTTTCCAACAAGATCGCATATTTTCTCGCCATATAAATTAGTAACTGATTTTCTCAGTAAAACATGTAGGTTGTGTTTCAGCTTATTGTAAACTTTATGTTTCATCCAAGGGGAAAGCCTGTGAGGAACTGGGAATGGGCTCCATCCGCGAGCACCTGGCAGTGGATGTGACCAACCACAGGCTGATCCGAAGGTCAGGAAGTTGGAAGTACCTTTACTAAACTTCGGATAGAAGATATTCAAAAATAATATCGGCAGATCTCTGTCCTTACTCATTCGACAATGATAGAACCGTGACACCTCAAAATCCCCTATTGATAAAACATAAATATTTAGTATCAGGTTTATAATATGTTATCCCACCTCACCTTAATATCGCCCGGAATTTATTGCTATTGGATGAACCAGCGGCAGGTTTAAATGATGAAGGATCCAACGACCTATTAAAAGTAGTTAATGGAATCCGTGAAGATACAGAACTTGGATGTGGAATATTAATTATTGATCATGACCTGCGGTTGATTATGCGCCTTTGCGATAGTGTCCATGTTCTGGATGAAGGAAAAACAATCGCCGAAGGGTTACCAAATGATGTTCGACATAATTCAGTAGTGATCAATTCCTATCTTGGAAATTCTAAAAATTTAGATTTAGCGCATTCGAAAATGTTGCCCTCAAAACAGTTGGCCTCTTGGTATTTAAAACAGAAATAAATTAATGATGGATCGCCTGACTACAAATAAAAAAATTTTCTCTTAAATAAAGGAAGGATTTTATGAAAGGTCTAAATGGTAAACGTGTTCTAATAACTGGGGGAGCGGGAGGGATTGGAACGGCTACAGCGATTCGCTTTATCGAAGAAGATGCTCGGGTCGTAATATTTGATATAGATGAAAATGCCTGTCAAAGGATTGAAAAGAAACTCCCATCAATAGTAAATTGCATCAGAGCTGATGTGACTTCACAATCATCACTAGATTTAGCATTCAATAAACTAATTGATGCAGTGGGTGGTCTGGACATTCTAATAAACAATGCTGGTATAAGTTATCGACATAATTTTGTTGACATTTCTGTGCAGGAATGGGAAAAGCTAATCCAAATCAATTTGACTGGCGTGTTTTTTGTTGCTCAAAGAGCTGCCAAACTAATGTTATCCTCTGGTGGAGGTGTAATTATAAATATGGGGTCAACAAATGGTTTGGTAGGTTATCACTATTATGGTGATTACAATGCATCAAAAGCCGGTGTCATTGAACTTACTCGATCCATGGCTTTGGAGTTAGGACCTTCAATTCGTGTAAATGCTGTATGCCCGGGATTTATTATGACACCTATGCAAGAAGCAGAATATACTGAAGAAATGCAACGAGCTTTTTATGAAAAACTTCCCATGAAGAGATTGGGTCTTCCTGAAGATGTCGCTGCACTTTTCGCTTTTCTTTCCTCAGATGATGCTTCTTGGATAACAGGTCAACATTTCGTAATTGATGGAGGGGAATTGGCAGGTGGTTTAGCAAGCCAAGCCTGATTACTCTAAAGAAAAGGCCCTTTTTCTTCTAAGTCAAGGTATCCAGATTCGAATGCTACTTTCGGTGTTCGATTAATACAAAGCTCAGTGATAATATGCGCTGAGATAGCAGTATGTAAATTTTATACAGTGGAATTATGCTTCGACTTGGGGGGACTTCCCCGCGCGATATCGTTCGAGCAAAACCTGCGTATGTACATTCTGTGGATGATTTAACAAATCGGCAGGCGCTCCTTGCTCGACCAGTTCACCATCGTGTATCACAATGACGCGATTGGCCACATCACAGGCGAATTCCATCTCATGAGTGACGACCAGCATGGTCGTTCCTTCTCTGGCGAGGGATTTCATCACGGTGAGGACTTCGCCGATCAATTCCGGATCGAGGGCAGAGGTGGGTTCATCGAAGAGCATCACCTTCGGCTCCATCGCCAAGGCGCGGGCGATGGCCACTCGCTGCTTCTGGCCGCCGGATATCCGATTGGGATATTCATCCTTCTTGATAATCATGCCGACGCGCTCAAGATTCATTTCAGCGATCTTGACCGCACTGGCTTTATCCATCTTCTTGACCGTCACCGGGCCTTCCATGACATTTTCCAGGACGGTCATATGGGGAAAGAGGTTGAATTCCTGAAAGACCATCCCGCTGCGCAGGCGGATCTCGTGGATCAACTCGCGCAGTTCTTTCCCTTTTTTACCAGCGGAAATACAGACTCCATCCACTTCAATACTCCCACAAGATGGCTCTTCCAGATAATTGATACAGCGCAGCAGGGTGCTCTTCCCGGCGCCGCTGCGTCCGATGATGCAGACGACCTCTTGAGGGTAAATTTCGAGAGATATTTTCTTAAGGACCTGAAGCCGTCCAAAGAATTTATCAAGATTGGTGATTTTAATGATCGGCAGCATACCTTACCTCTCACCGCGTGACATACGCGCTTCCAGGCGACCCTGGAAATATGAGAAGACCAGAGTCATGACCCAGTAAAAGACCGCGGCCGTGATCAATGCTTCCAGGTTGTGGAACTGGGCTCGCCCGACTTTTGTCGCCCGCCACATGAGCTCGTGAACAAAGCCGGTGGCAGATACCAGGGCTGAGTCCTTCAGCATGGCAATGAACTCGTTGCCTGTCGGGGGAATGGCAAAACGCAGCGCCTGAGGGATTACGATCCGGCTCATGGTCTGACCGGGTGTCATACCGATCGCCAGAGCGGCCTCACGCTGGCCCTTGCCAACCGAGCTGAGTCCGGCCCGGAAGATCTCGCTCATATAGGCACCATAGTTCAATCCAAGTGCAAGCACCCCAGCCCACAGGCCAGGCAAGATAATCCCAACCTGGGGGAGCGCAAGGAAAAAGAAAAATATTTGCAGGTATAGAGGCGTTCCGCGAATCAGGGACACATAGAAAGTGCATATGGCGTAGAACGGTGGAAATTTCGAGAGTCTGCCGAGTGCAGCCAGAAGGGCCAAAATGGTCGCGAGGAGGATCGAAAGGGCTGAAATACTGATGGTGATCCAGACTCCGCTGGCGATGAAGGGGATATTTTCCTTGATAAAGGCACTATCGAGATGGATCGTTTTGAAAGTAAAATCTCCCAGGGGGATTTTCACGCTACTGAACAGGAAGGCCAGAAAAGCCAGTATGACGATCCAAGAAATGACGACGCCGAGAGTGAAGCGGCGTTTTGCCCTCACCTGCAACTCGTAGATCAGATCGGCCTGGGATTTGGGCGCGTCCATCGTGGAACTTGGAGCAGACATCGTCTCACCTTCAATTGGGAATATAGCATGGAAGCGGCATTTAGCCGCTTCCATGTCAAAAAGAGTCTGGTTACTTGGGCGCCTGGGTCATATCGATCTGGAACGATTTCATCGACAGGCTGGTCAGCGTTCCGTCGCTGTGCATGGCGGTGATGGCTGTGTTTAGCGCAGAGACAAGGGAATCGATCGGTAGGCTGGAAGACTTGTCAACCGCGGCTCCCAGGCTTTCCCGGTAAATCGGACCACCCAGTTGAACGACGGGGAAGCCCGCGGCGATATTTGCATCGACCACGGTGTTGGCGGTTACATATCCAACGAAGTCCTGGCGGCCGGCATTAATGGACTGGGCGCATTCCTGATCGGTGTCCAGCGGTACCTCCTCCACATTGGCGGGGGGTTGGACGAAGACATCCGCCGCGGGTATGTCAAAATCCTGCCCGGTCAGCCAAGCTTCATAGGTAGTCGATGCAGCTACGCACAACGCTTTACCGGAAAGGTCGGCGAGCGTGTTGATCCCGCTGTCCTTGTTGACGGCGATCACTGCGTAATAATAATAATAAGGGACAGTAAAGGTCAGCACCTCGGCTCGCGTATTGGTGATCGTCATCGAACCGACGCTGACATCCCATTTGTCCGCCCAGCTCCCGGCGGTGATCATATCCCAGCTCGGAGTGGCAAAGCAGGTCTCCACACCCAAGCGCTTGCCGATCTCGGCAGCCACATCCACATCAAAGCCTTGCATCTCAGCAGTGGTCAGCGTGTCCGATGGGCATTTTGTGGTTGAAGGTCGTATGCCCTGGGTATTGAGGGATGATTGGGGTGCGTAGTTGGGGTCGGTTGATACGATGATGTATCCCCGTGATTTAATTTGGGCGAGCAAATCCTTGGGTGCAGACGCCTGACTTCCGCAGGCGGTCAGCACAATCGCAGCCATGACGATTAGACTAATCAAAACAGTTATCTTTTTCATGATCCTCTCCTCGTGATGAAAATAAATCTGAAGGCTCTGTATCTGATTGAATCTAGTAGGTTATCTAGGTCTGGCCTCCTTTCAATTCTGAGAGAGTATCGTTGACAAGAATAAGCATAGACCAAATCTGGATTTTATGCAAGAGGATGGCCCTATACGTAATCATTGATCCGAGGTTCGTGTGTCACAATTGTGATTGATGGGTGATTTGGTTTTTTGGTAGAGTACTATATGGCCAAAGGAACTCCATTGATCATCGAAAAACGTCAAAGTCAACGATTTTTTTTAGCGGTGTAGTTTAAAATAAAAGTTTCCTCTCTATGTGGGGAAACATATTCTGCTGTATACTACATTTAGAAATTCTCAGTGTCGTATTAGGAAATTTGACACCCAGCGGACTATATCAAAATCCATATTTTTCTATCGTCGAGCGCACCTAATATATAGGGAAAAAGCTGAAAATCACTTCGAAATGCCATATATGGGGCTTTGAAAAAGAGAAATAGAAATGCGGACTTAAAATCCGCCGGTGGTGACACCGTGAGGGTTCGACCCCCTCTCGCCCCACTGATATAGTTCAATTAGGGAAATATCGGTCAAAAAACCTGTAAATAGGGGCACTCGGCACACTAAAAGGAGTGTGCCGCATGTTTTTAATAGTCGACACACATAGGACTCTTCAAGTTTCTAATATGCGACGTAAGGTCATCGGTTCTCCACATTGATAACCGAATGATACAAGTGAAAATTATGTGACTGAGAAAGCACCTGCAGAGGTAAGTTCCAATGTCCACAGCGCGGGGAGGCCTTATTCCGTCCTCAGAATTTGGACCATATTCCTAAGTCCTTCAGATCCAAATGTCGTGTCACAAAAACAAATGTCATACGAATGTCGTCCACACGCCGTTGTGATTCAGAGCGCGATTCTTATAATGGGGGTAATATTCGAAAGGAGCGATTCATGAACCAACCTGAACTCGGACTGAAAGTCTCTGAACTACGACAACAAAAAAGCCTGACACAAGAGCAATTGGCTGAACGATGTGAAGTCAGCCCACGCACCGTCCAACGGATCGAAAGCGGCGAAGTGGACCCGCGTACCTACACCCTGCATTGCCTGGGTGAAGCACTCGAGTTTGATTTCGGCGAGGAGAATACCGGCAACGAAAATCTCTGGCTGACTGCCCTGCACCTCAGCAGCATTTTATGCATCCCCATCATCCCGTTATTCTTGTGGTCGTGGAAGAAAAACCAATCCTACAAAATCGATAAACAAGGATGCCAGGTGCTCAACTTTCAGATCACAATGACACTGACACTCTTTGCGGCTGTCTTCCTGATCATGCTCTTTCCTGTTGCAATCACCTTGATGGGAGAAGCGGGGGTGAATGTAGCTGACGGCAGCCCACTCTCCATGCTTTTCGTCTTATGCGTACCCGCGCCTCTTTTACTCATCTGGATCTTTTGCACTTTCCAGGGTGTGGTGAATGCCATGCGCGCGCAATCGGAAAAACCAATCCACTACCCACTCAGCATCCCGTTCGTGAAATAGAAATTAGAGGACCGCTAGTAATATTGGTATCCAAAAACCCGGCTGAATATGTAGTACGGCCGGGTTTTCATTGGTATTAATAAATCGGCTCGAATTTCAGTCCATAGACATCTTCGCCAAACTGCACCCGAACCGGCTCCCAACTGGGACGCACCTTCAACCCCAACTTCAAACGGTCGATCGAATCGGCTTTGATCTGCCCCATCGCTTTTACCTTGTTCTCAAATTCAGCAATCCCTATGATCAGGAAGCGCTGGTCAAAACCCCACGGCAAGTTGAAGATCATTGTGTAGGTAAGCAGTTTGGCATTCCCCCGTGGCTTGATCTGCTCAAACTCTCTATTCTTGCAATCCAGACAGCGATCATGATAGGGATAATGGATCCGACCACACTTTTTGCATTGGAACGCTGTAATGGCTATTTCTTTTTTCATGACTCTACCCTCTTCAACACGAAGGATGTGACATTATTGCCAAATCCACCAAAGTTGACTGTCAGCCCATGCCGGGCATTTTTCACCTGGCGGTTCTTTGGCAGTTCATGGCGCAGCTGGAAGACGATATCCACAATCTGTGCCACTCCTGTTGCTCCCACCGGGTGGCCGCGTGCCTTCAAACCGCCGGACACATTGATTGGGATCTGGCCGCCGAAGCGGGTTTTCCCCGCTGCGGCTGCCTTCCCGCCTTCGCCTTTTTTAAAGAAGCCAACATGCTCACTCTCGGCAATCTCCAAAATCGTGAAGGCATCATGCAACTCAGCCACATCAATGTCCCCCGGTTTGAGCTTGGCCATCTCGAAAGCCTGCCGGGCTGCCAGGGTGACCGCCTTAAGATCGGTCGGGTCCTCGCGTTCCTGAAGCGCGTGCGTATCCGTAGCCTGACCGAAGCCAGCGATATGGACAGGCGACTTGGTCAGCTTCCTGGCCATTTCCAGCGGGCATAAAACAAGCGCAGCAGCCCCATCGCTCACCGGACAGAGATCGTACAGGTGCAGCGGGTCAGCCGCAGTGGGATTATTGACGATGGCATCCGCACTGTCGAAGATGCCCTCCCGGTCAAGTGTCATCTCGACATGGGCATAGGGGTTTAGTGCGCCCATTTCCTGGTTTTTCAGGGATACGGCGAGCAGGTGCTCACGGGTCACACCATACTTTTCCATATACAACCGTGTGAACATGCCACCCATGCCTGGCAGGGTGATGCCGTATGGATACTCCGCCTGGGGATGGGTCATGGTGGCGACGAAATCGGTGGCTCGCCAGCCTGTGACCTCACGCATTTTCTCGCCACCGACGACCAGCACAAAGTCGTAATATCCTGAAGCCACAGCCAGGAGCCCGTTCTTCACAGCGGATCCACCCGAAGCCGGGCCGTTCTCCACAACATCCGCGGCAGCGGGCAGCAGGCTGAGACGGTCCACCAGCGAACTGGCAATGGATGTCTGGTGCTGGATGATTCCGGCACCCATGTTCCCAACATACACTGCACTGACGGATTTGTCCCCCAGGGCAGCATCGTCAAGTGCTTTTAGGGAGGCATACGCCAGCATATCCATCAAGCTGTCTTCGTCGCGGCGCCCGAAGGGGATCATACCAGCGCCAATGATCGCAACGTCTCTCATTGTCTCATCTCCCTTTCAGCCCGGCAATACGCTCGCGGATGGTATCGTCGTCAGCGAACTTGATCTCAGCCTCAGCCTCTTCGAGCAAGTCTTGGGGCACTGGCCGCTCGCCAACCACCAAGCGGGGCTTAGCCGCCAGGTAGATTTCCCGCGTCAGGCGGTATGATTCACAGCCACCTAGCTCATGGGGGATATTGGTCTTTTCCAGCGGATATTCGATCATCCAGCGTCGAAATCCGATTGGGCTCTCTGCCACTATGAGAACATCCTCCTGCCCAAGATAATCCAGGTGGTATTCCATCTTGGCCGCGAACAGGTGGGAGCCGATTCGAAGTCCGCGGTCGATAGCCAAGGTATGATAGCTCATGCCCACTTTTTCTGTCTCCAGGCGGCCATTGACCACACCCACCAGGAACCCATCCACCTGCCCCATCAGACAGTACTCGCTTTTCACCCGGTAGCGATACCAGGCCAGTAGTTCACCGTACAGCCGCGCACTGACGATGTCATAATAGTCCCGCTCGATGAAAAGGCAGGGGTGCACGGATTTCAGGATGGCCGGCACATCCTCTCGGGCTGCCTGGCGTATGACCATTTTCTTCCCATTCGCCAGGATGATGACCTTGGGAGGGTAGGGGGGCATGGGGAGCTGCGTTGGTCGCAGAACCGCTTCCAGTTCCATATCTAATGGCATATTCATCACTCCTGTTTTAGATTTGCCTGGCTGAGCTTTTTGATGCTTTCGACATGTCTTTCATCAAAAGCATCGCCGAATTTCGTTTTCTGCATACCGGCTTTCTTCTTCATCAAACCAGCATACTCCTGATCCTCCAGCATAGCCACACAGCGTCCGATACATGATTCACCATCCACGAAGCGCCAGGGGAAGAAGCCGATCTGCACGCGGCGGTTCACAATCAAATCGATCTCGCCACCGATGCACTCCGCATGGATGATGCCAAAGGGGAACATCTCCAGGTGCATGAGCTGGTATTTGCTGTCATCGAAGTAATCAGCCAGCGGCTTGCCATATTTTTTCTTGAACACCCGGTCAGCCTGTCGGGCTTGACGCGGCATCCAGTCACGGATGATCGTATTCATTGGATGATCGGCGCTGCCGCAGTCCACCCCGATCCAGCGCAATTTCTTTTTCTTGGCCCACTCGGCAAACTCACGATCGGGGCCGGGATGCATGACCATGTAGCGCACTTCGTCAGCAGTGGGCATGTCCCAGCCAAAGTGGTGATAGCCGGTGTGAATGATTAGGATGTCGCCCTCGTTTACCTCGACACGCTCCTCGACCATCTTGCTCGTGTAGATGTCATAGTCACCGCAAACATCGCTCAAATCGACGACGGCAGCCTCGTGAACCAGGTAGTCCATATCCAGGGAGGCAATATCCTTGCCGGGAGTGTGGAAATGGATCTCGCCATCCAGGTGGGTGCCGAGATGATTGGAATGGGTGACCACCTGCCCGTTGGCACCGTTGGGAGCAAGGCGTTTGAAATACTTGATCTGCAGCGGCTCATAGGTAGGCCAGGGCGGGGTGGCGATTCCCAGTGGAATGGTTAAATCGAGGAATTTCATTGCGGATTCTCCTTTAAAAAAGGGATTCATTTTCGGTCGATGTTGACCGTGTGATCAGATAATATGAGTTATAAGTCCTTCAAGTAATCAAAGGCATCCATAAAGCATTTTTCCGGAGCGCGCAGGATTCCCGCGCCGACCATGCCCACACCGGGATCCTTATGAGCGATGCCGGTGTTGATTTGTGGCAGGATGCCGGTCTCCGCCACCTTACGCACGTCGATGCCGAGTGGCGTGCCGCGGAAATTCAGGGCTGGAATGGTGAATTGCTCATGCTCGCCAAAGGTGATCTCATACATCTCGAGCGTGGTCTGGACCGCCAGCTGCGGGCTGCCGCCGACAAACTGGACGATGGCAGGCGCGGCAGCCATGGCCATCCCGCCGTAACCGGCAGTCTCGGTGATGGTGCTGTCGCCGATATCGGGGTTTGCGTCCTTCTCTCCAAACTGCGGGAAATACAGTCCCTGGACCTTCCCGGCCGGGGCAGTGAACCAACGTTCCGGCATGCAGCCCAGGCGTATGCCGAAATCAGTGCCGTTGCGTGCCATCACGGTCACGATGGTGCTGCCCGCCACACCTTCTGCTGGTTCGAGCAGCGCTTTACCGGTAGGCATGCTCAGGTTCAGGAAAAAGTGATCGTTTCGATCGATGAACTCGATCACCCTGGCCAGAACCTCGTTATCGCGGCTGGTGCGGGCAAGTGCTGGTCCTATCGCCCGCAGGAACAGCGAGGTGGCGGCGCGGTTACGGTTATGACACTCATCGCCCATGTGCAAAGCCTGAGCGATGATGCTCTTGATGTCGATCCCATTCAGCAGGGACTGCAAGGCCCGGTCGAGGGCAGGGTAGAGGTCGGTCTCCATCCATTTCAAGCGGGTAGTCACCTCCGGACCCATCCCACCATAACGAAGCACCTTTCCCAGTCCTTCGTTCTGGGTGCAGTATGCCCGATTGCCAAAGGCCTTGTTCTCGATGATGAACACCGGCATGGAGGGGGAGATGACACCGGCCATCGGGCCGACCGCATGATGATGGTGGCAGGGGGCGAACTCGATCCCGCCGGAGGCGACCAATCGGGAAGCCTCAGCCTCGTCGCTAACGAGACCTTCGTAGATCAGCGCGCCCATTACCGCACCGCGCTGTGGACCGCACATGCGCTCCCAGGTGATCGGTGGACCAGCGTGCAGGATCATGCGGTCGTGCATACCGGGGATGACATCCCTGGCAATTCCCATCCCAGCCAGTACAGCCTGCCCGCGTTGTATGCGCTCAACAACTTCCTGGTTGGCAGCATCAATCCGGATGCCTGTTTTTGTAAGGCGTAAATGAGGCACACCTGCCCGGGGAGGGCTCCAGTCCAGGTCAATGACCTTGACTTTCTGGTCGCTGACCGACCTTGCCATACCGGCCAGCCCGACGTTGAGGACGATGAGCTCTTTTCCGAAAATTTCGTTGACTTTATTCATTACCATTCCATTCCATCAAGGAGAAACGATCATTCCCATGAGCCTGGCAGCAGCCGCATTACTGTCACAAACAATCGCCCCAGCCGCTTTCAGAATTGAGACTGTATGGTGAAAACCCTGCGGATCGCCCTCTGTGCCTGTGACAGAGGTAATGATGTGCAGAGCGCGATTGGCTTCTTTTGCAAGACCGCGTGCCTGATGGATTGCCGGACCAAGTTCTGCAGCCGGATCGGGGTGCGCCCCATAACCAAGCACCACATCCAGTATGATGGCAGCTACTTCGGGATCGCGCGCCTCTTGAAGGAAACGCCGGATGCGCAGATCGTTATCGATCATGGGGTGGGGACGGCCGACCGTGAACTCTTCTTCACCGAGGTCCACGACGGTGTGACCGATACTCTTGGTTGAATCGAGTAATGCCAGCCCTCCCGGAAGGGGGGCATTAGAATGGATGGAACTAACCATCATGTCCTTCCAGATCACCTGGGCCTCGTAGCATAATGTCCCACCCGAGAAAAGGCCGCGCAAATATCGCTGCCGGTTACCCGGTTTTGCTTTGAGTCCCTTGGCCTTCCTTGCCAGCCGATCTTTTTCCACCTTGAAAAGCGCTTGAATGCCACCCGTTTCAAGTCGGGCCATGCCGGCAGCCAGCTGGCTGCATTCCTGTAATGTTCGGGCGGTGATCACATTCGGGACCTTTGCCAACGATCCCATCTCTCCGCCTAAAAAGCAGACCACCGTTGGTTTGCTGCCGGCAGCGGCTTGTTCGAGAACAGCCTTGGCTACCTCTACGGCGGGTGGTTTGCTGATCAGGATAAGAATTTGAGTTGCCGGATCCTGCTGGAGTGCCTGAAGAGCCTGCAACATCATGATCCCGCCGACTTCCTTATTAAGGTCGCGGCCTCCCGTTCCGATGCCCTGGCTAATCCCTACACCGTTTCGTGCAAGCAATGTACTTACTTCCTGCAGGCCGGTACCGGCAGCGGAGACGATTCCCACCGGTCCGGGAGGCAAAACGTTCGCAAAACCCAGGGCAACTCCATTGAGGATCGCCGTTCCGGCTCCCGGTCCCATCATTAACAGACCGTGGTCGCGACCAAATTTCTTCAAGGCGATCTCGTCTTCCAGGGAGACATTGTCGCTGAAAAGCAGTACGTGTAAACCGTGTTGTAGAGCCTCCCATGCCTCGTCGGCTGCGTAGCGACCGGCCACCGAAATGACCGCTACGTTGATCCCCGGGTGGAGGGACAGCGCACTCCGGATGGTCTTTGGTCTGTATTCACCCGCTGCCCCTGTTGTTACCTTCCTCTTCAACAATAAATCCGCTTTTCCGAGGGCACTGTCGGCTTTGGAGGCGTCAGTGGCGCTGACAGCCAGGACCAGGTCATTGGGACCAGCTGCTTTGACCTCAGGATTGAGCAAACCAGCGCCGGCTAAAATGGATTTATTTGCCTCCGTCGCCATTACTACAGCCGCGTCGGTCACGCCTTCCAGGCTGGCGAGCTCGCGCGCAACCAGCATCAGGCTGACAGAATCATGGTATTCACCTGGCTTGACCAATGCCCGAACTGTCATCGTTATCCTTTCACGATCCCTGCCTCCAGCATGGCCAGGTAGACTTTCTCTGCTGTGAAAGGCGGACCTTCAAAACGGATCCCGATGGCATCGTAGATAGCATTCGCAATTGCCGGGATAGTCGGCACCATCGAGTGTTCTCCTATCCCGCGTGCCCCCCAGGGACCATCATCCTGCGGTACTTCGACGATGATGGATTGGACGGATTTTGGGATGTCTGCAGAGGTGGCGATGCGGTAATCAACAAAACTGGGATTTTGCACGATGCCGTTCTTTAACTGGAGGCATTCAAACAACGCTGAACTGATTCCCTGGATAAGACCACCTTCCATCTGGGCTTTTACTAAATCCGGATTGATGGCCTTGCCGACATCGAAGGCGGCTACACCCTTGAGGATATCGATCCTGCCGGTATCCAGGTCAACTTCCAGTTCGATCGCCTGGGCACCGGTCGTAAAGTGAACGACCGCGTGGTCTCCCTGCCCGGTGTCCGGGTCCAGACCGGTCACATAGGCTGGCATGAAATTACCGCGTCCGATGATGGGTCCACCCATCCAGCCTTTACCATCCGGGTTCGGCAGACCAGTGACCGCCAGATTCTTGACCGGGATCTCCCGCTCGCTTTTGAACGAAACCACCATACCGTTGACAATATCCAGATCTTCAGGGGTCTCGTCCCAGGCTTTTGCCACCAGGTCCAGGACCTGTCGGCGGGCATCCTGTGCTGCGCGGATGATGGCATTGCCGGTGCTCCAGGTGATACGGCTTGCCACCGTCTGCCATTCGTAAGGGCTGTAGCGCGTGTCCACTGGTGTTGCCACGCGTACGCTTTCGTAGGGCACACCGAATGCCGCCGCAGCCATTTGGGCAGCCACCGTGAACGCACCCTGACCCATGTCCTGGCAGCCGACGCCCAGGGTTAGCACCCCATCCTCGGCTAACTCGATCCAAGCGCTTGAACCTGCATTACCGGGCATGGCTGGGGCTTTCCACATCAAAGCCAGTCCCTTGCCTCGACGCTTATTAGGCGCACTGGGGGGAGTCTTCCGACCCCAATCGATCGCCTCGGCAGCTTTCTCAAGGCATTCGGTCAGGCCCGTCGGGTGCATCTTACCGCCTGTCGCCAGGATGCTGTCTGCTTTCACGCAATTTCGTCGTCGGAACTCCACGGCGTCCATCCCTATCTCGAGCGCAAGTTCATCGATACACTGCTCGAGGCCGGCATGCATTTCAGGCATACCGAAGCCGCGCATTGGTCCGCCTACCGGGTGATTCGTGTAGACACAATAGCTGTCTGTTTTGACATTTGGCACCTCGTAAGGGCCGGTGCTGCTGTAGCCAGCTGCGCGCGTGATGTTCACACCATATTCCGTATAAGCCCCGCCGTCCCAAAAGAAAGTGTTCTCCATCGCCAGAAGCTTGCCATTCTTATCGCAACCCATTTTAAAGCAGGCAACCAATCCCTGGCGCACAAAAGCCGTTGAGAATTCCTCTTCGCGGGTAAGGAGCAATTTCACTGGATACCCTTTGACCTTGGTGGCGATCGCAACCGCCAGGGATTCCATGCTTACTCCAGCCTTACCTCCAAAGCCGCCCCCCACCAGCGGCGCGATAACCCGCATATTGCTCTGGTTGATACCCAATGTTTCAGCAATGAGATCGCGTTGTGCGAACGGGGATTGCGAACTGTCCCACAGGGTGGCATCACCTGATTCATCTACCCTGGCAATTGCCACATGCGGTTCGATCGGCACATGCTGTATATGCGGAATGCGGTACTTGCGTTCGATGACCGCCTTGCACTTTTTCCAGGCAGAGGCAACATCCCCTTTGCGGATCTTAAAGTGATTGGAGATATTCGAGCCTGGTCGCGGCAAGATGAAGCTTGCAACCACATACTCGCCGAGGTCCGGATGGAGCAGGGGAGCCTGGAGACCGGCACCAAACTCCGGATCGAAGACCGGCTCCAGGGTTTCATACTCAACTTCGATGAGATTCACCGCTTTTTCAGCGATTTCCGGATTAATCGCTGCCACGCCTGCCACCGGATCACCCACAAAGCGTACCCGCTCGCGACAGAAGATGTGCCGATCCTTCAGATACAATCCGATGTAACCGGGAAAATCCTCGCCTGTGACAACCGCTTTTATACCCGGCAAGGCAAGGGCCTTGCTAACATCGATCTTCTTTATAAGTGCATGCGGGTGCGGGCTGCGTTTAATGCGCGCATGCAAAAGTTTGTTACCGAATTGGATATCATCCGCATAAAGAGCTGCG
>Ga0315276_10000578_pt1 | contig 31458 bp, 30 predicted proteins | sample YL17G05_0_MG_FD_204542 | JGI IMG/M metagenome (GOLD analysis project Ga0315276, IMG submission 204542) | Sediment microbial communities from Yellowstone Lake, YNP, Wyoming, USA - YL17G05_0 | ecosystem: Environmental > Aquatic > Freshwater > Lake > Sediment | place: USA: Wyoming | collected... | reverse complement strand
TATGAAGGTTGGTTTAGCAAAAACTGCGCCCATGTCATTCAAAAGCAACGACACAACTAGTCGAAATATTGCGATTCGAAGGTGTCGTGCTGGAGGGTGTGTTGCGCCAAAAAAAAAGGGTGCAAATAATTCATTCAAGTCGGGAGGGGGGTCAACTTATACAAGTATAGGAAATCGTCAAATATTTGCCCCATAATTATTTTTTTATATTTTCAATAATAAATATATAATAATATACTATAATTATATATAATATTATTTATTTCAATGGCAACAAGAATTTCTTTAAAAAAAAATAAAAGAACAAAACATGGCAGGACACGTCGTCAACGTCAACGCAGACGACAGATGCGCGGAGGCGACTTTCTTGATTATTTTAAACCAACTGTTAAAGATTCTGCTTATTGTCAAGCTGAGTTTGAGAAATGTAACGCTAGTATCAATCCGGATTCGGAAGACTCTTCAATTTACCCCAGTTTTCTTACAAATCTTTTTGGGACAAAAAAAGATTCTACGACTTCAAATGAAGGAGAAGGAATCGAAATGCAGGAATATCCTGTTGCTGCTGCTCCTGCGGAACCCGCTGCTGCTGAATACGATTTTACAAATGATTTAGCTTCTCCTCCTGCGGAACCCGCTGCTGAAGAAGATTTTACAAATGATTTAGCTTCTCCTCCTGCGGAACCCGCTGCTGAAGGCGAGTTTACAAACGATACTTTAGCTTCTCCTCCTGTGGAACCCGCTTCTGAAGGCGATTTGGATTCGAATAATAATTTTACAAACGATACTTTAGCTTCTCCTCCTGTTTCATCCGCTGCTGAAGGCGATTTGGATTCGAATAATAATTTTACAAACGATACTTTGGATACTGCTTCTCCTGTTATTTCTCCTGTTGTTTCTCCTGTTGTTTCTCCTGTTACTGAAGATGAAGGTGATATAATATCTATAAACAATGATTCAATTGGTAAAGATGATTCATATTCGAATGATAATAATTTTACAAACAATGAATTAGCGTCTGCACAAAATAAAAAATTATTGCAAAATAAAAATCAAATATTATCGCCATCAATGGTGTCACCAGTAATAGGAGGTGGTGGCAGCAGAAAAAAATATAAAAAACGAAATGTAAACAGGTCAAAAAAAAATAGAAGAAACAAGAAAAGAACAAGCAGGAGAAATTAATTATTTATTTATATTTTAGAAATATTAATCAAATCCTAATATCAAATTAAACATCATGTTCATATATGAATAAACATCATGTTACCATAAGCATGTGCGAGTGAGCGCATGGCCGAGTGGGAAATCTTCTGTTCAAGAAACATCTACTCTCATACATCATTGAGAACATGGGTTCGAATCTCAAAAAGTCCCAAAAAAAAAAGGCTTTGAAATAAGAGCATTAAAAAGAAAGAAAAAATTAGGGGTAGTTCCATTAAAAGTCCCTGTAGCTCAGCGGCAGAGCGTCTACAACACCGTCGTCTACTCAACAAGACTTGAAAAGTCCGAATTTGAAGATGGTTATCGCCTTATAAGCGGAAGGTCACAGGATCGAAACCTGTCGGGGACATCTATCACATCACATCGCACCGGTGCATCAAGGCACTAGAGCAACCTTTAAACCGGCATGGCGCAGAGGAAGCGCGCGGGGCTCATAACTCCGATGTCACTCGATCGAAACGAGTTGCCGGTATCCATAAAGGGAACCTACGGTTCCCCTTTGACCCCTCCCTTCAAATAGGGCAAGGGGTCAGAGGGGACAGCATGTCCCCTACATCACATCGCATCGGCGCATCAAGGCACTAGAGCAACTTTCATCCCTCGTAGCGCAGAGGAAGCGCGCCGTAAAACGCCGTCAGTTACCAACAAGATTTGAAAAAATCCGAAAAACAGATGGTTATCGCCTTATGAGCCGGAGGTCACACGATCGAAACGTGTCGGGGGAATTCATTACTTCAGCAGCTTTACAGAAGCTGCTCGTCATAGCTAAGCGACGTATGTACGTAAAAACATAGCACCATTAGAACCACTCCCACGGCGGGCAGCTTATCGTCGAACACAGTCAAGACACTCACAATGTCCGAAAGTTTGATGGTTATCTCTTTCTCATTAAAAGGCAGGCGCAGGATCGATACCTGTGGGTGGTATTCAACGGGGATGGCGCAGAGGAAGCGCGCGGGGCTCATAACTCCGAGGTCCTAGGTTCAAGCCCTAGTCCCCGTATTTCGTTTTTTAGTCGTTACCATTATTTCTATTTCTTGTTGTATCTTTGAATGAATCGATACAAGACATAGAGAGAAAAGATACTTATGCAAGCATAAAATGCTTTTACATATAAATCATCTGGTAATTTTGAAAAATCTTGCATCGTCGCTTTTTTCACCTTGTTTTTATTTTTATTTTTTCGATATTTTTTTATATTTGGAATTGTTGAATACTTATATTTACATTTGCATTTTTGTTTTGACGACGACGACGACGATGACGATGATGAGTCAGAATCAGAATCATACTTTGAATTTACAAATGTTTCTGAGCATTTTTGCGTCGGGTCTGCCGGATTTGTTTTACTGGGAAATGTGCACGGATCCATATTTTTCACATCGGCAACTGCGACATACTTGGTTTCAGTCCCATTGTTATCCCGTCCTGTATCATTAAAATTTGCATCAGTTACAGGAGTGACCGTATTCAAGGTTATTGACATGCACGGTGGGTTTTGTCCCATCATAAATGACTTGAAAATACCAAGCGGATTTAATTTACCTAAATCGCCTAGCGTTCCAGGAATTAGCCCTTCAAATTCTGTAAAGTTGGTTCCGCCTAGACCCGATGATATAAATGGAATATTTCCATTTGGAATATTATTAACATAAATGTGTCGGTCGACTAAATTATTTGATGCAACATCTGTGCACTGCCCGCCCGTTTTTAAAAAGAACTTATCACCTAAAGGACCACCTGTAGTAGAACCACCCTTTCCAGTGACGAGAACTTCAACATAATTAATCAATCCACCAATGTTGTTGGCAAGTGCGCTGAAATTTCCATCATCTGACATGCCCATATCGGATGGTTTTAAAATACGTTTCCAGTACAAGTAGTCAGGGCCCAGCAAACTTTGCTCCATCCCTTTCATATCCGTCATTATATCTGAAAAAAAGTTCGACATTATAATAAATAAATAATTGAATAATTGAATGAATTTAACTTTGATTATATATATAATATAATTATTTAAATAAAATAGTATTAATATAATAAAAAAATATTTATAAAAATGAATGGCGGAAGTGAAGAAACAGAAATGAAACTTTTGAATCAGAGTGAAACAACACAAACAACACAAACAACACAAACAACACAAACAACACAAACAACACAAACAACACAAACACAAAAATTAGATGTAGATGCATTAAATGAATTAAAGGCAACTTTTAAAACGGGAGACCTTTTGGTATGCGACGACTTGCAACATAATTCGTGGGGAATATTTAGCTGGTTTATTAAATTCATGACTCAAAGTGATTATTCTCACGTTGGAATTATCGTGGTTGACCCGGCTATGACAAGCCCAAAATTGAAAGGTGTTTACGTTTGGACATCGGGTATATCAGACACACCCGACCCAGAAGACAATAAAAAAAAATTCGGTGTTCAATTTGTTGAGTTTGACGAGTTTTTGAACACATATGAGGGAAAAATTTATCTTAGACGTTTGAAATGTGAATCGCAAGAGCAGTATCATAAAATATTCAACATGAACACATTACAAGAAATTCACAAAGTTGTATATGATAAACCGTACGATATCGTGGTAACTGACTGGATAGAGGCGTATTGCAAGAAGGATGCAAATCCACAAAAAACGTCGCGATTTTGGTGCAGCGCATTAATTGGATACATATACACCAAGTTGACGCTTTTTGACAACGGTTTAGATTGGAGCATATTGACACCGAGTTACTTTTCGAGCGAAAATAAAACATTTAAAATGTTGCACAATGTGAAACTCGAAAAAGAGTATCAAATTTGGGGTTGACGATTTACGAATAATATATTTAATATTATTTATTATTTATTTATTTATTTATTTATTTATAAAATTGATTATTTTATACATGAATAATAAAATAATTAATACAATCAAACAATCAATCAAATCAACTTGCAAACATGTCAAATCCGCAACAACATCAAGATTGGGAACCCGTTGTGTTTAATAAAAAACCAGCAGCAGCAGCAGCAAAATCGTTGAATGTACCGGCAACAACTTCATCATCGTTGGCATCCGTTGGAATTTATGCAGCTGCATCGGACGATGATGTGAAAAAAACAAAATATGTTTCAAAAAATACTTCATTGGCTATTAGTCTTGCAAGACGCGAAAAAAAAATGACGCAAAAGGAACTAGCACAAAAATGCAATTTTGAGGTTTCAATTATTTCAGATGTTGAAAGAGGAACGTGCGTCTATAATGCGACACACGTGAATAAAATACAAAGTGTTCTGGGAGTAAAAATTCCGCGAGTCTAGATGTAAAAAGAATATAATATAAGATAAGATGTAAAATTATGTTTTTTTATCTGATTTGAACATGATGATTATCGAAAATAAACCTATATAGAGGGTTATTAATATTTTATATACATACAATAAGCTATGAGGAATATAACTTTACTAAAAATGCTCAAAGACACATCATCATCTACGAAAAAAAAAGCAAATCCGAAACACACTGGTCACGACAGTGGTGACAGTGACAATGATGACGATGAATCAAAGATTATTCGGGAAAATAATCATGTATACTTTTATAGCGAAGTTTCTCGCGAATCTATATTTAAATTAAACATCCTTTTGAGAGAAGCAGAAAAGTTTGTTCATACAATGTCATTTGATTTAAATGTGAAGAATATTCCTATTTACCTTCACATTAACTCATTTGGCGGTTCGCTTTACGATGCGTATGCCGCAGTGGATGCGATAAAAAATTTGCGTGTTCCCGTTTATTCCATCATTGAAGGCTGCGCTGCATCTGCAGGAACAATCATTAGCGTGGTTTGCACTAAGCGATTTATAGGTAAGAATGCTCACATGCTTATTCATCAATTAAGTAGTAGTATGTGGGGGAAAATGAGCGAAATTGAAGATGAATATAAACATTTGAATGAATTGATGAAACAAATTAAACGACTATATGGTGAGTACACAAAAATATCAAAAAAAGAATTGACTGAATTATTAAAACACGATATTTGGCTTAATCCGCAGACATGCATTCAATATGGATTGGTTGACGCTATTTATGATTCTTCGTTATGAAAACATAATTAATATACAATAAATACAATTATATAATGTTATAATTAATATTGAAAAAATAGTATTAAAAAACATTACATATATTATATAAATTATAGTAACATGGATAAAAGTGAAATTTCGGAATTGTTTCATTCACAGTTGGAAGCCGTTTTCAAAACTTTTAATTACGATGCCGCTTTCTTGAAATGCCTCAATGTAAATAACAAGGAAATTATTGTAAATTTTCCAGTTGTATTAGATGATAAACGGGTTGAAATATTTACCGGGTATCGTGTTCAACATAATAATTGGTTGGGTCCGTATAAAGGCGGATTGCGTTTTAGCGAAGAGGTCCACATGGAAGAGTGTAAAGCGCTGGCATTTTGGATGACAATAAAATGCGCGCTTCACAAGTTACCGTTTGGCGGGGCAAAGGGGGGTGTCATGTATAATCCAAGAAAATATTCAGAAGATGAAAATAGGAATATTTCGAAAGCATTTTGTGCGGCTATTTATACAAACATTGGTCCGTCTCTTGATATACCGGCGCCGGACATTGGAACGTCGAGTCAAACAATGGACTGGATGGTTTCAAAATATCAAGAGTTGAGTAATGACGAGAACAAATTAAATCTAGGCTGTTTTACGGGTAAAAGTGTGGATTGCGGAGGATCGCTGGGACGAAACCATTCTACCGGATTGGGTGTTGCATTAACAATTGATTATTGGAATAAACATCATAAAGAGTTTATTGATGCTCCGCTGAAAACATATATTGTGCAAGGTTTCGGAAATGTCGGCATTTGGACGATGCATTTTTTAAATCAGTTTGGTTACACGTGCTTGGCAGTTGGCGACCACACGGGGTATTATAAGTTTAATGAAGCGTGTGATGGCATTGACATTGAATTATTGAAAAAATACAACGCTGATAATCGAGGATTATATAATTTGGAGACTTCACCCCTGTTTAAATGCGTGGATAAAATAAGCGAAGAGGATTTTTGGAAAATGAAATGTGACATTATAGTTCCAGCTGCAAAAGAGCTTCAAATAACAAAAGATATTGCCCAAAACATCGATTCTAGTTGCAGGCTTGTTGCAGAAGGTGCAAATGGACCGACAACTGCCGATGCCGACGCGTTGCTGTTTGAAAGAAATATTGAGGTAATACCTGACGTGCTGTGCAACAGCGGAGGTGTGGTTGTGAGTTATTTTGAATGGGTGCAAAATAACTCAAATGATCATTGGAGCTTAGATTTAGTCGAAGAACGGTTGACAAAAATGTTGTTCAATACTTGTGATAATTTATTTGTTTTGAAGGATCAGTATAAGGGAGGGTTTATTTGGAGGAAGGGAGGGAAACAAGATAAATACAGTAATAGAACGTTGGCTTATAAAATATCAGTCGATAATTTGTTTCATAATAAAAAATAATATGTTTCGAATGTTTCGAATCGGTTAATTTCCCGTGCTACCAAACCCTCCTGCTCCTCTTTCTGTTTTTACCAACTCTTCGACTTCTTGCAATTCATTTGTGAATATTCTCTCAAAAATCAATTGTGCAATTCTGTCGCCAGTTTTTATAGTAAAATCGTATGCCCCGTGATTAAACAGAATAACTTTTATTTCACCCGTATAGTCGCTGTCAACGACTCCGGCGCCAACCTGTATTCCATATTTGAACGTTAACCCGCTTCTCGGAGCGATTCTTGCATAACAGTCTTTTGGCACCATGATGGAAATGCCGGTGGAAATGGCGCACCATTTTCCAGGCGGAACGGTTGCATCAACGGATGAACTAATGTCCAATCCAGCGCTGCCTTCGGTGGCTCTTTTAGGTACAACTGCGTGCGAAACTAGTTTTTTGACTTGAAACATAATATATTGAAATGACTTAAATTTAGCAGCATAACTATAATAACTATAATAAATATGACAAATAAACGCGTGAAAAATGAGGAATGGACGGTTAAGGAACTTATATCTAAAATAAAGCAAGGAGAAATATGTAAACCTCAATTCCAAAGAAAAAAAAAATGGGATGTGTTTCCTAACAGTAAAGGTAATCACCCAAATGAGCAGTCTTTCATAAACTTTCTATTTCGTATTGGAAATAGTGTTGGTGCTATCACATTTGGCGGATTTGGTGAAAAATGCCTGAGATGTTTTTCTAATATTGATGGGAATAATAGAATTAATGCTATTACACATTTTGTAGAGAAACCTTTTGAAATTAAAACATCATTATTAGATGAATTACAAGAATTAATAAGTACGCTTGATTTAAGTATAGAAGACGGGGAAAAAATAATACACATTTTTAATCAATTAAGTTATAATGAAATTATAAATTTTAAATATAGTCGCTATTTCGTTGATAACGGACATGGAACATTTTACCTTCAAAAACTTAAAATATTTAGAGATGAATTCGAGACAGTTATTGAAAATATACAAAAAAAATTAAAAATTAATGGAACAGATAATTTTGATACAACTGTTAAAATTAATGTTAGCCTTTTTGAAGGATATGACACAAACGAATTGTGTAAAACTTTTGCAGAGATCAATAAATATGATAGTAAATTAACAGAAACAGAACTGTTATCATCTATTTTATGTAATGCAAATGATTTTACAATAGAAATGCCATTCAGAAGCGAAATGGCACAAGAAATAACTGAATATTATAATAAAAAAGCAGAGGGTGAAGTTTTAAATTGTTATAAATTTGACCCTGAAAAAGATAAGATAAATGCACACGATTATATTGTAGGATTTCAAAATCTATGTAGTAAAAAATATAAGTTTCTTTGTAAAATAGACTGTAAAACAGACACCGCCGATGGGGTGTTATTATATTTTAAATTATGGGAAGCAATATATGGTGGTTATACTGCTGATACATTTACTAATCAAAGCGTTAATGGGTTTATATTAGAAATACAACACGCATGTGAATTTTTGAATCAGCTTATTTCGAAAATATTTAATGAAAAAATTAATATAAAATTATTTAATAAATCATGTCAGGAAAAAATAAACGGCTTAAAAAAGAATCAGTTGTTTATGCTTATGGCTTGTATAATTGGTTACAATAAAACAGAAATCCCAATTATACAACAACAAAAATGTGTTGAAAAATGTTTGCTTTATCATTTTATGGTAAGTGATGTAAACGACAGTGATAAAAAAAATCATTTTCAAACATTTGATATAATCAATCCAAAAGGTGGTGGTGCATTCGTCGAAAATGTAACAAAAAAATTATTATGTAACCCTAACACTATTAGCAATAAATTAAATAAAGAATTATTTCAAGAATTGATTTCCACTTTATGTGTTGAGACCAATAATCCACATCTAAGAAAAATTGAAGATGGAAAAAATAAAGGAAAAAATAAAAATGAGAAACGTAGAATATTGAAATTATTTGAAAAGATATTAATGTTCTATTTTTACAAACAACACATGCCATACAGTATATTAGACGCTTCTTTTAGCATAGAACACATTTGTCCTAATAGTTGTGAATGGGATGGCGAATTAGATAAAGATAGAACTGGTAATTTAATACCTATACTTAGCGCAATTAATAGTTCAAGAGGAAACAGGCATCTAGATGAATACAGAAAAACGGATCAAGGTGCATCATTTTGTGAATTTATAAAAGATATAATACCTAGAGATGATATTTATGACCAGATAGTTTCTCATAATATAAGTAACCCAAAAAGTAAACCAAAACCAAAAATTAAAAATATAGGTTTATATAATCAAATGTGTGATAAAAATGAAGAAACGTATAGACAACAATTTATTAATTTACTATTTAACCCTTGAAACGCTACGCATATATTTACACTTACTATTTTTAAAATAAAAAAAAGTATATAAAAGTATATAAATTTATATTTATACTTTTATATAACATATATTTTATATATATTTTTTTAGAATGGCATTGATTGTTGCAAGTTTATTACAAAGGGATGCGGTGTTGCGCTCCATTGGTGCTACAAATTCAAAAATATACGAAGTTTTATCAGAATACATGTGCGGAGAGACATACATTAAATCAAAGATTGAAAAATTGGACATTATTTATAAATTAGAAGTAATTGAAAATTATATCTCAGAATTACCAGAAACGGTTCATGAAAAAACAAGCATACATAAAGCGTTGACAGGCATTCATGAAATGTGTACGAAATTGCACAATGAATTGGATGCGATTTTAAAAAAGATAAAGACGCACAATGAAAAATATTTTTATTATTTGAGGACATTTGACATTTCAACAGATTTATTGAACCTTGAAACGCATGTATATAATTTAAATCACAGGTTTAAAATGTTTTTAGGGTTGCATCAATGCAACCACACTTCCATATAAGGAAATTGAAGGTTTGTTATACCGTCACAACAAAATGTCATTTTGTAAATTTTTCTGGATTGAGTATTTTATTTTTAATTAATTTAGCGAAATATTTAGTATTTTATTTATTTTAAATAATTATTTTTTATAAGATTATTATGTTGTATATATATATATAGATATCAATGCCATTAACCGAACGCAACACGAACATATCGAGGACAGGAGAAGGGGCACGGGCAAGGACAGTAGCAGAAGGGAAAGAAAATAGTAATACCCCCAAACAAAAACAAAAGACCCCTGTTAAGAAGACCAAAACCGTCGTTACCGCCGGTATAACAAAAAATTTTCCTCGTCGTAGCCGTACTCAGCGTCGTGGTCGTAGCCAGCGTCGTGGTCGCGGTCGCAATTAAATAAAAAATCAACGGATGAACTAATGTGGATGAACTAATGTCCAATCCAGCGCTGCCTTCGGTGGCTCTTTTAGGTACAACTGCGTGCAAAACTATTTTTTTCACGTGAAACATTATGAAATTGAATTAATTATATAAAAGTATATAAATTTATACTTCAGAATCATGATAATAAGTCAATAAATAATAATTATGATAATTTATATAAACATATATGTGAATATATTACACACGTATATATTTTATAATTTTATAACATTTGTATGACAAACCAGCCCGATACGACCCCAATCAACACAATCAACACAATCAACACAATCAACACAATCCTGAACCATGATGGCGCCGACATTGCGGAAATGGTTACAGCGTTGTATAATAAATACGCGAATTTGCCAAATGTTCAACAAAAGTTGATTCATCACATTATGGATGCGTTGCCGACAATTCTTGAAAATACTGTTCAGCAGTGTAAACAGAGAGAAGAGAGAAAAAAGTCGCTAGAAGAAAAATCGGATGAATTTATTGAAGAATTTCTTGCAAAGACGCGATATTTTTATAATTCATGCACCGAGTTGTTTTTTATTTATTCCGATGATAAAACATACGAAGTTATAAAAGAGGACAACATTCAACATTCTATTTTAACAACGATTACGGCAAGTCACAAAGACTTGTTGCCGTGGAAATATAAAATAAAAATACAAATTATAAAACGAATTCGAGAGAATAATAATATACTTAAATCAATTCCAGAATCGGAAACAATTCAAAATGTTATACGGTTTCTAACACCTGCGTTATTTTACAATAAAGACACAGTGAAATACTTTCTTACAGTGGTCGGGGACATTTTACATAAAAAAAATTCACTTCATTATTTTATTAATTCAAAAACTTTTATTCCGTTTGTAAAAGAATTAAATCAGGAGTGTTACAAGTACTATGGGATGAATTTATTACCTCATTTCAAGTTCAAATACTATGAACACACAAATGAAGATTGCCGACTTGTAAGTGTTTGTGAACTATCAAATGCTTACGACGATTATTTTAAATCGCATATTATTCCTCACATTATTGATTTATTTTGCGTCGCATCTCATTACTCAACGCGATATGTGTCTGCCGATTTGTTTTTGGATAAGTATTGTAACGACTACTCTGTAATAAATCATGCCCTATATTTAAAACATAATACCAATATTGAAATAGTTTCACGGTTCATTAATGCGACCACAGAAGAGTGTCCTGGTTATAATATAACGTGTAAAAATATGTCATATTTATGGAAAATATTTATTGAAGAAGAGAATATTCCGAATATCTTTTTTAATCATTCTCTCCAACAACTATTATCAACACACTTCCAAGAGTTGAACTTGACAATAGATGCACTGCAGTTGCCAGGTGATGTTGAAAAGACGGTTATAAAAAATAGAACAAGTAAACATTTGCCATTTGTTTGCAGTTTCATGTCATTTTGGAATACTTATATTATAGATTTTAATAATGCAGAAGTGGAAGAAGAATCAGAAGAAGAAGCGGAAGAAGAATATGAACTAGAATTGGACGAGTTGTTGTCATTATTTAACAAATCAATTAAACGGTCAGCGACGACGCTGTTGCACAACAATGTGACGGATAAAATGTTACTGGGGTTGATAAAACATTTTTACCCAGACATTATTATAGAAGATGACAAGTATTTGATTCATGTGGGATGCAGGTCGAACATTTGGAATAAAAGAGGGGAAATTGAGGAATTTATAAAAAAATACAAGGAGTCGAAAATGGAGAGCGCAAACGTAAGTCAGTCATTGTACGCAATCTACCAGTGTTATTGCAAATACGCGTTTGATAAGGAATATAATATCATTAGCAAACGATGGTTTGAAAAATATTTCATGTCGGTTTACAGCTCATATTTGATTGATACCGAAATAAATGCGAATATAATTGTTTCGCCTAAATGGTTCAGTATTTAATTTTTATATATAACAGAAGGGAACATGGGTTCCTCGTAGGAGGGGTCAGAGGGGAACATGGGTTCCTCATAGGAGGGGTCAGAGGGGAACATGGGTTCCCCTGTTATTTCCCATCAGTTTTATATACAGGGGCGCCTGATTTGGCGGCTTCTGCAGACTTTTGCGCGTTATTTTGATCTGCCAAAAATTGAGCAGCCGCTGTTCGTGCTTGTTTGGGTGTTTGCACACACGGAACTGTGAGCATGTAGTTGTAACTAATTGATGTGATTAAGATTCCCGTCAGCAAATACCAAATAAAATAAGAAACAAGGTTTTTCAGCATAATGTACTTTTTGAGTTCATAAAATAATGGATTGTTATTAGCTTTTTCATCCTCAATTGGTTCAAAGTTGGTTTTAAATAAATTCACACCAGGACTTACACTTTTATTCCAAAAATCTTTTATATTTTCATCATTAAGCGTGTTGATAATTGTAGAAGGGTCGCTTAGTATATTTTGAATGACTTTTAATGTATCGCGGGTTCCATTTTGGTTGTCAACATTTAGCAACTTTTCTGTGAAAAGCGACGACACGCCGACGATACTTGCGACAGCATAGCCAATAGTATTTGAAAAAGCGGCAAGCCAACCAGGAAACATTGTGAGTAATAAATTTAGTAAACCGAAAATAAGAATCCATGGAATAATTGTTGCAACAGCTGCGGTTCCAACATTCGAAGGACTGTTACACAATTGTTTGGCTAAATATATGTTCAAAATAAATTGACTTATAAGTACTAAAATGAAATAAATAACAAATAAAGCGGTTGCCTTTTCTGGCATCATATACTTCATCGCGAAATACAGAACTGTTATTCCAATGTAAACAAAAATGGAGGTGGCCGGGTCAATGACTTCGGCAGTTGCCGCTTTTGAAGGTGCCGCCGGCTCTGTTGTTGTTGTTTGAGAAGACATTTTTTATTTATTTAGTAATATTAAAAAAAATGTGATATATTTGTATTATCAATATATTAAATTTTATATTAAATACTGTGTATAAAATTAATATGAAATCTCTCGTCTTTTACAAAAATAAAAAAAATAAAAAGATATAAAAGTAAAACGTAAAATACGATACACATATAAGACTTGATGAATTTTTTCAGAATGGGTCATGGTCATGGACCGGGTGAAGACGAGAAACCATTTTTAACTGAACCGGGTGTAAAATCATTTATTAGCGGCGTTTTGAAAGGTTGTCATCAAATAAAATCACACCACTATAATACCGTATTCAACGTATCAATGTTTGCATTATTTTCCATACTTTTAGGAGCGATTTTATATTTCAAGTACAAGGGGAAACTTACTCCTGAAGAAAAAGAAAGAAAGAAACAAGAAGAAAAACAATACATTTTAACAAAACTAAACAATGTGTCTGCAACAATAAAAATGGATAGACAAAAAGGTGGTGTAACTCATGCAAATTTAATTACAGATTTGCCTTCATGGTAAGGGACGTACCGTCCCTTATAATCCCTTGCCTGAGGGGCGGATTGTCCTTTATAGCCCGCTTTAATTTATTTGAACTTGTATAATATAATATTGTATAAAATTATATTATTATTTTGTATAATATGCTTCTTGAAGAACGTTGTTATGTTATTTACGGAAAGGGTTTTGACCCTTTTAAAATAAAAGGTTATTCCAATAAAAATAAACTAATAAATAAATTAAATTTAAAAGGATTTAATCCAAAAAGTTCTTTATTAAATTGTAATTCATATTCTGGTAAGAAATGTAAAACTACGCCTACTCTTTATTTACCATAGTACATAACCCTTGATTTATTTAATCTATATAATATAATATTGTGTAAAATTATATTATATTGTGTAAAATTATATTATATTGTGTAACTTGAATATGGCCAGTGAATCAGAAGAATCAAATGATGAAAAAATTTTAAATTACTTCAGACTTAAACAAGATTATTTTGAAGAAAGAAAAAAAATAATTAATAATTTATACAAAAAAACCAAATTTATAGACTCGACAAATGAAAAAAAAAGGCTTTCAATCAAGGAAGAAATTTTAGAATCAGCAACCATCAAGTCTATTTTATTAAAAATGCAAAAGATAAAAAAAAGTCGTGGATTTAAACTGGGAAACATGCACAACCTTCATGATTTGATAGAAACACAATTCAAAAAGGTGGAAGAAATGAAGGAAAAAATTATAAACTTGAAACTGGATTTATTATTTAATTATAAGTCTGAAGATGAAGCTATTGCCGAAATTACTGTGAAAATTCCCGAATTCAATAAGCAGCTTGAAATATACAAAAAATATGTTTCTGATTATGAAAATGTTGTAAATAATAAAGAACGACATGTGCAGCTAATTCGCATTCGCGATGATATTCAGACTATATTAGTAAACATTGAAAAACAACAAGAAATTATGAATCAAAATCCGGACCCTTCGAGAAAGCTCGAAATTATTCATAACATTCTTGAAACATACCAAACGTCTCTTCAATTCAATCCTGATTACCAAGAAGAAGGAGAAGGAGAAGAGGGAGAAGGAGAAGAGGGAGAAGGAGAAGAAGGGTCAAGGCGAAAAAAGGATACTGAAACTACAAAACAAATGAAAATAAAGTACGCAGACTGTTCATTGTACAAAATTTGCCCGGATGATGATGAAGTGTACCTTATACAAAGCCCATACACTATTTCGCAATTGGAAGTTGTTATAAAAAAATAATAATATAACCAAATTTTTCATGATTTCTTTAAATTAATTATTTATTTTTTATTCCAAATAGTAAACTTTGCATCTCACGGGCAAAATTTTTCGACAATCATAATCTTTGAACGACGTCTTGTCGAATTCAAAAATGCTGAATCCTGTTGACATTCCATTGAACCCTGCATCATATGGAGCACCATAGTCTATAATTTTACCCAGTTTAACTGGGTAGCCTGTTTTTGAATCAGTCCGATAAAATATTCTATCTTTAGAATGTTTTTTGAATAGATATTCGGGTCCAATCGTTGTTCCTGGTGTTTGTTTCACGCCGCGATAATAAATTGCGCTGTATGGACATTCGCGATTGAACCTGTAGTTTGAAAATTTACACTCTCCGTCTCCCCATCCGTTTATGCCGGCACTATAGGCATGTTGATTGAATTCAAATGTTCCCAACTCAAAACTGCCCCCATTTCCTAGAGACATGTCAGTATAATAAACTGTGGTTGGATCAGACTTGAAATCGTGGTCTTCGTGTATATATATTTTATCGGAGATTTCAGCGGTGGCGGCAGTCATGACGTTGATTGTTGATTGTTGACTTTTAAACATTAGTTTTTATATTTTAGATTTTCAATTTTATATAATTATTATTATTATATAATAAATTATTAATAATAATAATAATTATTTATTATAGTTACAAGAATAAACAATAAACAATAAACAATAAACAATAAACAATAAACAATAAACAATAAACAATAAACAATAAACAATGACAACAACTACTCCAAAAATAAATAATCCACAAAATTTTAGAAGTTCAAATACTTTAACGACTACGCGAAAGCCGCATTATGCAACAAAAGTTGAGACGGCATTCAACGTGATTCCGGGCATGCATCGTCCAAATGCAAATGGTGTTCCGTCCAATATAAATCAGGGCAATTTTATAGGACCAGATTTTAAAGCGCGCCCGCTGAAGCATTGGCGCAGACAGCTAGTTCCCACAAATTCGTCAACAGACAACTCTAGCCAAAAACGAATGGCAACAGTGCATTTGATGGATACGCCGGGTTCAAGCGTATATAAAACGAATGCAGAATCATGCGAGTGCATTGAGACAGGTGGGAATTCATTTCAAATAGCAGATACATATGCGGAAAACAGGTTTGATAATGGATATAAAATTCAAAATAATGGTGCAATATCTATTCCGACAGAATTTATTAGCATTCCAGTTATTATTGAAATCTTTCCTGACATTCCAGGAGCTCCAACAATTTACGACATTTTTTATGATGAGGACGAACCAACAGTCCCGGATATTTATTATGTTACCCCGATAACCCCGATTGCTCAAACTATTCCGGACCAAGAAGATCAAGTAAATGTCGATGAAAGTTATGAAATAATTACCAGCGTTTATGATACGGCGTGCATTGCCTGTAATCCCGAAAATAATCGAATTAAATCGGGTATTTGCACGTTGAAACAATCGTATTATGAAACCACGTCTGGCTATTTACAGTCTAGATGCAGAACAGCAGCTCAACGACTCTCAACAACCAAAAAGGCGGACGGCGTCTATTATCCAAGTGTAAATGATAATATTCCGTTTGAATTTTTGTATCCGACGAATGCGCCGAATGGTCCGCAAGTTTATCAATCGAAAAATTGTTCAAATCCTAAAACGTATAACAATAACGCGCTAAATAAACCCGCCAACAGCTATTGCAGCACGATATATAAGCCAAATAACCCGCAATTTGCGCAACAAGGTGCAGTATCGGGAAGCACGCGCCTTCAAAAATTGAAAGCAGACACAATAACAAGCAACGGGTTTTCATTATACTCGGCATATGGGGCAACAATGGCGAATGCTGGTAATTTTCAGGGAACAAATGTGTCGAGTAATTATTTTGTAAAAAATAGAAATTATCCGCTCGAAGGTTTTATACAACTGAATAAATATCGTGAAAATAAACGGCTGGCATGCTGTGATGTTTTTTAGAGGAACTCAAACACTTTGATTTTTTTATTATTTTCGAGAAAACTAAATTGAAGTTTATATGAAAAAAGATCATCTAAAAAGTTGCTCGAATTTCCGCTGTTGTTTATACTTTGCGCCTTTTCAACTGTACACCCGCCTAAAATAAAAGTGACATTCGAAATCGTTCCAACGGGTCCAGATGTTACAGGTGATACAGATCCCACACTGCCAATCAAAAGTGTAATATTCTCAATAGTTAAATAGTTCATGGATTGGTCATTATATGAGACACACAACATGTCAGTGCCATTACATTTTGTTGTTGTACTTGTACTTTTATCATTTCTAGTCAATGAAGTATTCAAAATAATTGTGTTATTCAACCTGCCATTAATAAATACATCTAAAGCACGATTACTATTGGCAAATCCAGTATTGGTGTTATATATTGGTATTTTAGTTCCATCTTTTGCTGTAAAAAACTGATTTTGGTCTTCGTCATAGTCATCGTCGCCATTATAATTTAAAATTATATTCATTGGTTCATTTATTGGTAACACAGACGTATTCGCAGAAAACGTTGGGGCAAAGGAAGAAATCATTGGAGTGGTACTTAGACCTCTATTAAATGCATTTTGTCCAAAGATAAGTTTACTGTCAAAGGATACGCTATTTTCAAGTACTCCACTAAACGTCATAATCAAATCTGTACCTGAAGGATTGGAGGTTTTATAACGAATACTGTAAAGATTTTGTGGTGTAATCTCTGTATAGAAATTAGGAGAAATGTTAGTTTCTGTCCATTTACCCGCCGCGTTCATAATTTTATTAAGCATATTTGCAAGAGTAACCGCATTATACGAACCACTAGGAATAGTATAGGTTAAAGGTTTCCCATTATTGAAATTTGTACCACTAACTTGAAACACATTGTTACCAGCAGCAACGTTCACATTGTTACCGTCGTTGCCCGTTATTCGATAAACATCTGTTTTGTTTAAATCATTTTTAAAAAAAGTTGAATCAATGCATAAATTGCAAGTTTTGTCAATGTATAATCTAAATATTGGGTTTGAATTGTTCATCGTTAATATGTTGAAAGTTGCATCATTTGTCGGAAGCACCCACGAAGATATATTTAACCAAAGTGATATTGCGAATGCGCCTCTCGTCAACATTTTGTTTTTCTCTACGGAAAATGCAACATTTGTTGTATCAATAATAGGCTGCGAAGATGTTGTTATCGCAATGCTTTGTTTTTGTTGCATGTAATATGAAATCAAAATATATATAACAAGAATTAAAATTACAAGCAAAATAATATAAAATATGTCTATTTCTTTTCCATAAAATAACATTACTAGTTTATTTTTTTGTATATAATATTATTATAATTATTATTAAATAATTATGATTATAATTAATAAACAATGTAGGGGGCGACAAGCACCCCCCTACGACCCCCCCCTTCTTAAAGGGAGAGGTTAAAGGAGAACCGTAGGTTCTCTTTGGTTCTCTTTCTAAATGTCAAGACGAGACAACTCCACGTTGTCTTTCACAAAGGCGAATCGAATTTTGTATTTACTAAAAAAGTCAGCAACTCCGCCTCCACCTCCAAATCCGCTAGAATAAACGGTCCAGGCTTCCTGCGGTCCAGTTGATTTGTTATCAAATGTTGTGGAGATATAACCGACAGAACTACCTGTACCTCCCACAGAAAAACTTCCAGCAGGCAAAGTATATGTAGCGGTTAACGCAATTGTTTTAACAAGCTTGCCGTTGATGTAAATATCCACCGAGTTTCCACTATTTACAGATACAATAATTGATACCCATGTCTGAAGTGGCACTAAACCTACTGTTGTAAAGGTGGAGGCTGTTCCTATGTTAAGATTTAATTGATTAATAGTAGTTCCTAATTTCAAAGTGAAGACATTAGCGGCTGCTGCATCTGGCGCTGTACTTATAATATTATTACCACCACCGCCCCAAGTATCTATAGCAATCCAAGTTGAAAATGTAAATGAATTAGTTGAGGTAGCAACGGCGAGCGGAGTTGAAATGGCTAATTTTGTTGTACCACTCGAAGTTTTTGAAGAAGAAGATACAGCGCTCCAAATAAAAAAACCAACTACAATTAAAAGTATTACTAGAATAACTGTTGTCCAAGAAATATCCATTAGTGTTCTGTATTTATATTATTAAATGAAATGACTTATATATAATGTGTATTATATATTAATATAATAATTATTTATTTTTTTATTAAATAATTATTATTATTGATTTTGATAAAAATCCTATTAATCCCTCTTTCTCTTCATTTTTATAACCATAAATAAATAAAATATATAAATTAATCAAGAGAAACAAGACATGAGATAGAGAATAGATATATTCCTAAAATCTTCAAAATAAAATAATAAAAATAATAAAAATAATAAAAAGAATAAAACGAATATTTTATTAAAAGATTGGAGATGTCGGCGGATTCAGGTGTTTATGTGTGTTGTATATCCACGATATTCCATCACTTCCTAAAACACTTCGATAATAGACAATATTGCATGCTTGTCCATATATTCCCTTATTTTTTCCTACAGTCAAACTTGTTAAAAGTGGGGGAAACACGTTTGGCACTGAAGTTTCCAATTTATTATTTAGAAACACATCCATCATGCCATCATTATTGAAGTTTATAAATATATGATTCCATCTTTGCAAAGGAATTTGGCTTGGTAAAATTATTTTAGGAATCTGTGGAACATATTTACTTACTACAAAATAAGGTGATAATAATTCAGGTGATGGTATTTGTGTTTGAGCTGGTAGTGTTCCGGTTATAGTAGTATCAGGATAACTACCAGCATCAAAACCAATCAAATCCCTAAAATTAGTTGCAGGAACATTAAACATGGGCATGATTGGAAAAACTGGACTTTCCCAAGTAGCACCATCAGGAATAGTCCATTTGTTCTCTTTAGCAAGTGCAATATGTGTAAAATCAGAATTAATTCTGTATTTATTTTGAGAAACTGAAATGTTAAGTAAAAAAATCTTTTGACTTGATAGTGTGTAGTAATGTTTATTTGATTCCATAACACGTTCTAAAAATGATTTCAAATCAGGTAGAGGTGGATCAATTCTATTCAATGGAATAATAACAGGATTTACACTTCCATCTATCCAGGTATAACTAAATCTAAATTCTAAAAAGTTAGTAATAATAATATGTAATACATTATCAATTGCATCATAGTTTATAGTTGGAGCTCCTGAAAAGTCAAGTATACTTACGCCACCAGATGTTGTATAACTTGAGTTTGTGTTTTTAGGTTGAGGGTGAATATAAAACCATGCAGATAATCCATAGTTATAAGTTGGCTTGTTTATTTTAACGTTGTCTGCCAATGACGGTGTCAAAGAATTTGTCTGGTTATTATTTGAATCGGTCGTAACTTCGTCTATCGTTTTTTTTTTATTAAGAGGCAACACGCTATCCAGTATTACTTCGCCATTGTGATTAATGACTGCATCAAACGCTTTTGGAAGAACAAACAGTAATGCAATCAGTATAATTTCAATAATAAGGATAATGAAATAAGTCCATTGTGTCGTCTGTGCTAATTTAAATTCGGTCTTGAAAAATTCAACGACGTCTAAAAACAGACAAGGTATATAAATGAGTGTTTCGAAAAGTAAACCAGACCAGGATGGCGGCCCGGTTATATAACCTGGTGCTTCTGCGCCAATGAATTTGACAATCATGGCAAAAATACCAACAAGTATTGCGATATTTATGGCAAATAATACCGTGTTTGCAATCATGGGAACATTGTTATAAACATGCAAAATTGCAAGAATGATTCCAAGAACAATTCCGATTAGTACCGCGTATTTCAAAAATGATATGATAAAAGGGACAAATGCTTCAAATCCCATGACAAGCAATGATAAAAGTGCAAATCCAATGAATAAGAATATGCACAAGAAAATTGATTTATTATCAGACACGATTTGGTACGGTTGTTTTGTATAAATGTAGACAACTAGAGCCAAATACACGAGGAAAATAATAAACATTGAGTTTGAAACAAGTTGCACCAAAAATCCCTTTACGAAATAATTGCATAAGAAGTTGGTGATTTTTGTTATAGAGTTCCACGCATCTGTTACAGACGACACTGACATGCTGCTGAAAAAGTTATCGACTGACTCGGTTACATTTACACCTTTTACGACCATAATGTATAGCAAATGAAGCAGTACCAATCCGATAATTATAGCCATGATAATTCCTGCAAACTTGAGGAGCGGGTTCTGGACAATCGTCGTGAGCGGACCGGCGACATTGCTGGCGACATCGCTGGCGACATCGCTGGCGACATCGCGGGTGACATCGCGGGTATCGCGGGCGACATTGCTGGCGAGATTGAGGCCATCGCGGGCGATGGCATAGGCGAAGTCTTTTAAAAAAAGAAAAAGCAAACCTAACACAGAGACTAATATGAATATGATTACATAAATAGTTGGTATATTTATTACAAAGCGCAAGGTGGCTGCAAATGCGAGTATTAAAATTACACAAATTGAAAAATACCATTCATTTCCAATGAAATTGTGAATAATACTATATGATATTCCAGAAGTTATTAAAATAATAATTAATAATATTATATATTTATTTTGTGAAATCTTTTGTTTTATTTGTAAATTTTTTGCATCAGTTCCTATTTTTGACCCTAAATTTATAAATGACTCCTTTACTTTTTCAACTGACTGAATAAATGGCATTATAATATATGAATTATGGAAAAAAAAGTATATACTTTAATATTATTATATATAATTATAATTATTATTATATATATAATAACTAAAGAACAATAAATAGTAGATGCACTTCGTCACCTGCCGGAGTTGCCTTTCCCTATGTCAATATGTCAATATTTTATTTTTATTAATTCCATATATAATAATCAATTTTTTATATGTTCCATACAAAACTCATAAAAATTTGATTGTTTAATTTTCATATACTTACCATAATAGGAGTATCAAATAAAAAATAAATAAACACAAAAATATTCCATCAAACAATAAAAAATCATAAAAATTAATCTTGCCAGTCCACCAGTATATAAATATAAAAGAAATAGATACTAAACATGTAGTTATGATTGATAAATGTAACAGTATTGTAGACAAGTGTTGATTAAATATATACATTATCTTATTTATGATATTTATGACTATATTTATGACTATGTTTATAAAATTTGTTATGAACGGCAGTGTTTCTTTGAAAATTAATAAAACAGACATGACTATTCCAATTATTGTAAATGTTGCATTTACAGTATCTCCGAAGAATCCATTGTCATGATATCGAAAAGATACAATGATGAATGAAATCCACGTTATTAAATAAGTAATGATTGAAAATATGCTGAGTGGCGATGTTGGATTGGTTATTAAAGTTCTCGGTAAAAATTGAATAAATTTTCCATATTTTCCCCAATCTTTTGTTGATAACCCAATAAAGATTCCGGTTATTATAATAAAACCTAGAAATGTTGCATTGGCAGCACACGTCCAACAAATAGAGTCTGAAATATTTTTTTCACAACCATCACACAATGTGTATATGTAATAACTATAGGAGCCAAGAACTAGCAAACCTATGCTAATTAAAATTGCCCAACCTGCACCTGGTTCACTATAAGTTGAATAATATGTGACTATTCCGGCTAAAACGGGAATGAATCCGGTCATAACGCCTGCAAAATTTCTGGAAAGTTGGCTATGATCTGGATTCTCTCTTAAATCAATTTCTGCTGTTATCAACCAATAAATTACACCAATCCATGCTATATATGTAAGTATTGGAAGAAAATATCTCTTTAATAGTGTTGTAAAACTATAATTTGTTATATTTAAATCAAACCCTCTGTTGTAAAAGTAAGTCAATACGTTTGCAAGTAACCATGCACCAGTAAATACACCACCAATCCACTTGTCTTCTATTAAATATAAAAAAATATTTATAACAATGCATGCCGTTACTAATAGAAATAACTTCATTGTTGTGGATGTTGTGGATGTTGTGGATGTTGTGGATGTTGTTGCTCCGACAGGGTTCATTGAATAAAATAAATTAAAATAAATACTATATATAATATATATTATTTATTATATATTAAAACTAACCACACACAAACAAACCAATGACACAGATGACAAATAATTCAATCAAAAATTTTCAAATGCTGTTTTTTTACCGTGACAGTCTCTGCACAATGCCACTAAATTATCTACTGCATTGGAACCGCCATTTTCAAGGCGAATCTTATGGTCTACTTCAAACCAACTAGGCAGTTGTCGTTTGCAGTCGCCGCATTTCCACGACTGTTGAGCAGCCACAAACTTTTTCTTTGATTCGCTTACACTTCGTTTTGTGGCTTTTATTCCGGGACCATTCGTCGTCGTCGCTCCTGAGCTCATCATTTTATTTATATTATATTGTTGTCGCTTAGATGTAGTTGCATTAGCATTAGACCAATCTTCCGCTTCATCGTCGTTTCCGTTGTTGCCGTTATTACCGTTGATGCCGCTGAAAAATGTGCGTTTATTTGTCATATCGAATAAGGGGGTCAGCATGTCTGCCGATTCTCTGCTGATTGGCATATATTTAATCAATTCATTCGCATGGTGCATAATTGTTTGAGAATTTGCTGGGTTCTTTTTTAAAAATAAATACATGGATAATCCGAAGAATCCAAATGTTGCCATTTTGATATACTTTCTCGCGTTTGCCGTCTCCACCATTTTGAAATACTTTCCGTCATAATAAGTATTCAAAATTAATGCGGCGGTTATAATAAAGATAATGAATTCGAATTTGAATTTCATAGTGTGATATATGATATATAATAAATACAATATTATTTATTTATTTACGTCTAGTCTTGTTTGTAATTTTTAGTGCAATCCACTTGTAAACGCCATTTTTGTCTACAGCTGATTTAAAAAACTTTCCATTGTTACCTTTTTTTGTTTTATTTTTACACTCATTTGCAGGAAAGGGTGGAGATGATCTTGTCGTGTATTTTTTCTGGGTTTGTTTTGTACACTTTGATAACTTGGAAGGCATTTATTTTTTGGAATTATATTTATATATTTAATTACTTATATAATAAAAATATATAAAAAATAAATTAGTATTTTATTATAATTGATTCCTAAATAAATAATGGATGAGTTTGAGTTTGATTACAATTTTTACTTGGAAATGTATAAAGATTTAAGACATTTGACAAAAGACCAGGCACTTCATCATTGGAAAATGCATGGAGAAAATGAGGGTAGAAGATGTAAACGTGAAATAGTAAATGATAAAAATAATATAACTATTATAATACACTTGTTTCATGAAGATTTATTGGATGAGTTTTTAGAATATATCAATGTAGTGGGTCAAGTATTTAGAAATGTGAATGTTATATTTACGTTGAGTGAAAATAGCACATTGGACAATAAACTGAAGGCTATCAATCCAAATTTTGTTATATTAAAATTTGAAAATAAAGGTGTTGATATCTATCCATTTTTAGAATGCATCAAATATATGCGACAACATTTTAAAACCGATTACGTGTTGAAACTTCATACAAAAATGTCACAAAATCCCACAGAAAATAATTTGGAATGGAGGAAAGAACTCATTACACCTTTAATTAATTATAATAATCTTTGCATTTTACAACATTATTTCAAAATAATAAATGATATTGGCTTTGTTGGCGCACAGTCATGTTGTTTTCCTAAAAATTATGATTTGGATTTTCCACAAAATATTCAAGGATTAGAAGAGCTTTGTTCCATGTTTCCACATTTAGAGAAAAACTGGACAGATTTTATTGGTGGTACAATGTTTTGGATAAGTAATAATGCATTAGAACAGTTAACAGATGATTTAATAACTTATATTATAAATAATGTTAATTATAAAGAGAATAATTTATCGAATCTGATAAATAAAGAAATTTATATTGAATATGTTTGCGAGAGACTATTCACAGGCGTTTTATGTTATAATAAAACAAATATACTTGTGAACGAATACGCGTGCACACATAGAAGTATTGTACGGGCAAACTGCATTACAAATGGTATAATTTTTTACAGTCCACGCTCCATTACTTTATATCATCCAAAAAAAATGAATAATTTATTAAATAACAGTGAATAAAATATAAAAATATAAAAGAATGATAGCTTGAAGACATAAAAAAAATGAATTAGTTTTTTATTTTTTTTATTTTATTTTACACGATGCGATAGAAATGTTATTGTAAAAGTATTTGACTAAATTCGGGGGATTGCATATTTGGTGTTGTGGGCAACAATGGAATGTATGCATGCGGCTCCACAATTTGAATGCAATTGGAAAATGGTTTTGTTTGGGTGGGTGGCACGTGCATACGACCGAATGCATCATTCGTGAATGAAATCAAATCATTTGCCAGATACTTGCCGAAGTCATCCGACACATTTTTTTGCGTGTTTTTGAATGTGTCCATGTGGTCAGTGTATGTGTCGCGTGTAACAATGCTGCATGCAAGCGCGTGGTCTGTGCGAATCAAGTATGCCAGCAGAATGAAGAGGTCGTCGTTCAACTTTAACCCCGATGGAGTTGTAATGAAAGTGATACCGGCTTGTTGAAGAATCTTGTTAACCTCTGGGGCATATGTCGGGTTTAGTTTGACGTTGGTGTGCGATGCGTGAATGACAACAAGCGGCGAATGCTCGCGCGCTTTCAACAAGTCAATCATTTTGCGCAAGTCGTTTGGATTTGGCTCGCCATTTCGCGAGTGTAAAACGCTTCCGCCGTCAACTATAATGTCGTAAGCGGCGAAATCTGTTTGCAGTTTTTTCACAATGCCAAGAGGAAGGTGACTTTTCTTTTTTTTCTTTTCATCTTCAGCAATGGCTTTCATGACGTTTCTCTCAACGACCTTCATGATTTTTTCAATGTAGTGAGCGCAATTTGGAAGCGAGTAGCGACGCAGAGTCGAACACTTGTCAAATTCGGATTTGGTGCCGCCTGCATCATGCAGAAATTTGCCGTCCAAGTGACGAAGCAAGAATGTCAGGCCGTTTTCAATCATGAACCGAACATCTTTTGGTTCCAACACGGCAACGTCAATGTGCATTTCAAATAATTGCGCGCTGTACACTGGGTCGCATTTGTAAACCATCAATTCGAAAAAGTCGCGCTTCATCGAAAGACGACCAAGTAATGATGCGATCAAAGCGTCGTCCTGCTGTTGAATTGCAAATCGCAACGTCATGGTGATGATGCCCTTTTCGCGCGTGGTTGCAATCAAAGCGGAGTTGCCGTACACCATTCGGCGCATTTCATCAGTGCGATTGTTGCTTAGTGCTTGATTCATGTCTCTTTGAAACAGTCCAAGCTGTTTTTTTGTCATTATTTCTTTTTCTCCTGATTGTGTTGCTGGTACTTTTGCTGCTGCTGCTGCTCCCGGCGTCGCATGAATGGCGGAAATCTCCATGATGTCTTGAATCTTGTAAACTACAAAAAATAAATATATACATTTTTTTTTCAATTTATATTTTTTTGAATACTTACAACACACTTTTTTACATTTCAAATGCTGATATTTTAATTTTGTTTAATTTAATTTTGAATAATAAATAGATTACGCATTATAAATTATATAATAATTACAATAATTATAATATAAGACATATAAGATATATAAGATATATAAGATATATAAGATATAATGATGATTGAAAATTTTATAAAACATATTGAAAACAAAAATGAAAAATTTATAATATTTGACATTGGTTCCCGTGATTGTGAACAGAGTATTGAATTTTATAATGCATTTCCTAATTCAAAAATTTATGCTTTTGAATGTAATCCAAATACATTAGATATATGTAAAAAAAATATCGAACCATATAGTGATAGAATTACACTGATAGAAGGTGCGGTATGTGATTATAATGGTAATATAACATTTTATCCTATAAATCAACAAAAAACAATAACTACATGGAAAGATGGTAATCCAGGCGCGTCATCTATTTTTAAAAGTAATGGTGAATATACAGCTGAAACATATGTCCAAGATGAAATTATTACATCATGTCATCGTTTAGATAGTATTATGGATAAATATGGTATTTCAAATGTTGATATAATGTGGATGGATTTGCAAGGGGCAGAATTATTAGCATTAAAGGGGTTGGGTAATTATTTACAGAATGTAAAATATATTCATACAGAAGCATGTCACCAACCAATATATACAAATCAAGCATTATTTGTAGAAATTAATGACTATTTGGTTAATTATTATTGCTTTAATTTATTGACCAACATAAATATAAAATCACATTTTGAAGATGTAATTTATGAAAATAAATTTCATAAAAATCCAATATTTACTCAAATTAATTTGACATACAATGAGCAAACATTTATAAGGGGAAAACCGAGAGAATATATACTACATGCAATAAACTTATTAAAAAAATACACGGATGAAAAAATAATTTTAGAAATTGGTTCAATTCGCTCAAAAATGGGACATGATATAGAAGAATTTAATCCAAATTGTTGTAATGACGGTCATTCAACATATTTTTGGAAAAAATATACAAATGCTGATATTTATACAGTAGATATTGATAGCAGATGCAAAAATATTATTGATACTGACAACCGATTAATTGGTGTAAATTCATTTATTGACGACGCTATACATTTTTCTAAAACATTTGATAAAAAAATAGATTTATTATTTTTAGATGCATGGGATGTTGATAATAATTCACCTTATGCAGAAAAACATTTAGAAATTTATAATATATTAAAAGATAATTTGGCTAAAAATTGTATAGTGTTAATTGATGATACTGATATAGGTTTTGGAGGAAAGGGTAAATTATTAATTCCAGTTTTAATCCAAAATGGGTTTAAATGTATTTTTAATAAAAGACAAACACTATTTATACGATGTGACAAATATCAATGTATAAAAGATTCAGATTCAAATCATTCTATAAATAATGATATATTTGATATCGTAATCCCAGTAGGACCAAACGATAAAGATAAAATATACACACAAATAGAATTTACAAAAAAAAATATTGTTGGATACAGAAACATTTATTTGATTTGTTATGACCCTAATATAGTTATTGATGGATGTATAACCATCAATGAGAACATTTTTCCGTTTTCATTAGAAAATGTCAGTGATATACACGGTAAATTACCACGAAATGGTTGGTATTTACAGCAATTAATCAAATTATACGCCCTGTTAATAATTCCAGATATTCTTGATAAATGCTTAGTACTTGACGCTGATACTTTCTTTTTGAGACCAACAGTATTTGTTGAAAATAATAAATGTTTATATAATTTTGGAACTGAATATCATGAACCTTATTTTACACACATGTTAAAATTAGACAAAGAACTAATTAAAGTATATAAAAATAAGTCTGGTATATGTCATCATATGATGTTTGAAAAAAAATATATAAATGAATTAATAAATAAAATAGAAGAAAAACATAATGATAAATTTTATAATATTTTTTTAAAAATGGTTACAGATTTTAACGAATCTGGTGCATCAGAATATGAGATATATTTTAATTATGTCTTTAAAAATTACATTAATAATGTTGAATTAAGGTATTTAAATTGGTCTAATTCCAAAACTTTAAATATAAATTCTGATTTTGATTATATTTCGTGTCATTGGTATATATAAAATATTACAATTTGCTTTCCCACATTTCGTAACTTGACGGTTATACGAAGCGACACTACGATTTTTTTGTTTATGCGTTTTCATATTTAATTTTATATAATATAATATAAAGTTAAAATTATAATAAAATAAATAAAGGATTTCTATAAGAATTAGAAAATTATAAATAATGAAAAAAGAGGATGATAAACTAAAAAAAGAAGAAAATAAATATTTATTTTACACTCAATATTATTTGACTGCGGGTGTTTATCATGTGGTAAATGTTGTAAATAGTATATTGAATTATTCTGCAACTTACTCGTCTGGTGTAAAAGAATATTTAGAGGAAAAAGTTTTACTTCAAAAAACAATAATCGATGACATAGTCGCAGATGCAAATAAAAAAAAATTTGAATTTGACGAGGATGACTATGTGATAATAAAAATGCGAAAGGCGGCGGTAGTGGTTCAATCAGTAGTTCCACTACCGGTTCCAAATAAAACGTTTGAAAATAATGAAAATATAAATAATATCAATGGGGGGATTGTGGATGAAATTGTCAATGACATTATAAACAATGCGGTTTTGAGTGATACTGTGAACACAATTGTCAATGACATTATAAACAATGCGGTTGATATTGTTGCTGCTAGAAATTTATATTGCGTTCCTTGTGTGGAATCACTCAATCATGATGATTATATGCCTCATCACAAAAGTTCTATTATCACCTCATCGTATTATGCACAATTTGTGTAAACTCATTCATTCATTCTAATGAAATGAATTAGTAAGAGACGTAACTAATTTGTTGACATTTATTTTTTTGTCACCATTTGCCATTATTATTGTGGTAAATATCGATAAAAGTCTTGTGAGAAAAATGAAATACTTTGTTTTATTAATATCTGCGAGCATTTCGGGTTCTTTTATAATTGAAAAAAAGACATTATAGCAACACATGGTTCCCCATATGTCGCAATTAAATATATAAACTTTAGTAAAATATTTTGCGTATTGAAATTTGCCGGTTCCAGCCTCCTGGTCAAAATCGGTAAAATGGAATAACACGTCTGTAATATATGCGGATGCGTATTTGTGGTATGTGTCTTCAATAATTTGGGCTTCATAAGCTTCTTCATCAATGTTCGGGTTCGGGTTCGGGTTCGGATCCATTAATTTTTTTTGAAAAGTGTGCGCGGCAATAAAAAATCGTTCAACATACGAGTAGTGCCCAATCTCTTTGAATTTTAAATATTGCGAAAGCGCAAATGAGGAAAGTTCTTGTTGAAATGAAGGAGATGACGGATTGTTGTGCGTTTGTAAAAACTCGCTATAACTCATCATAAAATCGGATGTGAAAATGATACTGCTAAATGGATTTGATATGGAAATATACCTATTCATAATTATTTCTGGAATGGGGTTGTGCGATGTAGATATTCCCGATATTCCCCAGTCAATGATGGTGGGGTTTGGGTTTGTTTTTGAGAGACTAATGAGAATATTGTCTTCTTTAATATCATTGTGAATTACACCCATTTTATTCATTGGGACAATTGCGTTTACAATAAGTTCTGACATTATCTTATTGAAAAGAATGATTCGCGCACTTGTGAGCCGTGTATTAGTATCAAATAGCCACTCGTTTACTGAGACACCGGCGTTCGGCATATTTATTAACCGCAAACTATCAATATTTGCATTTATATTTGATTCATTTACTTCGTGACTTGTGAAACTTGTGCACATGTTGTCGAATCCGTCCAGATCGCGCTTTGATATTTTTGCAGGCGAACAAAGTTTCGATTTTGTAAAAAGAAAATACTTGTGTGATTTTGGAATACTCTTTAAAGCATTATAAAATAAATGAATGTTGTCCATCTCCATTCTTGCGTGTTGTTTAAATAACAATTTTGATATACCCGTTTTATCGTAATTATTCCTTCGCGTGTTATTTTTTCTAATTTTATTTTTAGATTTACATTTCAATTGTGGTTTGAATACGCAACTGAATCCTCCTGGATATATTGGAATTCCTCCGGTCATATACATTTTTCTTTTTTTCGTTATTGACATTTGATTTGATTTTTATTTATTGTTATGGTGAATTTAATATTTGGTTTGCCTATATTTATATTAAATTAATATAAAAAATTGAAATTATAGAATATTATAAATAAATAATTATATATAATACACCAAAAAAACATGAATAACCAAATATCTGAATATACCAAAAACTACCTTTTGAAACATGGACAGTTGGAGGCTCAAATGCTCGACCAACCAACCTATCGTGACAAAGTATGTTGTTGGATACAGAAATATTTAAGTTGTCATGAAATTCATCTCCCTCCTTCAAAATTAATTTGATTTACTCATATTATATTTAATAAATCCCAAAAATAACATTACAATAATTACGAAGACAACTTTTTGCCAATGTTTATATTTTTCTCTCGCCACAACGTGTTTAGGTTTGTAGTTGTTGTAATAAATTTCTAAAGCACTATGAAGTGAGATTTCTTCTTTATTTAGAGAAACATTGATTCGATTGTGTATAAAGTGAACCCACTTGATAAATGAATCTCTGCCGTCGAGATACGGAGTAACTGGAAATGCGTCTAATAATTTACTAAAATTATTGCCGATTGCGCTGGATGGCATAAACAATGGTAAATTTTGAATAAATTCGTAGTATTTTTTTTTTGTAACATCATTTGGATGTTTAGGATAGGACGTTGCCATTGTAAGTAACACAAACCAATAGTGTGGCCCCCATACGTTGGAATCTAAACTGTTTGTTGTAGTTGTTTTAGTTGTCA